>WUUC01236776.1_pt1 | contig 10206 bp, 9 predicted proteins | sample 6278441 | NCBI WGS metagenome assembly WUUC01 (sample SAMN13675441, study PRJNA597444) | soil metagenome | isolation source: soil | place: USA: Washington | collected 2017-10 | reverse complement strand
TCAGTTGGATAGAGCACCGGCCTTCTAAGCCGGGGGTCGCAGGTTCGAGTCCTGCCGGGCGCGCCATTTTTTTGACGGGTCCGTTCCGGACACGTGGGTGACAGTGCATCTCGGACGCATAGGACACTTTCGAGTGTCGTGCCACCAGCAGGCGCTGCGCTCACGAGCGTGATCGCAGCAGCGCGACAACGGCATCCACAATTTCCGTCACCGCTGCAGGGGTGAGCACACCAATGTGCGCGGTGATGAGGTCACTGCTCGCGGTGAACAGCTTGGCCGGCCTGGCCTAGCTCGTAAGACGCAACGAGCCCGACGCGAATGCGGGCTGTTCCAGCATCACGCAGTCCTATCCCCGTATGGCTTGCTTGTGATTTGGCACAAACGCGATCACCGGGTCCGGCATCTGCAAGTACGCGTGGGCTATCAGATGCTGGTCAACCAGGTGCTGGCCCAGTACGTGCGGAAGCACGTCGGCTGGTGTCATTGAAGTTTCCCGATCTTGTCGTCGACCTAACAGTCGCATGACCCGTTCTCCGACTGACCTCGTCTGAATTACTGCCAGCGGAAAATCTTCAGCGCGACGACGAAGCTCACCGTCCCCCACCCGGCAAGGAGCGCCAATTCCGGCAACAACGCCACGACGCCGCTGCCTTCCAGCATGACGCTGCGCAAGGCGTTGTTCAGCGCCGTCAGCGGCAGCGCCTGCACGAACGGCTGCATGGCCGCGGGAAAGCGTTCGGTCGAGAAGAAGATTCCCGAGAAGATCCACATCGGCACCATGACCAGGTTCATGATGCCCGAGACGCCCTCGATCGTCCGTGGTCGTGCCGCGGTCAACAGGCCGAGACCGCTGAAGGCCAGCGCGCCCAGCAGCGAGACGCCGGCGAGCAGCAACAACGAGCCGCGCATCGGCACGCCGAGCGCGAAATACGCGAACAGCAGCAGGGCGCCGGCCTCGGGCACGAGAAAGATCAAGCGGGATGTGAGCTGCGCGGCGAGCACGTGGCTGCGCCGAACCGGCGCCGCGACCAGGCGCTTCAGCAGGTTCCCGTTGCGCGCCACCACCAGCGAGAAGCCGATGCCCCACATCCCCGTTCCCATGAGGTTCATCCCGAGAAGCCCCGGCACCAGGAAATCCACGTAGCGTGCGCCGGCTTCCGTCACCTCCGCGCGGCCGGCGGTGAATGCGTCCGTGCGGCCGGCGGCGCGCTGCAGTGCGGCATCCACCGCAAGGTGCGCCGCGCGACTCTCCGGCTGCGTCGGGTCGTACGCGTATGAGGGTGTGTCGTCCCCCGAGACAACGAGCACGACCTGCCCTCGCGTGAGCGCCAGCCGAGCGTCCGCGTCAGCCAGCAAGCGCGGCTCGAGGTCCGAACCAGCCGACAGCGCCACGATTCGTGCCGCCGCATGTGGCCCCGTCACTACCGCGACCGGTAGCGCTTCAGGCGGACGACTGCGGAACGCGAGGCTGAGAATGCCCGCGAGCACGATCGGGAACACGAACACCCAGAACACCGCCTCGGGCTCTCGAATCAGTTCGCGGATGCGTGCCCGCGTCAATTCGATCAACGGACCGCGAACGGCGTAGGTGCTGGCGCGCTCAGCCGTCACGCAACCTCCGTCCCGTCAGGGCCATGAACACGTCCTCGAGGGTGGCATGGTGAGTCGCAAGTCCCGTCGGCGCGAGTTTGTGGGCCGAGAGCATCGCCAGTAGCGCCGGCACCGCTCGATGTACTTCCCGGACCGTGAGCCGCCATGTGCCGTTCTCGCGCGCCACCTGCTCAACGCTTGGCAGCGTGCGCAGCACGCCATCGTCTACGAGCGACGTTGCGCCGTCCGCCAGTGCGAACTCGACGACGTGTTCGGCGCCCAGTGACGCGATCAACTCGCGCGGCGTGCCGAGAGCAATGACCTTCCCATGGTCCACGACTGCAACACGGTCGCACAGGCGCGCGGCTTCTTCCATGTAATGGGTGGTGAGGAGCACCGTCCGTCCACGCGCCTTGAGGCTCTCGACGATTTCCCAGGTTTGTCGCCGCGACTGCGGATCGAGGCCTGTGGTGGGCTCATCGAGGAACAGCAGTTCGGGGTCGCCCACGAGCGCGCAGCCGAGTGACAGGCGCTGTTTCTGGCCTCCCGACAACGTGCGGACGTGCGCGTCGGCCTTTTCCTCGAGGCTCACGAGCGCGAGCACGTCGCCGACACTGAGTCCGCGCGGGTAGAAGCTGCGGAACAGGATCAGCACCTCGCTGACCCGCAGCTTCTCCGGGAATTTCGTCTCCTGGAGCTGAATGCCGAGGCGGCCGCGGAGCGCGAGACCGTCCCCGCGCCAATGGTCACCAAGCACCTCCACGTCACCCGCGTCGGGCACTCTCAGCCCCTCGAAGATTTCGACCGTGGTCGTCTTGCCCGCGCCATTCGGACCGAGCATGCCGAAGCACTCGCCAGAGCGCACCTCGAGGTCAAGCCCGGACACTGCAGCAACATCGCCGTAGCGCTTGACGAGACCCCGGCAACGAAGAGCGGCTTTCGGATCCGACGTTTGGCTCACGCGATCACACCAGCTGTTTGCTGCGGACTCAGCCCACGACATTCTAGCGTTCGTCGATTTCGTCCCGCCGCAAATCACCACACGCGCACAAGACCTCAACAAGGGCAGTTGAGGGTCCGTGAGATGATGTTCGCCCCGGATTCGCCTTTGCGTAAATTCACCTTTGCCACGATCACGACCAGTGTCTTGCTGCTCATGGCTGTCGTCCGTGTCGCCGATCTGCGGTGGTCGCGCGCCGAAACGCTGAAAGCGGCGGAATCGCGGGCAGCCAACCAGGCCGTGATCATGGCCGCGTACCTCACCGAAACATTCGCGGCCGGGGACGCCTCGCTCCGCCAACTCGCGCTTCACAACCAGCGCGTCGGCGGTCCGCTCGCTGCGCAATCGGAATGGGCGCCGAGTCTTGCGTCCGCCAAGGCTGGATTGACATCGGTCGGCGCTATTTCCGTCGTGGATCGAGATGGGGTCATCCGTCATTCGACGCGCAGTGACATCCGCGGGGCATCTCGCAGCCGCGAGCCGCTGTACCGCGCCGCGATGGGCGGTGTCGGTGATGACCTGCTCGTCGGTACGCCGCTCGTGCCTGACATCGAGTCACGCGCCTTCATCATTCCGATTGGGCGACGGCTCACCGATCGTCACGGAACCGTCGAGGGAATCGTGGTGGCGTCCTTCCTGCCGTGGACGACCCGCGGGTTCTTCCAGGCGATCGACGTAGGCCAGCACGGCATGGCCTGGGTGTTCCATCAAGGCGGCGCCGTGCTGTTTCGTGAGCCGGCGCTGGCCGACACGGCCGCCGAATCAGGACGAGGAAATCCGATCTTCGTCGCCGCGTCACGCGGCGGAAGGGGAGTCCTGCACGCGCCGCTTCAGCCCGGGGGCGCGGTGCTCATCACCGCGTATCACACCGAAACCAACCCCGCGCTGATAACCGCCGTCTCGCTCGACCAGAACGAAATTCTGTCCGACTGGACGCGCGAAGCAGTTGGTTCGGCGGCGCTGCTGGGTGTTCTCACGCTCGTGTTGGGTCTGGGCCTGTTCCTGCTTTTCAGGCAGATGGATGCGAAGGCGAGGGCGGAGCTCGCGCTGACCAGATCGCAGGAGCTCGAAGCCGAGCGCCTGCGCGAAGCCAACGACCGGCTGGCCGCGGCGCTCGAACGGGAGAAGACCGCGCGACAGGAAGCGGAAACAGCGAGCCAGCTGAAGGATCAGTTCCTGATGACGGTGTCCCACGAGCTGCGAACCCCGCTTACTGCGATTACCGGCTGGGCACGCATGCTCGTGGACGGCGCCGTCAGCGATCGGCAGAAACAGGCGGCGCTTCAGACGATCGATCGCAATGCGCAGGCACAGGCGCGGCTCATTGACGATTTGCTGGACGTCTCGCGTGTCATGAGCGGCAAGCTCCGCCTCGACGTCCGCATGGTGCCGATCGACGATGTCGTCCGCAATGCGATGGACACGGTTGGCCCGGCAGCGGAGGCCAAGGGTATTCGGATCGAGTCGGTGATCGATCGCTCCGTCGGGCGCATCCCTGGAGATCCCGAGCGCTTACAGCAGATTGTCTGGAACCTCCTGTCGAATGCGGTAAAGTTCACGGCATCTGGTGGACGCGTGACGCTTACCGTTACCCAAATGGACGCCGAGGTCGAAATCGCCGTTCGCGACACCGGTATTGGCATCGGCGCCGAATTCCTGCCGCACGTGTTCGAGCGCTTTCGTCAGCAGGACGGTGGCACGACGCGAAGGTACGGTGGTCTTGGCCTGGGGCTCGCGATCGTGCGTAACCTGGTCGAACTGCATGGAGGGTCGGTTTCCGCGCATAGCGATGGCGAGGGGCGCGGCTCGGTGTTCACCGTGCGACTGCCTGCGACGGCCGCCGCAGCGCCGCCTTCCGATCCCCTGCCAGTGCCGGTGGGACGGGTGTCGGCTACGGCGGGCGGACTTCACGGCATCCGCGTGTTGCTCGTGGACGATGACGCCGGCGCGCGAGAGTTGTTCCGCACGGTCATGGAAGTGGGCGGCGCGACCGTCACGATCGCCGCTTCGGCAGCCGAGGCGCTGACCAGCCTTCAACGCGGGTCGTACGACGTCATCATCTCCGACATCGAAATGCCCGACGTAGATGGCTACAGCCTGGTGCAGCAGGCGCTGGCAATTGCCAAGGATCGCGGCGAACGCCTCGTGGCCATCGCGCTGACCGCGTATTCGCGGCCGGAGGACGAGGGCCGATCGCTCTCCGCCGGCTTCCATCTTCATATCTGCAAACCGGTGGACCCCGGCGCGCTGGTTGCCGCGGTGATAGCGGCGTGCGAGCCTCGCACACGCGCCCGCGCCGCCGACGGACCTTCAGGCCACTGACGCGGCTGGACCTGCCCTTTCCTCTGGCACTTCGCCGGCTCGGATGAGCGCCGTCCTCGCGAGGATTGGCCCGACAATTTCGAACACGATGACGCCGGACAGCACCACGGCGGTGACCTGGCCGGCGATCTCGGGAAATTGCTGCCGCACCTGGATGGTGAGCCCAATGGCCAGCGACGACGACGAAAGCAGGCATAAACCAAGTTGCTGCTGCATGCGCGGCGACATCCCGAGCCAGCGCGCGGCGGTCCACGCGCCCGCGATCTTACCTGCGCCGCGCATCAGCACGTAGGCGAGGCCGCTCACTCCGATCTGCGGAAGGATGCCGATTGGCAGCTCGGCCCCTGCCAGGACGAAAAACGCGGCATACAACGGCGGGTCCGCGCGCCGGAGCTGTTCCGCGAGCGCCTCGGTCTGCGCTGCCGCATTGGCGATCGTGGCGCCGACGGCGAGCGAGGCGAACAGTGGTGAGAGGCCGAGCGCCCGGGACGCGCCCACCGTGATCAGCACGGTGCCGATTGCCAGGATCATGATCTCGCCGGGTGACTTGACGCGACGAACCCATGCGTCGAGCGCAAGACCCGCAAGGACGCCAAGCGCAATGGATCCGAACACGCTCCAACCGAGCGCATGCAGCGACGCGGCCGGGGATGCGGCGGGCCCGACGACGAACGTGAGCACCGCCGCGACGACGCCGAACGTTGTCAGGACGAGCATGTTGTTCATCGCGAGCAACGCGAGCACGGCATCGGTCAACGGCCCGCGGCTGTCGTACTCGCGAATGACCATCAGCGTGGTCGCCGGCGCGGTTTCCATCGCTATCACCCCGAGCAGCAGCGCCACAGCCGCCGGCGTGCCGAGGATCAGCATGACCGCGAGCACGAGGGCACAGGCGGCGAATGCCTCCGCCATCGTGATGATGGCCACGCGTGCGCCGAGCGGCCGGAACGTCTCCGCTTCGAAAATGGTGCCGATACTGAACAGGATCAGTCCAAGCGCCACCTCGCTGAGCAGCTGCAACGCTTCGAGGTTGTCATGCGTGATCACGTCGAGTGCCGTCGGCCCGATGACCGCGCCCATCGCGAGATAGCCGGTTACTTCCGGCAAACGAACGCGCTGGGCGAGGTGACCCGCTGCGAGCGCCGCCAGCAGAATCAACCCGACCGAGAGGATCTCGTTCATGGCTGGTCGCGTGGGGGCGGCGGCTCCGGAAGCACGAGCGCCGGCGGTTCGAGTGCGGCCGCAACGGTGAGGAGTCGGACCTCGCCACGTTCGTGGGCCAGGATGCCGGCGAGCTGACCTTCGAGATCGAAGACCGGCATTCCCCTGAAAGCGTCAAGCGCATTGGTGGTGAGGAGCTCGCGCGGCGACGCATGCGCCACGAACAGCGGAGCGATGACAGGCCCGTCAGTGCGCGGCGCGGCTGCGAACAAGGCGGTGCCTGAACTGATCGAGTTGGCGCGCGACGGGGCTTCCAATGCGACGCTCTCGGACGCTTCCAGCAGCGACAGCGATCGATCTGGATACCGCGCGGCGATGCGGGCCTCGAACGCCCGGCCATCACCGAGCATGATACGGAAGACGGCGTCGTCCTCGACGTCTCCTGTGTCTGCAAGGATGCGGCTCGGTCCTGCAACCACGCCGAAACGTCCCGCGGCGAACGCAGGGTCGCGTGGTCCGAATTCGACGAGCTCCGAAGGCGGCGGTACCACCGTCACCCGTGCGGTGAACGGCGCCACCCGCGGCCATGCGGCGCGCATCCGGCGAAAGACCGTTTCCGCCTCGCGCTGCTGCACGACCTCCTGCAGCATGGGGGCCGGTGTTTCTGTCGAGGGCGGCGCCGCGGGCGCCGCCGGTTTGAGCAGCGTTCCGAGAATGAGGATCGCGGCGGCGCCGGCGCCAGCCAGGAGGCGACGCTCGAGTGGAGCAAGCGGGGCCATGTGCCGACAAGTGTACAGTCAGTGCAAACCGGGACCGATCTGATTGGCACGCCAACATTCGCGAGCGCTGGCGTAGTTGTCACTGACGCGTACCGCCTCTAGGATGGACATGTGATGCGCGTCGCGCTGTTCCTGGTTTTGCTCATCGTTTCGTTCCCGTCGCAGGACCCCGCACCTGCCCCGAGCGCTCAGACGCCACCCGCGGCTCCTCCGGCCGAGGTTTCAGTTGACGCGCCGCAACCCTTCGAGGTGTGGCTCGACGCCCTCGTCGTGGAAGCACGCGAACGCGGATACCCGGAACCGCTGCTCACAGAGGCGCTCACTGACCTCGAGCCGCTCGTTCGTGTGGTCCAGAACGATCGCACGCAGGCCGAACTGACCACCGGGTTTGAACACTACTTCGCGAGCCGCGTGAATGCCGCGGTCATTCGGCGCGGTCGCGACGCGGCGAAGGAACATCGTCGGCTTCTCGCGCGGATCGAGCGGACCTACGGTGTGCCCGGCCGAATCGTGCTCGCCATCTGGGGCATGGAGTCACGCTACGGGCGCAACGTCGGCAGAACGCCGGTGTTCCGGGCGCTTGCGACGCTCGCCTGGGAGCCGCGGCGCGCGAACTTCTTTCGCGGTCAGTTGTTCGATGCGCTCACGATCATCTCGAGGGGCCACGTCGACCTGGACACGATGCGTGGTTCGTGGGCCGGAGCCATGGGGCAGACGCAGTTCATGCCCTCGAGTTATCTCGAGTACGCCGTGGACGAAGACGCAGACGGCCGCCGCGATATCTGGGCCTCGACCCCCGACGTCCTCGGCTCGATCGCGAATTACCTGAAAGGCCACGGGTGGACGCGCGAGCAGACGTGGGGACGCGAGGTCCGCATATCTGCGGCGGCGCGCGCCCGCATCGACAAGGCACCGATCGGCACGCGCGAGAGCGGCTGCTACGCGATGCGCGACATGACAGCGCGGATTCCGCTGCGCGAGTGGCAGCGTTTCGGCGTCCGGCGCGTCGATGGAGGAGGGTTGCCCCGCGCCGATCTGGCTGCCGGTCTCGTGCAGTCCGGCGAGCGCTCGTTCCTGGTGTACGAGAACTACGACGCGCTGCTCCGGTACAACTGCGCTCACCATTACGCGCTCAGCGTCGCCATGTTGGCAGAGCGGCTTCGCGATCCCCAATGACCCGGGAAATCGTCTACCATCGTCCGGTGAGTTCGTCTCGACCGATTGCCGACGCGGACGCCGACGCGCAAGTGCAGCGTGTCGCGGACGAGTTGCTGGAAGCGCACCAGCGGTGGACGCGCACGATTGAAGCGCGAGGGGGATGGGATTACGAAACCCCGGACGACCGTACGGCGCGGCATCGGCGCGAGGACGAATGGCTGCGGATTTTACGTCCCATGGAAGGCACACTTCCCGTCGGTAGTCCAGCGTGGGTGACGCACGGGATGTTGCGGCAGGAGCTCGAGGCATCGGTTCGCTCGCGCGTGGCGCATTTCCATCTCTGGGATGTGAACCAGATGACCGGGTGGCACCTGGGTGTGGCCTATACGGCGTCATCCATTCCGCTCGCCACTCCCGAAGCGCGCGACGCGGCATTGCGACGCTTCGCGGCGCTGCCGGCGATGGTCCGCTCGCGTATCGACGACCTGCGGTACGGCGCGTCGGAGGGATACACGGCCGCGCGGAAAACCGTCGTTCGCGTGGTCCAGCAAATCGACGCGTTGCTCTCGGGACCGACACTGGACGCGGCCGTGACGCGCACGGACGACAGCGCGTTTATTTCCGCGTGGCAGGAGTTGATGGCACGCGAGGTGCGGCCGGCCTTTCAGGGTTATCGTGATTTCCTGTCCGACACCTATATGCCTTCGGCGCGCGAAAACGGCGCCCTGGTGAGCCTGCCGCAGGGACTCGAGGTCTATCGGTCGGAGGTATTCCGGTTCACATCCCTCGATCTCTCTCCAGAGGACGTGCTGGCCGGCGCCGAGGACGAAATCGCCGCCATCGACGCGCAGCTCGTGCCGATTCTGCGGCGTCTCTATCCCGGCGCGCCGCTTGCCGAGGCCAAGCGCGCGATGCGCGAGGATAAGCGGCACACGCACCCGAGTCGCGCGCACATGATCGACCATGCACGGGCCGTGCTCGACAAGATCAAGCCGCAGCTGCCGCGCTTCTTCAGCCACGTTCCCGACCTGCCGCTGGTCGTCGAGCCAATGACGCCGGTGGAGGAGCGGATTGGCGCGTCGGCGTACTACCAGTCGCCAGAAGGGGGCAATCCCGGACGTTTCGTCATCAACACGGCACACGCGGAGCAGTGCGGCCGCTGGGAGACCACATGCGCGGCGGTGCACGAGGCATATCCGGGACATCACTTCGAGCGTATCTACGGCGACGAGCGATCGTCGCGGCATCCGGCCACGCGCGAGCTGCAGACACAGGCGTTCCGCGAGGGATGGGCGTTCTATTCGGAGTGGCTCGTGAACGACATGGGCGTCTACGAAACTGACGCGGAGCGCGCCGGTTACCTGCTGCATCCGCTCGAGGTGTGGGTGGGGCTCGTGTCCGATGTGCTCTTGCACACCGGACGCCTGTCACACGAGCAGGCCGTTGAGATGCTCGTCACCCGCGCCGGGCGGCTGCCCCATGTCGCCGAGGCGCGCGCGGATCGCTATATCGCGGCGCCCGGGCAGGTGACGTGTTACATGCTCGGCTACCGCGAAGTTCGCCGGTTCCGTCGCGACGCAGAGTCGGCGCTTGGGGACCGTTTCGATGCGCGCGAGTTCCACGACGTGTTGCTACGCGACGGCCCGATCACGCTGCCGATGCAACGCGCCAAGATCACACAGTGGATTCAGGAGAACCGGCATGCCCACGTCCGATGAGCTGCTCGAGCTCGCTGAGCGGTGCGCCGAGAAGCTGGAGCTCGACGGCAAGATACGGCATGTTCCGTCGTTCTCCGATGCCGAAGAGCAGTGCGAGGACGAATACGAGGCGCTCCTCGAGGCGATTCACGAGGACGAGCTGTTTGCCCCGGTTGATATCGGGTTGCAGGAAAACCTCGTGGAGGAGATCGCACGCGCGTTGCCCGAGGACAAGCGCATGCTGATCGTCGAGCTCGCCGACAATCACGCGCGACACGTGTGGCTGCAGCAGGAAGGCGCCTACCACATGGGCTTGGCGGTCGGCCGCCGATTGCCACGCAAGTAGACGGGACCGTGGTGGACGGCGCGTAGAGCGACGACTTCAGTCGTCGCCACCGATATAGCGCCTGTAAAGCGACGACTTCAGCGGTAGCCATCGATGTTGCGCATGTAGAGCGAGGACTTCACCCTTCCGCCCATAAAGCGCATGTAGAGCGAG
>WUUC01195803.1_pt1 | contig 10206 bp, 9 predicted proteins | sample 6278441 | NCBI WGS metagenome assembly WUUC01 (sample SAMN13675441, study PRJNA597444) | soil metagenome | isolation source: soil | place: USA: Washington | collected 2017-10 | reverse complement strand
CTTAACGTACGATTTTTTTCGAATTCTGTGCGCGCCCGGAGAGCACAACAACTCAATCCTCGTCCTGCCCCAAATATCCTGCACCAGGTGGCCATAAGATGATGCAGATTGTTGGTGCCGTTGCGGGCCATGTTACGCGAGCGCACACGCCGGTCTGGAGGGCGCACACAAGGAAGGGCGTATCCGGAGGTCGACGTCCAAAACTGAAAACGCACCAGCGTCAGGAAATCATGCAGCTGGCCAGTTCTGAGCCAGAAGACCGCAGCGGGTGCCGCCAGACTAGCTAGGCTATTCAGCATCCATCCGATTGCCATATCGCGTCTCTGCAGGGTAACCGGGAGCCTTAACCAGGTTTTACGTTCCATTTACTCCCTAAACCTTGTACTCGATCCATCGCGGCGCAAATTTATAGTGCTTTCGACCTATTCTATTATTCCCGATTGAGCGCTATATTCCAATGTAATTACCCCACGATTACTGGAAAATTGCTTTATTTGATTTGTAAACCCATCTTGATATTTAAGGGGCCATATAGATGAAGAAATTTGTTATTGCAGCAGCCTTAATGTTGAGCGGGCCTGCTTATGCAGGATTAACCGGCACAGAATTAAGCCTTCGAACCCTTGCCCAGGCTACTGCTTCCGGCACTCCCTTTATTACGTCCTTTGAACGAACTGTGATAGTCAGCTCGGCCGTTGAGTATCCGGACGTCGCAAGTCTATTTAATCCCGCTACAGGGGTTCCGCCTGGATTTGCTCAGTCTCTTGTGAACACGGCGATCAACGTAGGCAACGACTACATCGAGATTGACTTTGATAATGCAGGCTTCAGTACTTTCGCTTCTGGCTTCGAAAATACGTACATTTTTCGCTTTGATAGCGCCGCCATCGTAGACATAGAAGATGCAGAGATAGACAGTACTGTGACAACACTCGGCCTGCAACCTTCCGATATTCGATTCACCGGAAATGAGCTGTTCATTAATGTCGAAAGCCTCCCATTCAACCCCTCCACTTTCGTTCGAGTGAATCTTCTTGTCGAAGGCGGCCCGGTCCCTCCGGTTCCGGAGCCTACAACTTACGCAATGCTGCTTGCAGGGCTTGCAATAGTGGGATGGGTAGGGACCAGGCGCCGCCGATATGATCATCACCTGGAAGGTTTGGATCAATACAAAGGTGCTGATCCGAGTTGCTGCAGTACGTAATTTTTAGGTGCCTCGGCCGTGCCATTACTGCCGAAACTTGTTCATGGAGAAATATCGTACGTTCTTTGCTATCCAGACTTGTGTCTTTTGCTACCGTTTGTACTTCGCTCATTTGCTTTTTTGGCCCAATGGAGGCAACGGCCAACTTAACTGCAGGCTATTGGCAAATTTCAGGTTCCGACAATAGAGGTGTAATAAGCTACTGGCCAGTTTAGGCTGGGCTGTATGTCGCGTCTTCGCAAGACTGTTTAGGCAAAACGAGTCTAAGCCACAGGAGGCCGATGTCGGGGTTCCTTCGTTTTCAGTGCATCAATTGACGGTTGGAGAACCCCACCTTAGCCTAGAGGGATTGTGCAACGCTTTAAGTCTAAGCGGGTTCTTGTTCACGGTTCATCGCCTGGAAACCCGCACGGATTCAAGAGCAATATGCCCGTTGGCAGCAAAAACCGGTCACGTGTTAGCGCGGCTTCCCGAGCAGTCGGGGGCAGACAGAAATGCTATATGAGTTAGGAGCTTGCGCGCTTGCTTCTACACCGGCACCCAATCTCAAACTGTCACTTATTGTACTAAAAACGAGTCAGCCCCATAAATACAGACGAATGATGGGGGTTTGTCTACTTAGTAATCTTTTTTAGGAGATGAAATGCATATCAACCTTGGAATATTTTGCTCTGTTGTGATGTTGTTTGCGGCGGCATCTACGCATGCTGTAGGGATTGACGGTGCAAACGTCAACTTCGGCGTATACATGCCAACAAGCACTAGCCCCATCTCTCAACAAGTCGATACAGTCGTTGGTCCCGGTATTGAATTCCATAATATTGCAAATCTAGCTCTTCCAGGCGACAGAGTCGCGGATGCCGACATTGATTTTTCTGCGACACAAATATCGGTTGCTTATTTAGAAAGTATTATCAGTGTAGGAGGCCCTTTCAACGGCTATGTGATGAATTTTTCTGGCGCTGAAGTTCCGGCGATTACCGGGGTATCTCTCAATTCGTCTACAAATATCGATAGTAATTTGATCGCTCTTTCGTTTGATTCAAATTCCGTTCTTATTAGTTTAGCAAGCGTGCCACTTACCCCCAACTCCTTGTTAGTAGTTGATGTGGCACTGGTGCCTGAACCGGAAACATACGCCATGCTGTTAGCTGGGCTTGGCCTGATAGGCTTTTTGTCGCGTCGTCGCAATACCGTTTAAGCAGAACCAAGCCCGAGCCAAATGGTGTTGGAGATTGCTTTTTTGCAACAGAGCCGCGATATAAAGGCCGTAAACCCATTGAAGAAACGAAGTTGCAGCAAGCGCAGACCCTCGTCCAAAATGGCGCAAATGTTAGCAAAGCAGTCTCTGAAGAAGGTATCGGCAGTGGCGGACGAAACAGAAAAACAGGGCAACTCGGCAATGAAATATGGCCGAGAAATGAATTGTCGGTTGGTTCGTGCTAAAAAAACAGCAGCCAACCTACCCCAGATCTGGAAGCCGCTATTTATTCAGCGCTTCCTTAGCAGAAGACCGAATTGTGCCTGGAAAGCCTGCCCTATGCCGACTTTGACGACACCGACTGATTCAGATGGTGGCTGATGACACAACTGCTGATGCTACTCAAAGGGTAAAAATAACGATTTGACTTATCTCAAACCGTAGTCAAAATAAATACCCCGCCGCAAGCAGCGGGGTATTTTCGCTCAGAACAACGCAAGCTGATAATCCGCGTGTAGCTTTTGATATGTTTTACCTTGATTTTGTACATACTTGCCAATCATCTGCTCATCCCCATGCTTGCCAACCGTACTTGCGAAATAACCATCGGTCCAAGACTCTCCATCCCAGAGATTCTTCTTAACTTGCGGGCCTCGCTTGAAAATTTCCGCGCGGTCATGCTCTTAATCAGCGTCACAAGCTTGGTCACGTTATATGACGGTGTCCACAAATTCTACGCCGCAAGGGGCGGGGGAATATAACCCGAAGAGATTTAATATCTCTGCCTTTTCCGATCATGGAGTGTGGGGGCGTCGCATTTCCACGCCTGCTCTTAATCAGGTTCCTGTCATCTAGCGACCCGCAGGCGGATATAAACGCTCAACCCCTCGTCTGGTTCGTTCTTTGCGATAATTTCGCCGTCATATAGCCGGATCGCGCGATCGGCGATGGCTAAACCGAGCCCGTGACCACCGCTCAATCGATCCCTTGCTTCCTCTACCCTCACGAACGGTTCAAAAAGATGGGGAAGCATTTCTTCGGGTGCACCGGGACCATAATCCCGCACCTGGACGACGATGCTGTCCTGATTTCCGGCATCCCACAGCATGCAAACTTCCACTGTCGTGTCGCGTCTTGTGTACTTGATGGCATTGCGAACCACGTTTTCAATTGCGCTGTGAAGCAACTTTGCATTTGCCCTGACCATGACCGGAAACGCTGTCCGCAACACGATCTGGCAACCCTTGGCGTCGGCTTCAAGTTGCGCATCGTTAATCAATTCTTCGAGTAATTCCCGTATATCAATTTGCTCGACGTGCGCGGCGTCCACTCCTGCTTCCAAACGGGAAAGCACAAGAAGCTGGCCAATCAATTCATTCAGGCGTTCTATTTCAAGTTCCATGCGGTCAAGTTCTTTTTCCGCCTGGCCATTCGATCGCTGCCGGGCAAGACCCAACGCGACCTGCAGGCGCGCGAGCGGGGAACGCAGCTCATGAGAGGCATCGCTTAGCAATTGCCGTTGCGCGCCAAACACTTTTTCGAGCCGTTCGGCCATTTTGTCGAATGCGCCTGCCAAATCTGCAATCTCGTCTCGTCGGCTGCCCATTGATGGAACAACGCGCTGGGTAAGATCACCGGCTGCAATGAGCTGGGTGGCCCGTCGCAATCGTTCAATCGGAAAAGTCAGGTAGCGGCTGAGCATCAGGCAAATCAGGACACTGACGAGAGCGGCAATAGCCACGGGGAGCCCAATAACTCTTGGACGCTGCAAAACCCTAAGTAAGGTAATGCTCTGGAAGTCGGGTACCATGCGGTAGGAGGTTCCGTCCGGTAACAGGATTGGCTGCTGGCGCGGCCTTTTCCGTTCCATGCGTTCCCCATGCTCCCGCCTCCGATCCAGCCTGGCGATAATATCGTTGGGAATCTCTCGTTCGAGCAGGTCCTGTCCCGCTTCATCGACCATGAAGATGGGTATTGCTTCGCTACGGTCCAAGTGATTCAGCCATTCTTTAAGACCTTCGATCCCTTTCTGCTCCGCGGCGGCTTGTGCTTGATTGAAGTATTCCGACAGACGTATGCGCATACTGCCGATATCCTGCTGCGTGCGTGAATGTTCAAGATAGCTCGACGTCGCGAACATGATCAACGCAGCAAAAATAATCAACGTCAGCCAAAACGACAGAAATATTTTCCAGAATAGTCTGTGCACCGTCAATTCCGTGAATAAATATAACCGACACCGCGAACTGTCTTGATCCGCTCCCGGCCATCGGATTGCGGACCGAGTTTCCTGCGCAGATTGCTTACGTGCATATCAAGGCTGCGGTCATAGCGGCTCAATTTGCGGCCAAGAGCACGCTCGGAAAGGCTTGCTTTTGTTACAATCCTACCGGCTTCCCGGAGCAGTACGTCCAGTACGCTAAATTCCGTGCTTGTCATGGCTACAGGATTATTGCCGCATACCACGGTACGCGAGCCGGTACTCATGACTACATCATCTAAGGCAATCTGATCAGCATGCTCGTTGCCGTGATTTGCCTCAGCTCTTCTCAAAATTGCGCGAATTCGCGCCACCATTACGCGAGGATTGGACGGTTTGGCCAGATAGTCGTCCGCGCCAAGCTCAAGCCCAACGATACTGTCGACATCTTCCCCCCGTGCCGTTAACATCAACACGGGGAGTAAAGACCTGGTACGCAGTTCGCGCAGTACTTCGAAACCATTCCGGTTCGGCATCATCACATCAAGTATCAACAGGTCATACTGTTTATCCAGTGCCTTGCTTAACGCCACGTCGCCGTCATAAGCCGCGTCGACCTCGAAGCCCTCTTCCGTGAGGTAATCGAGCAGCATGTCACTCAATTCAATATCATTATCTGCGAGGAGGATGCGCGGCATATGCTTTCCGAAGTCAAGCTATTGCGAATGATCTGTTCTATTTTAGATATTGCCAAATTACGGCACGCGAATATAGCGGCTTCCGGTTTCTTTACACAAATTTACGATTCCTTAACCCAACTTGACACGGGTTAGTCTTATTCTTTGCTCGTATCGTGTTGGGTCCATATGGATTCATTGCGATATCCGTAAACAACACTATTGAGGAGTTAGCTAATGAAAACTATCACGAAAATTGCGCTAATCGGCGGATTATTGGCAAGCAATGTTATTTTAGCCGGTCCTAATCCGGACACTGATTCTAAAAAAGCAGCCTGCAGCCACGGTGCGCATTCCAAAATGAAGGGACAAGGGATGGAGGGCAAAGGGAATTTCCTGGAGAGGATGACGGATCGTCTCAAACTTACGCCGGAACAGCGTGGGTCAATCGAGGCGGCTTTACAGCAATCGAAACCTCAAATAACGGGTATAAAAGAAAAAATGCAGGCAAATCGCAAGGCATTACGGGAACTCGGGCGGGAGGGCAAGAGTGACGCGGATCACGTGCAAACATTAGCACAAGAGCGAGGGTACCTGGTGACTGAGCTGGTCATTCAGCGAACCAAGATACGCGACGAGATTCGCCAGGTATTGACCGATCCGCAGCGCGAACAGATGAAACAGATGCGTGAGAAGAAGCACCAGCATCACAGTAAAGCGTAAAGAACGTGCTTGACAGCGGCTTGGCCAATATCAGACCGCTGTCATTCAACGTAGCCGGGTGGGCCGATTACGTACGGCAGCGTACAGAAAGCAGGAATTGAGATAGTCATACTCAGACCTCCGACTTGATCGGCCGGATGACAGCGAGATCGCCCGGAGCCAGCGAGATAGTGAGTGGAGTGAGTCAAAGATATCGCTACTTAAAAATGACTGGATTGCCGCCATGCTGTGTTGCCCGTCGTTGCGTATGAATAACTATGCGCCTCCTCGCGCCTTGCCTGACGCCAAACTAGTTATTTTCAACATTCCTTCACGGTTATTCATTTGAACCGGTTATGTAACGATATCTCGGACTCACTACACTAGCGCCGTACGCAAACTGAGGTCAAGGGCGTAGCGAGTCGCAACACTCAGTGGGGATTGCTAAAATAGCCATAAGCAGCTACTCCTCTCTTGTTTTCTTCAAAAACAATAAAGGCCCTCCATGAACCAAGGCCGTAGGTCGTGAAGTCATGGGTTTTTTCCAACGGCTTCGAAAGTACGAATGGACGCCCGGCTATATTCGCGGTCTTGCAAGCATATCGGCTGTCGTCATCGGGTTTTGCCTGACGCACGACGCATACGGTGAAAAGGGCGAGAGGGCGCCCGGCAGCCAAGGCAATAGACCTGAGCCCATGGTCTTCGACTTGGTTGACCCGCTCGGCGCGCCGAAAGGCAAACTCGAGGTCAATACTTTGCTGGATTATTCGCCGCGCTCAGGCCAGGTTGAATGGTCGCCGGAAGTTGAATATTCGTTCGCGAAAGGGCATGCGATCGAATTTGAGCTGCCGCTTGAGAATACAACGCGACAAGAATATAAGGTTTCCTTGCAGGGTACTTTTGGGCATTTGGCCAAAGGACGGATGCTTCATGGCTGGCAGGCTATCGGCCGCCGGAAGATAGAGGAAAAAGTGTATGCGGCGGAACTCCTCTATGTAAACGATTATCGATTTTCCAATCAATGGAGCACGATGAATATGATTGGCGCCAGGCATACCGCGATTGGTAAATCCGGTGAACTTATCGTCTTGATGAATAACAGCTTGTTTTACAGTTTTTCGGAGCATTTTATACTCGGGGTCGAATTGAATACCGAAATCGGAAAGCACGACTGGCGTTATCGTTTAACTCCGCAAATTCAATATGTCGCCGGTAAAGGTGTATCAATCCAGCTGGGAGGCGGACCCTCGCAATTAAATGAGACGAGCAAAACCGAATGGCTGCTTACCTCGCGCGTTATTTATGATTTTTAGTCATGGTATCGATTTAACATCTCCGACGACTCCAATGGGCGAAGGAAGATGCGCAGTTAAGATCATTACCTGGTTTTCTAACGCGAATTAATCTCTCCGGCCAATTTACTGCCGTTAAAGCCTGCCTACAATTTCTCGGGAATCTTGAATCCCAGGTAAGTCAGGTTGCTGATTCCCATCAAAATAAGCAAAGTTTCGGGAAATTCCGGGATCGACATGCCGTCCGCGACATAGCCGATGAACACCGTTCCCAGGACAAGGGTCCATATGACGACTTGCAGTCGATGGAAACTCACGCCGTTGCCGTCGTCGCATATATCCCGCCAGAATCCCCTCGATTGCACGGGTTGAGGCGGATTTCCCGGTTGTAAGGATAACTCGGCAATCTTTTGCGAGATCGCGGTCAATTGACTCTCATTTTCTTGCGCAAAGGCCGCGGGATTTTTTTCCTTTTGCTCTTTGAGATTCTGTTCTTCCTGGCGAAGCTCGGTGACGTTCTTGGCGGTACCGTCCTGGACTCCTTTTTTGCTGTTTCCAATCAATATGGCGCTCAGTCCGGTGGCGCCGCTGATGCCCAGCAGGATAAGCGCCTGTTGGGGAATGTACTCCATCGTGCCGGTCAGTATCCAGACGCCGACAAATGCCAGCACCACCAGCAATCCCCAGAAAGCCATCTGGCTTTTTCCCAGGCTGTAATAGCCAGTATCCTGGTCCCTCAACATGTTCGTTTTATTGGCTATCAGATAGTAGGAGACAAATAGAATCAACAAGGCGCCAGCGATAATGGACAATATTTCCGACGTAGGCGCGACATAAAAACAGAACGGATGGGCAGATTGCACTACCAAAGGCAACTCATTGCTCACCGCAAGGGTCACTTCGATTGGCATGACGTACTCATTCTTGCTTTTGAAGAGCATATCCCATGCTTCGCGCGAGTCTTTGAGCGCTGAATTGCGGTCGAGATAAAAGCTGAAGCGCAGGGTATTTCCGTCGTCGAGCTGGGATATGGCCGACGGCAGGTTGGCCATCCTTATCCCGTCAAACAACAGAATGGGTGTTCGGGTGGCGCCGGTCTGCTCAAGTTCCATTTTCAGCTTCCTGGCGATCTGGCCGGTAGCCTTGATGTGCACCCTTTCTCCCATTTTAAAAAGAAAGTCTTCCTTGTTTTTTCCTTCATTTTTACCCACGATAAAGAGCCGGCCTTTTTGAACATCCTGGATTTCATCTGTTACTACGGAATCATGGGGCTGGGAGGCAGCTGAAATTTCGCCGGGCGCATCCTGCGCGGCGGCTTGGGGGACATAAGCAAGTAGCGTGAACATCATCATCGTTACGATCAGGCAACGCATCGAAATTTCCCTCCTTTAAATAACCAAGCGCTAAATAGCCAGGAGATCGGCAGCCGACCTCATGTTCCAGCAGGCAGTGTTATAACCAAACCGGCGAATGTCGCTATCGGGCGGCTGGCGGAAGCCGCTACCCTATTCGGAGGCGTGCAATGCACACTACCCATGTTGGTCAAGAGTGATTCGGTTAGGAGTGGTTTCTGGGTCAAAGTCGGCTTCATCGCGCGGCGCGGTAATAAATGAATGCAGGCTCGGCTTTTTGTGCGGCTCGGTGCGGCAACGTACAGAAATCGGCCGTCACGGCGTTTATGCTACGTACTCACTTGGTCAAAACGAGTACTCGCCGGGGGGAGTGGAACGTAAGCGCCCTTCTCACCACCTTCAACAACGATTAGAGGAGACTTATTATGCGTTACTTGAAACCTGTCCTCACTGCGGCAACATTGGCATTTGCGCTGACTGCTTGCGACTCGAAGCAGGAAGAGCGCCGGGAAGATGTGCTGGAAAACAAGGCTGATATGACGGAAAAGAAAGCGGAGAACGTGCGCGAAAGCGGAGAGAGGGCGGCCGACCGGATTGAAAGGCAAGATCCCGGAATGGATGCCCCCTCCACTGACCGCGCCGCCGAGGCTGTGCGCGACACGTCTGAATCCCGCGCCGACAAGATGGAAGACAAGGCTGACCGGATCCGCGATCAAAAATAGTGTGTGATCTGTCGAATCGCCCCTTAGCCGGGGCGGTGTTGCAACGCAACCCGGCAACTTTTCGTCATTTGCGAGGTTGTTCCGGGCTGTCTCAAAACACAGCTTTGTAGCCGGGGCATAAGCCGGCAGCCCTGCACCCGAATCCACCGAATTGGCAGGACCGCCGGTCTTTATGCGGGTAAAGCAAACAACGCCGGCAGCAACGGCGTCATGAAATCCCGCACCCATCAGGTCTGCAAGTCCGCCAGATCCGATATAGTGTCGTATTCGTAATACCGCTTGTAATCGACCATGTCGCCTGCCGTAACGGTATCCTCGAAGACGCTATATAGAGGGTCGTCAATCCGGTGAAACTGGAGCGTATCCGGCGCGCTCATATCGGGCACGTAGGCAGAATCCGAGTTTCTTTCCTGCCATGCCGCCCAGATGCGATCCACATTGCAGTGATGCAGGAAGAAGACGGGGTCGTTCGGGGATGATGATAAAGACATATCTCCGCCTATCCAGATATGCACGCTGTTGTGAATGGCTTCGCTCCCGACCCATCCCTCGACGAGATTCCTGACGCCGCTCGACGAAAACGAATTGAACGGTGGCACGTCGTACGCCGTCTGGTCGCGGATGACTGCGCGCACCGCCTTTCGCGTCGGCAGCCTTCCGCCCCCGAGAGCGCGTTCCAGTGACCGGTCGACGATTTGCAGGTCACCTGTCCTCAGGCTCATTTCCAGACGCACACGCCAATCCGCCCGGGCAAACTGGCCAAGGTTCTGGTTGCTCCAGATCGGAGATGTGGCAGGTTCAGCCAACTCCGCGTCGGCTGCCCAATCCCAGTATGGAATTCTGAAATTCGTATCAT
>WUUC01183530.1_pt1 | contig 10206 bp, 7 predicted proteins | sample 6278441 | NCBI WGS metagenome assembly WUUC01 (sample SAMN13675441, study PRJNA597444) | soil metagenome | isolation source: soil | place: USA: Washington | collected 2017-10 | reverse complement strand
GAGGGCGGCAGCCGCGAGCTGATCGCCGGCATCCGGCCGGAGAACTTCGAGGACGCCGCGTTGCTCGGCGACGACACCCGCGGGCGCGGCGCCTCGTTCAAGGTGAAGATCGATCTGATCGAGTCGATGGGCTCGGAGATCTACGCCCACTTCAGCGTCACCTCCGACAAGAGCATCGAGTCCGACGAGCTGCGTGAGCTGGCCGAGGACTCCGGCGTCGGCGAGGTGCCCGGCGGCGGCGAGGCCGGTGACATCGTCGCCCGCCTCTCACCCGAGTCGAAGGTCAAGAAGGGCGACGAGGCCGAGATCTTCGTCGACGCCTCCCACATCCAGCTCTTCGACCCGTCCGACGGGTCTTCGCTGACCGCCTAGCGCGCCGGTAACGGCGCGTACCCCTGTGCCAAACGGCTAGCCTGTCCCGGTCCACTACTGGGAGGGTTCCTTGTCGGGGTTCGGAAGAGCTTGTCGGAGATTGTCGGTCGGCGTGGCCATGGTCGTGGCGATCGGCGTGTGCGTCGTCGGCTCGGCGCATGCCGTCGGGGCTCTTTCGGTCGATCCGGCCGAGGTCGACTTCGGCTCCCACGTCGCCGGCGGATATGACGTCAGGAGCGTCGAGGTCACGAATGCGGGACCTGACGAGGTGGAGCTGAGCGACATCATGCTGATCGGCGATGTGGATCCATTCGACTTCGGTGACGGGTCATGCATGCCAGGTGAGTCGCTCGTTGCTGGTGGAACCTGCTTCCTAGAGCTCGTCTTTGCTCCGTTCGGCTTCCAGTCCGTCACACACGACGCGACGCTCGTCGTCGCCGGTGGCGAGGAGGACGAGCCCGGCATCGCGGAGTTGGTCGGCGAAACCACTGGATCGACGCCGTTGTCAGTGATCCCCTCGGCCGTCAATTTCCATCCAGGCGTGTGGGGTGGGAAGGGGCCGGAGTCATCCGTGCTGGTCATCAACCAGAGCGGGATGCCGTTGCCCATCGACGAAGTGAACGTTTCAACCGGCTTTGAGGTTGTCGATACGGACTGCACCGACGAGTTAATGGATGGATCCTGTTCGATCACGGTAGGGGTGGTTCTTCCATATGGACCGATCGACCCCCGGCACGGCACGCTAACCATCACGACCGACCGGCGACTACGAGACGACGGTCCCGCTCCAAGCGCGCTCTAACTACCCGCCTGGCGCATTCCCCCTTCTTCCCCAGGACCAGCAAGAGACGGGCTGGCCGGTTGAGGCCAGGCTCGCCGAGATCGCCAAGTCCGTGCCAGCGCTCGTGCGGGGCGGACCGTCGCGGTGGCGACTGGCGCCGACATTCAGAGCCGGTGAGGCCGGTGAGCTGAGCCTGACTCTTTTCAGCTGGAAGGGGAAGCGGCGGCTGGGGATAGGAAGCGGGACGAAGACATTCGACAAGCCGAGTCGCGCCAGACTGCGCTTCCGGCTGAACAAACGCGGCGTGGCGTTGTTGCGAAGGCCTCAGCGGACGCGGGTCAAGGTCGTGGCGCGGTTCGAGCCGCATCACAACGACAAGGCGTCACGCCAAGACGCCGAGTTCAGGGTCAAGCCGCCGAAGGTAAAGAACAAGGCGCTCGCGAAGCGCCGCTAATGCGGTTGCGGTCACTCGATCCAAGGGAATTCGCCTGATGACAGCTCATTTGCCGCCGGTGCTCCGCTGGGCCCTGTTGACCGCCCTCCTAGGCGGCTTGTTGCTCGTGCCGGCGGCATCAGCCGCGGGCGAGCTCGTGGCCGAGCCACAGGAGGTGAGTTTCGGCACCTTGACGGCAGGCGAGCAGCGAAGCCTTCCGCTGAGCGTGCGTAACGTCGGCCTCGACTCCGTCACGCTCACGGAAGCCTGGCTCCTCTACGAGGATGGGACCACGGTCGAGCCGTTCTCGGTCGATGCCGGATCGTGCGCGACGGTGGAAGTCCTGGACGCCGGCGCTGCCTGCGAGATGACGGCTACCTTCAAGGCGCTCCGGCAGAGCGGAGACTTCAAGGCGCTCGTAGTCGTGGAGGGCGTGGGGGTCGAGCCTGCTGTCGCGCGGCTGAGTGGGCAGGCGGTTCCTCCTCCCGCGGTGATGTTGGTCGCCGAGCCGTCGCGGATCGACTTTCCAGGGACCAGGATCGACAGCGTGAGCGAGCCGCGGCAGGTGCGTGTTCGGAACACTGGCAACGGCACGGTCGCGGTGCCCGCCGCCGTCATCGAGAACCCACACTTTGGGATCGTCTCGAACGACTGCCCGGCGCAGCTTGTGCCCGGTGCATCGTGCGCGGTCGGCGTGGTCTTCAAGCCGACGGATGGGCTGCCTCGACCGATCGGCTATGCCGTTGGAGAGGGCAGGCACGGCGGTGCATTGGCCTTCGGACCTCGGAACCCCGTTACGAGACGGCATCCGCTTGCGGTTGCGCTGGCGGGCGCTCCGGCTCCGCGGCTCACTCCGGAGCAGCTCATCGAGGGCCGCCTCACGAGCCTGGTGGCTTCGATTCCGCGCGCGTTGCGCGGTGGCCCGCGCCATGCTCGCCTGACGGTCTTCGACGCGCCGCTCATCGGAATGCTCGCGCTGCGCGTCTATGCCGGGCCGAGCGATCGGCGGGTCCTGGTGGCGAAGGGGCGCAAGCGGTTTACCCAGGGCGAGCGCCACCGGCTGCGCGTCACGGTGACCCGGAAGGGCCGGAAGTTGCTGCGCGGGACCCGGCGGACGCGGATCAGGGTCGCGCTCAGGTACATAGCGCCGGACAGCACGCTCTGGGAGCGCACGCCCCGGCTCTTAGTCAAGCCGCCGAAGGCGAAGCGTAAGCAGTCGGCAAGCGGCTACTAACCCAGGGCCTGCAGCGCGCGCGCCGGGGCTCAGGCGTCGTCGCCGAGCGCTCCGGAGAGCGCGTCGCGGGAGGCGATGCGGAGCTTGCGGTAGGCGTTGGAGAGGTGGGTCTCGACGGTTCTGCGGGTTAGGAATAGCGCCTCGGCGATCTCGCGGTTGGTCGCGCCACCGGCTGCCAGCGTGGCGATTCGGCGCTCCTGCGGGGTCAGCGCGGCGGCGCCGCTGACCCGGGGTCGCCGCGGCCGGGCGCCGGTCTCGCGCAGCGCGCCGAGTGCCCGCTCGACGAGAGCATCCGCGCCGCAGCGGTGAGCTAGGTCCATTCCCTCCTCGATCAGCGTCCGCGCATCGTCACGGCCGGCGGCGTGGGCCGCCGTCCCGCGGTCGACCAGGACGCGGGCGTGCTCGAGGCGAGCGCCGGACGGCGCCGAGACGGCGGCGGCCTCGTCGAGCAGCGCCAGTCCCTCCGCCGGGTCGGCCGCGGTTCGTGCGTGGGCGCGCAGCGCGATCGCCAACGCGCGGGGCGAGGCCGCGTGACGGGCCAGCGCGAGCTCCTCCGCCGTCAGCGCTCGGGCGCGCTCGGCCTCGCCGAGTTCGAGCAGCGCCAAGCCGGCGCGCGACCGCCACGAGCAGGCGCCGGGCGCCACGCAGCTCGCCCGCGCCGTCCGGCGCCCAACCTCCTCGTACTCGGCCACCGCCGCCGCGACATCGCCCTCGGCCTGGGCGAGCGCCGCTCTCGCCAGCATCAGATAGAAGATCGTGCCGAGGTCGGGCAGGGGCCCGGTCAGGCCGCTGCGGTCGAGCGCCGCACGCGCGCCGGCGAGATCGCCCCGCTCGACGAGGGCCTCGAGCCACCAGGCGAGTGCCACCGCGTAGGCCATCGGGTCAGCCTCCGCCAGCTCGTCGACGACCATCTCCGCGTCGGCCTCGGTGGCCGGCAGGTCGCCGGCGCGCAGCGAAGTCCCGGCGCGCAGCGCCAGCGCATAGGCGACCGTCATCCGCGAGCCGGTCGTCCGGCCGCGCTCGAGGCCACGGGTCGTCAGCTCGATCACGGTGGCGAGGTCGTCGACCCAGGCGAGGGCCGTGCCCGCGTAGATGTACACGGGCGAGGCGGCGCCGACCTCGTCGAATAGGCGCCCGCCGGCTAGGGCCCGCTGGCCGAGCTCTCGGACGCGCGCCGCGTCGACGTCGCCGCGCGACGCGAGGTCCGCGACGACGTGTACGAGCACCGCGCGCTCGCCCGGCGTTGCCGCGGCCCCGACCTCGGCCGCCAGCCGGCCCGGCCGCTCGCGGTTGACGCCGAGTAGGGCCTCGGCGTTGAGCGCCGTCGCCTCGAGCGCGAGCCACAGCTCGCGGTCGGCGCCCGCGAGCCGCTCGATCGCCGCCCGGCAGATCTGGGCGCACTGCTCGAGGGCGGCGAAGTAGAACAGCGCGTTGCCGAGGGCAAGGGCAATCCGCCCGTGCTCGATCGGATCGTCGGCCAGCGCGGCGGCGCGCTCGAGATGCTCGAGCGCCCGCGGGTCGCGCGCCTGCGCCTCGATCGTCCCGAGCTCGAGCAGGATTGCGCGGCGTTCGGCGTCGGGGCAGGGCTCCTCGAGCGCATGGCGAAGGTAGCGGGCTGCCGTCGCGCTGCCGCCGCGCGCGCGGGCCTCGGTCGCCGCCTGGCGCAGCAGCGGAGCCGCCCAGCGCTCGCCCGAAACGGTCGGCGGATCGCCTCCGGTCAGGTGTGAGGCCGCTCGCGCCGGGTCGCTCTCACGCAGGATCTCGGCCGCGCGGCGGTGCATCCTGATCCGCTCGCCAGCCGGCAGCCCGGCGAGCACCGCCTCTCGCACGACGGGGTGGACGAAGCGCGTCGGCGCGTCACGGGCGGTCAGCTCGGCGGCGGCGAGCTCGTCGAGCGCGGTCAGGGCGGCGTCGGTGCCGAGGCCGGTGAGCGAGCCGATCTCGTCGGCGCGGGCGCTGTCGCCGAGCAGCGCGAGCGCCCGCGCGCCGGCCCGCACCGCTTCGTCTTGACCCGCCACGCGCCGCTCGACGAGCGCGACGATCGCCTGTGGGGCGGTGACCACCTCGTCTCCGCGCGCGGCGCGCAGCAGCTCGCCCACGAACAGCGGGTTGCCGCCGCTGGCCACGTGAATGCGCTCGGCCTCGCGCTCCGCGCCGTCGCCGCCGAGCGTCCGTGCGACGAGAGTCGCGACGGCCTCCTGTCCGAGCGGGCGGGGCGCGATCGTGACCGTGCCCGGAGCGCGCGCTAGCTCCGCGAGCAGGTCCGAGTCGACGTCCGGCTCGCCCGTCCGGACCGCGCCGGCGATCAGCAGCGGCAGCTCGGCGAGCCGCGCCGACAGGTAGGCGAGGAAGCGCAGCGACTCGGCGTCGGCCCACTGCAGGTCGTCAACGCAGAGGACCAGCGGATGCCGCTCGGCGAGGTTGGCGCACAGCCAGTGGAGACCGTGCAGCATCGGAAACGGGTCGCCGCCGCTGCCCGCGCCTCCGCGCTCGAACAGCGGTCGCGCGAGACCGGCGGCGCCGGCGAAGAGGTCGTCGGCGCGCCCGTCCGCTCTAGCCGCCTCGACCGGTGGCCCGAGCAGCGCGAGCATGACCCCGAACGCGAAGCCGCGATCGAGGTCCGCGCCGCGTGCGGTGGCGACGGTCGCCGACGGCCGGGCGGCCGTGGTCAGGGCGTCCAGCAACGCCGACTTGCCGATTCCGGCCGGTCCCTCGATCAGCAGCACCCCGCCGGCCTTGCGCGTCGCTTCGACCGTCGCGGCGATCGCGGTCAGCTCCCGCTCGCGGTCGAGCAGGGGCGCAAGGTTCTCGGCCGGCACGATCGAAACCCTATGGACGTGCGGCGCGGGGCGGGGCGCGGCAACATTGCGGACCGCGCGAGCAAAGTTCGTGGTGGGGTCCCGTTTGAGGGTCCTCGCTCGCTGGTCCAGATTAGGGGCATGAGAATCCTCCCCGCCGTGCGCAAGCGCAACGTTAGGATCCGCTGATGCGCCGCTTCGGACTGGCTCTGGCGACACTTGCGGTCGTGGTGGCCACCGGCTGCGGTGGAGGAGCGGACGACGACTCTGGCGGAGACGACACGCGGCAGCGCTTCGTCACCGCGGCGGATGCGATCTGTGTCGCGGGCGCCGAGCGCGACGTCGCGATCCAGGCCGAGCAGGACAGCGCCGATCCCGCCGCTACGGCCAAGTTCCTCGCCCGGCTGCGTGCAAGCCGCGAGCGCGTCGCCGATGAGCTCGGCGCGCTCGAGCCGCCCGCCGGCGAGCAGGAGGACGTCGAGGCGCTGATCGCCGGCCGCCGCTCGGCGGCCAAGCTGATCGGCGAGGGAGCGGCTGCCGCGCGAGCCGAGGATCTGGACGCCTACCAAGCGGTGCGGGCTGAGTCGCGGACGGTCAACGACGAGGGCGACGCGATCGCCGCCAAGATCGGGCTCACGGACTGCGCGCGGCGGCTGCCGTCGGCCGAGCGGCGCGAGATCGGCCGGCTGCTCGCACTGACCGCGGACAGTGGCGCGGCGCGGGAGCTGTGCACCGAGCTAGTGAGCGAGCGCTTCGTCTCCGACCGCTTCGCGAGCGTTGACGAGTGCGTCCGCGAGCAGTCACGCGAGGCCGCAGCCGACGGCGTCGAGGTGACCGACCTCAGCGGCATCTCCGAGGTCTTCGCGACCGCCTACGTCGATCTCTCCGGGGCAGGACGACGCCAGCCGGTCGAGTACGAGGCCGGGCTGATCCACGAGGACGGCCGCTGGAAGCTCCACACCCTGGTCGAGACGCCGACCCGCTGAGGCAGACGGCGCCGACCGGCGCCGTCTGGCCACGCGCGGTGGGGCGCCGCGCGATACTCAGGGCCGGATGCCCTCGACGACGACCCTCCTCGAGCGGGCGCGGGAGCTGGCGGCGGTTCAGGCCGCGATAGCCGCGACCGCGGCGGGACGAGGCGGCGTCGCGGCGATCGTCGGCGAGGCGGGGATTGGCAAGACGGCGTTGCTCGACTCCGCGCGCGCGAGCTGCGAGGAGCAGGGACTGCGCGTGCTCTCGGCACGCGGCGGCGAGCTAGAGCGCGAGCTCTCGTTCGGCGCCGCCCGTCAGCTGCTCGAGCCCGTCGCGGACCCGGCCGTGACGCTGGATCCTGTAGGGCTCGTCGAAGACCTCGCGGCTAGCGGCCCGCTGATGCTGGCCGTCGATGACGCCCAGTGGGTCGACGCGGCGTCGCTGCGCTTCCTCGGCCATCTGGCACGGCGGAGCGAGGGGCTGTCGGTGCTGATCCTCGCCGCGACCCGGCTCGGCGAGCCGGGCACCGATCGCGAGCTGCTCGAACGCGAGCTGCTCGATCTCGCGACGACGATCCGCCCGGCGCCGTTGACGCGGGCCGCGACGGCCGAGCTCGTTCGCGAGACGGTCGCCGGAGCTGCCGACGACCGCTTCGCCGACGCCTGCCACGAAGCCACCGGGGGCAACCCCTTCCTCGTGACCGAGCTGCTCGCCGGCGCGCGCGCACACGGCCTGGCGGGCGACGCGTCGGACGTGCCGTGGATCGACGACATGGGCTCACGCAGCGTCGCGCGCGGAATCGTCGAGCGCATCGCCCGTGCCGGACCGGTCGCGGTCGCGGTCGCCGACGCCGTCGCGCTGCTGGGCAGGGATGCCGAGCCGGACCGCATCGCCAGCCTCACCGGCAACGACGACGCGGCGGTGGCCGACTCCCTCGCTGCGCTGCGCGGCGCGGGCATCCTGACCGCGGACGGGCCGGGGCCGCCGGGCTTCCGTCACTCGATGATTCGCGCAGCCGTCTACGACAGCATCCTGCCCGCCACGCGCAGTCGCCGCCACCGACAGGCTGCCGCGTTGCTGCAGGCGGCAGGCGCCGAGCCGGAGCGGGTCGCCGGCCACCTGATGGCCACCGCTCCGATGGCGGACCTGGAGACGGTCGAGAGCCTGCGCACGGCTGCGGCCTCGGCGCTGGGGTCGGGCGCGCCCGACACGGCGGCGCGCTACCTGCAGCGCGCGCTTGCCGAGCCGCCGCCGCGCGCGCTGTGCGCCGAGGTCGCGCTGGAGCTCGGCGACGCACGGTTCGGCTTCGCTCCAGCAGAGGCGGTAGAGCCGCTGCGCATGGCCCTTGATGCCGCCGGAAGCGGGCCACTGAGGGCGCGCACGACGCTGATGCTCGCCAAGGCGCTCAACCACGCCGGCCGCCCGCGCGAGGGGGTCGAGGTGCTGGAGGCGGCGACCGGCACGGCGCTCGACGACGAGCTCGAGGCCGAGTTGCTCGTCTGGGCGCTGTGGTGGGCAGACAACGATCGTCGCGCCGAACATCTCGCGCGGCTCGACAGGGCGGCCGCGCGCGTGGCCGCCGGCGGAGACGCACTGGGCAGCGCCGGCGCAGCCCGCAAGATTCGGATCCTGCGCGCCTGGACGATCGTGGGTGGCGAGCCGGGCACCGCCGCCGAGGCACTCGATCTGACCGAGCGGGCGCTCGGAGCCGGCATCTCCTTCGACGACTACGAGACCGGCACGATCGCGGCGATGACGGTGATCTGCCTGGACGCCGTCGAGACGGCCGACAGGCTGCTCGCCGACGGGATCGACGAGCTGCGCCAGGCGGGACAGCTGGCCAAGACACCGTTCCTCTACGCCCACCACGCGCATGCGCTGAGTCGCGCGGGACGCTTGGACAGGGCCGAGTCCCAGGCGCGCGCCGGCTGGGCGCTCGCCGCCGATCAGGGGCCTGAGACGGCCGTCTGGTGGTATTCGATCTGCGGTCTGCTGCAAGCACTGATCGCCCGTGGCGCCGGCGCCGAGGCGATCGATCTGATCGAGTCGCAGGGGCTTGGGCAGGACGTTCCAGACGTTGTCGTCGTGCCGCTGCCGCGTGAGCTGCGAGGCCGGGCGAGGCTGCTGGCGGGCGACCTCGAGGCCGGGGTCGCCGACCTACTCGACTGTGGCCGCTGGTTCGAGGAGCGCGGCTGGCGCAACCCGGCGCGCAGCGAGTGGAGCACCGCCGTCACGCCCGCGCTGGCGGCGCTTGGGCGCACCAGCGAGGCTGGGGAGCTCGCCGAGCGGACGCTGGAGCGCGCGCGTCGCTTCGGCGCTGCCGGGACGCTGGGACGCGCTCTGCGCTCGGCCGGTCTGGCGCTCGGTGGGACCCGTGGCCGGGAGCTGATGGTCGAGGCGGTCGAGGTGTTCGAACCGCTGCCGCTGCGCGCCGAGCTCGCCCATGCCCAGGTCGAGCTCGGCGCGGCGCTGCGGCGCGCGAACCAGCGCGTCGCGGCGCGCGAGCAGCTCGAGGCGGGTCGCGAGCTGGCCGGCCGCTGTGGCGCGCGGGCGCTCGCCGCGCGGGCGGCCCGCGAGCTTGCGACGACCGGCGTGCGGACCAGGCGGGTCGCGCTGGGCGGCGTCGGCGCGCTGACCGAGAGCGAGCGCCGCGCCGCTGAGCTCGCCGCCGACGGCTTGACCAACCGCGAGGTTGCTCAGTTGCTCTTCGTGACGACGAAGACCGTCGAGCGCCACTTGACGCACGTCTACCAGAAGCTCGAGATCGCGTCGCGGGACGAGCTGGCGGTCGCCCTCGCGGACGGCGTTCATGACGTTCCCTCACGGTAGGCCCGCGCAAAGTTCGCGGTGGCGTCCCGGATGCGGGGGCGGCTGGCCGAGGGCAGAGTGCCGCCGATGGAACTAACCGACTGGCGCCGCATCGCGGTGCCCCGGCGCGGCGCGCTCGCCGGATTGCTGCTCTGCGCGACTGTCGCCGGCTGCAGCGCCGAGGTGAGCGTGGGCGGCGACGATCAGGCGTCCGGCGAGTCGATCGCCCGCGAGATACGCAAGGAGTACGTGGCCGACACGGGCATCGCGCTGCCGCGCCTGACCTGCAGCGAGGTCGACGGCGAGGTCGGCGCGGCGATCTCCTGCACCGGCCGCAACGCACGCGACATCCAGCTCGATCTCGAGGGCGAGGTCACCGCTGTCGACGGCGATGGCTTCGATTACAACTGGAAGATCGCCTCGGCGCGCGCGCCGGGCGTCTTCTACGAGCGCGCGGCACGGCGGGTGATCGAGCAGCGCGGCGCGGCGATCGCGGATCTGCGCTGCCCGGCCCAGATCGAGTTGCGGGTCGGCGCGGAGGTGCCCTGCGAGCTCGTGGACGGATCGGGCGTCGAGCGCGGGATGACCCTCCGCCTGACCAACCTCGACGGCGGTTTCGATATCGCGGTCGGCCCCGCGCCGGGTCAGACCAGCGGCGCCTGACCCGGACGACGGCTGCGCTTGCCTCTAGCGCAGCGCGCGCAGCTCGTCCGGGGTGGCTTTGCGGAGGTCGAGGTCGTGGCCGATCTCGGGGACGACCTCGGTGACGTAGGCGTCGATGTCGGGTTGGCCCTGGGCGCGGGCGACG
>WUUC01086049.1_pt1 | contig 10206 bp, 8 predicted proteins | sample 6278441 | NCBI WGS metagenome assembly WUUC01 (sample SAMN13675441, study PRJNA597444) | soil metagenome | isolation source: soil | place: USA: Washington | collected 2017-10 | reverse complement strand
TCAATCCCTCGCGGACAGCAATCGGCGCCCTGGCCATTGCCGCCGGCCTTCTCGCCTGGTCGTTGCGCGAGGGACGTTCACGCATCCTGGGCGATAAGTAAACCGCCCACGGACGCAGTCGCTAGCGGTAGCACGCCAGTCTCAGTGACGACGAAGAACTGATCGCCAGCATTTCACAATGCAATCGGCGTCACTTCGTGAAATGGTCAGTCGCCGCAGATCAACCGGATTTGCTGGCGAAAACGCTGGATCACAACTTGCTAAATAGATTGGCAAGTGCCGTGAGCAAAAGCGGAACCTCACAGCCAGCGGCACGCCTCGTCATGTCCTGTCTTTATCACCCTCTCGTCGCCTTCCCTCTCCACGGCGGTGTCACGCGTCGCGCGTGCCACCGCTGGCGGCCTTAGACAGCGATCTGACGTTTCGTCGAGTGCATTTGCACTCAGTCCGGTGAGCCGGCGCGCTGCGCCGCAGGAGCGCGTAGCGCTTACTTCTACATCTTTGAGGTTTGGCATGAATCCGTACGTAACTCTCGCTTCGACCATTGGAACCAGGGAAGCTTCTTCGCTGTGCCACAGGCTGACGGCGTGGCATGACGCGATGGTGACGCACGAGCGGCGCCTTCGCACAACGTCGAGGAGCGAGCTCTGTGAGGATGACTGTCCTCATGCCGAAGCACGTACGCTGTGGCGTGAAGCCCTCGCCGTGTTCGGTGCAGGCGCGCACCAACTGTCATTCCTGCGTTCCCAAGGTTCCAGCGTTCCAAGGTTCCAAGGTTCCAAGGTTCTAAAGTTCCAGAGTTCTAAAGCCATACAATGACCGCATCGTGAGGAAACGGGCCGCGGATGACGTTCCACGCAAGAGCGAGGAGCTCCACCTCGCCGAAGTGCTCGACTTCCGTCCCGATCAAGGCATCATCCGGCTCCACGAGCAGCGCGTCGTCATCCTCAGTGCCGCGGCGATGGGACTCATGCGCAAGGAGCTGATCGACACCCTGGGCATGGAAACGGCGAGACGGCTGTTGCTGCGATTCGGATTCGCTGACGGCTATCACGATGCCGTCAGCCTTCGCGACCGATCGCAGTGGGCGAGCCCGCTTGATGGTCTTCGCGCGGGTGCCATGCTGCATACGCTCGAAGGTATCGTGCGTGCGGACGTGCGAACCCTCGAATATGACGACGCGACGGGCCATTTCGAACAAGAAGTGGCATGGCACGACTCGTACGAGGCTGAACAGCACGTCCATCATTACGGCAAGAGTGCATCACCTGTGTGCTGGTCTCTCGTCGGCTACTCGAGTGGCTTTGCGAGTGCCTGCATGGCGAAGGAGATCTATTTTCGCGAGATGAAATGCCTCGGCGAGGGAGCACGACACTGTGCAGCTATCGGTCGCGATGCGAACAGTTGGGGAGACGAGATCGAAGCCGTCCGCGCGGATTTCCAAGCCGCGGATCTGGGACATGAGGTCGAACGGCTGCGCGATGCCGTGGCGCAACGCCTGAAGGAGCTCGATCGCCGCGAGCGTCTGCTCGATCGCCGGGAACGCGAGCTGAACTTGCTGCGCGAGCGCGTGAATCGACATGCTGCGTCGAAGCAGTTCATTGCCGCGAGTCCGTCGATGCAGGAGGTGCTCGAGATGGCGGCGAGGGTGGCGCCGCTCGACACCACTGTGCTCGTCTATGGGGAAAGCGGGACCGGCAAAGAGTTCATCGTTCGCATGATCCACGACCAGAGCCCGCGCGCTGCGGCCCCGTTTGTCAGCATCAACTGTGCGGCTCTCACCGAGACACTCCTCGAATCGGAGCTCTTCGGACATGTGAGAGGTGCCTTTACCGGTGCGGTCCGCGACAAGGCCGGGTTGTTCGAGGTCGCTGGCAGCGGCACGATTTTTCTCGATGAGATCGGCGAAGTGGCCCCCACCGTTCAGGCGAAGCTGCTGCGCGCGCTGCAGGAGCGGGAGATCCGTCGCGTCGGCGGAGAGCGGAACATCAAGGTCAACGCGCGTGTCGTCGCGGCGACCAACCGCGATCTGCGCGCGGCGGTCGACGCGGGCACGTTTCGCGAGGACCTCTTCTTCCGGCTCGGCGCGTTCGTCATTACCGTTCCACCGTTACGCGATCGGCGCGAGGACATCCCGGCGCTTGTCCACAGCTTCCTGGTGCGCGCTACGTCGCGTATGAAAAAGGACGTCAAAGCAGTGTCCCCGGACGCGATGACAGCGCTGATGAACTACCGCTGGCCGGGCAACATTCGCGAGCTCGAGCACGCCGTCGAGCGCGCGGTCATCCTCACCAATGGCGCCAGCCTTCGGGTGCGAGACCTCCCACCGGAGATCACGCAGAAGGCAAAACGCCGGGTCGCGGACGACACGCTTGATCTGCAAGAACAGGAGCGCATCATGATTGAGCGCGCACTCGATCGGTTTGGCGGTAACCGGAGGAAGGCGGCCGAGGCGCTCAGCATCAGTACGGTCACACTCTGGCGGAAGATGAAGCAGTACGGTCTTTCATCCTGAACGGCGTATTTCGCTTCGAAACGTAACCGAGCTTTCCTCGACCCAAAAACAACGATATCCGAACGCGCTCGAAAACGATCGGGATGGCTCGGACTTTGCCTTGTTATGCGGCAATGGCTATGCGGATACAAGTTTTTGGCGAGGATTCGATCAGCGCGCAGGCCCGCGCCTACGCCGAGTACCGGATGTTTGCCGCCCTCACACAATCAGCAGGACGAGTCCGGGGTGCGCGCGTGGTGCTCCGCTCACGCGACCGCCCCGGAAGGTGCGATCGCGTCGTTTGCGCCGTGACGATCGATCTCGAAGGGACGCGCTCCTTGCGTGTTCGCACGACTGGCGCGCACGCCTACGCGGCCATTAATCGAGCAGTCGAACGCGTCAGACTGGCGACTGAATCGGCGATACCGAAAGTATTTCTTCCTGATCTGGTGTGATGTTCAAACCCGTATCGGCATATGCATCGGAAGCAACCCGCGACACGCTTGTGATCGCGCCGCATCATCCTGATCGCTTACGGCGGCCGGCCGTAGGCGGCAGCGGCGTCGCGCAGGAACGATGTCAGCAGGCGTTCGCGTGGAATGTCTTTCGCACCCTCGAACTCTTGCCGCCGGCGTTCTGGATCCGAAGGCTTCACGCGCGACTGGGGGCGGAGCATTTTCCCGCGGCTGCTCAAACGTCAAGAATTCATCTGTGGCGGTCCTTGCCGCTGCCGCCAGCGCAGCGCATCGACGGCGCTAAGGCTGACGTCGTTGTAGACGTCACGATCGAAACTGAGCTCGCGGTGTGGACCCTCATGTTGGCGTCTGATCGCGATCAACGTGTGTTCGATAGCGATGTCTCCACTGGTGACCCCATTGCGCGAATCATCGATGCTGCGGCCTGGCGTGCGGGTACACGCGCGCACTACTTTGGCATCGTCGAAGCCAGAACGACAGCGACGTCAATCGGCAGCGTCCTCAAGCGGCGCTATTCGCGCTCGCGCGACAGCGTCCATCTGAGATCGGCCGATCGTTGGGGCGTTCGCACGCACGTCGATGTACTAGGTGTGCTCGAATGGGCGGACCTAATCGAGATCCTGCGCGACTGCGAGCGAGCGACGGCGTTGTCGCCGATCGAGCGTGCACTCGCACGCAACGCGCTGGCGTGGATTGAGCAGAGCGGCGTTGACCAATTCGAAATGGTTGGAGGCGCCTTGTGACTGCCGTCGCAAAGGAACTCGAAGGCGCGCAGAAGGGCTTTGCAAATAGCAGCAACCAGGTTCGTGAGTTGATCGCGCGCGTCGCGGCTGAATACGCCGAGATGCCCGGTCTGAGCCTCACTCTGCCACAGGCGGAACGTCTGTGGAGCATCGACTCAGTGACATGTCGGGCAGTGTTTAGCGCACTCATGCACGGGAACATCGTCCGACAGAACCCACGGGGCCGGTACGTCCGCGTCTAACTGTCGTTGACAATCGCGACGAGCGCTAGCCGCGTGCCGACACCGCGCGGGCAGAGGACCGGCGGCGGAGCTCACGGCTAAGAGCATGATTCAGGCGGGCGGCTGCGCGCGTGATCGATGCGAACGGCCAGGCCGTAATGGCTTCCACGAAAATGCGCCGGCCATCGACGAGTTCGGCGGTGATGGCGCAACGTGAATCGACCCCGCGTCGGGGGCCATTCTGATCGATGAGGCGAACGGTGATACGCCCGACTCGATGCTCGAACCTTCGAAGCGCGAACCCTAGCCGTCGCTTGGCGTGCTCACGCAACATGTCCACTGTCGATGGTTCTTCAACGCGAATAACGAAGCCGATAGGGCCTTCCATCGCGCACCTCCTCACGCGTCAGTCGCAATTCGCGCGCCATTCTTTGCCGTGCGATTACACGCGGAGCGGCCGTTCCACCGCTCGCGCCGGTCGTTCACGGCGCAAGCGCGCCTTTCGTTTTGCAAGCCATGTCACCGTTCGGCGGCCTGGCGACTCTTGTCACGCCGGGCGCGCCAAGGCACTTCACGAAGAACGACGTGACGCGCGACCGATCAGCTTGCGCGCTTCTCCGAGCCAGAGGACTGAGCTGGCCACCGCCGAACAAAACATCCAGTCGTCGGCACTGAGCGGAACAGTCCCAAACGCGTGCTGAAGAAAGGGCGCGTTGAGGACAACGTACTGAAGCGCGATCGAGACCGCGATCGCCATCCACAGCCAGGAATTCGTGAACAGATGCATGAAGGCGCTCTGCTCGTCGGAGCGGGCGTTGATCACATTAAAGATCTGAAACAGCATCAGCGTGGTGAACGCCATCGTCTGCGCAAAGGGCAGATCGCCTGTGCCTGCGACGAAGCCGCCAGGCAGAGACGCATCGAGCACATACAACGTGCCAATCGCCATGATCACGCCGACGAAAACGATGCCGCGCCACATACGCCTGGTGAGGACGCCTTCGCCGACAGGACGCGGCGGCTGGTTCATGAGCTCCTCGCCGGGAGGATCGACACCGAGTGCGAGCGCGGGCGGCCCGTCGGTGACCAGATTGATCCAGAGAATCTGTGTCGCCAATAGCGGCAAAGCCAGGGTCTCTCCTGCGGAACTGAGACCGATTTGCTTCGCGAGCACGACACCGAAGAACATCGTCAGTACTTCCCCGATATTCGATGACAACAGATATCGAAGGAACTTGCGGATGTTGGCGAAGATTGCCCGTCCCTCCTCGACGGCGGCGATGATTGAAGCAAAGTTATCGTCGGTGAGCACGATGTCTGCGGCTTCTTTGGAAACGTCGGTTCCGGCAATCCCCATCGCGATGCCGATATCGGCCCGTTTCAACGCTGGCGCATCGTTCACCCCATCCCCCGTCATTGCCACTACTTGTCCCTGGCGCTGCAGTGCCGCGACGATTCGCAGTTTGTGCTCGGGGTTGACGCGTGCGTAGACTGAGACTTTTGACACCGCCTGTAGACAAGCCTCCTCGTCCAGCTTCTCGAACTCGGCCCCGGTGATGGCGCGGTCATCGGTCGTCACTCCGAGTTCCCTTGCGATCACCGAGGCGGTTCGAACGTGGTCGCCGGTGATCATCATCGGGCGAATGCCAGCGCCAATCGCGCGCGCAACGGCACGCTTGGCTTCAGGACGGGGCGGGTCGATCATGCCGATCAAGCCAGCGAATACCAACTCGTGTTCAATCTGATCAGAGGCGGACTGCTCGAGGACGGTACCAGCCGGAAGCCACCGCCGCGCCACGGCCAGAGTGCGCAGCGCCTCGCTGGCGAGTGTTTCATTGGCCTGCAGGATCTCTGCACGACGAGCAGGCGTGAGCGCTCGACAGTCATCGCCGACGAGTTCATGCGTGCAGCGGTCGAGGAGGACATCGGGCGCGCCCTTCGTGAGCAGCACACCGCGCCGTTGGTTGTGCATGTCGCGGTGGATTGTGCTCATCAACTTTCGTTCAGACGAAAACGGTACCTCCGCGAATCGCGGGAAACGCTCCTCCAGCGCATCAGCGCCCAGACCAACCTTGCGGGCGGCCACTAACAATGCGGCTTCGGTCGGATCGCCCTGAACGATCCAATGTCCATCATGTTTCCGGATGGCGGCGTTGTTCGCGCGAGCGGCGACGACCAGTGCTTGTTCGAGCTCAATCCGAAATGGGCCGTCGATTGTTTGCCCGTCCTCTCGCCGAACCGCGCCTTCGGGCGCGTAGCCGGACCCTTCAAACTTTGCGCGTCCGCCAGCGGTTACGACAACCCGGACCGTGATTTCGTTCTTGGTGAGCGTACCGGTCTTGTCCGAGGCGACAACGGTGGCAGAGCCGAGGGTTTCGACTGCGGCCAGGCGCCTCACAATGGCGTTACGCCGCGCCATGCGTTGAACGCCGATCGAGAGAACGGCCGTCACAATCGCCGGCAGCCCTTCAGGGACCGCAGCGACCGCCAATGCAACGCCGAGAATGAGGACGTCGAACAGGCCGGCCACATCGCCAACGCCCTGAACGAGAATGATGGCTGCGATCATGACAACGGCAACCGCAATAACTGCGATGCCGAGGAGCTTTCCCGTACGGTCCAATTCGCGCTGCAGCGGCGTGGCTTCCTGGGTCGTCTCCTTGAGCAAACCGGCAATGTGACCCATCTCGGTCTGCATACCGGTGGCGGTGACGATTGCCGTGCCGTGCCCGTAAGTTGCGGCCGTGCCGCTAAAAACCATATTGTGCCGATCTCCGAGGGCCGCTTCGTTGACGATCGGCGCTGAGTCTTTCGCAACGGGCAGACTCTCACCTGTCAGTGCGGCTTCTGCACTCCGCAACGCGATCGATTGAATTAGCCGCGCGTCGGCAGCAATCGTGTCGCCTTCTTCAATCAGAATGATGTCGCCCGGGACAAGGTCAGACGCCGCAACGCTGCGCCGTTCACCGTCCCGGATGACGGTCGCAGCCGGCGCGGACAACGCTCGCAGGGCAATCACGGCCGCTTCGGCTCGCGATTCCTGCACGAAGCCCATGGTCGCGTTGACCAGTACAACGGTGAGGATCGCGATCGCCTCGTATGGCAATGCCGCATCTCCTTCGAAGGCCCACAAAGCGCCCGAGATCGCAGCCGCCACCAGTAGCAAGACGACGAGAATATTTTGAAACTGAGCAACGAAATGCCGCCACGCACTGGTCGACTTCCCGACGTCAAGCTCGTTACGACCATACGAAGCGAGGCGCGACCGCGCCTCCTCGGCAGTCAGGCCCACATGCGCGTCGCTACCTAGAGTCGCGACCACCGCGTCCGCTCGCTGGCGATATGGCGTGCGCAGCTCACTCGCTTGGCTGGGTATCGCGGTCGGGAGGTTGGTCATCCTGATCTTCTCCGCAGTCTCCTTGGCACGTTTCTGGGACCACGGAAGCGACATGGAGCGATCGAACCTTTTCACGATCGGCCACTCCACACGATCGATTGAGGAGTTTCTGGAACTCCTCGTGACCCATCACATTCGGCACCTCATTGATATCCGGACGGTGCCGCGATCGCGACACAATCCGCAATTCAACCGTGACGAGTTGTTGGTCTCGCTTGCGAGCGTCTCGATCGATTACAGCCATGTCCCGGGGCTAGGCGGCTTCCGTAAGGCCTCACCAAGTTCTCGAAACACCGCGTGGCGAAATGCAAGCTTCCGCGGCTATGCCGACTACATGCAAACCCTCGCCTTCAGGCGGGACTTAAAGAGATGTATCGAGTTCGCGCGCCGAGGACGAGTCGTCTTCATGTGTGCAGAAGCCGTTCCATGGCGATGCCATCGCTCCTTGATCGCGGATGCGCTGATCGCGCGAGGCTTCCAGCCCATCGAGATTGTCAGCAATAGTCGCGTCAGGCCTCACGTGCTGACAGCATGGGCGCGTGTGCAAGGAACACGGGTGACGTACCCGCCGATCAGAGAAGACGAGACCCTCGCATGAGCCGGGCAGCCCGTTAAGCCGCACATTTCATTCCGAGACGGAATTCTTTCAGTCTGAAACGTTGCCAGAAGCTGATGCCGTTCGACCGAGCGGCCCGCCACCGCAGTAAGCCTCCAGCGCACAACGAGTTCCACACTGTGATGGCAAGCCGCCAGCAACGGCCCTCCGTTTGCTGTCGTCTCTTGCCAGTCAAATCGCGGAGACCGATCGCTCAGGAGGAAGGATGGATAACAACGTGCTAATGCAGGCCGTGGACAACGCCGCGATTGATCGCGTCGCCGAGCCGTTGAGTAAAGCCGTCAGAGGAGCGTACGAGGCAGCCGGACCGGTTGGTCAGCGGGCGAAGAATGCACTTCATGGCGTGTGGCTGGGCCACCCGCTCCATCCCGTCTTCACGGACGTGCCGCTCGGTGCATGGACGACGGCACTCGCACTCGATGCCGCGGCACAGGATGATCCCGGCATGCGTCGCGCGGCGACGTTCGCGATGGGCGTGGGACTCGCCGGCGCGGTCGGGGCCGCCGTGACCGGGCTCACGGACTGGAGCGAGACGGACGGGCAATCCCGTCGCGCGGGCCTCGTACACGGTCTGCTCAACATCACGGCAACGACGCTCTTCGCGGCAGCGTTCGTACTCCGGCGCAAGGACTCAGACGAAGGCGGGAGGATGGCCGCCTGGATGGGCTATTCCATCGCCCTTGGCGCCGCATATCTGGGCGGCGACCTTGTGTATCGTCAGCGTATTGGCGTGACGCACGCCGATGATTCACTCCCTCAGGATTTCACACCGGTACTTGACAGCGCAGCGCTGCCCGAGAACAGCATGGTTCGCGCCCGCGCCGCAGATACCGACGTGTTATTGGTGCGTCAGCACGGGCGCGTATGCGCGCTCGTCCATGCGTGTGCGCATCTCGGAGGTCCTCTATCGGAGGGAACGCTGAAAGATGGATCCGTTGTTTGTCCGTGGCACGGATCCGAGTTCGCCCTCGACGATGGCCGAGTACTCAATGGTCCTTCGACGCACAACCAGCCGCGCCTCGTGGTGCGCGAGCGCGCCGGCCGTATCGAGGTCAAAGTCGCGCCACCCACAGGTGACTCGCCGGCGGGAGCATGAGCGCCCGCTCGAGCAATCGAAGATCCATCTTGGGGAACATCGAAGGGAGCGAGTAATGGCGAATTCCGCAGCTGACGTACTGCTTGACGTTCTTCACGATTGGGGCGTCGAGGTCATCTTCGGGCTGCCCGGAGATGGCATCAACGGGATCATGGAGGCATTGCGGACACGTCAGGAGCACATCCGCTTTGTCCAGGTGCGACACGAAGAGTCCGCCGCCTTCATGGCTTGCGCCTACGCGAAGTTCACCGGCAAACTCGGCGTTTGCCTCGCGACGTCGGGGCCGGGTGGACTGCATCTGCTCAACGGCCTCTATGATGCCAAGCTTGACGGGCAGCCAGTCCTCGCACTGACAGGCCTGCCCTATCACGACTTAATCGGTACCCACACGCAGCAGGACGTCGAGCTCGACAAAGTATTCGCGGATGTCGCCAATTACAGCATGCGCGTTATGGGACCGGAGCACGTGGAGAGCGTCGCTCATCTCGCCTGCCGCACGGCGTTCGCGTACAGCGGAGTGAGCCACATCGCCTTTCCCGTCGATCTGCAGGATCAGCCGGTCAAAAAGAAAGGGTCGAAGCGCAACGTGCCCGGCCATACGTCAGATGTCTTTGCCCGCAGCGCGCGACTGCCAGATGAAGACGACTTGCGTCGAGCTGCCGACGTGCTCAATGCCGGCACCAAGGTGACGATTCTTGCGGGACGTGGTGCGCTTGGAGCAACCGATGAACTGTTGAAGGTTGCCGAAATCTTAGGCGCGCCGATCGTGAAGGCGCTGCTCGGGAAGGCCGCGGTCCCAGACGACAGCCCGTACACGACAGGGCAAATCGGTTTGCTCGGCACGCTCCCTTCGCAGGAAGCGATGGAACATTGCGACACTCTCCTCATGGTGGGCACGTCGTTCCCATATATCGAGTTCCTGCCGAAGCCAGGCCAGGCGCGCGCGGTGCAGATCGAACTTGACCCGGCGCGAATCGGGGGGCGTTACCCGATCGAAGTGGGCCTCGTCGGCGACAGCCGACGGACACTCGCCGCGTTGTTGCCGCTTCTGCAGCATCACGAAGATCGCGGCTTTCTCGAGACCGCACAAGCCGGCATGCAGAAGTGGTGGCAGCTGATGGAGGAACGCGGGACGCGGCCTGACGTCCCGATGAAGCCCCAGG
>WUUC01028242.1_pt1 | contig 10206 bp, 12 predicted proteins | sample 6278441 | NCBI WGS metagenome assembly WUUC01 (sample SAMN13675441, study PRJNA597444) | soil metagenome | isolation source: soil | place: USA: Washington | collected 2017-10 | reverse complement strand
TGATCCAGCTGTTCAACGGCATGCAGTCCTCGCTCTCGATGGTCTATGACCGCGAGATGGGCAATATGCGAACATTGCTGGTGAGCCCGTTGCCGCGGTGGTTTCTTTTGTCGTGCAAGCTGCTCGCGGGAACCGCGGTTTCGCTGCTTCAGGTTTATGCGTTCCTGCTGATCGCGTGGTTCTGGGAAATCGCACCGCCCCCGATCGGCTATCTCACCGTACTGCCGGCCCTGATCCTGTCGGGGCTAATGCTCGGCGCGTTGGGCATGTTGATCTCGTCCGGCATCAAGCAGTTGGAGAATTTTGCCGGTGTCATGAACTTTGTTATTTTCCCAATGTTCTTCGCTTCCTCTGCCCTCTACCCCTTGTGGCGGGTTCAGGAAGGTAGCCCCATGCTTTACTATGTCTGCCTGTTCAATCCATTTACCCATGCCGTGGAACTGATACGTTTTGCGCTGTATGGGCAAACCAACTGGATCTCGCTCGCGGTCGTTAGCGGCTGCACCGCCGTCTTCATGATCGGCGCGATCTACGCCTATGATCCATCGCGCGGCCTGATCCGCCGCGGACCGGCCGGAGGCGAGACATGAGACGTCGGATCGCGATCGCGGCACTGCTCGCCGTTATGGCGTCGAGCGGATCATGCCTTGCCGCCGATCCGCGCTATCCGGACTGGCCGTGTGTCCAGGCCAAGGTGCCCGAGATTTCACTCGCTGCGGTGTGGGCGGGCCCGCCACTCGACGATGTCTCCGGTAAATGGAAAGACGACGCCAAGGTCAGTGCGCTGGTAACGAAGCTGGCGGCGAGGCGCACTCCCCTCGAGGAAGCCCAGAAGGCAATTGCGGAGCATCTGAGCGCGGCGACCGACAAGACCACGAGTGGAAAGCTTCTGTTTTCCGGGTTGTTCGATTCCCTCAATGCCCAACGCTCCTCGGTCTTGCGTGGCCTGGAGCGAGTAACCCGCAAGCAGCGCGAGGGCGCCGAAAAAGTCCGCGCCACTACGCTGGCACTGCAGGCGCTGCAGGATGCATCACCGCCTGACCAAGCCAAGATCGACGAACTCAGCAATCAGCTGGTGTGGGAAACGCGGATTTTCGAGGATCGGAGACGCGTTATCAACTTCGTCTGCGAGGTGCCGACCGCGATCGACCAGCGATTGTTCGCGCTTGGCCGGATGATCCAGCAGGAGATGGAGTAACTAACGCCGAGTGGAAATTTCCTCTGCCGCTCGCGGCTCCGGTTGCGATTCCGCCAAAGGTAAGCTGGCGCGTTCCCAGCCATCGGTTCCTTCGGGGTACCAGGCCACGTTGGAATAGCCGTATGACAGGATTCGCTTTGCCGCATTCCAGGACATCCAGCAATCCGCCAGGCAGTAGATCACGAGCAGCGTGGTTTTATTGCCGTCAGACGCGCGAGCAATCCGATTTCGTAGATAGTCCTCGGTCACTGCCGCCAGTTTACCGTAACCTGTGTCGGGCAACCAGATACTGCCGGGAATATTGAGTCGCGGCTGGTCGCGCCAGACTGTGCCATCGGGAAGGTTCGGCGGCTTTGGCGCGCGCGGCAATACGTCGATGAACACACCCGCCTTTGCACGCCAGATCGTCTCGGCCTCGGCGGTGGTAAGAACACGCGCGCCGACAAGCGTTGCCGGAACCGGCGCACGGTAATCTTCGGTGCGGTATCCATCAGGCTCGGGGAGCCTTTCCTGCGCAAAGGCCAACGCCGCAGCAAATGTGAATGCCGCAAGGATCAGGCCCGTCAGCCCGCCTTTCATGGCATCTTCGTTGCCGCCTCCGCACCGATCGGCCGGCCGTTCTCGTCGAGCAGGGGAACGCCGAAGTCGAGCAGTATCTTGTTAATGGCGGGCTGGTTCTCCTGGATCAAACGATTGAGCAATCGCTTCCAGTTCTGGTCGGCTGCCCGCACCCCCATGCCGATGCGAAAGGCCAATCGAGGGCCGGTCTTTTCCTTCACAAGTGGTGTGACATGGAGTGGCGGGTTTGCCTTCCTGGCGTAGAATCCCGCCAGCGGCCCCCACAGAATGCCGGCGTCAATCTGTCCCGATATCAGGTCGCCGATCATGGCCTCTGCTGACGAGTCGATACGCGTATCGATGACCAATTGATACGGCTTGGCATTCGCCATCAGGCCGTTGACTGCCATATTGGTGGCCGGCGGCGTGCCGGCAACGACGCCGATATGCTTGCCTTTCAGGCGCTCGTCTTCTAGCGTCGTGACTTCGTCAAGGCCGCTGCCCTGCTTGGCGACCAGCGCATAGGCCGTGCGGTAATAGGGATTGGTGCCCTGGACCACGTCGTCGCCCTGCGGATAGCCCATGATGACGTCACAACGGTGCGCGCCCAGGGTCATCCGGACAAAGCCGGTCGATTGCGGGAAGTACATGTAGCCCAGCTTCTTCTGAAGCTTCGCGGCGAATAATTCAGCTAGCTTGTTCTCGAATCCCTCGCCCTTCTCGTTGGAGAACGGCAAATTGCGCGGGTCCGCACAGACGCGAAAGACTTTGGGATCGACGAGCTCGATCGACAGATCGCCGGTTTCATTTATCTGCGCGCGCGCGGCATCGCGTCCGCTGAACGTGGCCACGAGCGCCAGTAACGAAATCAACAGCCAGCGATTTCGCCCGGCGTTTGTCGTCGAAAGCTGCTGCACTTCCGTCCCTGTCATTGTTGTCAGCTTGCTTGTCAACTTGCGACTGTTATGAGCGACGAGCCGAAGTCCCGTTGGAACCGCGAACGCTCAAAATGCTAAGCTTCTCGATTGGAGCCTGCAACAGGAATAATCTTCATGGCGGATTCGCTGCTTGTGCTGCGGCGCAAACGGCGTTTGCGATGGATGGAGTGGTCGACATCGCTTCGTGGTGAGACGGAGGCAGAAATATGGTTCATCGCGCTTTGATCTTCGCCATGCCCGTGATGTTGGCTGCGTCAACCGTCGCGCCGGCGCAGCAACAGGAGTTTCCCGTCGACGCTATTGGAGACGGTATATTCGTGCATCACGGCCAAATCGCGCAAATGACCCGCGAGAACGGCGGTGCGATTGCCAATGTCGGGTTCGTCATTGGCGACAATGCGGTCGCCGTGATCGACACCGGTGGCAGCGTCCGCGAAGGACAGCAACTGCTGGCAGCCATCCGCGCCCGCACCGACAAGCCAATCCAGTACGTCATCAACACCCACGGTCACCCCGACCACGTTTTCGGCAACGCCGCCTTTGTGCGCGATGGAACTACTTTTGTCGGCCACGCGAATTTGCCGCGCGCGCTGGCTGCGCGCGGGCAGTTCTATCTCGACGCATTTCGCGGTGTGATGGGCGACCAGCTGATCGACGCGGTGCGCATCGTACCGCCGACGCTGCTGGTCAATGGCACCCTCAATCTCGATCTCGGCGCCCGAACCCTGGTCTTGAGGGCATGGCCTGCGGCGCACAGCGACAACGACCTCACGGTACTCGATGAGAAAACCGGAACCTTGTTCGCTGGCGACCTCGTGTTTCTCGCGCATGCGCCGGTGCTGGACGGCAGCATTCGCGGCTGGCTCAGTGTCATCGGTGAACTCGGTGCCCTGCCCGCAAAACGCGTGGTTCCCGGTCACGGACCTGTGAGCGGATGGCCAACCGCCCTCGCCGACGAGCGCCGCTATCTCGAAACGCTGGCGTCGGATGTGCGTAGCCTTGTTGCCCGCGGCGAGCCGATAGCAGCCGCGGCCGGCACGGCAGCAGCCTCCGAGCGATCGCGCTGGCAATTGTTCGACGACTACAACGCCCGCAACGCAACCGCAGCATTCTCGGAAATTGAATGGGAATAGCGCGCGAATTGCCTTACATTGAGCTTGTTGCGTCCGTTCATGAGAAGGTGGTGACCATGCTCGGATATCTTATTCGTCTGTCCTGCGTCGCCGGCTTGCTCCTCTGCGGCGCGCCCGCGGCAGTATCTGCGGCGACTGATCCGTGGCCGGGTCTGGTCCAGGACATCTTTGGCAATCGTCCGATGAACGATGGCAGCGACGTGATCGCTATCGAAATGCCGTATCGCGCCGAGGACGCCGCGATCGTTCCGGTTACCTTGCGCACCAAGCTGTCCCCCGACGACAGCCGAAGCGTGCTGACCATTACCCTGGTCATCGACCAGAATCCGGCACCGATGGCGGCAAAGTTTCAGCTAGGGCCGGATGCCAATGTGTCGGAAATCTCCACCCGCGTCCGCGTCAACAATTACACCGACGTTCATGCGGTTGCCGAACTGAGTGACGGCAAACTTTACATGACCAAAACCTATGTAAAAGCGTCCGGCGGTTGTTCGGCGCCTGCCGCCAAGAACGCCGATGAAGCCAAAGGCCGGCTGGGTCAGATGCGCTTCCGACAGTTCGCAAAATCCGGAGAAGGCCCTGCAACCGGCGTCCGCGAAGCCCAGGTCATGATCGGCCATCCCAACAATTCCGGCTTGCAGATGGACCAGGTTACGCAACTGTATGTTCCTGCCTTCTTCGTCAACGAGTTGCGGCTGTGGCAAGACGATAGCCTGGTGCTGGCGATGGAAGGTGGAATCTCGATTTCGGAAGACCCAAATATCCGTTTTACCTATGTTTCGAACGGCGCGAAGCGCTTCCGTGCCGAAGCCAGGGACACCGAAGGTCACGTATTTCAGAAAGAATGGAAAATCGAAGATTCCGGTATTTGACGCAGCATGCCCGGATCAGCGGTGGCGGCGGCAAGCCGGGGGCTTCTTAGAAGCATCTCACTTCTGCTTCCGCCTGCGCGCGCCTGAGATCCTTGAGCGCGCTAGCCGCCTGCTCGGAAGTGCGGAATTGTCCGCCCAAATCGCCCCGCACCTGCGACATGCTCAGAACGGTTTCGGCCGTGACATACCGGTCATAGGGGATGATCGATGCAATGACGTCGATCGAACAGGAGCATTGTTCGATCGCCTGCCGCGTCTCGCCATTCGCTTTCAGACAGCCGAAGACGTATTCCGCACGCGCCGAGGTCGGATAGTCGTTGACCTCTTCGGCCCGAGCGGCCCCTACCGTCGTGATCAGCGCGATCAACCCGGCGACAATACGCCCTACCGATCCGACACGTGCCATCGTCTTCCTCCGGCTGCCAAGCGTGGAAGCTATGCTATGACTGTCCTGCTGAAAAGAAGACGTTCGAGGAAACGACTTAAGGCGCAAATGAAACTTTGTGTTCGCTCGCTGCTGGCTGCCGTTGTTTTGGCCTTCCCGCAGGTCGGTATGTGCTGGGGCGCGGAGACCGTGCGGGTTGCGGTGCAGAAAACCGGAACGTTCGCTTGGGAACTTGCCGTGATCCGTGCGCATGCTCTCGACAGGCAGGCCAATCTCTCGGTTCAGGTTGTCGAACTCGCGAGTCCCGAGTCGGGCAGGATCGCGCTGCGCGCCGGCAGCGCCGATATCATGATTTCCGACTGGCTGTGGGTATCCCGCGAGCGCGGGCTTGGCGCCAAGCTGACATTCTATCCGTACTCGAGTGCCCTCGGGGCCGTGATGGTGCCGGCCTCGTCCCCGATCCGGACATTGGCCGATCTCAAGGGCCGCAGACTCGGTGTCGCCGGAGGCCCAATCGACAAGAACTGGTTGCTGCTGCAGGCGCAGCTGAAACAAGGCGGGATCGACCTGAAATCAGAATCGACGATCGTCTACGGCGCTCCGCCGCTGCTTACGGCAAAGGCGCTCAGCGGCGAGACGGATGCGGCTGTCAACTACTGGAATTTCTGCGCCGTGCTGGAAGCAAAAGGTTTCCGCCGCCTCGTGGGCATCGAGGATTTGCTGCCGAAACTCGGGGCCAAGGGCCGCATCGCAATGATCGGCTACGTTTTCGACGAAACATGGGGGAACGCAAACCAGAACGTGATAGCGCGCTTTATCGCAATGACCCGCACAGCAAAGGAGATCTTGTCGACCTCGGATGCGGAGTGGGACAAAATCGCACCGCTCACTGGCGCTCCCGACGCCGCGACCCTGCGCGCCTACCGCGACCGTTATCGGGAAGGAATTCCGCGTCGCCCCGTCGCCGACGAAGAAGCGGACGCGCGCGTCATCTATCGCGTACTGGCGGCAATCGGCGGCCGCGAACTGGTCGGGCGAGCGCAAGAACTCGCTTCCGGTACATTCTATCACGCGATCCCTGGAGACTGAGGTGACGCGTCTCCTGTCATTTGCGGTGTTTGTGGCAACCTGGTGGGTCGCCTCGCTGCTCGCCGGGGACGCGACGCTGCCGCCTCCTCCGACCGTGCTCACGGCGATGATGGCGGAAGCGAGGTCCGGCGCGCTGTTTCTTAATCTCGGAGCTACGTTATTGCGTGTTGCGCTTGCTTTCGTCCTCGCGATGTCGCTGGGATCCGCCATCGGATACCTGATGGGCCGGGTCCGCTTGGCCGATCGAATAGGCGATCCCTGGCTGATCCTGCTGCTCAATCTGCCGGCGCTTGTCGTCATCGTGCTTGCCTACATCTGGGCCGGACTGACGGAGGCCGCGGCGATTGCAGCAATTGCCATCAACAAGCTTCCGACCGCCGTCGTCACACTGCGCGAGGGAACGCGTGCCCTCGATGCCGCGCTCGACGAAATGGCGACAGTGTTTGCGATGCCGCGCTGGAGGGCATTCCAGCACGTGATATTGCCGCAGCTAGCGCCCTATATCGCAGCCGCGGCGCGATCGGGACTGTCCCTGGTCTGGAAGATCGTGCTGGTTGCGGAATTGCTCGGACGCCCCAACGGAGTTGGCTTCCAGATTGGCGTGGCCTTCCAGCTGTTCGACATCCCGCTTCTACTCGCCTACTCCCTGAGCTTCGCGGCGGTGGTGCTCCTTATCGAAACCCTGTTGGTTCAGCCATTTGAGGCTCGGCTATCGCGGTGGCGACCCCGTGCGGCTTGAGGTCGACATCGCAAGCAAGACAATCAGGAACGCTGCAGGCGAACGAAACGACGTGCTCGACGGCATCAGCTTTGCGCTCGGTGCGGGAGAGGTTGGCGTCTTCGTCGGCCCATCCGGCTGCGGCAAGAGCACCATGCTCAGGATTCTCGCCGGGTTAGACCCTGACTACCAGGGGCGGGTTTCACGTCCGCCCGACGCACGGATCGGCATGGTGTTCCAGGAACCACGGCTACTGCCCTGGCGGTCAGTCGAAGAAAACGTACGACTGATCGCGCCGCTGGCCGAGGAAGCCAAGCTTTCAGCCTTATTTGAAATTCTGGAGTTGAACGGACATCGCAGTCATTTTCCAGGTGAGCTATCACTCGGCCTCGCCCGCCGCGTCGCGCTCGCCCGCGCGTTCGCCATTGAGCCGGATTTTCTCATCCTCGACGAACCGCTAGCCTCGCTCGACGACGCGCTCGCCGCCCGCCTGCGTGATCAGATTGCGATGCTGGTGGACAGCCGTTCCGTGATGACACTCCTGGTTACCCACAACATCGACGACGCGGTTCGTCTCGGGGATCGCGTGTTCCTGCTGTCAGCGCGCCCGGCCCGGATACTCGCCGACCTGCCGATCCGCACTCCGCGCGGCGCGCGGGGACAAGCCGAGATCGCCAGAATCAAGGCCGACATCGCGCGGCGAATCGATGGCGATCGAACCGAGCGGGATGCCTCATAGGCAGTGCATGAGGCGCGTGCTAAAATTCGTCATCGGCGGAGCTGACGATGAAGCGCACGATCGGAACCGCAGCGCTCGGTCTTGGTCTCGTAACCATGACGGCGACGGTGATGGCGCAGGACATGATGCGTCACGTTGATCTGTCGTCGCCCGATATGGTCTCGGCCGAAATGACCCGTGGAGAGGTCGAGGCCGCGCTTGCTGCCGCGACCATTGCGGTGCCCGCCGATTTCACCGGAAAGAGACTATCCGGCCTCGACCTCTCCGGGCTCAACCTGTCCGGCGCGATTTTTCGTGCGGCGCGGCTCAACAAAACGAGGCTCGCCGGCGCGAACCTCGATCGCGCGGTGCTCGATCAGGCATGGCTGCTCGAGGCGGACCTTACGGGCGCAAGCCTCAAGGGCGCCAATCTGTTCGCCTCGCAGATGGCTCGCGCGCGTCTCGACGGCGCCGATCTCTCAAGAGCACGTGTTGCTGCGGATCTTACCGGCGCAAGTCTTGTCGGAGCCTCGATCGTGGACGCGAATTTAGGCGCCGACATGCGCAACCAGTCGATGGGCCTGATGCGGGCGGTGCTCAAATCCGCCAATCTGGAACGGCTGAACGCACGCGGCGCCGATCTGTCGCGCGTCGATCTGGAATTTGCCTTACTGAAGGACGCCGAGCTGACAGGCGCTTCTCTGAAGGGCGCCCAGCTCGGGGGAGCCGACTTGACCGGCGTCACGGTCCTCGACACCGATTTCGACGGTGCCGATATGGCTTCAGCCAAACTGATCGCGCCAATTGGCCTCGATCGGTCGAGAAATTTCGACAAGGCGAAAAACCGTGACCGGCTGATAAGGCATGACGGCGCCAAGTCTCCGGCTGAAGGTCTGCTACGACAGGATTGACTGCAACAGATAGCCGCTACGGCATTCTCGCCGACTACCTTTCAGCCTGCGGCCGTCACGCTACCTGTCGATGCCTTGCGGTTGCTGTTCGGATATTCGCAACGCCATTTGACCGCGGTCCACTTCGGATGCTCACCTACCCATTGCGCGATATAGGGTGGTGCGGCCATGACGCATTGCTGCAACGAAGCGTTCGATGAGAACACCAGGTGCCTCTCTTCACAGGTGGCCGGCGACAGCACGGCGCAGACCGTCACGATCAAGTCTATCGGATTCATGCCTGATATCCTTCAGATAGTTCTCGACAGATAATACAAATAGCTACCGGAACCGGCAGCGGAAAGTTTCACTAACCCGCGAGAATCCGGGTTCCTGTGGCGCAATCGCCTAGAAATTAACCCCGAACACCAGCCGCGCCTGGTGCCGTTCGAAATTGACGAGATCGAGTGCCGTACTTGATCCGGCCGGACGGCCCCACGCCTGAACGCTCCAGCTTGCGGTTAGGCGCGAGCGTTTTGACAGCTGGAAATACCCCGTTGGACCAATAAACAGCGCCTGCCCCGCAAGTTCCTGCAGGCCGATACCCTCATATTTCCGCAAATAACGCGCTTCACCGCCAAAAAATACCCCCGGCTGCAATTGCGCCATTACGCCGAGCGCCGCGCCCATGCTGGATTCCTGCTCCTCGGCGCCTCTACCGGCAAAGCGCGTCCATTCCGGCTGATAGATCAGGTTGAACGCCGCAACGAGGCGGTTCGGAACGAGTTCCCGATCGAACGCCAGCGTGAATTCCGTCCCGTAGTTCCGGACCGCCTCAGCGGTAGTCTCATCAAGGCGATGGGCGTGCGCTTCTAGCGCCAAGGTCAGCCCGAGCAGGTCAGTATCCCGATTGAGAAGCCGGTAACGCAAGTCGAGCGACCCGCCCTGCCAGGATAGCCGGCGCTGATCGGAAATACCTGGAATGCCACTGGTCACGTGCGACGCAAACGTGCTTCCCACCTCAACTCGAAAATTCCGGACAGGTACGAACTCCAGTTCAAGCTCCTGGCCGACGGCGCGATAACTTCCGCCATTCCTGGCGAACCGTCCGGTCGTCTCGCTTTGAAACTCCCGCTCGCCTACATTGCCGACATCCGTTCCGATCATGAATCCGAACAGATGCTCGGTCTCAATGCCCCCGGCATGCGCACAGGCCGGAAGCAGCGCAGCGAAACACATCATCGCCGCCCGGAACTTGGTTGCACTGGCAAGCATTCATATTCGCGGGTTATGGGTTGAATGGTAGGTCACGAAATCGCAAGCCGCGGACTACCCTATCACAATGCAAGGAACGGCGGCGGGGAATCGGAGCACTTCATTCCCAAATGGTGTCGCCGCCAATATGCCGGCAACGAAAACTGCTGCGCCAGACCAACTCTGCGGTAGCGGCCAGCTTACTGCTTTGATGAAAGAAGTCTGAGAAATGCTTGGGTTTAAGATACTGCCCGGCTCAGAGCAGCAGGTTATTGCCGGAGCCGGGCAGATCATTTCGAGGGGTGTACTATTTGCGCGCCGCGCAGGCGTACATGTTGATTTCCATGCCCACCGGCACCTCGATGATCTTCGGGGTCTTCCAACTCATCAGGGTCCTCCCAAGTAATTTGGCCAAGTAATTTGCCAAGCAGTTTTGGCACGACGTCGCGCCGA
>WUUC01011143.1_pt1 | contig 10207 bp, 19 predicted proteins | sample 6278441 | NCBI WGS metagenome assembly WUUC01 (sample SAMN13675441, study PRJNA597444) | soil metagenome | isolation source: soil | place: USA: Washington | collected 2017-10 | reverse complement strand
GGCAGGATCAAGACTGCGAGAGCTGGGAGCTCGCCGCTCTCACCGCGTTAACGTGGCGCGACGACGTCGCGTACACCCCCGAGACTTTGGCGCAGCTGCGAAGCGCGCTCGCGACCGTGCGGCGTTCAGTGCCCGAGCACGATTCGCACGCGCGCTGAACGCCACACGCGCTGGGTACAGATCGTTGCGCTGACCGCCTCACCGCTCCGCGCAGGCTGCCGCGTCTTACGCCGCGGCTTTTTTTGCGACCGCGCGTGCACTCAGCGACACGGCACTTGACGCCGCACTCCGCGCTGGCGATGCTGCACTGAGTGACACACGGCGTGCACGCCAGCACACCGTTTCCGGGGAGGTAACCATGTCAGCCGCAAGACTCAGTGCAATTGAGCCCAGCCCGATCACGCGCTCGAGCGTCCGCGTCCTGCCAGCCGCGACGCCGTTGCGCTGCTTGAGCTGTTCGCCGTCGAGCTCGCCGCACACAGCCGACTTCGAGATCCGGTACCGCCGCGGCCCCCTGCGGGTCGCCCTGCGGGTCTGCGACACCGCAATGCCGTACGAAGTCGCGCGGCTCCTCAAGAGCGACGTTGCCGCCGACGACGACGAGCCCGCGGGCGTCGCGATCGACGCGCCGGTGCGCATGGTCCGCGTGCTCGGAGGCGCCTCGTGAGCAAAACCCGAAGCCAGCGCAGCCAAGAAGCTGCCGAGCGCGCCATCGCCGAACAGAAGGCCAAGCTCGAGCAGCTGCGTTGCCGCGATGCGGTGGTCGCGTCGCTTGAGACCGCGCTGCGCGCCGCCAAGCGCAACGACTTCGCCAACGCGCGCGCCAACGCCTTTCACGCGACGGCAGTGCTCAAGCCCCTGTCCGATGCCCAGCTCGCTCAGCTCCGCGCCAAGGGCGAGGTCGTGCCCGAGCCCGAGCCGACGCAGCTCTCAACGGATTTCGAGGTCTAGCCATGGCGCAGTGCACTTCATGCAGCGTCGCCGTGCTTTGGGTGAAGCTCGAGCCGCGGCTCAGCCCTCACCCGCTCAACGTTCAACCGAGCATTACGGGCAACATCCGCATGCTCGGCTCGCGACGCGCCACCGCGCGCGTGCTCAAGAAAGCCGAGCTCGAAGAAGCTCGCACGCGCGGGGAGCTGCTCTACACGAGCCACTTCGCCACCTGCGCACACGCGGCTCAGCACCGCCAAAAGTCCGCGCTCCCGTCGAGCGCTGAGAAGCCGAAGGCTGTCCCCCCCCCTCAGCCAAGTCGGCCGAACCCGCTTTCTTGTGTGGCAACAAGTGACGGGAGCGCGGATCTATTTTCAGCCATCACGGTGCGGCCATGAGCAGCACGGTCATCCTGGCTTGCCTCGTGCAGACCTCAGCGAGCGTAGAGACCGCGCGCAACCCGCACGCCTACGGCACCGCGCGAGGCGACGAGCTCCGGCTCGCCCTCTTGGCCGTGCAGAACCACGAGCTTACGTACGGCAACGAGGTCGCGCGCGCTCGCGCGCTCGAAGGACCAGCGAGCTACGCCGATGACGGCTCTTGCTACACCTACGCGGTCAGTGACGTGCGAGTCCTGATTCAGGCTGGCCGCGCCAGCGGGCGCAGCCAGCGTGCACGCGCCCGCCGCTCGAAGCGCCGCACCGCGGCTTGTATCGACTGCGGCGAGCTCGGCGAGCAGACCGGTCATCAGGACTGCCAGTACCCCGGGCGGTATTCGTCATGACCGCCGCGCGCAGGTGGACGGGCGGCCGCGGCTTTGGCCGCATCCGCGCCAAGGGCTTGAGGCCGCGCACGCTCGCGCGCCTCGTCTTCGTCGTCGTCAACGACATCACCGGCGACCGGTGCACGGTGCTCGAGTGCTTCGACAAGCGCGCCGACGCCGAGCAGCTGATCAAAGGCGTCGCCGGCGCTGCCGTCTTCGAGTCGCCCACCAAGCTCACTGCCGGCGCGCGTGCGACGCATGCCGCCGGCGTCGTGTGGACGTTCAACGCAGCAGAGGTGAAGCGTGGCGGTTGAAGGGGTCGATGCGTATCCGCTGTATTGGCCGCTCGACTGGAAGCGCACCGACGACTGGCGGCGCTCCTCGTCGAAGTACTCGCGCACGTTTATCCAAACGCGCGACGGCATTCTCAAGCGGCTCAAGCTCATGGGCGTGTCGAAGGAAGACATGCTCATCAGCAGCAACATCCCGCTGCGGCGCGATGGCCTGCCGCTCGCGAACATGGCGCAGCCGCGCGACACCGGCGTTGCCGTCTACTGGGTCGAGCGCAAGTACCAGAACGGCAAGCAGTCGATCGTGCCGCGCGTGATGGCCTGCGACCGCTGGAAAAAGGTCGAAGAGAACATGCGGGCGATCGAGGTGTCGCTCGAGTCGATGCACGCGATGGAGCGCGCCGGCGCGTCGCAGGTGCTCGAGCGCGCCTTCCAAGGCTTCACCGCGCTCCCGGCTGACACCGGCCACGCCGCCAAGGCAGACCGACCGTGGCGCGAGGTGCTCGGCATGCACTCGATCACCCGGCCGACGCGCGAGGCGGTGGACCACGCGTATCGGGTGCGCGCTGCAGCCGTCCACCCGGACCGGGGCGGCACGCACGAGCAAATGGTCGAGTGCAACCGCGCGCGCGCCGAAGCGCATCTCGAGGTTCGCTCATGAGCGACGACGAGACGCCGCGCAACCGCGCCCACCGGCTCAAGATCCAAGGCATCACGGCCGAGATCGGCAAGGTCATCCAAGGCGCGGTGAACGACGCAGCCGGCCCCAAGGTCGGCTACGCGCTCTATCTCTTCGACTTCGGCGGGAAGGGCTCGATCGCCTACGCGAGCAACGCGAACCGCGCCGACATGATCGTCGCGATGCGCGAGCTGCTCATCAAGCTAGAGACGAGCGAGCAAGCGCAAAACATCGCGTTCCGAAAGCCGGGTGCGTCTTGAGCACTCCGAGCGAGGCACCCGAGAGCGGGACGTTCTTCGAGGATGTCACCGAGCCGCCGGACCTCGAGCGAGGCGAAGCGCTCGCCGAAGCGATCGTGCGGGCGTGCAACGACTTCGGCGCGACGCCTGCGGAGGTGGTTGCGGCCACCTCCGCTGTGTTCGCGAACCACGCGATAGCGACGCGCGTCCCCGAGTACCGCGCCGTGTGGGCCGTGCAAGCGATGTACGCGCATCGCCGGGCGCATCCGGTCACCGCGGCCCTGCTCATCAACAAGCCGAAGGCCTCGCGATGACGCGCAGCCGTCGAAGGCCGCTGTGCGTCGGCTGCGGCGAGGCCAGCACGCCGCTGCAGTGTGACCGCGTGCGCCCGAACACCGGGCGCGTGTGCGCTGCGCTTCTGTGCCGCGACTGCGCGCACGTCGTGCGCCCCTCGCGCGTCGTGCGCTTCGTCACGCACCACTGCCCGATCTGTGCTGCTGCTGAGCGCGAAGCGGCGCTCGCTACCAGCGCGCGGCGCGTCTTCGAAGCGGAGCAAGCGCGCTGATGCTTCACGAGTACAAGGTTCACCCGCAGTTTTTCGAAGCGCTCGAAAGCGGTCGCAAGCCCTTCGATGTGCGCAAACATGACCCGCGCCGTCGCGCCCTCGTGGACGGCGACATGGTTTGGTTCCGCGAGCACGACGGTCAGCGGTACAGCGGCCGCGAGCTTCACAAACTCGTGACCTACGTGCTCGATGGCGATGACCGCTATCTGCCACGGGGTTGGTTCGTCATGGGGCTCGACGATGTTTGAGCCCACCGTCGAGTATGAGGTCACCAACCAACGAACGGGGGAGAAGGAACTCCTGCGCGGGTATCAGGTTGGCGTGCTCGCACTGCGCGTGCTCGAGCGCACAAACGCTCAACTACCGAGCGGTGAGATCGTAGACGTCTCGGGCGTCATTGCGATCGAGCACATGGCCGGCGACGTGATGATCTGCTCTGCGACCAACTGGCAGACGGCTCTCGTTCTTGTCGACGAGCTCTCACTCACCGCGCCCGAGCAGCCCACCTTCGAAGAGCTGCTCGATTGGGTTCAGGTCTATCTGCCGTGGATCCAGTGGATCGGCGGTTGGGCGCCCGGCGGCCGCGGCGCGCGGCCACCGACGTGGCGCGAGTACACCGCCGGCGTCCGGCTCGTCGGCCAGTCGCAATCGGAGTACTTCACTCGGGAGGCAGGGTTTGCATGAACGCCCCGATCGAAATGCTCACCGCCGATGACGTCGCGCGAATCATGAAGATCTCGCGCTCGGCGGCCTACGAGCTCGTGAACCGCGTCCCGTTCTGTGTCCGCGTCGGCGTCGGCAAGCGGCCGCAGTTGCGCGTACCCCGGATTGCGTTTGAGAAGTGGCTCGCCAAGGGAGGCGACGCAGTATGCAGCTCGTACGAAAGCGCACCACCAAGACCGTCAACGGCGTCAAGCGCACAACCCTCTCGAGGTATTGGTACGCCGAGTGCCGCGACCTCAACGGACGGCGTTATTGGAAGTCCACAAAGCAGACCGACAAGGCTGCAGCTGCTCGAGCAGCCCGATCCATCGACGTGGCGGGGAGTGTTCCCCGACTACAAAAATACTCGCTCGCGGCGGCGCTCCTCGAGCTCGCGAAGCACAAAGAGCGCAAGCGAGTAAGCGCGGCCGAGCTCGAGATCTTGAAGCAGAAGGGCGGCCGGCTCATCGAGCACTTCGGCCCCGGGCGCGACCTCAACGCGATCGAGCCACCCGACGTCGATGGCTATGTCGACGAGCGACGCAAGGCGGAGGTTCGGCCGGGTAAGCGGCTGAGCGACGAGACGATCCGCATGGAGCTCAAGTACCTCCGGGAGGCCGCCCGGCATGCCAAGCGGGCAGGGCGCTACGAAGGCGACCCCTCGAAGCTGACCCCGACGGTGCTCGCCCCGCGCCGGCCGCGGGTGCGGTGGCTGACCTACGAGCAATTCCTCGCGCTGATCGGCGAGCTGCGCGATGACCGCGACGGGCGCGCCCGCAACCGCGCCGAGCTCGCTGACTACGTGATCGCCTGGTGCCACACCGGCGCCCGCCGCGCCGAGCTCTTCCGGCTGACCGCCGCCAACCTGGACCGGCGCGGCCGCAGGCTGTTCATCGCCGGGCGCAAGGGCTCGATCAACTACCAGGAGCGGTGGGTGCCCCTGTCCGAAGCCGCCTTCGAGGTGCTCGACCGGCGAGCCAAGGCGGTCCCCGCCGGCGCGCCGCTGTTCAAGACGACGTCCAGCAATCGGATCTGTCGGGTGCTCGCGACCGCCTGCCGGCGGTGCGGCATGGACCCGGTGACCCCGAACGACTGCCGCCGCTCCTACGCGACGTGGCACCTGACCGCCGGCTCGCCCGAGCGCGAGGTGCAGAAGTTCATGGGGCACAGCCCGCACAGCCCCCTGGTCCGGAAGGTGTACGGGCAGATCGTTTCGACCGCTGGCCAGGCCGCCGTGGCCTCGTTCCCGGCCCCTCCGAAAGTCGCTCAGGGGGTCGCTCAAACTAAGAGCGCATCTGGCGGACAAACGGACGGGTCGGCGGACGAGCCGGAATCGGAGTCGGCATGAAAACAAACGAAAACCCCCGGTGTTTTGCAACACCGGGGGCTCCGTTTCGAGTGACCCCAACGAGATTTGAACTCGTGTTACCGACGTGAGAGGCCGATTGCCTCGCGAAAACGGTAGCGATTCCGGCGACATCGCGAGCCAGAAAATAGGTCGCTCCGAGGGTCGCTCAGCGCGCGAGCAGAAGCGGCACGGCCGGCGCGGCTTCGTGTTCAGCGTCCGGATCACCGAGCGTGAGCGCGAGTTGCTCGAGCAAGCGCAGGCAGCCGGCAACGGCCCGAGACGCCTTGGCCCGTTCATCGTTTGGCGCGCGCTGCAGGCCGGCGCCGCGGTAGTACCGGGCCAGGCGCAGCTCGAGCTGAACGCCGGCGCGGGTAGTACCGGCTCGAGCGGCATCGATGCGGTACTACCGCGACGTCCGAGCCGCGGCCGGGTAGTACCGCGGCGATCGCTGCCCGATGTCGACCGGTCACCACGTGTAATTCTCGACCTCTGTGCGGGGTCGGGCTCGTGGTCGGCGCCGTACGAAGCCGCCGGCTACGAAGTGCACCGCGTCACCCTGCCCGACGCCGACGTGCGGACGTACGTGCTGCCCGCGGGCCTGCAGGTGCACGGCGTGCTGGCCGGCCCGCCCTGCGACCAGTTCAGCTTGGCGCGCAACGGTCACAAGGCGACGCCGCGGGACCTCGTACGCGGCATGGAGACCGTCAACGCGTGCATGCGGATCATCGCGCAGGCCAGGCCCGCTTGGTGGGCGCTCGAAAACCCTGTGGGCCTGCTCTCGCGCTGGCTCGGTACGCCCACCGATTCCTTCGAGCCCTGCGACTTCGGCGACCCTTGGACCAAGCGCACGGCGCTGTGGGGCGCATTCACGCCGCCGACCCGCGGGCCGTTCGTGAAGCCGCTCGGCGGCGGTCCGTTCTGTGAGTTGTGCGACCCCGATCGCAAGCGCCATCGCTGGTGCAACAGCGCGGCGCACCGCGCCGTCACGCCGCCGGGCTTCGCGCGCGCGTTCTTCGAAGCCAATCCATAGTCACGGCCGCGGTAGTACCGGCGCAGCGCGGCCGTCGCGGTAGTACCCCGCCGGCGGGTAATGCCCGTCCGGATATGGCGCGAAGATGTGGTGCGCGGGCACGCAAAGTCGCGCACCGATCTTGCTCGAGGCGGTAGTACCCACACCGACCGGACGCGAGCAGCGCGCTACACTGAGTGCAACAGCAAGGGGGCTCGGATGCGCGCAGTACTCGGGGTGGTTGTCGCGGTGGCGTTGGTCGGTTGTGCGGAGGCCCGCGAGGTGAACGAGCCCGACACCGAGCCGCTCTCAGCCGCGCCGTGTGAGCTCGGCTCGTTCTTCATCACGAGCGAGCGCGACACGGCCGATCCTGGCACGTGCCCCGACGTCGCTGGCGTCTCCACCACGGTGACCATCGAGCACGCGGCGGACGGGCGCGTGCTCGTGCTGATCGGCGACGAAGCGCCGCTCGAATGCGACGCGCCGATCCACGCCTGCACGGTGAGCCTCGATTGCGCGGCCGCGTTCTTCCACCTGCGCGCCGAGTGGACGCTCGAAGGCGGGGCGCTCAGCGGGCACACGAGCTACGAGCTCGCTCCTGGTGCCCGCCCGAGCGCGCCGGACGGTTGCGTTGCCAACTACACGGTCGACGGGGCACGCGACTAGAGCGCTTGGTGAATCTGCGCGACATCGAGCAGCGGAAACCGTAACCGTAGGTCCGTGGTGGCCAAGGCCTTGCGCCACTTCGGCCAAAGCTTAGAGCCGGGGGCCACGATCCACTGCCCGCCGGTACCGCCCACGGGCGAGCCCTGGCCCTCGAAGCGGCGCACGTACGGCAACCGCGTGCAGTGTCCAGCGCGGTCATGCGCATCTACACGGCAGTGCACCGCGCCGAGCTCGCACAGGGCATCGCGCAGCCGGTCTGCGAAGCCCCCATCGCCGCCGGCGCCGCCGCCGCCGCCCGTGCTGCAGGCGTACAGGGCGACATGCAGCGGCGTCTCATTCGGGACGTACTTACGCGCCGTGAGAGCAGCCGCGAGCTCGCGCACGTGCGGCAGCCCGAAGCCGATTTGAAGCCCGGTCCGGTAGCCATGGCAAAAGATGGCGACGAAGTCGTAGCGCCTGACCGCGAGCGCCTCGATCACCTGCTTGCGCCGCGCGGGCTTCGATCCTGCGAGGTTCACGCGCACGATCGCGCCGGGCGGCACCTCTTGCATGCGCGCGAGGGCCCGCGCCTCCAAGTCGAAGGCCCCGGTGAAGTCCTTCGCGCTGCCGGTGTTCCGGTCGCCCGTGATGATCAGCGTGTTCACGACACCGGCCAAGCGAGCGGCATCACTTGGGTAGGTCCGGGATTCGGTGGTCCCTCACCTTCGGCGGGGGCTCCGCGTTCGGGCGGGGAGGGTGGCTGAACAGGCGACCCACGATCCAATCCAGCAACGCGCCTAATCTCTTCATGAACGACCTCCGCTGTGCGCTTCACGTCCGCTGCGAACGCCTCCGCCCTGTCGAGCACCGCGCCCACCGCCTCGCTCACGCGCGACGCAGCGACGCCGGTTTGGTCGTACAGGTCGATCGCGGCTCGAGCGGTCTGCTCGACTTGCTGCAGGCCTCGGTACGTCGCGCCGAGCGTCTCGCACTCGGGCGACCGCTCGCCGCGCCACGCGCACACCGCGGGGATGTAGCCGCCGGCCTGCGCCACCTGGACGCTCACGCCGTTGAGCTCGTCGCGTAGAGCGTTGGCGTGCGTGCGCGCTGCGAGCGGGTCGAAGGCGCGTTCGCTGCCCGCACAGCCCGTGATGCCGAGCAAGAAGAGCAGCACCACGAACCACACCGCGCCCTTCACCCATGCGAGCCGGTACGCGAGCGGCCGCTGGCCCGCGATGTGCGCGCCGCGGTGTGCATCCGCGCGAAGCAGCTCGAGCCCGACGCCGAACACGATGCCCGTCGCATCGAAGAAGCCGGGCGGCCGACGCGAATAGAGCTTCGCGGCCTGCGGGCTCTGCTGAAAGCGTTCCTTCGAAAAGAAGCCGGTGCCGGTGCTCATCAAGCCAGCCGAAGCGAGCACCGCTTCGTTACCGATCTTGAAGTACAGGGAACAGAGCAAACCGACAAAGCCAACGAGCGTGAGCAAACCACCTAACAACATCTGACCAGGCATAGGGGACCTTCTTTCTTTCACCACCAACCGAAGCGCCGCCCCACGAGGGCAGCGAAACTGAGAGCCGCGATGAACGCGGACCCGGACACCACGGCGTAGGCCGCAACGTGCGTGGCCGTGAACCACCGCACCTCGCGCCGCGTGGCGGCTTGCTGCTTGCCGAGCGAGCGCAGCTCCTTGGCGTGGTCCGCGATCAGCGCGCCGAGCGTTTGCTGCGTCCCGGTGAGTAGCTCGAGCTGCCCCAGCGTGTTGAGCGTGCGCTCGTCGATGCGCTCGAGCAGTGCCTGTGCCGCCTCGCGCTTGACGATCCGGAGCGTGCGCGCTTCGTCTTCGGTCACGGGCTTCACCTTCCTACGAGCCGGATCGGCTTCGTCGTGCGCTGGTGCACGCTTTTGGGCTTGAGGGAGTGCGTGCAGCGCGGCGCGTGCTCGAAGAAGCGGGGCAGGCCTTCGGCTTGGTGCTTGGCGATGTAAGCGCTCTCGAGGTCGACGGGCTGGCCCGTATCCACGATGCGGCGCAGGCGCCCGGCGAGCAGTGCGAGCTCGCCGTCCGCGGAGCGTTGCTCATCGACGATCATCCCGCGGCCGTGCGGACCGCGCAGCTCGAGCACCGGCACACCGCAGGCCAGGCAGTTCATCGCGTCACCGCATAGCTGTAAGCGTCGCGCGGCGGCTCGCCGTAGCCGGCCCATGCGCGCTTGAGCAGTCCTTCGAGCTCGAAGCCGGCGCGCTCGAGCACCGCGACCGCGGCGGCGTTGCGCACGTCGCACTGGGCGCTCACGCGGTGACAGCGCTCCTGCGTAAGCGCCCATTCCGCCACCGCGCGAGTCACTTCGAGCGCGTAGCCCTTGCGGTGCGCGGTGCGCTGCAGGTAGCCGCCGAAGATCCAGCTATGCGCGGTGTCCGGGGCGAGCGTGAGCACGCCCACGAACGCGCCGCCGTCGCGCTCGTAGATGGCGCACGCGTGCCCGCCGTGCCGCTCGAGCATGGCGCACTCACCGGCGTAGACGGCGGTGTCCCACGGCTCGTGGTGCGTCTCCATGTTCATGAAGCGCATGAGCTCGGGGTCGCTCAAGAGCCGGTGAAGGCCGGGGACGAACGAACGCTCACCGCGCGGGAAGCCGGCGAGCTGCAGCCGCTCTGTGGCGAGCGAGATCAATCGACGATCTCGATGTAGAGGGTGCCGGAGCCCGCGGCGACGCAGTCGACGCTGAAGTGCGTGACCTTCGGGTCCTTCGGGATCCGGATGAGGCGTTGCACCTTCGAAATGAGGTGCGAGCCGGTCTGCGCGTGCGGCGTGATCACCTCAGACGAAACGCCGCTCGCTTGGCCGTAGACCGCTGCGACCGTGGACGTGCCGAAGAGCACATCGCAATCGGCGCCATCGCTGAGAAACGCGCACAGGTGACCGCGCAGGCGCGTGGGGATGGCGAAGCGTGCGGCGGTGGCCGTGACGGCCAGCGCGATAGCTTCGTTGCCCGGGTACGCGGCGTAATATTCGAACTCGATCGACATGGGTGGGTCT
>WUUC01172988.1_pt1 | contig 10208 bp, 11 predicted proteins | sample 6278441 | NCBI WGS metagenome assembly WUUC01 (sample SAMN13675441, study PRJNA597444) | soil metagenome | isolation source: soil | place: USA: Washington | collected 2017-10 | reverse complement strand
CAGAATGATACCATCTTGTTTAATAAGGGGTTGTTTCGACATACAAATTTTAGGGGTGCAAAGATAGGAGTATGAACCTGAAAAAAGAAAAAACCCCATTTATTTTTCAAAATGGGGCTCAAAATTGATAAGATATCCTGAAATTACGGGCTAAATCGCTGATTTAATGCATTTCCAGTGGCACTTTCGTCATATCAAGATGCAGGTTCTGGAGTTCATGAACACCCAACGGAAAATTGAAATGTCTCCTGTCTTCGCGCCACCACATCTCGATGTTTGAAAAATCGCCTGCATGTGGCGTTACCAGCCTAAACGAGTCTTTTTTGTATTTCACGGCACCATTAACTTCTTCTTTAGTAAACCCAAGCCGGATCAACTGCTGCTCATCAAGCGGGATCGGACGGATCTCGTCCAGCGAATACCAGAATTCCTGGATGCCATTATTTATCAGCGCCTGGTGCTCTTCGTGGCTGATCCTGACAACTGTGCCTTCCCTTTCTATACCCTCGTCGTTTAATAAAACAATATCTCCTTGTTTGAGGTCGCCAAGTTTTAGCATAGCATTCGTTTTTTTGTTATCCGAATATAGCAAAAAGTTGAGAAGTTAAAAAGTCGCTGATTTGAATGTTGGTCAGGAAAATGAGCAATTCCGATTCTACAAAACAAAAAACCTACTGTGGTATCGGAACCAAACTAAACCTTATTCAGCCCAACTCATTACATAATCACCGTTCTCGAGATCCAATGCCTGTTTGGTAAGCATCAACGGATGAAAAGTATCCACCATTACCGCCAGTTCGTTTGTCTCTTTGGCACCGATGCTTTTTTGAACAGCACCGGGATGAGGACCATGAGGAATACCGGCCGGGTGTAAAGTGATCATCCCCCGGGTGACATTTTTCCGGCTCATAAAGTCGCCATCCACATAATACAATACTTCGTCGCTGTCGATATTGCTGTGATTATATGGCGCCGGAATAGCCTGCGGATGATAATCAAACAAGCGGGGACAAAATGAGCAAACCACAAAATTATTTGCCTCAAATGTCTGGTGTACGGGTGGTGGTTGGTGTACCCTGCCTGTAATGGGCTCAAAGTCATGGATTGAAAAAGCAAACGGGTAGCAACATCCATCCCAACCCACCACGTCGAACGGATGCGTGCCATAATGCAAACCGTACAATACTCCTTTCTTTTTCGCTTTGATCAGGAAATCGCCTTTCTTATCAAACGTCGGCAGATTCAATGGGGGACGAATATCCCTTTCGCAATAAGGTGAGTGTTCCAGCAATTGGCCATATTTGCTTGTATATTTTTTTGGGTAACGAATAGGGCTGAACGACTCTACGATAAAAAGACGGTTGTTTACATCGGCAAATTCAATCTGGTAAATTGTTCCTCTCGGAATTACGAGGTAATCCCCGTAATCAAATGGCAGCTCGCCATACATTGTCCGTAATACACCCTGGCCTTCATGTACAAAGATCATTTCATCCGCATCGGTATTCTTATAAAAATAGCTGGTCATGCTTTCCTGCGGCGCCGCCAATACAATATGGCAATCATTATTAACCAACACAGGTTTCCTGCTTTGCAAAAAATCTTTTTCCGGCTCCAGATTGAATCCTTCAAAGCTGCGATGCTTTAACATCTTTTCTTCTGCAATAACCGGTGATACGTCCTGCTGCGGTTCTGTTTTAATGATCTGTGTAGGCGGGTAAACATGATACATCAGGGAATAATCATTGGAAAACCCTTCCGTAGAAAATAACTGTTCCGAATACAGGGAACCATCCTGTTTGCGAAACTGGGTATGACGTTTATGAGGAATGTTTCCTAGCTTATAATAATGAGGCATACAAAAGTTTATGGTTTGTAATATTAAGTAAAGCCCGGCCATATGTTGCAATGACCTTTCGTGAGATATACTGCAATAACTATACGCAACTATTTAGTTCCCGACAATTCAAGCGTAGCCAGCAGGAAAATATATTTCCATTTGCGTTTATCGATCCAGTATGTAAAGTTTCTATTGAGAGGCATGACAATGGTTGATTAAAATTAGTAAATCTAAGCCAACTACGATGACTGCACAGTTTGCAACACTGCGGACCGGATGTATACTTTGAAGTATAAATTTGTGCATCTTCGCGGCCAAACAACACATTTTGACACGCATCGGACTTATAGCAGATACGCACAGTTATTTAGACGAAGCTGTTTTCAAACATTTTGAGCCCTGCGATGAAATCTGGCACGCAGGTGATTTCGGCACCAGCGAATTAGCTCATCGGCTCGGCGCCTTCAAGCCTTTGAAAGGCGTATATGGAAATATCGATACGACGGAAGTCAGCAGCATTTATCCTGAAAACCTTTTTTTCAAATGTGAGGACATAAACGTTTTCATGACGCATATAGGAGGATATCCACCCAAATATAATTCCCGGGTAACACCATTGATGCAGAAATATAAACCGCAACTTTTTATATCCGGTCATTCACATATTCTAAAAGTGATGTATGATGAAAAGCTGGAGTGCCTGCATATGAATCCCGGCGCTGCAGGTAACCAGGGTTGGCATAAAGTAAGAACGCTTATTACGTTTATCATTGACGGAAAAAATATGAAAGATTGTAAAGTGATCGAATTGGGTGGCCGCGTTAAGCTATAAAGATTCCGGCTATTTTCTTTCAAAATTTTTTTATTCTTGCGGGACAGCTTAAACATTAAAGCTGTTGCAGGATATGATATGAAAAAGCAAAGTATTACAAATAGGACAAAGACTTTTATTGAAGTTTGCACCTTCGGTAGTGCATTGTGTATCGTATGTTTTACATAACCGCGGATTAAAAATTTCCATTTTTTCGGGAGACAAGCGGATCGTAATTAGTCAAGATAAATTTTCGATTCATAAAAAAGAAAAAGTACAGTATAACTTTCAAGTATAAGGAAGAACATGAAGATTTTTGGGGCAACTACATCATAGCATTTATCGACGGAGTAAAACTTCTTTAAAATTTTATTCTTATACGAATGGCTTTACTTTTTATATGCCGGATAGAATTACCGAACGTACAAGAGTGCGACGCAACAGACGATGATAGTAGTACTACAGCCTGGCTAATAGATTGCTTCGGCCAGCAACAATTATTCAATACGATAATTCCCTTGGCCTCGCAATGTCGGTGGTAGTAAGATCACGACTCGCCACAATCTTAAAATTCAACAACCTTGGCGTTAGCCGTTGCGGCATGGGTATACATAGTGTATTGTCGCGGTTGATGATATTGGATACTTCAAGGCTGGCCCAGATATTGTCGACCCAAGGAAAGGACTTATACTCCGGTTAGTGTTCATAAAGATGCTCCGTTGCATGTTTGCGCCAATGGCGTCATAATATCAACGCAAATCACCTTGCCGGTGTTCTTGGAACACATTGTAGGTAGAAAATCATACGGATATGGTAGAGCGTTCTATAGGAACGTATTGTGATTGTATTTGCATAAAACGCTCCGCTGGAACATTAGGGCGTTTATATTATATGCTTCTACCCATAAGATGTTCCTAAGGAACAAGGAAAGCATTTCGATTATTGCTGAATAGCGAACAGAACCCCTGATCCCGATAGCTATCGGAACTCCACATAACATCCTATAATTTCTATTTTCTTTATTGGTTTGGAACACTACGGACAACGGTGATTCATAAAGCGCTTTTTTATGTAATACAATTCCTGCGGCCTCGCGCCGGCAAGTTGATTTAATAAATTTTCAAAAAGGAGAATCGGAGCCAGTGCAGTTTATTGACTAAACTCCGCCATTTTTTTAGTGATATGTTCCATGACTTCCTTCAGCTCGCTTTCCGGGCTGAAATCAATAAATTTGGTGTCCTTTTTAGTGACAGCAGTGTGGCCCGGTTGCATATAAAAAACATCACCGGCAGACAGGTTGTCTTCTTTACCATCATCATATGTCATCAGCAACTCGCCTTCCAGAATATAACCCCAATGGGGACATTGACAACTGTCATTCTTTAATCCCTTCAACAGGGGAGACATATCTGTACCTGCTGGTATTTCATTATAGGCAACGGTCATTCCAACCCAACCGGGAAGTCCTCTCATGATTGTACCGGGAGCCTGCATTGTTACCGGGATATCTTCCTTTTTCATTTTCATATGATTATTATTTAGAGGTTATTATTTACCCATTTGAATTGAAACAGCAAGAGCAGGGATTAATGTTGTTCCAGGTGCAGGGCCTGGTTTCGCAGCCAGGTTTATTCCCGGGGCTTTTTTAGCAGACTATCTTTTTCAGTTGGTCTTTTATCGCTACTGAAATTACGCTTATTTGTTTGATCGGTATAATTGCACATGACACGGCAGGATGAAACAAAGATTTATCCTGGAATTCTTTTATGTTGCGGATTTTATCCTGTTTTATTAAGGCGTATGAATATAGGAAAGTTGGATCCGGAAACCCTCCAGCCCAAACAGCATTTTGTCATCCTTGACGGGTTAAGGGGTATTGCGGCCCTTGCTATTGTTATCTTCCATTTTATGGAATGGATTTTCCCAGAGGGACCTAAGAATTTTATCGGGCATGGTTTCCTGGCCGTGGATTTCTTTTTCTGCCTGTCGGGCTTCGTGATCGCCTATGCGTATGATAACCGCATGGCGAAAATAGGTGTGATGGAATTTTTCAAAAAGCGGTTGATACGTTTACATCCCCTGGTGATCCTTGGTTCGGTTCTGGGTTTACTGGGTTTTTTACTGGATCCATTTGAGAGTTCATCTATATCGCCTGATCCTGTCAAACTGTTATTGTTATTTGTTGGCTCTGTATTGCTGGTACCACTTCCCATCATGGAAGAACGTTTTTTCAACCTGTTTAGTTTTAATGCGCCAGCCTGGTCTTTGTTTTGGGAATATATAGCCAATATATTTTACGCGTTGATCTTGTGGAAGCTTCATCGCCGGTTATTGCTGGTGTTGGCGGTTATTGCCGCTGCTGGAATTTTTTGGATAAGCTATGATGCGGGTAATTTATTAGGTGGATGGAATGGAGATACTTTTTGGCATGGCGGTGTTCGTGTGGCCTGGTCATTCCTGGCGGGTATGCTGATCTACCGCTCCGGCTGGATCATTCGCAACAGGCTTGGTTTTTACCGGGCTGGCTGTATTGTTATCGCTGGCGTTTGTAATGCCTTTTTTTAGCTGGAACTGGCTGGCCGAAGCCATCGTTGTTTTGATTTATTTTCCATTATTGGTGTCATTGGGAGCAGGAGCCATCTTATCACCACGGCTAACAAAAATCTGCGTGTTTTCGGGACAGATATCTTACCCGCTGTATATGACGCATTATTTCGCTATATGGATATTCGGACATTACTATACAACGCAAAATCCACCCGCCAGCGAGCTGGCATGGGTGATCATAGCCGGGGTAATATTGCAAGTCGGCTTCGCTTATATCGTGATGCGATGGTTTGACCTGCCGGTGAGGCGCTGGCTATCGAATAGAAAATCGAAGTAAGATCTTTCTGGTTCTAAGACAAGTCTCCGCATGGACTGGTCTTTCGTTATAGTTGTCGCCGCGTCCACAACTTACGCTCAAAGCTAGGGTGAGACTCGGGGGAAGCAGAAGGTGCGACCCATCGCTTTACGCTGTTCAGGATGAGTTGGAATCGGTTTATCTATTCGGCCTTACTGAAGGTAACCGGCTGCTTCCTGTAGGCATTTACATTCCGGTTATATTGAACAGCAGCTTCCCAGCGGGGGCTTTGCCGAATTATATTCCTGGCAATTTCGTCCAGTTCAGGGTCAACAGAATTAACTGCTTTGACATCCGTAACCTTTCCTTCCGTGTTAACGACAAATTGTATATAAATGGTACCGTAAAGGTTTCCATCATAATAAGCTTTGGGCAGCCGTACCGTAGACAGCTTACCTGTGAGATATCTTAGCCACGCTTTTTCTCCACCCTTAAACGATGCTTCTTTTTCAAAACTGCAATTGTTGGTTTGAATGTTTCCTTTTTCATCATAACATGTATAATGAAGAGCAGAGTCAACTTCATAATTTACTTCCTGGCATCTAACACCGTTTTTGTGGTTGTATGTCCACAAGCCGTTTTTTTTACCGTTTACGAAATTGCCTGAACCTTTTGGATTGCCACCAGGCCAATAACTGCGACAGGTTCCGTTTCCATTATCTTCAAACACCAGGGAATCCTGTATGGTTCCATTTGTGTATCGCGTCAATGCCAGTCCGTATATAAATCCATTTTTGTAAAATGCAGAATCAATCACTTTACCGTCGTCGGCGTAGTGCAGCCATACCCCGGTTTTTTTATTATTATGATAACGCCCCTTCTGCGTTACCTTATTTTCCTTGTTGAAAGCTGAGTAAGGCCCATCAAATTGTGTACAGGCTTCATCGCTATAATAAGCGCCGTATATGGGTTTGTCATCCAAATAATCAAAAACTACTTTTTTCCAATGATCTTTTTCTTTGACCTGTACGGCATACTTTGACGCCATCTGTTCGGGCGAGGGTTTATCATTCCTGTCGAGGTAAATGATCGTAGTGTCGCTTTGCGCAGACAGGTAATTGGAGGAAAAGAGAATCAATAACAGCAGGATACTATTTTTCATCATTTAGTGATTTAAGACAAAATAGATGATTTTATTTATAACCCAAACAACCACTCAGGGTTCTCATTCTTTCCTTCTTCTTGTTGATGGGCGAACTACCGCCCAGTTATGCCTGGGAAAAATATTTGCGTAACTCAGAAGTTACCTATATATTTGTGTAACTTAAAAGTTACTTATTATGACAAAAGTTATTAAACACCAATTTTTCTTCGCTCATCCCGCTGAAACAGTTTGGGAATACCTGACAAAACCTGAATTAATGGAACAGTGGCTGATGAAAAACGATTTCCAGCCCATTGTCGGGGTGGATTTTCAATTTCGGACAAATCCCATACCTGGCTTGGATTTCGACGGAATCTTCTACTGCACGGTTTTAGAAATCGTTCCCTTTAAAAAACTTTCTTATTCCTGGAAGAGCGGACCTGGTGAGGGCAGGATTACGCTTGATTCCGTAGTTGTATGGAAACTGGAGCCAAAGGATAAAGGCACAGAATTATTCTTAGAGCACAGCGGTTTCGCGAAAAAAGAAAACCTGGATTTTTACAATGGTTTGTTGCATGGCTGGGTCGAAAAGCTCGACAATATCGACAAGCTTTTAAACGCCCCCCAACATGGCACAATCAACGCTTGATGCATTCCAGGTGATCGGGGATCCCAGCAGGAGGAAAATGCTGATGCTGCTTTCATCAGATAGTATGACCATCAACAGCCTGGCAGACAATTTCGATATGAGCCGCCCCGCCGTTTCAAAACATATCAAAATCTTACACAGTGCAGGGTTTATTTCTATCCGAGACATCGGCCGGGAACGGTATTGTACGCTGAAGAAAGATGGATTTGATGAACTGCAAAATTGGATCTCTTATTTCGATAAGTTTTGGACATCGAAGCTGAAAAAATTAGAAACCTTATTAAATAACAAATTATCCAACTAATAAAATTAGATTTTATGACAACCAACAAAACAGCCATGATAACGCAGGACGTTGCGGCACGGTTCAACGAGCTTGCGCAGCAGGAAAAATGGTTTGAGATCCAGGATGAATTTTTTGCAGATCATGTAAAGAGTATCGACCCTCCTGATTCTCCTTATTTTGGTTATGCAGAAGGCAAATCTGCGGTTCGAAAAAAAGGAGAAGACTTTGTAAAACGGATAGAAGCGGTTCATAGAGCTTATACAAGCGAACCCATTGTAAGCGGCAATCATTTTGCGGTCGTCAGGGAGACAGATATTACCACGCAGGAATTCGGAAGAATACAAATCAATCAAATAATGCTGTATGAAGTGAAAGACGGCCAGATCGTATCAGAGCAATTCTTTTATTAAGACATCTTGCCTTTATTATTTTTCATAAGATTAAATCAGAACAATAGAATCTAAAGAATACAAAATGACTACAGCCGACTTCAGCACAACCATATTGGTAGACCAAACTCCGAAAGAAGTATATGATGCAATTAATAATCCCCGGGCCTGGTGGTCAGGAGAAATTGAAGGCAATACAGACAAACTTAACGATGAGTTCACTTACCGTTATAAGGACCTTCATTTGTCAAAGCAAAGAATCGTTGAAATGATTCCTGGTAAAAAAGTAGTCTGGCTTGTGACTGAAAGCCAAATTAATTATGCTGAAGACAAAAGGGAATGGACCGGCACAAAAATCAGTTTTGAAATTGCTGAACAGGAAAACAAAACTCAACTCCGTTTTACTCACCTGGGATTAGTTCCGGAAATTGAGTGTTTCGATAGCTGTTCAAATTCATGGAGCCAGATTATACAGGAAGGTCTGTTTAGTTTGATCAATACAGGTAAGGTAACGAAGATCGTTTTGGGATGATGGCTTTGAAGTATCCGCGGTATATCAAGCAACCGGTGCACGAAAAAAGACACAACGGAGAGAAAGTTACCGGCTCAAGCCGGTCTCAGTTGACGTTTCAAAATAGATTGAGCTTGTTCCATTCCAGCGGTTTGATCTATTAGCCAGCCGAAACTTTTTCGGCTGGCTCTTTTTTTATTTCTTTTTTTTCACAACCATCCATGCAGGTGTTGCTTCTTCAAATTGGTTATCGGTTAATACACGCACATCTGAACCATCAGCATGCATCACACATATTTCGCCGTACGGTTGAGGATTGTAAGGATGTAATGCTGATTCATCTTTGAAACCCGTTCTGCCGCTGCTGAAAGCAATCCATTTGCCATCGGGCGACCACACACTATGAGCTTCATTTCCCGGATCTGTGGTCAGCCTTTTTAAATCGCTTCCATCCGGCTTAATGGTATAAATATCATAGTTGCCTTCCCGTTTGCCGGTAAATGCTATCAGGTCCCCATTTGGCGACCAACCTGGAAAATTGTCATGACTATTCGTTGTAAGGTTTGTAATTTTTTTTGCCTCCACATCAACAATAAACAAGCCCTTAAGGCTATCGGTTGCTCCACGGTAAACAATTTTTTTTCCATCTGGCGACCACGACGGAAAACCATAGTTGCCTTTCCCATCAGTCAGCACTTCTAAATGACTGCCATCACTATTAATAATTGCGATATCACCAATAGCTGGTCCCTGGAGGCTTTGAAAATAACGACCAAAGCCAAACGCAATTTTATCTCCTTGTGGCGACCATACGGGGGCTAATGCGCTCTTTATTGAATCGCCAAAGAGTATAGAGCGGTTACTGCCATCTGCACTCATCCGCATTATTTGATTATGATGAATGCCAGCAGTTTTATTGTTGCAGATAAGTTGCGTTCCTGAAGGAGAGTAGGAAGGAAATACACCAGAGCGAAACAATTGAAATTGCGGATCGCGGCTATACAATTTATAATACGGTGGCCAGCCGGAATTCACTTCACGATGAAAAAGCATGTTTTTGCCATCCATTGACCACGATGGGCTTTCAAAATCTCCGTTTATTCCCGCTTTGCCATTTGTAAATACGATACCCGGGTTTTTCCCCCAGGTTACATAAGCTATGCTGCCATCGGCAAACCACCTCGGATAAATCTTTTCGCCCGGATCTGTTGTGATGGTTTGCTTTGTATTGTCGGCAACATTCATGACAGAAAGCTGTGTAGTTGCATCTGCTTTCATAACCGTATTCATATTGCGCACCTGTTGTAAAGCTGCTTCATAAAATACTATTTGTTTCCCATCTGGCGACCAGCAGGGACTGCCGGCATATGTATCCAGTTGTGTCCTTCGTTTTAACGCTGACCCATCAACGCGAATGGTATAAATTTCAGTAGAATGCCATAGTGTAAATACCGGCATCGGCCTTTTGGAATCACGGTCCGTTGAGAAAGCGATCCATTCGCCGTCGGGTGACCAGGAAGGACGAAAATCACCGGCAGGATGGTGCGTGATATTCGTTAATTTCTTTGTTGCTATCTCTAATATATAAATATCAGCCTGTTTGCTTCTGCTCGAAACAAATGCAATTTTTCTTCCATCAGGTGAAAAAGCAGCCTGGTCATCAAATGAAGGATCATTGGTTAATTGTTCCAATCCCGATCCATCAGGATGTACACGATAAATATCTGCTGAACCAT
>WUUC01096289.1_pt1 | contig 10208 bp, 5 predicted proteins | sample 6278441 | NCBI WGS metagenome assembly WUUC01 (sample SAMN13675441, study PRJNA597444) | soil metagenome | isolation source: soil | place: USA: Washington | collected 2017-10 | reverse complement strand
GCAAGAGCTGCTCGTCGTGCAGGTGGCCGTCCCCGAAGTTCCAGCCGAGCGCCATGCCCGCGATCACCTCGCCGTCAGCCCACGCGTAGTCCTGGAAGTTGTCGACCGCCTTGGGCACGAGCGCGGTGAGCGCGCGGCCGTGCAGGTGCATCAGCCGAAAGGCGATAGCGCGACCGGCGATGCCGGTGCGCGTGCCGTGGTCGTAGAAGCGCTCGAGCTGGTCATAGACCCAGGGCGTGCTCTTCACGAGCTTGCCGAGCTTCGGCACGGCGTCTTTCTTGAATAGCCAGACGCTGTACGCCCAGTTGCCCGCGTAGTAGCGCATCGCCAGCAAGAACGGCACGCGCGCAGGGAACAGGTTGCCGAGCAGCGGCACGATGATGCTGCAGACGATCACGAACGTCGCGATCGGCGCGCTCATGGACAGCACGCTGACGTCCGCGTTCTCGTAAAACAGGTAGAAGCCTCCGTAGACCATCATCACGTTCCACTCGAGCGGAACGCCCATCGGCACGTTGCTGGTGATGAAGCCGTGCAGCATCAGCATCATCACGAGGCCGACGATCGTGACCGTGCCGCCGTCGCCGGCCAGCAGCACCATTGGCACGGACAGCTCGAGCAGCGTGCCGGCGTGGCCCATGATCGTGGCGAAGCCCGAAGGGTTGAGATCATCGGGATAGCGCCGGTACATCAGCTTGCGGATCCATTCGAAGCGCGTGAATGGGCTGTTGCTGGTCATCACGCCGACCACGGCGGGGAAGTGGTGGTTGAGCTTGGAGACGCCGGCCCAGAACCACAGCGCCGCGTGGATGGCCTTCGTGCCGGGGATGAAGTCGCTCGTAGCCGCGAGCACCACGATCATGGTCCAGTAGTGCTCGCCGCGCGCGCACAGAAACACCGTCTTATCGAGCACGCCGAGCACTGGTAGGAGCACGGCGATCGCGAGCAGCATCGGTTGGCTCGGCGCGGGCGAGACGAGCTCTGCGAACAGGATCGCGATCAGCACCGCGTAGAGCGCGACGTCGAGCACGCCGCGCTTCATCCCGCCGATGATCGGCGCGCCTTCGAACACGGGCAGCTTGGTCGTGCCCGGCCGCAAGAAATATAGAAACCCGCCGATCGGCGGCACGAACCGACCGGTCAACGGCCCGCTGCCACAACCCAGGCCCAAGATCTCGAACAGCGCGTTCCACAGGATCGCCTTTTGAAACGCGATCGGCGTGAGCGCCCAGCTACCGAAGTCGTCGAGCGAGCCCATGCCCTCGGTGAAGCCGCAGAAGTACAGCCAGCCGCCGGCGTGCAGCAGCATCTTCAGCGCGTAGAACAGGTAGATGGCGAGCGGTGTGCCGTAGCCTTGCAGCGCCCACGCGCTGCAGACCATGCGCGCTTTCTCGGTGAAAGGCTTTTGATCCCAGTCGAGCGGGTCGTACGGCGGTGCGGTCGGCTTGAAGAACACGAAGGCTCCCGGCCTAGAGATGCTGCGCGATGGCCAAAGCCATATCCTCCAAGCGCGCCTCCTTCTCCGCAAGGCCTGCTTCCATAACCACGCGGGGCATGCCGTACACCACGCACGACGACTCGGCCTCGGTGATCAAGCGGCCGCCCGCGGCGCGGATCGCACGGGCACCGCGCAGACCATCGCTGCCCATGCCGGTCAGGACCACGCCCAGCACTCGCGCGCCGTGCACCTCGGCTGCGGTCTCGAACAGCACGTCGACCGAGGGCGCGTGCGTCTCGGAGCGCGGCTCGAGGTCGAGTCGAGCGCGGGTGATCGAGCCGTCGCGCGACAGCTTGAGGTGCATGCCGCCGCGTGCCAGCACGGCGAGTCCGGGACGTAACGCGAGCCCCTCCGAGGCCTCCGCCACGCTGATCGCGCAGATCTGATCGAGCCGCTTGGCCAGCTCTTCGGTGTAGCCGGCCGGGATGTGCAGCGCGATCGCGATCGGCACCGGGAAGTCCGCGGGTAGGGCTGCGAGTAAACGGGTGAGCGCCTGGGGGCCGCCGGTCGAAGTGCCCAGGACCACGAGGTCCGTGCGCTGCGTAGGCACTTTGGTGAACGGCGCCAGCGGCACGACCGCGCGCGGGTTGGCCACGAACCGTGCGATCGCCGCTTCGCGCACCGCGCGAACGACGTCGTCCTTGAGCTCGTACAGCCGATCGGTCGCGAGCGCGGTCGGCTTCTGCACGATGGTGGTCGCGCCGCGCTGCAGTGCTTCGATGCCCAGCTCGCTCTCCTCGTGCGACATGCTGACGACGACGGTGCGCGGCGCATTGTCTTTCGGCAGCGCTTGCAAGACGCCGATGCCGTCGAGGTTCGGCATCACGAGGTCGAGCGTGATCACATCGGGCTTGAGCTCTGCGATCTGCTCGAGCGCCTCCAGGCCGTCGCGCGCGATGCCGACCACGTCGATGCCCGCGCCGCGCAAGATCTCGGACAGCACCTTGCGGGCGAACGCCGAGTCGTCGATGACCAGCACTCGGATCTTCGGGTCCATACTACGGCGCCTTTCGGTACACGAAGGCGCCGTCGTGCTCTTCGCACTTGAGCTCGGTGCCGAAGCGCATCAGCGACTCGGAGACGCCGACGAGCAGGATGCCGCCGTCCACGAGCTGCCGTGCCATCTGGCCGACGATCTTGAGCACGGTCTCGTCGCGGAAGTAGATGAAGATGTTGCGGCACACGATCACGTCGAACGTGCCTAACGCGCGCACCGCGTCGTGGTCCATCAGGTTCAGTTTTTCCCATCGGATCGTTGCGCGCAGGCGCGGGTGCGGGACCAGCATCCCGCGCTCGTTCTCCAGCCACCGCGCGGGATCCACGCCGCTCGGGACCTGGCGCAGCGAGCGCGGGCGGTAGCGGCCTGCTCGAGCAAAGGCCAGCGCGTTATCGCTGATGTCCGAGGCGAGCAGATCGACATGGTCGAGCAACCCGCGGTCGGCGAGCCACATCGCGATCGTCAGCGGCTCTTCGCCCGTCGAGCAGGCAGCGCTCCAGATCCGCGGCCGCCGCCCGGCATCGATCGCGTCCACGACGAACTTGGCGAGCACGGCGTGCAGCTGATCATGCTCGCGGAAAAAGAACGTCTCGTTGACGACCAGTAGATCGGCGAGCGCGTTGAGCTCCGCGCCGGACGCGTCGTCGTAGCGCAGGTAATAATAGTAATCGAGCGCCGACTCGAAGCCGAGCTCCAGCAAGCGCGGCGCGATCTTGGGCTCGAGCAGTGAGCGGTCGGCGGGCGTGTACGAGAGGCCTAAGCGCTCTTCGATCAGGCCGCTGAGGATCGCGAACACTTGCGGGCTCATCGTGACGTCGGGCATGGCGGTGCTCGACTCAGTGAGCGAGGAGAAGCGCGCACACGCGCCTCACCTCGTCCGACGGATCGTTCATGGCCTGCTCGCGCAGCGCAGCCAGCGACTTGGGTGTCGCGTGGACGGCCAGCATGGAAGCGGCCGCTTTGCGCGAGGCGACGTTGGGCAGGCGCAGCGCATCGAGCATCGCGCCGGTCGCGTCGAGCGGATCGACGCGGCCCAAGGTGGAGACCAGCAGGGGTGCGAGCTCCTCGTCCGCGGTGGCCAGCGCTTGGAGCAAGCCTTCGACGCGGCCGTGCAACGGTGCGCCGAGCGCTTGGACGATGCTGCTGCGAACGCGCTCGTCGCCGAGCGCATGGATCAGGTGCAGCGTCGCTTCGCGCTTGGGCACCTCGGCGAGCAGGCCCACCGCTGCCAGGCGCACGCCTTCGTCTGCGTCCGTGAGCGCAGCAGCGAGCTCGGGAAACACCTCCGGCGCACCGAACGATTTCAACGCCGAGAGCGCGACCTGGCGCGTCGCGGCGCTCGTCGCTCGGCACGCTGCGATCACCACAGGCAGCGATGCGTCATGGTGGGCGAGGCCGAGCCCGATCAGCGCCGCCCGCTGAATATCCGGGTCGTCGGACGCCGCGGCGTTTCGTAGCGCAGCGAGGGCGATGGCGCTCTCGAGGTGGCTGAGCGCTTCGACGGCTGCCACGCGCACTTGCCCAGCCGCGTCGTCGAGCCGAGCTGTGATCGCCGATGCTGCGTCGTTCACGCCCAGCTTCCCGAGCGACTGACACGCGTAGTAGCGGACCCAGGGTTGCTCGTCGGCCAGGCCCGCGAGCAGCGCCTCGACGACCTCGGGAGCGCAGGCCGACTGGCCGAGGCCGCGCATCGCTGCGACGCGGTCGCGCTCGCCCGAGCGCGCCGCGGCTTCGAGCAGCAGCGCCCGGGCGCGTGGGTGATCGAGCAGCGCAAGGCCGGTGATGGCGACGTCGCGCACGCGCGTGTCGTCATCGTGTGTGGCGCGCGCGAACACGTCGATGGCGCCTTCACAGCCGAAGTACGACAGCACGCGGAGCGCGGCGCGCCGAGCGCTCGGCAATGGCGACTGAGCCATCGCCGTCGCGAGCGCCTCGGAGTCCTTCGTGCCCAGCGATTGGATCGCTGCCATCGCGGCTTGCACGACGCGCGGATTGGGGTCGGCCAGTTGCTCGAACAACACCGGCACCACGGCAGGGTTGCCGATGCGTGCCAGCGCGTCGCAGGCGAGCGCGCGTACGGCGCCGTCGGGATCGTCCAGGCAGCGCACGACCTCGGCGACGCTCCCGGCATGCGGGAGGATCGGCAAGAGCACTTGGCGGCGACCGCTGTCGCCTTGATCGAGCGCCTCGCGCAGCTGCTCGCTCGCGGCGAGGCCGAGCTCCTTCAGCGCGGCCGCTGCAGCCGCGGCTACGGCGGGCCCGGCGTCGAGCATGCGCGTGAGCGCGGACGCGCCGGCCTCGTGCTCGAAGGCACCGAGCAGCGTGCACAGCGCCAACCGCTCGTCTTTGTCGGCGCTCTGCAGCGCTTGAGCCGCGCGTCGCACCATCGTCACGGTCGCGATCTGCTTGAGCGCGGAGCGGACCACCAATGAGCTGCCGTAGCGCTGCTCGTGGCCGTCGATCAGATCCGCGAGCGCGACGGCGGCGACCCGGACGGTGGCGTCGATCGGCGAGAGCAGCAGCTCGCTCAGGGGTGCGACCGCGCTGCGATCCGCGGTTCGGCCGAGCGCACGCGCGGCCTCGAGCGCGAACTGCGGATTGCTCAAGAGCCGAGCCAAGGGCGCGACGGCGCGCGGGTCACCGCTGCGCCCGAGCACGTCGATCGCCGGATACGTGCGGAAGAAGCTCTCGCGTTCGACGGCCGAGACCAGCGCGTCGACCGCGGCGCGCCCGCCGATCCGGCCGAGCGCCTCGATCGCTGCGACGGCGACGTTGTCGTCGGCCTGCTCGAGCAGCCCGATCAGCGCGCTGACGGAGCGCGCGTTGCGGCGCCGGCCGAGGATCTGGGCGATGTCCGCGGCCAGCGCGGCCGGCGCAGCCGCTGCATTCGCTATCAGTACGCTCTCGACGTCGCCGGCGGACGCCGCGAGCGCATCCACGGTTGCGGCGATGCGCGTCTCATCGGTGCGGTCGTGGCGCAAGCCTTCGAAGAGCGTGGCGACCGCTGCTTCGCCGATCCCCGCCAGCGCTGCGATCACCGCGCGGCGCACGCTCCAGCTCGGATCCTCGAGCTGTGCGATCAGCTCGGACACGCCCGACGCCCCGGCCGCCGCTGCCTGCGCCACGCGCTCGAGCCGTACGCGCTCGAGCTCGGAGACGCTCGTGGCGGTACTACCGGGTGTCATGCCGGCTCCGCCATCGCGACCGGCTTGGTGCTCTCACCGCGCAGCCGCGCCACCGAGTGGGAGAGCTGCTCGGCTTGACCGCTGACCTCGACGCGCACCGTGCCGAGCTGCTGGGCGAGCTCGCGGACGTCCTGCACCACCTCCAGCTCGGCGCTGCTACGGCTCGCGATCACGCTGATCAGCTCGCGCGCCCGCCCGCGGATCTCGGCGATGGCCGCCGCGATCTGCTGGCTGCCCGTGGCTTGCTCGGCGGTTGCGCTGGCGACGCTCTGCATCGCGCTCAGCTGGCGGCCCGACGCGCCGCTCAGCGCTGTGAGCGCATCGGCCTGCTCGGCGATCGCGCGCGCACCTTGCTTGGCGATCCGCCGGACCTCGTCGGTCTCGACCGCGAGCGACGCCGTGGCTTGCGCTTGCTCCGAGGTCGCCTGCGTCACCGACATCGCCAGCTTTGCCACCTGGGAGGACGCTACTTGCGTCTCGCGTGCGGCGCGCGCTTGCTCCGCGCCGGCGCGCGCCAGCTGCGTCACCTGCTTGCGCAGGTCATCGATCGTGCGCGCGATCTCGGCCGCGCCCTTCGATTGCTCCGTCAAGCCCTGGATCGTGCGCTGTGTCGAGCTGAGGACATCCTGCGCCGAGCCGGACAGCCCCGCGATGCTGCGGCCTTGCTCGTTCATCGCGCCGGCCGCCTGCAAGGTCAGCGCGCGCATGCGCAGCGCGCTCTTGGCGATCTGGCTGGACGCGGTCGCTTGCTCGGCGGTGGCCTTCGAGACGCGCTCGGCGTTCGCGCTGAGATCGGCGTTCACCTTGGCTACGTGGCGCAACGCCTTGGCCTGCTCGGAGGTGGCATCGCGCGTCTGCTTACCGAGCTTACGCATCTCGTCGGCGCCGCGCGCGAGCGCGAGCGCGGTGCGGGTTTGCTCGGCCGTCGCACGCGCGATCGCGCGGCCTTCCTCGCTGACGCGTGTCGTGCCTTGAGCGAGCTGCGTGATCGCCTGCGCTTGCTCGACGCTCGCGCGATCGATCTCACGGATCGAGGTGCCGAGCCCCTCGACGCCTTGCAGGATGCTGGCGAGCCCGCGCTCGGCGTCGCTGGCCAGCCGCGCGCCTTCGTCCGCTGCCTTGGCGCCATCCAGCGTCGCGGCGACCGCGTCGCGCGCGCTGCCTTGAAGCACACGCACGATCTTCGCGATGTCCGTGCTCGCCGCCGCCGCCTTGTCCGCGAGCGAGCGGATCTCCTCCGCGACCACCGCGAAGCCACGGCCGTGCTCGCCTGCGCGCGCGGCCTCGATGCTGGCGTTGAGCGATAGCAGGTTGGTGCGGTCGGCGATCATGTTGATCACCTGCACGATGTCGCCGATGTCCTCGGCCTTCTTGCCCATGTCCTTCATCACCGCCGACGACTCGACGATCGCTTGCCGGATGCTCGTGAGCCCAGCGATCGAGCGCGCGACGGTCGCGCCGCCTTCGCGCGCGGCGCCGGTTACGCGCTCTGCGGTCTGCCGTGCGCCGTCGATCACGCCGCTGATCCTGCGCGACGAGGCCTCGACCTGACCGGCCGCGCTCGCCGCCGCGCCGGCCAGCGTCATGATCTGCTCGACGCCCTGGGAGCTCGCCTGCGCCGAGCGCGACATCTGCTCGATCGCTGCCGCGCTCTCGTCGATCGCCGTCGCGTTGCGCTCGGCGCCAGCGGCTACGGCTTCGACCGACGCGGTGATCTCGGCGATGCTGCTCGCCGCCGTGCCGGCGGCTTCCTCGAGCGCGCGCGCATTGTCCGCCACGCCCGTGACCGAGCGCGCTAGCTCTTCGGCGCTGGCCGCGACCTCTTCGACCGAGCTCGCCATCTCACTCGAGTCTTTTGCGACCTTCTCCGTGTTGGCGGTGATCTGCGCGAGGGCGGCCGTCATGCTCGCGATCTGTGCGCCCACGCCTTGCGCGTCGCTCGCGAGGCGCGCCAGCCCCTTCGACATCTGTTCGATCGTCGCTGCCACCTCCTGCACGGAGGTCGCGTTCGATTCACCGCGCGTCGCGGCGTCGGCGACGCTCGCGGTCATCTCGGTCGCGGTGCTCGCGAGCTCTGCGCTGGCCGAGGCTAGATCCGTCGCGTTGGCCGCCACCGCTTTGATCGAGCGAGCGAGCTCTTCGATCGTGGCCGAGGTCGACTCGGTGCTGGTCGCGAGCTGCGCGGTGTTCTTCTTCACCTCGCTCAGCGATGCGCTCAGCTCTTGCACGCCGCTCGCGGTCTCCTCGAGCTCGTGGAACGTGTCTTTCGCGGTCTGGCTCACCTCGGCCTGCGAGCGGGTGAGCGCAGTGAGCGCGGCGGCGGTCTGCTCGATGCTCGTCGCTACCGAGTCTGCGGCTGCGCGCATCTGCTCGGCCGAGGCTGCGCGCGCGTCGCCGTTCGATGCGAGCCGTGCGGCCGTGCCCTCGAGCGCGCCGAAGCGTTCGGTCGCCGCGTGGATCGCCGAGGTGATCTCTTCGGTGCGCTGCAGCACCGCATCCAAATTGGCTGCACCGTTATGGCTCACTGAATGTCTCCTCGCCGATGACCTTGCGTAGGTCGATGAGCATCAAAAGCCGCTGGCCTGCTTGGACCACCGACGTGACGAAACCTTGGGCTTGCCGCGCGATCACGTCGGGCGGCGGCTGGAACGCCGCTTCGCCCAGCTGGATCACCTCGCGCGCGCTATCGACCAGCAGGCCGACCGCGCGCGACGCTGCCTGCACGACCACGACGCGCGAGTCGATCGTCGGCTCGCTGCCGGGCAACCCGAAGCGCGCGCGCAGATCGACGATCGGCACCACGCGCTGCCGGATTTGCATCAGGCCCGTGACGTAGCCCTGCGTGCCGGGCACCTTCGTGGCGCCGGTGAAAGACTCCATATGCAAGACGTCCGCGGCGGGGACGACGTACTCCGAGTCGGCGACCTTGAAGAGCACGTGAAGGCGATCGCTCATGCTGCGTGCTCCGCGCTCACCTGATCGATGGCGAGCGAGCTGAGGCCTACGAGATCGAGCACGAGCGTGGGCTTGCCGTCGCCTAGGTCGGTCGTGCCTGCGACGCCGGTCACCTTGACCAACGGATCTTCGAGCGGTCGCAGCACGATCTCTTGCTGGCCGCTCACGCGGTCGACCGCGAACGCGAACGCTTGCTCGTGGAGCCTGACGATGAACGCCTTGCCGCGGCCCTCGCGCGCGCCCGGCAGGTGCAGCACCGACGCCAAGCTGAACAGCGGGATGGCTTCACCGCGCCGCTCGAGCAGCCGCGTCGAGCTCGCGCCGCTGGCCGGAGCGGGCGGCTTGATGATGTTCGCGGGCTCGAGGTCGACGATCTCGTCCACGATCGACACCGGAACCACGAACGACTGGCCGCAGCTCACGAACGAGAACGAATCGAGGATCGAGATCGACATCGGCAGCCGCATCGTGAATGTCGTGCCTGCGCCGGCCTTGGTCGTGAGGAGCAGCTCGCCGCCGAGCACGTCGCGCGCGATGCGCCGGACGATGTCCATGCCCATGCCGCGCCCGCTCGTGTTCGTGGCCTTGGCTTGCGTCGAGAGGCCGGGCTCTGCGATGAGATCGAGCAGCTCGCCGTCGCTCTGCGGCACCGCGCGGCCGGCCTTCCGCGCGACCGCAGCGGCGTCGATGCCACGGCCGTCGTCGGTCACGCGGATCTCGAGCTGCGTGTCGGAGTGCTCGAAGCAGCTCACGGTGATCGTGCCTTCCTCGGCCTTGCCGGCGCGGGCGCGCTCGTCCGGCGCTTCGATCGCGTGATCGATCGCGTTGCGTACGAGGTGCACGATCGCCGGGAACACGCGCTCGGCCACAGCCTTGTCGAGCTCGGAGCGGCCGGCGTCGACGACCAGCCGTACGGTCTTGCCCGTGGAGCGGCTCATTCCGCGCACGATCAGTGGCACGCGCTCGAGCAGCTCCGAGACGGACACCATCCGCGCGCGCGTGATCGCGCGGCGAAGATCGCGCAGCTGGCGGTGGTTCTCGGCCAAGATCGAAGACAGCTCCCGCACGTCGACGCCGCGCTCGCGCAGCGCGGCCACGGCGTGGGCGAGCTTGAAGCGCGTCACTACCAGCGCCGAGAGCTTCTCGAGCGCGTCGTCCAGGCGCTCCACCTCTACGCGGATGACGTTCTTGGTGAACGAGCCGTTGTTGGCCGCTTCGTCGTCGTCGAGCTCGCCTTCCAGCGCGTCCGGCGTCACGGCCTCATCGAGGCCGAGCGCTCGGAACGAGTCAGGCGGTAGGCTCGAAGCTCGGGCCAGGTCCTCGTCGCTCGCGTCGGTCACGAGCAGGAGCGCGAACGCGAGCCCGCTCGGCGCCGCTTCGCTCTTCTGCACCACCAACGGGATGACCTTCACGATGTCGGCGAGCGCGCCCAGCGACTCGCGCACGCTCGTGATCGAGACGCCGCTCTCGGACCGCTCGCGCGATGGATGGAAGTCCGCGCGTAGCACGCGGCGCCGCGCTGCGAGGCCTTCCGTCAGTTGCTCTCGCTCGCCCGGACCGAGCTTGCTCAGCA
>WUUC01229222.1_pt1 | contig 10209 bp, 10 predicted proteins | sample 6278441 | NCBI WGS metagenome assembly WUUC01 (sample SAMN13675441, study PRJNA597444) | soil metagenome | isolation source: soil | place: USA: Washington | collected 2017-10 | reverse complement strand
AAGATGTGCTCATGACCGAAGCGGGCAGGCGATCGAGCGATGAAGGGATGTCCGAGGCCCGAGAAGGCCAGCTGGCGGCCGAGCCTGACCGCTCCTGCAACCGCGCGTTGATCCGCCGTCGCGGGCCTTCAGCGCCCGGCGCAGCCCGCGGCAGGTGACCGGGAGCACCGGGGACGCTCCGGCTGTACGGCGCCGACGCTCGCGCTGCTACCGGGCAGCGAAACCTTGAAGAGGGCTACTGGAGCGTTGAAAGCTCGCCCGAGTTATTGCCGATCTGGGCCCGGAGGCGGTCGACGGTGGCGCGCAGCGCCGCCAGCTCCTCCGGGTGGGCGTGGGGCTCGCCCAAGGACCGATCGAGCCGTTCGTACCACGTCAGCGCGTCGGCGTAGGCCTCGAGCGCACGGGCCACATCGCCTTGCTGCTGCGCCACGTCGCCCATCCTGGTCAGGGAGACCGACAGGTCGCGCAGGGACTCGGGGGTCTCGCCGTAGCGCTCGAGGATCCGCCGCGCCAGCTCCAGGGACTCGCCGTAGGCGGCCGCGGCAGCGTCCAGCTCCCCCCGCGCCCGCGCTCCGTCGCCCACCCGGTCCAGCGACGCCGACAGGTCGCGCAGTGACTCAGGGGTCTCTCCGTAGCGCTCGACGATCCGCCGCGCCAGCTCCAGCGAGTCGCAGTAGGCGGCTGCGGCGGCGTCCGGGTCCCCCCGGATCTGCGCTGCATCGCCCACCTTGTTGAGCGAGACGACCAGGTCGCGCAGCGACTCGGGCGTCTCCCCGTGGTGCTCGAGGGTCCGCCGCGCGAGCTCCAGCGATTCGCCGTAGGCCCCCGCGGCGGCGTCCAGCTCCCCCCGCGCCCGCGCCCCGTCGCCCACCCGGTCCAGCGAGACCGACAGGTCGCGCAGGGACTCGGGGGTCTCTCCGTAGCGCTCGACGATCCGCCGCGCCAGCTCCAGCGACTCGCCGTAGGCGGCTGCGGCGGCGCCCAGCTCCCTCCGCGCCACCGCCACGTCGCCCGCCTTGTTCAGCGAGAGCGACAGGTCGCGCAGCGACTTGGGGGTCTCTCCGTACCGGTCGACAAGGCGGCGGGAGATCGCGAGCCGGCGATGGACAGCTTCCTGGACGCGATCGGGGTCCGGCGAGCGGGCAAGGATCTCGAGGAGCCGGCCCGCCATCGTGAGACCCAGGGGGCGTCCAGTAGCGAGGGCCTGCTCAGCGTGCGTTAGGGCGGAGATCACGTCACCGCGCAGGTCGTAGCCGCGCGCCAGCCATGCGTGGGCGAGGGACTTGTCGTCCAGAGTCGTCGCCGCCTCGAGTGCCTCGAGCGCGCGCTCGACGGCGCGGTCCCCACGGCCAGCCTGCAGCTCCGCGCTGGCTTGGCGTAGTAGTGGCCGCAGCTGGGCGGACGGCTCGATCGGCGGCAGAAGCGCGAGCTCGGCGAATGCCTGGTGCTCGTCGTCGGGGGCAGGAAGCCGCTCGGCGTCTCCTGGAGCCTCTGGCACGCGGACCGGCCCGGTCGGAAGCTGGATGAGCATGGAGCGGTACGACCAGAGGTCGGGGGCGGCGTCGCGCGCGACCGGCAAGAGCCCGGGAGGGCCGACGAGGACGAGGCCGCAACGCAGCGCCTGACGGAGGATCTCGCGCCGCTCGTTCAGACGGCGGAGAAACCCGTCCCAGGCGGGCAACCATGGGCCGGGGTCTCCGGCGACCCCAACGAGCCAGACGAGGCCGACAGAGGACGAGTGCCCACCCAGGAGCCATGGGAGCACGGCCCGCAGTTCGGAGGGGTCGGCCACGTGGCGGACGTTGACACCCCGCGCCTCAGCGCGGAGGACCTACACGGCTCGACACTCCAGCTCCAGGATCGCTCGAAGATCCGTGCCGAACAGGAAGCCGAGCCAGAACCCCTCGCTGAGCATGAGCTGAGACCACAGCTCCTCCCATGCGGCTTCAATGCTCCGTGACGAGCCGGAGGACTCGCCCGTGACCACGCCGGGCAGGTCGAAGCCCATCACAGGTGAAGCGCCGGCCGTGCGAGCGGGTGCACCTCGTACCACGTTCCGCCGTTGAGGTGGGCGAGCACCATGTGGGTGTGGAGCAGGCGCGCGAGGCGACCCACGTCACGGGCCCGCGGTGTGATGTCACCACGCGCGTCGTCGACCAGGCGCAGGAAGGCCGCGTCCTCTTCCGTGATGGAGGAGAAGCCGAGCGCCACCTTGCCGATGGCCTCCTCGACGTGCTCCCTGGTCGCGGGCAGCGGCACACCGCGCCGGCTCACCAGCACGATGAGCCGTTCCAGAATCGTGAACAGGTCACGCAGGTGACCACCTGAGGCAAGGATCACCGCGCGCAGCAGCTCCTCGGTGGCCAGGAGCTCGGGCCAGGGGATCCGCCGAGCGACGACGCTCATCAGCTCTTTGATGTTGCCGGTCGATTCCTCCCGCTCTCGGTTGCGGACATGTGGGACCGGCACTGGGTGGACCGACCCGTCGTACGGGAGCAAGCCAGGGTCGGTGAACATGAGGTACGGCGGGACGGTGTAGACCATGTGATGCGAGTCGAACCTCAGCTTGTCGCTGTGATGGACGAGCAGGCGCTCGATGGAGGCCTGGACTCGCTCGTCGTTCTCGGTCGTACCCCGGACCTTCTCGAGGCTGTCGACGATCATCACGACGCCGGCGGAGTCGGGGTGCTGCTCACGGTACTGCCCGACGCGCTCGCGGCAGTAATCCGCCACCTCCTCTCGCAGCTCGCCGAGATGGAAGGCGAGCTTGCGGCGGAGTTCGGCGACGAACTGCTCGCTGCTCTTCACCTCCTTCGCCAGGTCGAGCTCCACGCTCATCCCAGGGACCTCGACGGCGAAGCCCTCCCCCGAGCCCGACGCGGTAACTGGCCCAACGCCCACGTCGACCTTCATCCGCCTTAGGAACGTCCAGAATCGCCCCTCCCACCGCGCCGCCTCCTCCGGCAGCCCCAGCCCCCCATCGAACGCGAGCGCCAGGGCAATGAGGAACTCGGTGACGTCGATCTCGGACGACTGGTTCACGCAGCCGAGGATGTCGACCATCACGACCGTGAACCCGGCCTCTCGCAGCCGGCCGGACAGGCGCTTGAGCTCGGTGGTCTTCCCGGAGCCACTGGGACCCGACAGGAGCTGCGTGGTGGGTTCCAGCGCGAGGTCGATCAGCGAGTAGATGTCGTCGACCGCGGCCCTGCCCGCCTCGTGCAGGGGCACGTAGCGCTGCTCCGCGGGGTCGGAGGGATCGAGCTTGGTCGAGGGTCAGCTGGGCCCGCCAGTTCCTGAGCAGCGCTCGATTGCTCGTCATCGGGCCCGAGCGTACTGCGGCACATCCTCAGGGCGCCGACAGGACACGGCGCAGGACGTCGGCGGCCCGGCGGCAGTCCTCGGCGGAGACGTCGGCGTGGGTGACGAGCCGGACGGTGCCGGGATCCATCGCCCCGGCGAGCAAGCCATGCTCGGCGAGACGGCGAACGACCGCGCTGGCGTCGACCCGCTCGAGGTAGACGATGTTCGTCTCCACCTGCGCCAGGTCGACGCTGTCCGGACGGACCTCCGCCGCCGCCTCGGCGAGCAGGCGCGCGTTCACGTGGTCCTCGAGCAAGCGTCCGGTCATCTGCTCCAGCGCGACGAGGCCCGCGGCGGCGATCACCCCCGCCTGGCGCATCGCGCCGCCGTAGCGGTGTCGCCAGAGCACCGCCTCCTCGATCGCGGCGCGGTCCCCGACCATGACGCTGCCGATTGGCGCGGAAAGGCCCTTGGAGAGGCAGAACATGAGCCCGTCGACGAGCGCTCCGTACTCGGCGACGTCGACGCCTGTCGCCGCCGCCGCGTTGAAGACGCGCGCGCCGTCCATGTACAGCGGCACCCCGGCCTCGGCCGTCACGGCCCTCAGCGCCGCCAGCCGCTCGAGTGGGTAGCAGGTGCCTCCGCCGCGGTTCGTGGTCTGCTCGACGCAGACCAGCGAGGTGGGCGTGAGTGGGAAGACCGCCGGTCGGATCGCCGCGGCCACGTCGTGAGGGTCGAGCAGCCCCCGTCGGCCGGCGACCGTGCGGAACTGGACGCCGGCGAGCAGCGCGCCGGCGCCGTCCTCGTAGTTGACCAGGTGCGCGTCCGCCTCGACGATGACCTCGCTGCCAGGCCGGGCGAGCACGCGCAGCCACAGCTGGTTGCACATCACCCCAGACGGGCACAGGAGCGCCGCCTCATTGCCGAAGCGCTGGGCGGACACCTCCTGCAGCCGCCGAACGGTCGGGTCCTCGCCGTAAAGGTCGTCGCCGACCTCGGCCTCGGCCATGGCCCGGCGCATCGCCGCCGTCGGCCGCGTGACGGTGTCGGAGCGCAAGTCAATCCGCCCGTCCCCGCCGGGCCCCGGGCTCAACCGAAGAACACCTCGGCGACCTCGTAGAGCTCCTTCGGGACGGTCTTCAGCTCGCGGGTGCACTCACGCAGGTCGACGCCCACGACGTCGTTGCCGTGCAGGCCGGTCATGAGGCCCCAGCGGCCGTCGTTGACCATCTCGACGGCGGCGACGCCGAAGCGCGTGCCGAGCACGCGGTCGAAGGCGTTCGGGGCCCCGCCGCGCTGGACGTGGCCGAGGATCGTCTCGCGTGTCTCGAAGCCGGTGCGCTCCTCGATGACCTCGCGCACGACGTGGGCGATACCGCCGAGCACGGGACGGCCAAAGCGGTCCTTGTGGTACTCGGGGAGCTCAAGGGTGCCCTCCTTCGGCACGGCGCCCTCGGCGATGACCACGATCGAGAAGATCCGTCCGGCGCCGGCCCGGTGCTTGATGTGGCGGATGATCCGGTTGATCTCGAAGGGCTGCTCGGGGATGAGAATCGCGTCCGCGCCGCCGGCGATGCCGGCGAAGGTGGCGATCCAGCCGGCGTGGCGGCCCATGACCTCGAGCAGCATCACTCGCTTGTGGCTCTCCGCCGTCGAGTGCAGCCGGTCCACCGCCTCGGTCGCGATGTCGCGCGCGGTCGCGAATCCCACCGTGTAGTCCGTGCCGCCCAGGTCGTTGTCGATCGTCTTCGGGATGCCGACGAGCGGCACCCCGTGCTCGAAGTGCAAGGCGGTGGCGGCCGACAGCGTGCCCTCCCCGCCGATCACGACGAAGCCGTCGAGGCTGTGGAAGTCCCGCACATCCTGGATGCGTTCGACGCCGCCGGGCTCCGCGATGGGGTTGACCCGGCTCGTTCCGAGGATCGTGCCGCCCCGGCCGAGGATTCCCCGGGTCGAGTCCAGTGTCAACGGCTCGATGGTTCCCTCGAGCACGCCCTGCCAGCCGTTGCGGAACCCGAAGCAGGTGATGTTGAAGTCGAGCCCGCGTCGGACCACCGCCCGGATGACGGCGTTCAACCCCGGGCAGTCCCCGCCGCCGGTCAGCACACCGATCTTCGCGCCCACGGGTCCTCCTACGGTGTGGCTCGCGTTCCGATGACGCCGCGCATCCTAATGGGCTGGCTGCACCCGCGTCGGGGAAGGCTCACCGGCGGCGTGCAACGGCTCCGCGAGCGCCAGCAGTGCCGCTCCCACCAGGCCGGCGTCGTCACCGAGCTGCGCTCGCACGATCGGCGGGAGCGTCCGGTGTGCGCGGCCGATGACGCGTGTGGTGAAGGCCTCACGCGCCGGCCCCAGGAGGAACTCGCCGGCCTGTATCCCCCCACCGCCCAGGACGACGATCTCCGGGTCGAGGGCGTTCACGAGTGAAGCCATGCCGACGCCGAGCCAGAACCCGCACCGTGCGAGCACCTCGGCGGCGAAGGCGTCGCCGGCCTCCGCCGCGACGGTGACGGCCTTGCCGGTTACCTCATCCAGCCCCACGAGTGCGGAGTCCGCGGGTGCCTCACCGGCGGCGAGCGCCTCCCGGGCCACCCGCCCGATGGCGTTCCCGCTCGCGAGCGCCTCCAGGCACCCGCGGTTCCCGCACCCGCAGAGCGGCCCTCCTTCCTGGACGATGATGTGCCCCAGTTCCGCGCCCAAGCCATTCGCGCCGCGCATGAGCGTGTTCGCCTCCACGAGACCGCCCCCGACCCCGGTGCCGATCGTGAGCATGAGCAGGCTCGAGCGGGCGTCGACGCCGGCACCGGCGCGGTACTCGCCCCAGGCGGCGGCGTTGGCGTCGTTGTCGACCGTCACGGGGACCCCCAGCCGCTTGGCGAGCACCTCCCGCAGCGGGTAGTCGGCCCACTCCACGTTGGGCGCGAAGCGCACGACGCCGTCGAGGTCGATGAGCCCGGCGGCGCCGACGCCGACCCGTGCCGCGCCGACCTCGTGGGCGTTGCGGACCTCGGTGACGAGCTCGACGGCGAGGCGGGTGATGGCCTCGGCATCACGCGCCGGCGTGGCCAGATGGGATCGCGCGACGATGCCGCCGTCCGGGCTGACGAGGCCCGCACGCAGCCTCGTTCCGCCGATGTCCACCCCGATGGCGAGCCCGCCCGGCGCCTCCATGACCGTTACTCTAAAACCTCAGCAGCGCCGCGACGGGGTGCCCATCGAGGCGGACCCCGTCGCGGAATAGCTCGATCTGGGCCCCGCCGCGGACCGCCTCCTCGATGACCTCGTCGACGAGATCGGGCACCGGCTCCACGAAGCCGCCGTAGGCGGCCGCTTCCTCCTCGTGCAGGGCGAGCGCCCCACTGGCGCTGCGGTAGCCGGGAACGCCGGCGCCCTCCACCACGAACAGGACCTCGACACGCTTGGCGTTCACTGCCTCGAGCACGTGGCGAATGCCTTTGGCGGCCTTCTCCGCCTGCCCCTGCGCGGCCGCGAGCCGCTGCAGGAGTGCGCTACGCCGGCCACTGACGAGCTCCTGCTCGACCTTGCGGAACGGTGTTTTGAGGTCGTCGGCGGACACGTGCAGCGGCAGGCTGATTGGCGGGCCGTGCACGATTCGCTGCAGGTAGGGGTGGAGGGTCTTGGAGAACTCGACTGCCTCGGCGTGGGGCCCCCCGATGACGAGCGCATCGAGCGGCTCGACCTCGTGCACCTTGCGCAGGATGTCCCCCGCCTCCTTCATGTGGTGCAGGACTTCCTGCTCGATGTTCTTCTGGTACCGCGGGGCCGACCAGCCGCCCTGCTTGTGCTGGCGGTGGACGTCCGAGGCGATCCCGAGGTACTCCTGCGCGCGCCCGAGGCGGTAACGAAAGATGCGTGCCTTGTCGCGTTCGATGATGACCAGGCCGATGTGGTGATGACGGCTGAGCAGGGCCTCGAGGGGGACGACGTACGGCGTGTCGCTGACCCGCGCGAGGTTGCGGACCGTGACGGCGACCCGGACGCTCTCGAAGATCTCGCCACCGGTCGAGAACAACCCTAGGCCGCGGACGTCGCTGCGGTCGAACTCAGAGCGCACCCAGCGGCTGATCGCCTCCGCGTCGGCGCAGACGGAGGCTCGCTGCCGTTCCTGGAGCGCGTCGGCCACCTTGCGGACCTCGCGCAGCAGCCCATCGAGGCGCGTCTCGTAGTCAGCGGCGCGCGGGAACTGGGCTCCGTCGGTGTTGAGGTAGACGCTCGTCACCGGCACGTCGCCGACCGGCCGGTCGACGAGCCTGCGGATGTCGGCGGCGGTTACGTCCACAGGCTGCTCCTTGTCGGAAATATCACCAATGGGAAGGTCGTGCGGGACACGCTATCAAGTCGCCTTGCAGCGCGGCGCCCGACGCCCATGGGCCCATTGGGCGGCGCCTCGACGAGGATGTTGTCGCGCACGCCCACGGTCACGGGCGTGGCCCCCGGCCGGGGACGGCCTCCGTGACGAGCATACGGCGCTGGTGTTCGACGAGCGCCGCGGCGGGCTCGTCGCCGGGCAGGCGGGTGCGCTCAAGCCGGTCCTTCAACGCGTGGAGCGCCAGGCGGACACAGGCACGGTGATCTCGCAGCCTATGGGACCAGCCGCGGTCAGGGACCTCGGCGCGCACGAGGTAGGTCACGACGACACCGGCGGGCTCGTCGAGGTAGTACCACTCCGTCTCGCCGGAGAGGGTCCCGAGGCACGCCAGGTGCAGCCCGCGGTCGGGGCGGTTGCGGCGCACCCGGACCGTCAGGCGCTGCCTGCGGCGCAACGGGCCGGCCAGGACCCCCGGGGGACGAAGCTCCAGCCGGACCTCATCGCCCACTCCGACGCTGGTCGCGCCGGGCCACCAGCGCCCGTACCCGGCGACATCCAGCAGCACGGGGTGGATGTCGCATCGCCGTGCTCGGATGAAGGCGGCGTCCGCCGACTCGATCCGCATGACCTGCAGCGTAGCTCGGGCCCGGCACCGCTGCGCTGCCGCAGCGGCCCGGCGCGCCAGCCCACCCCAGTCGCGCCAGCTCGGCCCCAGTCGCGCCAGCTCGGCCCCAGTCGCGCGAGCCGCGCCCGGTGGCGCCGGCCCGACCCGGTCGCCCGCGCTCCCAGCGCCGTGCTACAGCGCGATCACCACCAGGAGCGCCGCGAGCCCGACGGCGGTCGCGACGGCCGTGCGAGCCGTCGGGTTGTCGAGCCCGCCGCCCATCCCCCAGAGTGTCGAAATGCCGAACCCCGCCGCCAACCCGCCGACGTGCGCCTGCCAAGCGATGGCGGGGAAGATCACCGGCAGCGCGAGGTTGATCGCGAGCAGCACGAGCAGCTGGCGCAGTCCCGCCGCGCCGGCGAGCGTGTGGCGGTTGCGGTAGGAGGCGGCGAGCCATGCGCCGAACAGCCCAAAGATCGCCCCGGAGGCGCCAACCGCCGGCGCGGACCCGCCGAGGACGTAGTACAGGGCCCCGCCGGCAAGGGCGGACGCAAGGTAGAGCGCGAGGAACGGGCCGCTCCCAACCTGGCGCTCGAGCTGCGGGCCGAAGACGTACAGCGCCCACATATTGAACAGGATGTGCGTGATGGTCGCCGGCGAGTGCAGGAAGGCGCCCGTGATGAGCCGGTACCACTGGCCCTGGGCCACGAGCGGGTTGATCTGCGCCCCACGCTCGAAGAGGACCACGGCGGCGTCGGGTACCAGGAAGCCCGCCAGGTACACGGCCGCGGAGATCGCCAGAATCGCCATGCTCGCCGGCGTTGACGGCTGCCCAGCGCGTAGCTCCGCGGCGGTGATGACACGGGTGCGCCGGTCAGGAGCGGAGCACTCGAGGCAGTGCTGGCCGACGGCGGCGGCGCGCACGCAGTCGACGCAGACCGGCCGCCCGCAGTGCGAGCAGGCAAGCCGGGTCTCCCGGTCCGGGTGGCGATAGCAGGTGGGCAGGTAGGGCTGGATGCTCACCCGCCCCACCCTACTGCCGGTTATGGTGACGGCGGTCGAGATCCGGCCCGAAAAGGGGTGGCGGCGGTGAGGCGGTTCAGGGGAGGACTCAATCCCGAGGCCGTGGGACGCGCGCTGGCGGTGTCGCGGATTGGTGCGGGGACGGCGTTCCTGGTGGCGCCACGTGTGCTATTCGGGCTGTTCCTTCGAGTCCGCCCCCCCTCGGACGAGGCCGTCGCCGCGGTGCGCATGTTCGCCGGGAGGGACGTCGCCCTCGGGCTCGGAGCGCTCCTTGCCGCCCGGCGCGGGCCAGGGCGCGTGCGGGGCTGGCTGGAGGCTGGGGCGCTGGCCGATGCGTCTGACGTGCTCGCCTTTGCGCCGGCATCCGCGCTGCGCCCGGCCGCGCGCTGGGGCGTTGTGACGATCGCAGGCGCGGCGGCTGCGTTGGCCAGCGTCGTCGCGCGCCGCCTGTAGCGCTCCCCTGCCGGCGGGCCGGGCGCTCGCCTGTGTCGCGTTAGCGACAATAGTGGCGTCCATGCGACACGGGTCGGTCCAGCGCGGCTAGCTCACGAGAACGGCGTCACGGGGCGCTCTTGAAGCTCGCCATCGACCTCGAGGTCGACCTTCTCGTTATAGAAGGCCACGTGCCCGGCGATCGTGGCGACCTCGGGCAGCGGCTCGGGGTAGTACCAGCCGAGATCCTTGACGAGCTCGTTGCCGACCTTCACGGACCAATACGAGGCGACGCCCTTGTAGGGACAGCGGGTATGCGCGTCGCTGTCGACGAGCAGCTCGCTGCGCAGGTCAGCGAGGGGGATGTAGTAGCGCGGGGGCAGGCCGGTCTCGAACAGCACCCTCGGCCGGCTGGTCTCCGCGAGCACCTCGCCGTCGAGCAGCACTCGGACGTGACGGGAGCTGTCGAGCACGTCAACCCGGTGGTACGGGTCACGCGGGTGAACGAAGACCTCCT
>WUUC01120562.1_pt1 | contig 10209 bp, 6 predicted proteins | sample 6278441 | NCBI WGS metagenome assembly WUUC01 (sample SAMN13675441, study PRJNA597444) | soil metagenome | isolation source: soil | place: USA: Washington | collected 2017-10 | reverse complement strand
GTAAGCCTGCTCCGGGCTCATGTAGTTGGGCGTACCCAGCAGCGCGCCGGTGTCGGTGCTCGAATCCGGCTCCACCGCCAGCGACGCCACCAGGCCGCGTGGCGTCTTGGCGATCCCGAAGTCGAGCACCTTGGCCAGCTCCTGATCGTCGTTGCGAATGATGAACACGTTCTCGGGCTTCAGATCCCGATGCACGATGCCCACCTCGTGCGCCCGCGCCAAAGCGCGCGCCACGTCGGTCAAGAGCTGCGCGGTCTGCGAAGGCGAAAGCACCTGCCGCGCCAGGCGCGTCGCCAGCGTCTCGCCCTCCAGCAGCTCCATCACGATGTAGGGCACGCCCTCGTCGATGCCGTAGTCCAGAATCTGCACCACGTGAGGGCTGCGCAGCGCGGCTGCAGCCTGAGCCTCGCGCAGAAAGCGCGTCATCGTCTCCGGGCTCGCGCTGATCTCGGCGTCCATCAGCTTGACCGCCACCGACGAGCCGAGCACGAGATGCTGCGCCTCCCACACCGCGCCCATCCCGCCGCGATCCAGCTGGCGAATCAGTCTATATTTGCCGCTCAGAACGCTGTCGGGCTGCACTAATTGCAGCTCCAGATGCTGGCAGTGAAGGCACAGGTGCAGGTCTGGTCCGGGTACGCGCAGGTGACGTCCTGGTCGTAGTAACAGCTGTCGCCATCTATGGGCGCAAAGTAGGGGCAGCAGCTCCAGAGCGCATCGGCCGCGGTCGCGCCGTTACAAATGCATCTGTCTGCCTCGACCGGGCCGAACGAAAGCAGACACTGGTCCCCCGGTTCAGTGCAAGCATCACCGTCGAAAACATCAGCGCAGCAATTCCAATTGCCCTCGATGCACTCGCAGGTATTTTCAAAGCTACCATACTCGCAGTAGGCGGTGCTATCGCAGGCGGTGCCATGCGTCGGGCGCAGCTCCGGGCAGCAGCCAGCGCCGAACACCTCTCGCATTCGCCAGGCTCGATTCACGCATTGCAGCGCCACGTACTGCGTCTCGACCGGGCAAGCCTGCGGGCTCTGGCAGTAAGCGCAAAAATCTTCGGGATAGTAGAAGATGTCGTCATTACAGGCCGTACCTTCTAGGGGCTGCAGCGATGGGCAGTCGGGGTTGGCGTTGTAAGCGAAGGTCGGATCGCAGCGCACCCAATCGACGGGTGGCACATCGCCAGAGCCTCCCTCGCCCGCGCCGCCCGAATTGGTCGCGCCGCTGCCGCCACTGAGCCCGCCGCCCGCGCCCGCGCCGCCCTCCAGTGTGACGCCCGCGCCCGCGCTGGCGCCGCCCTGCGACGAGCCGGCGCTGTTAACGGTTCCGGCGCCGCCCGCCGGCTTGCCGCCGGCGCTGGTCGGGCTGCCGGCGCTGCCGTTGCCGCCATTTCCAGCTTCCGCGGTCCGATTCGCTTCGAGCGGCTCGAGCACACAGCTCTGCCCCGCCAGCATCACGAACAGCAACCCGAGCAGGGCGCGAGCAGGCCGCATGCCTAGAGCGACCCTCTCAACGCCACCGCGCTTGGCCCAATCACGAGCGAAACCGAACGCGGCTCACGCGGCGCGCTGAGCACCAGCACCACCCCCGTGGCCGCGATCACTCCGCCGGCAATGAACGCGCCTGCCGAGATGGAGCGTTTGGCGTTGTAGCTATTGACCTCGCTGGCGGTGCTCGGCCAACACGAACCGCTCTGACACGAGCTCTCGAGCGAGCTGTGCTGATTCATCGCCAGCGCTCCCACCACCCCTCCGACCACCACCCCCCCAGAGCCAACCGCCACCGCGACCCAGCCGATGGTGCGCTGGGTGCTGCCCCCCGAGTCGACCGGCAAAGCCGCGGGCGGTGACGCCGCCAAGTTGCCGAGCGGCTTGGCCTCGGCGGGCGCCACTTCACGAAATTGCATGCTGATCGGGACGACCTGCCGTTCGTCGGCGGTAAAGCTCTTTTCCTGCTGCTGATCGGCATAGCGCACCTGCAGACGGTGCGGCCCCGGATCGATCGGAATGCGCGTGCCGAGCAGCGCTGCCGGCAGCGCTTTGCCGTCGAGCTCGATGGTCACGTCTTGGCGCGGCACGCCCGCGACCGTGAGCTCGAGCCCCGGAACGCGCGGCTTGAGCGCGGCCAGCTCCGTCTCCGCGTCCTTTTTGGCCTTTTCCTGGATCGCCTGGTTGCCGCGGCTGGTATCCAGGCGCGTTACCTCCACATAGCGCTCCGAAGCCTCGACCCAGCGCCCGAGCTTGAGCAGCGCGCGCGCCGACCACAAGCCCAGCGATGGCACATGCACCACCTCGTAGGCTCGCTCCAGCTTGTCGAGCGCCTCGGCATAGGCTTCGCGCTTGTACGCAGCCACGCCCTGGCCACCCAGCTCGCGCGCAGCGGCTCTCGCTTGGGAATCCTCAGCGGCGGCTGTGGAGACCGGCAAGCTCGATAACAAAAGGAGCAAGAGCGCTGCCCGGCCGCGCATGAACCGACGCTAAACCAGCATCGCCGCCGCGTCACCCCCAGCCATTTTAGCGGCGTTTTCTGACGCCACGCTGCGGCCGCGGACGAGGTGAGGCTGGTTTGCCAGTCCACGGGGGCTGCCACGACGCAGCCCCATTTGCAGCGGGCTGCGGTGGCGGAGGCGGGTCGCCTTTGGGCCGACTGCGCGTTTCCTAGCGTGCTCCTAAGCGTCGGCGTGACTTGCGGCGGGACTTCACGCGCCTTGATGGCGCCGCCTCGGGCGATTCGTTTCCGGGCGGCGCTGGCGATTCGTTGAGAGCGAGTTGACGGGCGCGGCTGGCGGCGGTTTGGACGAGGGGAGTGAGAGTTTCGAGAGCGGGGGTCGCGCTGTTCCAGGCACTAGGGGTGCCCAGCTGGCGTAGGGCGGCGCCGTGCGCCGGGGGCGGCTCGAACGAGAAGGAGAGCGCGGGCAGGGGAGCCGGCGCCGCGTCGTAGTTTCTGGCACTCAGCTTGGAAAGCGAAATGCTGGCAGGCCTTTCGTCGACGGGCGCGAGTGAGCGAGACGAGCGGGCGTGGCCGCGCGCTGCACGCAGCGCTTCGAGGACTTGCTCGCGCGTGCGTCCGCGCAGCTCGAAGAGCAGAAAGGGATCGCGGTCGAGGGCGTCGCCGAGCACGTAGTGCACCGCCGCGATGTGTTTGCACGGGTCGCCGTAGTCCGGACAGTCGCAGTCGGTCTCGAGATCGGCACGCTGGCGAGGAAAAAGGCTGGCGCCGCCGGCCAGAAAAGCGTCGTCAATCGCGCGCGGCATCTCGTTGTTGAGCAGTTGTGCCGAAAATTCTGCTTTCTGGGCCATCCGCTCGATGGCGGCTGACCAAGCTTTCGCCGAAAGTTGCGGCAACGCGATCTCGACCCGATAGGGCGCGCGGGAGCCGGTGACGCGAGCCGTGACCTTGCCGGCCTCGACCAAGAAGTCGTGCGTGCGTCCGGCGCGCGCATACGTTCGGCCGCGAGCTAGCCGGCCGCTATCCCCCTCGAGCACCTGCTCTAGCGCTTCGATCCAGCGCTTGCCCCACCAGGTGGTACCGGGCTTGTCGACCTTGATGCCGTGACGAGGCGCGGCCTTCTTGGGCGCATAGCGCGGATAGCGATCGCCCGGCTCCCAGGGGCTCATGAAGCCTCTTTCTGCTCGGCATCGAGCACCACCGCCCTGCGCGAGAGCGAGAACAGCTCCCGTAGCTCGCCCGCACCTAGCTCGGTTATCCATTGCTCGCCGCTGCCGACCACCCGCTGCGCCAGCTCCCGCTTCTGCTCGAGCAACGTGGCGATGCGTTCTTCGACGGTGCCGGCGCAGCTGAGCTTGTGCACCTGCACCGCGCGCTTTTGACCGATGCGATAGGCGCGATCGGTAGCCTGATCTTCGACCGCCGGGTTCCACCAGCGGTCGTAGTGAAAGACGTGATTGGCGGCCGTGAGATTGAGGCCGGTGCCGCCGGCTTTGACCGACAGCACGAAGATGCGCGGACCGCGGGGCTCTTCTTGAAAGCGGCGGACCATCTCGTCACGCCGGCCTTTGGGCGTGCCGCCGTGAAGGAACAGCACCTCACAGCCCAAGCTCGGGGCCAGGTGAGCCAGCAGACGCTCGCCCATTTCGCGAAACTGCGTAAAAACGAGCGCCTTGTCGCCCGCGGCCAGCGCTTCTTCGAGCATCTCGGTCAGCCGCGCCAGCTTGCCTGACCGCCCCTCGAGCGGCCCCGATTCCGACAAGTATTGCGCGGGATGGTTGCAGATCTGTTTGGTGAACGTCAAAAGCGCCAGCACGCGGCCGCGCCGCTCCATCCCCTCGCTGCTCTCGATACGGCGCAGCTCTTCGTCGACCACCGCTTTATACAGCGTTGCCTGCTCGCGAGTCAGGCTGCAGGTGACGGTCATCTCCTGCTTGCGCGGTAGGTCCGCGATGATGGTGGGGTCGCTCTTGAGGCGCCGTAGCACGAAGGGCGAGACGATGCGGCGAAGCCGCTCGGTGGCTTGCGGGTTGGCGTAGCGCTCGATCGGCACTGCCAACTCGCGCCGGAAAGTTTCGAGCGGCCCGAGGAGCCCGGGATTGAGGAACTCGGAGATAGACCATAGCTCGGCTAGGCGATTCTCCACCGGAGTACCGGTAAGCGCGAAGCGCTGAGTGGCTTTGAGCGCGCGAGCGGCGCGCGCGGTGGCCGAGGCGGCGTTCTTGATGTTTTGCGCTTCATCGAGCGCGACCAGCGACCAATCGACGCCGGCCAGCAACGCCGCATCTCGGCGCAGCAGCCCGTAGCTGGTCAGCACCAGCGCGCCGGGCGGAAAATCGAGGGCGGCTCGCTTGCGCTCACTGCCATAGTGAGGAGCGAGGGTTAGAGAGGGAGCGAAACGCTGCGCTTCGCGTTCCCAATTACCCAGCACCGAGGTGGGGGCGACCAGTAGGGCAGGCCGCGCATCGTCACGCTGCCTTTTGTGGAGCAGGTAGGCCAAGAGTTGGATGGTCTTGCCGAGGCCCATGTCATCGGCCAGGCACGCGCCAAGCCCAAGGCCGCCCATACTGGTGAGCCAGCTCAGTCCGCGCGCTTGATAGGGACGCAGAGTGGCTTTTAGTGTGTGGGGCGCCGCGAGCTCGCTCCTTGCGCTGTTCTTCAGCTGCTCGAGCAAGCGCTCGAGCGTGCCGGCCGCGACCACCTCCGCAGCCAGTGCGCCTTGCTGAGTTTCGCCCGCCAGCGCCGCCTGGATCGCCTCGGCGGCGGTCATCCGGGTCTGACCTGCGGTGAGGCGACGCTGGATTTCCCCGAGCTCACTCGGATCGATCGCGACCCATGCGCCGCGGTAGCGCACGAGGGGTGCCTTTTGGCTCGCCAGCGCGCTCAGCTCCTTCAGACTCAGTGTTTGGTCGCCTACGACCGCTTGCCAATCGACCGTCAATAGCTCATCGAGTCCGAGCGACGCTTTGCCGTGCACCGCGCCCGCCACCTTGCTCGACTTTTTCGGCGCGTCGCCGACCCGCAGTCGCAAGCGCAACCGGCGCTGGCCCCCGCGAGTCAGCTCGCCCGGCACCAGCACACCAAAGCCGGCTTCGCCCAGCACTGCCGCTCCTTCGCCCAAGAAGGTCCAAGCCCGCTCCGGGCTCAGCTCCAGCGATTCCGGCTTATCGTGCTGCAGCGCTGCCTCGAGTGGCGGAAACAGACGCGCGGCTCGCCCGAGGCCCTCGAGCAATGCTTCGATCGGATCACGAAACGCGCGATTGAGCTTTTGCACCTGCTTGCCCTTGCCGCTCCACACCTCGCTGGCTAGGGCCCGCAAGCTCGGATCATCGGGCGATTGCAGCAAGAAACGCAGCATGAACTGCTCACTGTTCCCTTCGGGTAGCTCCAGCCGAAAGCAGAGCCGGGGTCGATCGCGAGCGCCAAGGGCAGGCGCGCTCCAGCGCTGCAGCTCGGCTACGACACTGCGTTCCGCGAATCCTCCCGTCTCGAACTCCGCGTCGGCGCCGGTCAGCGCACCGCGAAACCGGTCCGCCCACGCACCCCCTTCCGACACGGCAGGGCTCTGTTTCTGCTGGCCCGGAACCGGCGCGCCCTGGCTCGAGCGAACCAGCGCATCGGCAAGCGCATCCAAAAACGCACGCAAGAGCGCGTCGGCCGCCCAAACCTCGCGCGCCTGCGACTCGGCGCTGATCGGTACCGCATGGGCGGCGGGGGGCATGCTGCGCGCAATCGCGGCCACCCGCTTCGCATCCTCGGTCGCCGAAAGCGCCGCCGCCCACCGCGCCTCCATCTTGCCGTGCCTTCGCGCCAGCTTCGGCACCACCCGCTCGCGCGCCACCAGCTCCAGCCCCAGCTTGCTCGCCAAAGCCCAGATCGCCACGCTCGGCGCCGCGTCGGCCAAGCTCTCCGCCGTCATCGCCGCCAACCTCGCCGCCGCTTCCACCAGCGCAACCTTCGTCCCCTCCACCCGCTCCACTCCCGCCGGTGTCGCCAAGACCGCCAGATGCTTCACACCCTCGACAACGGGCGCCTGCTCGCCCCAAAACAAGAAGCTCTCCACATCCGGCAAGAAAACGAGCGGCATGCAGTGCTCGCCGAGCGTAGCACCAGCTGACCGAGGGCAATCGATGGTGGGCGCTGGCGCCGCCGCAGCCCAGTTTGCAGCAGGGTGCCAGAGCCCATTACCCCAAAGCTAGTTGAACGAGAACGGTAGGATCGGGACGTCGATACCGATGAACCCGCCGAAGCGCAGCACGCTGACGTCTTCGACCAAGCTGTCTTGCCGCACCTCACGAAGCGAAGGCGCCAGGGCCACGCCGCCTCCGATCACGATGGGCGTCTTCAGCAGGCCGAACACGAGGTAGGCGCCGGGGGAGAAGACTTGCTCGAGCGTGATCTCTGGGGTCTCGCTGACTTTCGGTACGTCCATCGTCATTGGGTCGACGCCGTCGAGCTTGCCTTCAGGCTGATCGTCGCTCGTCTTGAATGCGGTCACGGCCCCTAGGTCCAGCACCGTGAGCAGCAGGCCCCCGTGCAAGCGGTCACCGAGCTGGCGAGAGAGGTGAAGCCCGATAGGGGCGAAAGCGGCGGTGGCCTGGTTGGTGCCGGAGACACCCTTCGAGCTCATGCGCTCGACCCCATACGTCCAACCGAAGATGCCGTTGAGAGCAAGCATGGGCTGCTGATACTTCAGCTCATACGTTCCGATCGGAGAGGCGGCCGCGTCGATCGCTGATGCAACATCGTTCGATGATTGCGCGGTCGCGATCTCGACCACCAGCGGCAAGTACTTCCCGAAAAGCGCGCTTTGCTTGGCCTGCGGTCGCAGATTCTTGATCTGCTCGAGCGTCAATACAACCGCCGCGCCGTAGTTGCGGCGGGTTAGGTTGCCCGCGACGGCAACGAAGTCCCGCGTGCGCTCGGCAGCCCGCATGATGCGCTCGTGCTCGGCAGCGCTGCCCAGCACGGCATGCACATCTTCGGCCATCCGGGTGATCGAGCCGATGCCTTGTTCCATGGCGTCTGCCAACACTTCGCGTCGGGCCTCCTCGCTCAAGTTGCCCTTGAGCCGCTCCCCGAGTGCCTTCCAGGTCCTCACCATCGACAGCGCTTCGCTCACCAATTCCAACGGATTGAGCACGACGGTATTGAGCAGGTCGTGGGTGATGGTAAGGCTAGCTTTCACCGCGGGCGCGGCCGCGCGCTTCTCGGCCAAGAGCAAGACAGCCACCGCCGCCAAGGGCCTTCGCTCCGCGGTTAGGTTATCGCCAAACTGATCCTGCCAGTTGCTGCCGCCCTGGCGCAGGGCATAGGCGATCGTCGAGGCAAGACGAACCGTGCTGGCCACCTCTTTGCAGTTCTTGCTCTCACAGCTTTGAGCGGTGAGCTCGGCGAGCGAATAGAGGATCTCGAACGGGTCGCGACCGTTGCGAGCTGCCGCATAGTAGGCGAGGCCCAATCGTCCCGAAAAGGTGGCGTTGGCCGACGGCGGCTCGAGGTGTTCGAGGTAGGCGAGGGCCAGATCGGGCAGCTTGCGCAAGTCCTTCTCGGCCGCCGCTCGCAGGTAGGCACCGATGGCTTCGAGTGACATACCATTGTCCAAACTGTCGAGCGCAGCGCAAACGTTGCGGAAGACAGCCTTCCGTAGCGCACCCTCGTCGCCGCTCGCCTCGCACAAGTCGTTCTTCAGGGTCTTTCGCAAGTAGCGGAGCGCCTCGGCCTGCGCCCGCTTTTGCAGAAATTCGGCCATGCCGCGAATGAATTGGTCACTGAGGGCGCCAAGGCTCGGAGTGCCCGGAAGCGCTGGCCCGGCCCCCGCGCCTTCGGCAACCTTCAGCGCGCTTTGCAGGGCATTGGCATCCTTCTTTATGGTCGGATTCTGCGCTTCGTTCTTCAGAGTCTGGGCCCAGGCAATCACCGATGGCAGAAAGGTGGGCGCGTCTCGCGCTGCGCGAAGGGTCTCGACATCGGCCTTGACCAGCAAGACGCTTGGTTTCGCGACGTAGAGCTTGCTGCATGCTGCCTGGAGGGCAAGCGTCGCAAAGGCGAAGTGGTTGGCCCCCACCTGGGAGGGGCGGTCAGCGGGCGTACAAGCTGCTAACGGGGTGGGCACGTGCGGTAGCTCGCGCGCCTGTTTGGTTTCGGCTTCCAGGTCAGCAGGTAAAGTGGTAGCCGCGGGAGCCCCGGTGCATGATTCGGGCGCTGAGAGCGCTGCTTTGGGGATGCTCACCAAGAGCTCGCACGCTTCCAGCAGGCGAACCAGGAAAGGGTCTGGAGCAACCGTCGCTGACGGCAGCGAGGGAAAGGCCTTGTACGCGAACTTGCTGGCGGTGCGCGCCGGAGCTGGCGCGCCCGAGGCGGCGTAGGCGCTCGAGGCGCTCAGCACGAGGATGAAGCAAATCAACACGAGGCGAAACCGTTTCATCGTGTGCCCTTTACTGAATCGCGCGAGCCGCCGTGACGAGGTTCCGCGCATGCAGGCGCCATGCGGGCCTGCCCCCGGGTAGGGTGAATCGAATGCCAGAGTTCTTGAGCAGCGCCTCCATCGCGATGCCTACCTTGGTTCGCTTAGCCTCGGGCACGGACGCGAGAGCGAGCGCGGCAACGCCCGCCGTCAACGCCGTCGCGCCCGAGGTCAGGCCGGACCAGGTTTGATTCGCGCCGTCACTATCTACGATGCTAAGCTCGTCACCCAAGCAGAAGACGTCGGTCCACTGATTGAAGCGCACCGGCATCGGCGCGACGCTCGCATCGTGCGCGCTCACGACGATCGCGTGCTGGATTTCCTCGGGAAACAACGACGGCTGATGGGCAACGTTTCCGGCAGCGGCCAACACCGGAATGCCGGCCAGGTGAGCTTGCCTGACCAGTGCCGCCACCGAATCCTTCTGCGTTCCCCAGCGCTGTAGCGTGAAGCTGCAAGAAATAATGTGACAACCTTCGTCGAGCGCACGCTCCAAGCCGCGTACCACTTGAGCGGCGGTGATCGCGTTCGCGTCAGTGGAGAGCTGAATGGAAACGAGCGTGGCCTCTGGTGCGGCGCCCTCCGCGTCCACGCCACCCGACCCGACCAGCGAGCAGCACGACGTGCCGTGCGTGTCGGTCGTCACGTTTGGGGCGCCGCCATCCGCCCGGATCGACCGGACGCGGCTGGACGGTAGCGCCTCCGAGGTGGCGACGCCGGTGTCGAGCACTCCCACCCGAATGCCGGCCCCGCGCGTGGTGTTCCAAATGGATTCCAGCTCCAATTGCACAACTTGAAGCGAACCGCTCGGCAACTGAGTGTCTCCCGACTGACGTCCTCTAGCGACCCACGTTACTCGTTGGCAGCCTTGTCTCGCGATTGTGTAGGCTCAGGCGCAATCCGGCTCGGCATGCCGGCGCCAGCGCCAGCGCCATTCCCACCCTTCGACGGGCTACTAAGGATGGGCAAGGCGTCGCCGTTGCCGCCCATACTGCCCGCGGTAGTGGAAAAGCAATTGTACATGACCCACAGCTGGCAAACCTGCTCTTCATAAAACAGCTGCCGCGCCGTTTCGTAGAGAGCGCTGGCGTCTCGATCGGGATTTGCGACGAGGTGCTTGAACGCGCCGGGCAGCGGAGCTTCGGGGTCGAGCACGGTGGTGCCGCCTTCTTGCTTGAGCGCTGTCGTCATCCACCGCCACGATAGGTCGATGGCGCCAGTCACACCCGCATCCCGTAGCGCGTCGAATTGCTGGGGACACGCGACGGCGAGCTGCGCCTGATCGAGCCAGTCGACGA
>WUUC01159829.1_pt1 | contig 10210 bp, 10 predicted proteins | sample 6278441 | NCBI WGS metagenome assembly WUUC01 (sample SAMN13675441, study PRJNA597444) | soil metagenome | isolation source: soil | place: USA: Washington | collected 2017-10 | reverse complement strand
CGCCACCGAGAGCTTTGAATTCTCCCATTGGATGTTCGCAAATGACGTGTGCAAGTTCGTGCATGATCGTACTTTCTTGGCGACCGAGGGAGTGAGAATTATTGATGATGACAATTACCTTCTCTCTAACATGTAGGCCAAGTCCAGACCACTCTGACGATCCGTTTCCGAGGAGGTGGTTCAAACAGTCAGGATCTATCCCAGGAACATCTTCCGGATACTGGATTTGTACTTTGAGGTGAATAGCAAGTTCGAGCCCTGGGAGGCGGTGAGAAGGTTTAATCCCGAGTTCCTTCCTTAATTCAATGGATTTATTATCAGCGAATGTTTTAAATCCTCTCCGGAACTTCGGACTAGACGACATTTAAGGGGTATCGTGTGCTTTGTAAGCCAATTTAATCATTTTGATTAACGCTTCCGCCGTCTGCTTCGAGAGAGCCTTATCGGCGCGAAGGTGAGCAACGATCTTTTGCTCTGTTGAATTTTCAGCGTTTTCTGTGAAAAAATCAGTCGGGACTTCCAGCCACTTACACAGAGTGACGTAGGTTGCGATGTCAGGCAGGTTGCCCTGCTCTATTCGGGACAGAGTCGAGGAACTGACTCCGATTTCCTTGCCAACTTCTCTTAGACCCCGGTTTCCGCGCTTCGATCTGATCATCTCAGACAGCTTCAGCGTGTCGATGTTAGGCATTCAGGCTTGTTTCATCAAAGGTACACAAATTTCGTCACCGGGACAGAATATTTCCTATATTCGTGACAGTTGTCCCGCTAATGAAACGGTTAAGTGTTTTGATTCGGAATTTTATTTCGAAAATGCCATTTTGGCAGGTATTTAATTTGGCATAGTAGTGGATAACAAATGAAAAGGTGCTAATAGTTTTCGAGGCCGTTAGCACCATTTTCCGGGTACCCCTGATGTTTTCTCAGCGTTTGCTGAGGGTTCCCCTTGAGTTATAAAGTAAACTACGAGCCAAACTATACCTATTTGAGCCCCGCTCAACACGGTTTTTGACAAGCGGTTCCCTTCCTCAAGAGCAGTTACATCCGGCTCAAGCTTCCAAGTCGACAATTTTTTATTGGGGCATAATTAACAACTACTGCTTATGTCAGTTATTCAACAACAATTTGACAAGTTCCACGCGAGCATCAAGCTCGACCTGGAAGATAAGCGTGAGCTTATCAAAAAGAGAGACATGCTCATTAAGGAAATAAGAGCGTATCTCAAGAAAAAGTCGGAAGACGAAAAGTCCGATCTTATCACTTTCGAGGAATTCAACCAAGGTAGCCACGCGATGGACACCGGTGTTGAACCAATCGATGACGAACACGATCACGACATCGACGTCGGATTGCTGTTTAACATTTTAAAGGGGGACCACGGCCCGATTGAGGTTAAAAAATGGGTTTTTGAGGCTCTGGATGCAAAGGAGTTTAGAATTGTGGAGTGGAAGAAGCCATGTATAAGAGTTCAGTACGTCGAAGAGGGGCTGCCGAGATTTCACGTCGATTTTGCCGTATACGCGAAAGACCGTTGGGGGCAAATATTCTTAGCGAAGGGAAAACCAACCTTGCCGAAAGAGAGCAACTTCTGGGAAGAAGCTGATCCGAAAAAACTGAAGCAATTGCTCGACAGCAAATTCAGTAATTCTGCTGACGAGAAGCAGTTCAAAAGAACGATTCGATACTTTAAGCGTTGGCGGGACAATAAGTTCAGTTCCGTAAATGGACGTCCAACAGGCATCGCACTTACAGCTCTCGCGTACAATGGATTCAAGCCGAAGACCCGTGACCCCTTCAACAACTCGGAGAAGATAGACGACCTCCGTGCATTGATCGAATTCACGGAATATATCATCAATCAGTTTGGATGGGTCAGCGGTCGCATCGACGTGGAGCTACCGGTTCCTCCCAACAACGATCTGTTCGCAAAGATGACCGATAACCAGTGTGAAGATTTCAAGGAGAGACTACAGACATTGGTTGACAACCTTAAGAAGGCCGAGAAGGAACCTGATCCGCATGATGCGTGCAAGATTCTTAAGAGGGAGTTCGGAGATGATTTTCCGATTCCACCAAAAGAGACAACCGGTCAGTATCGAAAGGCCGCCGTAGTCGGCACCAGCGAATCAGCTTAAGTCTATGCTCAGCGAATCAGAGTTGCTCACGTTATTGGCAAGCAACTTTAAGGATGTAAAGAAAATTGATGCTTCGGCTTTCCCGAAAAAGAGAAAGCTGAAGCATTGCTTTTCTTTCATTGAAGACATTGCTGGGCAATCAGTTACTTTCCTTATCGGTTTGGATGAAGCATTTCCTTTGTCCTTACCTTTATACTTCATCAAAGAGTATGACTCCTTCACATTTATACCACATATCGAAGTGGATGGAATGGTTTGTTATACACGAGACGATAATGTCTTCGTCGATTATAAGAACATTGAAGGAGTATTATTAGAATCATTCACTCTTGCCAAGCGCACAGTTGAGACAGGACTCAGCGGCGAAAATGGAGATGATTTTATTAATGAGTTTGAAGCCTACTGGTTACGTTCGAAGGAAGTATTGATCATTCATGGTAATTTGAATTTATCGTCCACAGCGGCTCAGATAAAGATCGGAACGAGAAACAAGTTGATGTTTGCAGTTTCTGAAGAAAACGAATACCTGGAAAAAGTTAAAAAGTTCATCAATCTTGAAGAGAAGGGGATAACCTACCAGAACGCAATACTATTTACACTTAGAAAGGGATTCTATCCTAAAGTTTTGCGTAAAGAATCTGAGTTGACCTTTGAATATTTTAAATCCTTGGTGGATGGGGTTGATCCTTCTGACTTAAAGGTTCTTCAAAAACTCGTCAATCGCTCAACGAAAACAAAAGAGTACGTATTGGTATCGTTCGAGCAGCCTGATGGAGTTCAATCTCTAATCGGCTTTGAATTCAGCGGCGCAGCAAAGCATCCCATTGTCGCTGAATCTTTCAAGGGAAAAATTAGACCTGTATCGATCCAGCGTCTCGACAAAAGCTACATGATTCGACGCGGAGGCAACGGCCTGACGTTCTTCGATAAAAAAGGCTTGGTGATCGGATGCGGATCTGTCGGTGGTTTTATTATCGAAGAACTCATTCGAAGCGGCTTTACGGATTTAACCATTGTTGACAACGATGTAATGTCAGTCGATAACAGTTATCGCCACTACCTTGGTTTCGAATTTATTGGGAAGCCAAAGGTTGACGGTATAAAAAGGAAGATTGACCGCTCTTTCCCGCATTCGAATATAGTGGCGCTCAAAGGCAAGATCGAGAAGTTTATTGACGACAAGAAGATTGATTTCAAGGACTACCAATTTATTGTCGTCGCAACAGGAAATGTCACCATTAATCATTTCTTGAACGAACTGGCGTTAGAGGGCTTTCCCCAATTGCCGATGTGCTACGTCTGGAATGAACCTTACGGCCTTGGTGGTCACGTTCTCATGACTAATATGGGAGGGGCCGGTTGCTACCATTGCTTGTATGATAATCCTTTCACCTACAACCGAGCGTCATTTGCAGAGAAAGATCAACCACGTGGCTTCCTGAAGGCGATTTCAGGGTGTGGCACGATGTATACACCATTTAGCTCGATAGATTCGCGCATGTCCGCTTGCCTCGCCGTCAAGAAAGTTATTGAGGTCTTATCCGACAGTAATGCGCGGAACACGATCTTCTCCTGGAAAGGCGATGGTAAATTATTTGTAAAAGAAGGCTTTAAAGTTTCACCAAGATTTCACATGAATGATCAAGAGCTTCTGGACTCTGCTGATAAGTTTGTTTCATCGACGTGTGACGTTTGCAAATCAGCAAAGTGAAGGGGAGATGATTTTTCGGTTGTCAAACAAGGGAAGTTTAAAAATAGACGCGCCAGCATTGAAAAAGATGTTATCCTACCGCCAGGACCGGAAACGAGACTCAGAAGCCGGTGGCGTCCTTCTTGGCAGGTTTATAATCGACTCTAAAGAGGTTGTAGTTGACAAGGTTAGCGTGCCGATGATTGGTGATAAGCGAACCCGATACTCATTCCACAGGGACTTACGAAAGCATCAATTAATGATTAATAGGGAATGGGAGAATAGTTCAGGCACATGCCATTATTTGGGAGAATGGCATACTCATCCTGAACCTGAGCCATCACCTTCAGATCAGGATTTGACGAATTGGAAAAACCATCTTAAGCGAGATCATTTTTCAAGTCGATACTTATACTTCGTTATCGTTGGAACGGAGGAGGTGTGTCTATGGGAGGGGGACAGAAGAACGTTAAAAATTAAAAAACTAGACTTAGTAGAATGAGCCAAGGTTACATTGTGATTAAACATCAACTCTTCAAAGAAATCTCGAACGAGGAGGTTACTGAGATACTTGAGAAGAAAGCGCCCAAAGACAATATTCACTTTGTGGATTTGAAATATAAGATCATCGATATGGGTGAAATTGGGCAACTATCAAATGTCGAGGCAAAGGCCTATCAACGACAAAAGTATGAAGAAGAAATCCGGCCACTAATCGAGAAGTTTCCCGATTATCATATAGCATATTTCGGGTCTGTCTCAATTCCCCTAGCGCTACATCTGGGATACTGCATAGGATCCTGGAAGAACCTTGAAGTTTACAATATTGACAGAGACACCAATAAGTGGATGGTAGACGACCCAGAGTTAGAAGAACTCCCAGAAACGCACAAGTTTCCCGCTGATGTAATTGAGATTTCAATCGATGTGTTATTCAAAGTCGAGGCCTCTTACGCCATTAAAGATCAAGAGGTCAAAGATTCGCTTGGGGCGAACTTTCAGACAGTTGGTCTTTCACTTCAATCGCTCGATAAAAACGCATTCAAAGGGCTTGATCACATATCAAAGTTTGGAGCAAAATTTTCTTCAGGACTTGATGCAATCGCAAATTGCATTCCCGCGGCCGATAAAATTCATTTGATTGTCACTGCGCCTGTTGGAACAACTTTCTACTTGGGCACCCGAATCAACCCAAACGTAACAAAACCAATAGTTACATATCAGTACCGAACAAATGAAACACCTCAATACGAGGCAATCTTTGTGCTGCAAGATGAAGAGTCGGTACTGAAGCCGATAAGCGAGGAAGACCAAGCTTATATCAATGAAATCAGGAAGAAACTAAAAAAGGAACTTGAAGAAAGGATTTCAATTTTCGCAAAAGAGACAGGCGAAGAAGTAGGTGGTGAGAATGCTCATTGGACGGATGCAATTCGCCTAAATGGAAAAGAGTACGACAGCCTTCGCACCGGCTTTTGGAGACATCTCAAGGACATATCCAAAACCCCCTTGGTAAGAGCAGTGTTGTTGGACGACACGTCTGAGGCCAACAAACGAGATGGATTCTACTTGGACGACAATGGTGGTTGGCAGATCACTGATCGTTTCATTTTTAATATCTCACAGCGAATGAAGAATGATGAGACTAAAGTACTGCGAGCGTTGAGGATGTTCATTTTACACGAGGGTTTTCACGTAACTCAGAACCTTACTAATCTCACCGCGACCTCGATTGGAAGATTTCCAAGAGTACTCGAAGAAGCCGACTACATTGCGGACGTCTGGACGTTTTTTCACGAATACGCAATTTCAAAGCGATATTATCCGAAGGAAACAGCAGACGTAAAATCGTTTTTCAAAGAAATCTTCAATACCGCCACTGAAACCATGTGGTCATTTGTTGATCTATCGAACGACTATAACGAAATCCAAGTGAGGGCGCTAAATAGATTTTTAATTTGGTACTGGGCCTACAATCTTGTAGATGACTCCAAGTGTAGTAGTCTGAAAGACGTTGTCGATCGACTTGCTATAAAACCAATTCTCGAGCTTAAAGGGCCACTAATTAAAGTAGAAAATCAGCGAGTAATATATCGCCTGAATAACTATAAGGCCAATGAGCTTGAAATAGGATATTTTGACTCTTCGACAATTGTAAGGCGTTTCGGAAATGCGGGAGGTGTTAACCTTTCAGCACTAATCGATGGGTTCAAGAGAAGAAATGGTCAGCCGATAATGGAACAAATAAAAGCATTTTATCACCACGTCGGTTCGGTCTTGGTCTTTTAATAATCTAGGATCCATCGTTACCGCTGCGTCGCTTTATTCTGGCTTGAGGTTGCCATTTTATTTGTGATTCATTTAGATTGTAAAGAGTGTGATGTAATTCCTGTCGAGGGTAGCGTATCGCCATAAAACCAAGTCTACTACAGAAGCCTTGTCACCAGTGACTTTAGAAATATCCTGACAGAGCAGATCTGGGCTGGAATAACCGACACTTTTAGCTATTTTGTTTAGGTGTCGATCTGGCTTAGCGATATTAACCCCGACGTTCTTGGCCAGGTGATATATTGTAACAGGACCGATGTAAGGAAATTGCGAAGCATAAGACAGGAAGTCGCGCTGTAAATTTAGTTTGATCGTCGCAAAACCATTGGTATTGATAAAGTTGGCTAAAGATATGATTGCTTCAATCTTTCGCTCATTCCTAAATACTTTTAACGCGTTTTGCTTGCACCTTTTTTGTTGGGAAGAAATCTTTCTTGTGGACTCCCATTCAAAAAATGCAGATGTTAGTCCTGGGAAGATTCTTGTTGTTGAGTTTACACTAAAACCGCTACAAACGATCACCCACGCAGCTTCTTTAATTAATCCTTTTTCCGTCAGGTCTTCGAGATCGACCGTGGCTTGCCAGTCGATCTCGTCGGCATAGCCGCGGTTAATCAAAACCTGTTTTAGGTCAAAATATAGGCTTGCAAAGTGTTCTATCTTATCCATTAGGTTTGGCTCTCAAGGACCGTAGTTGAAACTTCGCACCAGCTAGCCAATACGGCATAGACGGGTTTTGTTCTATAAATTTACTAAACTCTTTTTTTCTGAAGTATTTTGATTTCAGGCGGTTAAATTGTCCCTGCGGAATTGGTTCTATATCTGCGCATACTTCGTCTTATTTCGACGTGAAAATCCTTATTATTTCTGAAGTGACCGTTTGCTCGGATAATAAGTCACGACAAGAGTTTAACAGTCTAGTGAGTTCATTGGCAGCATTGTGATGTTGCTCAGATTTCTCCTTCCATTTTACCAAAAGGACAACAAGGGAAAGCAAGAATGTTAGAACAGAGAAGACGCCAATGGTAAAGTTGAATTTTTTAACATCGCCCAGATAGTCGGTGATGTAGTCTTGATCTACAAAAATCAACGTATTTAATGCTGCGGCTGATAGAAGTAAAACGAGATCGGTTGCAAATGACCAGCTTCGATATCTGTCACGAAGCATCGAATGCATTGAAATCATCATGTCTAGAACCTTCTTTTTTCGATTTAGTTCTTCCATGTCTATTTTACTAAGTCTTCCCAGGCTTTGATTAACTGACCTGAATCTGCGCTCTGCATTTTCCGTGTTATGCTTGAGAAGGAGTCTGCCGCCATTTTTCTTGACAAGCTATTCGTGGCTCCGAGGTAGTCGTCAACATGAGTTGATTGGCCAGTTTTGTCCAGGATTGGTGCGAGTAATTTTGACGATCCAGTCGAGAAAAAATGTTTCAGCATAGATTTGATGTTTTTTGGACCGGTATAGTCAACCATAGTGTCGATCGCTAAAGCCTCAGTGTGATATCCAGAAATTCTTCTGTTTTCTGGCAAGTCAGCAATAATAGATTTGGCAACTTTTATTAACGGGATAAGCTTACCGCTCATTTTTTGATTTATAAATCGAAGGATTTTAGCAAATCTATCTGGGTTGATAATTTTCGACCAACGTTCCGGCTCTCTTGAGGACGGTATTTTTATCCCTTGCGAGGACTTCAAGGCGGGTAGGATTTGAAGCTCCATGCCATCTTGAAATTTGACCGTCACAGCTAATTTTCCTTTGACTATTTCGGTCTCTGGGTATCTTTTTTTGATTTGTTTGAAAAAATACTCTTTGACCTCCTCCGGCGACTTGCCAGCAAGTTCTGTTTTATTAATTACAGCTAGGGCGTCAATGTCACTAAGACCGTTTACATAAGTATGTTTGGCAACAGACCCGCCATATCTCAAATCGATCGCTTCTTCTATATTTTTTTCAAGTGCGTTGAATATAGAATTCAAGCGTTGCTGAATTGTGTCGTGGTCTCTATTGTTGACTTTAGACAGCAGGTCATTAAGCATCGCATTGACTTTGGTATCTAATTCATTATTAGCATTCTTGGCTTTTTCTTCATTGATCATTTTAATGATCTTGGAAGGCTTGCTACGCTTATAGAAATATCCTCCGCTGGAACCGCCCATTTTTTACTTAGTTAAATTGGTTGAATAACGTTTATACGCGTTTTCGAGGATGTTCGGGTAATTCTTTCCTCCAATCTCCTTGAATACTGAATATTCTCGTGTGGCATTGAAGTCCATGAGAACAAATTTGAATTTATTTAGATAGTTTATGTTGCCGGTAAGGGACTTTATTTTTAACCCCTTATCATCGACGTGAATTCCGATCTCGTCGTTCATCACAGCATAATTGTGAGTGTAGATGGCTAGGCTATCGTGATAAGAAAACTTAAGCCAAGTTAGTCCATCGAATATTTCAGCACCTGCCATATAATACAGAGTGGTTGTTATCGGATCAAGACTTCCGAAAACATGTATTGGGATTGCAGGATTGACCTTGTCCAGTGCGAGTCTCAATTTAGAAATATTGACCATTCTATTGAGGATTGAGTTACCAATCTCCTTTTCCGTCACACCTATGATATTAAATCCCTTAACTAGTTTTAGTTGCTTGAGGATGCTTTCGATCGGAATACTACTTTGTTCTTTGGTCTCGGGTTTAATGAGGAAATTGGTCAGTTTATTTTCGCCGTAGTTCTCGAAAAAGGCCTTTGCGTTCGCAACCTGCTCGCTAAAAGGTAGCCTCACTTTCCCGTGATCGAAATTGACGATAATTGCTGGGTATTCTTCTGGCCAGTTGTTAAGAGTATTAGCAAGATCGGTTTCGGTCCAATCATTTATCTCGTGATTTGTTTCATTTACACCAGAGAAGTCATATGAATTTGAAGTCTCATACCCACCACTGTCAATGAAGACAATTTCAGTACAATGAAAGTCATGTGGTTTGGGGATGAGTTGATAGTGAAGATCATATGCACTAACGAGAAGTGATTCATGAAGGAGTTCTTTACAAACAAGCATTACATCATACAGATCAGAGACACGAATCTTTTTTCCTCCGATGTCCTTCTTGTTTATACTAAATCCTTTGCTGGAAAACGAAGGAATTAGAAGTGGTGTCTTAAACTTAAAACCGGATGGATGTAGAATTTCTCTAGATTTTGTTAGCATATAGATTCGTTAAGTCTCTGCAGCTGGCGCAAGCATTACACGGTTGGTCCAATCCATTTTCACAGCTATAGGTTAGATGGACAGGAACTTTTTTCATTTTGCAATAATCCCAGATTTCTCCTTTGTTCCAGGTGATGAAGGGCGCTCTAACTAGTATTCGACCATTTGTTTGATCAGATACTATCTGCTGAAATCCCATAAGGAAACTTTGGCTGCAGTCAAAGTATGGAGTGCCTTTATGGATACCCAATATGATTGCTCCAGAGTTCTCATTTTCAGCGGCGAATAAGAGAGCAGTAGAGATGAAAAAGGCATTTCTGCCTATTATTTCACCGGCATTGAACTTGCAGTCAGATCTAAGCGTAATAATAGTAAACGGTGTTGAGTAGAATTTTGCAATTTTTTCGGCTTGGTGCTTCTCTCTTGTTGCAGCCGCATGTCCATAGTCTATATACAAGGCTGAGGTATCCTTTCCTTCTTCAGAGAGGTAGTGTAAACAGGCACAAGAGTCAATGCCTCCGCTTAGTAGCAGAACATTTTTCGATCTCATAGGGACAAATAAAGCCCAGGCCCAAATTGATTGCTCAATCAGGGCATGGGCTCATTCTAAAATTAGTGAAAAACTTACTCGGGACGTAATTTATTTTCAGCGGTTGGATTATAGGTAAGACGTGGTGTATTCCATGCGTTTTTAACTTCCTGTCTTATTCTTGCTTGGGTCGTGTTAATGTAGAGATTAAATGATTTGTAATCTTTATGTGTGCTGATCTTCATGACAGTGCTTGGAAGCATCCCACGCTCCAACGATTGTGTTATGAACGTTCTTCGACCCATGTGAGTTGTCATTAGC
>WUUC01050136.1_pt1 | contig 10210 bp, 5 predicted proteins | sample 6278441 | NCBI WGS metagenome assembly WUUC01 (sample SAMN13675441, study PRJNA597444) | soil metagenome | isolation source: soil | place: USA: Washington | collected 2017-10 | reverse complement strand
CCATTTCATCGTTGAACAGATGCGCCGGCGACGTCTCCCGTGGCTCGGCGCGAATCGTGCCGGTCCACAAGTACGATCGATTGGGCGTCGTCCCCGTCAACAGCGAGCAAAAGTGCTGATCGCAAATCGTGAATGCGTCAGCCAACTCGTAGTAAAAGGGAATGTCCCGCCGGTCATAGAAGCCGAGCGCCAAGGGTAACGACTTGTACGCATCTTCTTCCGACCGCTTAACCTGCAGCCAGCGATCGTAACGCCCTCCATTCCGGGCGTCGACTTGATCCGTCCACGAATGCGGAAGCGTGCCCATCCACGTCGATTTGGAATCAAGCAGATTGAGACGAAAGGGAAGATAGCTTTCTCCCGCCTCATTGGTCTGAACCCATACGGGATTTCCGCTGGGCAGCGTAATCGCACGCGGGTCGTCGAACCCGCGCACCCCGCGAAGCGATCCAAACGCATGGTCGAATGACCGGTTCTCCTGCATGAGAATGACGACGTGCTCCGCATCCAAATATCTGCCTCCTGCATCCGGTAGAATGGCGGCCGCCTTCTGAATAGCTGCTGAGCAGGCACTAGCGCCGGAAGCGGTAACCGCGGCCGCGTACTTAAGAAAGTGACGTCGTGTGAGATGCGACATTTGTCGTCACTCCAAGATATCGTGCATCAACGCGCAATACGCTCGATAAGATGATTCCAATGTAGCGGCCGTTGGATTAGCATTCAAAGCGAAGCACGCCACTTTTCCCATGATCGCAACATGGCGCTCAGTCCACGTCGACCTCGCCTGAAATGTCGGTTGCTTGCCATCGGCATGCTACTGGCCACTGGCGACGTTGCGGCCAATCGCGTCATTGCCGCCGAGGTGGCGAACGTAACGTTCGATCCTGAAGCGATTGCATTTTTTGAGACCAGCATCCGCCCGATCCTCGTAGCGCGCTGCCAAGGTTGCCATGGCGCCATCAAGCAAGAGGGAAACCTCCGATTAGATTCAAGGTCGGCAATGCTCACCGGCGGCGATAGCGGTCCCGCGGTGGCGCCAGGCAAACTTGACGAAGGTTGGCTCATCGATGCGGTCCGGTACGGCGACGTCTATCAGATGCCTCCCGACGAGCAGCTTCCAACAGGCGAGATCGCGGCGCTGGAGGACTGGGTGCGAAGGGGCGCCCCCTGGCCGTCAACGGAGCAAGTTGAAGGTGCGGGGCGCATTGAACTTTTCGATCTTCAGTCGCGCAAGCGAAACCACTGGGCGTGGCGCCCAATCAACAGGCCACTGATGCCAACGATAGAATCTCGCGGCGAGTCGGCGTCGCCAATCGACGCCCTGCTCCTCTCTAGGCTTCAAGAGGCGAAATTGGAGCCGACAAGGCCTGCCGAGAAGCGCGCGCTACTGCGCCGCGCGACCTATGCCCTGACGGGCCTGCCTCCGAGCGTCGATGAGCTTGCACTCTTCGAGTCCGACTCCTCGCCCGAGGCCTTTGCCAACGTCGTCGACCGGCTACTCGCCTCGCCTCACTTCGGCGAGCGATGGGCGCGGCATTGGCTCGACTTGGTGCGTTACTCGGAAACCCTAGGCCACGAGTTCGACTATGCGCTGACCGACGCCTGGCGTTACCGCGACTACGTCATCCGAGCACTCAATGCTGACTTGCCATACGACCAGTTCGTCCGTGAACACATAGCGGGGGACCTCATCCATCCGGCACGAGTTCACCCGACTGAAGGGTACAACGAATCCATTATCGCCACGGCTTTCTGGTACATGGGCGAGGCGTTGCATGCGCCAGTCGATTCGAAGGCGGATTATGCGACCAGGGTCGAGAACCAGGTCGACGTCCTGTCGAAGACTTTCCTTGGATTGACCGTGGCGTGCGCGCGATGCCACGATCATAAGTTCGACGCGATATCCACGAAGGATTATTACGCTTTGTGCGGATATGCGACCAGCTCGCATCAGCAGGAGGCCATGCTCGACCCCGGCGGGAAGATTCAAGACGGCGTCCAGCGGCTAGAAGAGCTGCAACAGCATGGCCGCGAAATCTTGTCGCAGGAGCCGACCGCGCCGGAGGTCGCGGAGTATGTCGCCAGAAGTTTGCTTGCAGGCGCCGCCGCCCGAAGCGTCGACGATCAAGCACTGCGGAGCGAAATTGCCCGCATTAAGCAGCGCACGTCGGACGCGTCGGCCAGTAGCAACGACCAGGTTGTCTTCGAGGATTTCAACTCGGATTTCAAGCATTGGCGCGCCACAGGCTGGGCATTCGGGGACTCGCCGACGGTTCCAGGCGATTGGCGCTCAGATTTCGCTAAGCCGAAATTGCTGGTTGCTGGGCAGGCGCACAGCGGCCGGCTTGCCGCCGGTCTCCATGGCGTCCTGCGTTCCGCGAAGTTTACCATCGAGAAGCCCTATGTTCATTACCACCTCTCCGGCCGCAATGGGAAAGTGCGTTTAGTCGTGGACGGCTACATGATGGATAAGTTCACGGACTTGCTTTTCGAAGGCTTGAGTTTCACGGTCGATACCGACGCCGATATGCAATGGCATACGCAGTCCGTAGCGAAGCACGTGGGTCATCGGGCGCATATTGAGCTGATCGACTCGGGGGACGGGTATATCGCGGTCGATGAAATCCGCTTCGCCTCCGCAGCCGAACCGGACAAATCGGCAGAAGGCGTAGCTGTCTCAGAGGACATTTGGCCCATCCCTCAGCCCTCACTTGTCATGCTCGATCAGATCGCCAAGGAAGTCGAAACAATCGACGCGAATCTTCCGGCGCCAATAAGAGTTGTTGCCATTGCCGACGGCAGCGGCGAAGACGAACGCGTCCATATTCGAGGCAACCATAAGGTTCCAGGCGACGTTTCGCCGCGCCGCTTTCTCGGGGCCATCGCCGGCGCTCAACAGCCGCCGCACCTCAACGGCAGCGGCCGGCTGGAGCTTGCCGAACGAATGCTTTCGCCCGAAAATCCATTTATCGCCAGAGTGATGGTTAACCGCATCTGGCATCACCTGTTTGGTCGCGGCATCGTGGCCACGACGGATAACTTTGGCGTACTGGGCGAACCGCCGTCCCATCCCGAGCTGCTCGACTACCTGGCTGCTCGCTTTGTCGAGCAAGGCTGGTCCATTAAGCGGCTGATTCGCGAAGTCATGCTGTCGCAAGCGTACCAGCGGGCCAGCGTCGGCGTGCCGTCGGCGGAGGAGGCCGATCCGCGGAACATCCTGCTGCATCGAGCCAATATCCGCCGTTTGGAGGGCGAAGCTATCCGCGACACGTTGCTCGCCGTTTCCGGGCAACTCGATCGCACGCAGTTCGGACCTTCTGTGCCGATTCACTTAACCCGGTTCATGGACGGCCGGGGTCGGCCCGAACAGAGCGGCCCCCTCGATGGCGCCCGACGGCGGAGCATTTATCTGGAAGTGCGGCGAAATTTTTTATCGCCAATGCTATTGGCGTTCGATACGCCGCCGCCGGCGAGCACGACCGGCAGACGCCATGTGTCGAACGTTCCGGCTCAAGCATTAACGATGCTGAACGACCCTTTCGTCAGCGAGCAATGCCGGCATTGGGCAAGCCAGGTGATCGCGCGAACGGGTGAGCTGCCGGAAATTCGCGTCGAGCGGCTGTACCACGAGGCATTCAGTCGGCCGCCATCCGCAGAAGAGTCAACCGAGGCCGTCGCCTTTGTGGTAGCGCAAGCCAAGCGACATGGCGTTGATTTGGACGACGTTCAGCCATGGGCCGATTTGTGCCACGTGTTGGTCAATTTGAAGGAGTTTATTTATCTGCAGTAGCAGTTGCTGAAGCAACGCTCTGTTCAGCGTTTCCGTATCATGCGATAGGCCCGTGCTTCCGAACGGAATAGTTTCATGCATTGTCGTCGTTTCCTCGATGCGCCGCGTTCTCGCCGCCAAATGCTGCGCGAATGCGCGGCCGGTTTTGGAGCGATGGCATTTGCGGGGATATCGTCTGCCAGCGCGGCTCGCGATACTTCCACAAATTCCTTGCATCCGCGGCCAACCCACTTTGCGCCGAAGGCGCGCAGCGTGATCTTTCTGTACATGGACGGCGGTCCGTCGCAGGTCGACACGTTTGATCCGAAGCCCCGGCTGCAAGCCGAGCATGGCCAACCCTTTCGGATGAAGGTCGCGCCGACCCAGTTCAATGACATTGGTCTTACCCTGGCCAGCCCTTGGAAATTCACGCGCCACGGCGAAAGCGGGATCCCCGTGAGCGAACTGTTCCCGCATCTTGCCACGTGCATCGACGACCTCGCTGTGATCCGCTCAATGACCTCTGAGTTTTCGGAGCACACGACCGCCAATTACTTTCTGCACACGGGCGCCGGGCTGCAGGGCCGACCCAGCGCCGGCGCCTGGACGGTTTACGGCCTGGGCAGCGAGTGCGATAACTTGCCGGGCTTCGTGGTGATCAATGGCGGCCTGATTCCCGTCGGCGGGCTCGACAATTTTGGCAGCGCTTTCTTGCCGGCCGCTTATCAAGCCTCGATATTCAGACATGGCGGCAGTCCCTTGGCTAACCTTGCGCCGGATGACTCTTGCGAGTCAACGGTGAATAGCAAGCGACGGCTGATTGGCCGTTTGGATCGCATCGCGTTAGAGAACTTCGGCCGCGCGGACGCCGTGGAAGCCGCGATCGCGAATTACGAACTGGCATACCGGATGCAAGTCGCGGCGCCGGAGCTTACCGATCTCTCCACAGAGACCGCAGCCACGAAGCGCGCTTACGGTTTCGACGCTCCTTACGCGCCGACCCAAATATTCGCCGCAGAGTGCTTGCTCGCCCGCCGCCTGGTCGAGCGGGGCGTGCGGTTCGTCGAATTAACCTGTCCATCCGTCGGGGCCGACCGCTGGGACCAGCACAGTGATCTCGCGAAGGGGCATGCCGACAACGCGCGGGCTGTCGATCAACCCATCGCCGCACTCCTGCGAGACCTGAAATCGCGCGGCCTGCTTGACGAGACGCTCGTGCTGTGGAGCGGCGAATTCGGTCGCACGCCGTTTGCCCAGCGCTCGAGCGGCCGGGATCACAATCCGTTCGGGTTCAGTTGCTGGTTCGCTGGCGGCGGCGTGAAGGGCGGGACGGTTTATGGCGCCACCGATGACTACGGCTATCGCGTCATTGAGAATCCCGTAACGATGCACGACTTGCACGCGACGATGCTTCACCTGTTGGGACTCGACCACACGAAGCTTATCTACCGCTTCGGCGGCCGCGACGTCCGCCTGACAGACGTGTATGGCCAGGTGCTTCACGACGTCATTGCGTGATGGTGAGATTTCGGAAATTGAGCTATCACCGAGACCGTTGTGTAGAATAGCGGTTGGGCGATAGGTCGCAATACTCAGTACGGTCGATTATGTCGGTGAAGCACACTTTCCTCGTAATGTTCGCGTGCGGGACAGTTTTAGTTGCTCGCGCCAGGCCACTGCGTGCCGAGGTCGATTTTGAGGTCGAGATCAAGCCGATTATCGAAGCGGCTTGCCTGCGGTGCCACGATGAGCACAACGCCGACGGCGATCTGCGACTCGATTCTCTCGCGAACGCCAAGTCCGGCGGGGCGAATGGTCCGTCGATTGTTCCCGGCGATGCCGCGGACAGCTCCTTCTACTCGCGCATGGTACTGCCCGCGGATGACTTGGAAATCATGCCGCCTGACGGGCCGCCGCTCGACAAGGCGCAGGTCGCCCGTGTGCAGAAATGGATCGAGGAAGGGGCGAAATGGCCGGTAGAGGTAAAGCTGGAGGTGCAGCCCCGGATCGACTTCGCCGAGCACGTGCAACCTATTTTGGAAATACACTGCGTTTCATGCCACTCAGGCGACGAACCCGAGGGAGCATTCGATTTGACGACCCTAAAAGGCGCGCTGGAAAGCGGCAGCGCGCCTCCGTCGATTGTGCCATTCAAGCCAGAAGAGAGTTCGCTATTCAGCCTTACGTTCGTCGAACGAGATGATCCGACCCTCATGCCGCCGACCGCGCAAGGGGGCCCACTGGCGAAAGACGCCATCGAAATCTTGCGTCTCTGGATCGCCCAAGGGGCGATTTGGCCAGAGGGCGTTTCGCTCAAAACGCGCCCGAAGCCAGCGACCAGCGTTCCTTCGCCGGACGACATGCAACTGGTGCGCAAGCTCCATGCACATATTACCGAGCGCACCAGTGAGAATGGCGAAGCGGAGTTTGCCGACTACTCGGCGAAGGTCCCACAGACCGGCGCGCCGTACCACATGACGGCCATCACCGGAGGCGAATTCCTCATGGGCAGCCCGCCTGAGGAACAGGGGCGCCAGGAAATTGAAGGCCCGCAGACGCAGGTCGAGATTTCACCGTTCTGGATCGGCAAATACGAGGTGACTTGGGATGAATACGAGCCCTTTATGATGACGCAGGTCGACCGGTACAAAAACGGAGCCCGCAAAGACTTTGATCCCCTGAAACATAGCATGGTCGACGCCGTCAGCGGGCCGACGGCGCCGTATGTCGAGATGAGCTTTGGGATGGGACAACAAGGGTATCCGGCGATTAGCATGACCGAGCACGCGGCCAATAAGTATTGCCAATGGCTCAGCGCCCAGACGGGGCATTTCTATCGCCTGCCCACCGAGGCGGAGTGGGAATACGCCTGCCGGGCCGGCACGACCACGGCTTATTCCTTCGGAGACGACCCGGCCCAACTAGACCAATACGCCTGGTTCTACGACAATAGCGAGGAGAAGTATCAGCAGGTTGGCAAGAAAGAGGCCAACCCGTGGGGACTTCACGATATGCACGGGAACGTCATGGAATGGACCGCGGACCAATTCGTTCCGGACTACTTTCAGCGGCTTCGCCCGAACGCCGCCAACCCGTTCGTGCGACCGCAGACGCTGTACCCCCGAACGGTTCGCGGCGGCGGCTGGGACGACGACCCCGAGCAGCTTCGCTCGGCGTTCCGCCGCGGCTCGGACCCTAGTTGGAAGCAACAGGACCCGCAACTTCCTAAGAGTATTTGGTACTTTACCGACGCCCAATGGCTTGGCTTTCGCATCGTTCGCCCGAAGGACGTGCCGTCAGTCGAGGAAATGCATTTCTATTGGAACAGTGCTACAAATAAGTATTAGCCGCTCGTCACCAATCTGAGTCCCTGAGCTAAATGAAGCTAGAGGTAATACCCATGAACCAAGATCATCACGCGGACCGCCGTCAATTCATCAAGGCCGCCGGCGCCATCTCGGCGCTGGGGACGTTCGCCGCGCCTCGGGTGTTCGGCCAATCTGGAACGGGCCACAAGCTGCAACTGGCGCTCATCGGCGCCGGCGGGCGCGGGACCGGGGCCATTGCCGACGCGCTCAATGCCTCCGGCTACCCCATTAAGCTTGTCGCCATGGCCGATCTGTTTAAGCACCGTCTGGATGAGAGCTATGCGGCGCTCGCTCAGAACTTTGCCGCCAAGCCCGAACTGATCGATGTGCCCGAAGAGCGAAAGTTCGTCGGTTTCGACGCATATAAGAATGCCATGGACGCCCTGCAACCAGGCGACATCGCGGTCTTCGCGTCGCCGCTGGCGTTCCGCTGGGTTCACTTCCAGTACGCGATCGAACGCGGGCTTCATGTGTTCATGGAAAAGCCGCTAGTCGCCGACGGGCCGACCGCCAAGCGAATGCTGGAGCTTGCCAAGAAGGCCGATGAGAAGAATCTGAAGTGCGGCGTCGGCCTGATGGTTCGCCACTGCCGCGGGCGGCAAGAATTGCACAAACGGATTCAAGACGGTGAGATTGGCGACCTGATCAACATGCGGGCCTATCGCATGCATGGCCCGGTCGTCACCTGTTTCTCGACGGCGAAGCCAAATGATCGCGACGAGCTGACCTGGCAGATCGAGCGGTTCCATAGCTTTCTGTGGGCCAGCGGCGGACTGTTCAGCGACTTCTATATCCACCAGATTGATGAGGTGTGCTGGATGAAGAACGCCTGGCCGGTGAAAGCGCAAGCGCTCGGCGGTCGCCATTTCCGCGGCGACTACGTCGATCAGAATTTCGATTCGTACGCGGTGGAGTACACATTCGACGACGGCTCCACCTACTTCTTCGATGGGCGCACGATGGTGGGATGTCGCAACGACATGTCGAGCGTCGTGCACGGGTCAAAGGGTTCAGCCATCGTCAGTGAATCGGGCCACTATCCGGGCAAGGTCCGCACGTTCAAGGGGCAGAAACAAGATCGCAAGAGCGTCGTCTGGGCGTTTCCTCAGCCCGAGGAGAGTCCCTACGTGCTCGAATGGAAAGATCTAATCGAGGCGATCGTCCGCGATGAACCCTACAACGAAGTGCCGCGCGGCGTAGAGGCGAGCTTGGTGACGAATATGGGCCGCATGGCGGCCCATACGGGCCAAGAAATCACCTACGAGCAAATGGCCGCCTGCCCGCACGAAATGGCCCCGGGCGTGGCGGACTTTACGGTGGGCGGGCCAGCCCCGCTGACGGCGGACGCCAACGGCAGGTATCCCGTACCGGCTCCGGGCGTGAACCGCGATCGGGAGTATGCGACTACGGTTTAGGTAGCTTCCGATCGCAGTATCGCACCAGAAACTGACGATCCGAATGCCGGACTCCCGGTCGCCGTTGCGTTGTGGGCGATGGTGGACGCGGCGTGGCCGCGCTCCCCTGCGGGTCGCGGCTAAACGGAGGTGATGGGTCAGTTTCTGGTTTAGCCGCGACCCGAAGGGGAGCGTGCCGCGTGGCTTGACGCCCCCTCACTTCAGCTCTCGCCTAGCCAGCCGCGCTCGATTGACAGCCCGACCAACACGCACCCGGTCACGACGGCAACCGAGACCAGCAGTGCGACTGCCGTCGTGAGTGGCATCCGCACTCTTGCGTCCGTCTTAAAGGCCAGCCAGCAAATGCCAAACATCAGCAGCGGCGTGTTAAAAACTCCCGAGAAGAACTGCCCAAACACGACCAATTTGGCCGGCGCTTCGTTGAATGCCAGAAACACTAGCAGCATTCCGATCAAGTAGGCCGCTTGCACCGCTTTGTGCGTTCGTCGGACCGCCGTCGGATTGGCGCGGTCGAGAAACCCCAGACTGCATAGCAGGTCGGCCCACATGCGCCCTGTGGCCGCGGTCACGACCACCAGCGTCGAGAAGAGCGCGCAAAAGGCGCCCGCCACAAACAGCGCATACGACCACCGGCCGTAGGTTTGCGTGAACACCTGGGAGATCTGCTCGACCACGCCCAGGCCGCTCGGTTGGATGCCGCGCCGATGGAGGACGGCGGCGCCCAGCAAATAGAACGCGACGGTTACGACAGTGGCGACGACCGTCGCGAAGCCGGCGTCGATGTGCAGCCCTCTGATCCAGCGTTTGGCTCGCGGCGCCCACCGCTCGTCGCGGAGCAGCGGCAAATCGTGTCCATAGCCTTTCTCCAGGAGCCAATAGGGATACATGAACAGCTCATTCGCCGTCGTTCCCAGGGCGCCCATCAAGCTGATCACGGCATACGCGGCCAGGCGGGGTTGATCTCCCAGCGATCCGGCGAGGCCCGACCAGAGTTCGCTTGGAGTGATGCGGAACTCGGTGCCTTGCAGAAGCACCAGCGCCATCAACGCGAAGATGCAGAAACCGCCCACCAGGATCGCCACCAGTTTTTCCAAGTGGCCGTAAAGGCCGCTCCGCAGCAGTAGCGCACAGGCGCCGACGATCGCGACGCCCCAGACGTGCGTCGTGGTTGGCGATGGATTGCCCAGCGGGATCGCCGCTTGCAACAATCCCGCGAGGGCGCCGATGATCCCCACGGCCGAGGCTAACGAGACCGTGTAGCCGCCCATATACAAGAGCGGCAGCCACGAGGTGCGCCGGAAGCGAGGGCCGGGACACATATTAAGCGCTTCCACAGTGCTCCGATTGTGCACCATACAGTGCCGGCCAATCTCGACCTGCAGGAAGAACTTGATGAGGCAGGAGAGGATCACCGCCCATAACAGAACGAAACCAAACTGGGCGGCCTGCAACGGAGTGTTGATCAGCTCTCCGCCGCCGATCACCGAGCCCGCCACGACAATGCCGGGCCCGATGACGGCCAGTAGCCCGCCCAGGCCGCGATTAGCGACGGGTTTGGGATCGTCGTCGGATGCAGTCGATGGCATACAGTTACCATTTCTTAGTTCAAGTTTCGTGGTTCATAAAAGAGTTCTTTGGATATTTTAATGGGCGGCCTT
>WUUC01130169.1_pt1 | contig 10211 bp, 1 predicted proteins | sample 6278441 | NCBI WGS metagenome assembly WUUC01 (sample SAMN13675441, study PRJNA597444) | soil metagenome | isolation source: soil | place: USA: Washington | collected 2017-10 | reverse complement strand
GGCACGCCTCCCCCGCGACGACCACCGACCGCAGCGCCGGCAGCCCGCCGGGGCCGAGCAGGCCGAGCAGCGGAAGATACAGCGACGGCACGCTCTCGAAGTGCGAGATTTCGTGGCGCCGCAACAGTTCCAGGTGGTGTGCCGGATCCTGGTCCCGCTCCGGATCGGGCAGCACGAGCGTGCCCCCCTCGTATAGCGTCCGGAAGAGTCCGGCGACGGAGCTGTCGAAGCCAAGCGAGGAGATGAGCAGGAAACTCGCCACCCGGTCCGGAAAGTAGTCCAGCCTGGCATGGGTCGACGCCAGCAGGTTGGCGTGGCTGACCTCGATTCCCTTCGGCCCACCGGTGGAGCCGGAGGTGTAGATCACGTATGCGACGTTGTCCGGGTCCGGTTCGGGGAACGAGACGTCGTCCGTGCTCGCCTGCGGCTCGTCCACGATGACGACCGTGACGGCGTCCGGCAGATCGGACCGGAGCGTGCGGTCGGTCACGATCGCCTGCGGTCGCGCGTCGGCCAGGATCTGCTCGGTGCGTGCCGGTGGGCTGGCAGGATCGAGCGCCACATAGGCGCCGCCGGCGAGGAGCGTGGCCAGGATCGCCACGATCGCGTCCGGTGACCGCGGCAGGTAGATGGCCACCCGGCGCTCCGGACCCACGCCGATGCCGTGCAGCCGCGCGGCGAGCGTGGTGGCCCGATCGATCAGCTCGCGGTAGGTCAGCCGGGTCTGTACGCCCCGGATCGCGATCGCCGACGGCTGGTCCGCCCCCCGGCGCAGGATCAGGCTGGTCAGCGTCCGGGCGTCCGGCACCGACGCCCGGGTGGCGTTCCAGTCGCGCAGGGCGTCGGCCTGCGCCTGGCTCACCAAGGGGATCGAACCGATGCGCCGACCGGGTTCGCCGGCGACCGCCTCGAGGAGGAGCGCGAAGTGGTCAGCCATCCGGACGACCAGATCCCCGGTGACGGCGTCGGTGGCGTACTCCCAGCAGGCGACGAGCCGCCCCGCCGACATGGCCACCCGTAGCGTGAGGTCCGCGGTGGCTGCTCGCCGTTCGAGCGGGTACGGAACCAGGGTCGTCCCGTCGAGGGTGATCGGGCTGCGGCTGTCCTCGACGGCCACGCCGCCGGTGCTTTCCCCACCGGGTGCCTGCTCGAAGGCGAACATCACCTGGAACAGGGGCGTGTGGCTCGGATCGCGGCCCACCACCAGCTCCTCGACCAAGCGGGCGAACGGGTATCCGGCGTGGTCGTGGGTCGCCGCCAGGGCCCTGCGGTTGTGCTCCAGCAGCTCGGCGAAGGTCGGGTTGCCGCCGAGGTTGGCGCGTACGACCACGGTGTTGAGCAGGTGGCCGACGACACCGGCCGCCTGCGGGTGCCGGCGCAGCGCCACCGGGCTGCCGACCAGCAGGTCGGGCTGGCCGGTGTACCGGTGCAGCAGCACCTGGTAGGCCGTCAGCAGGACGGCGTACGGGGTCGTCCGCGCCGCGCCGGCCACCTCGTGGACGCGCTTGGTGACGGTGCTCGACAGCTCCTGCCGCAAGGTGGCCCCGGCGAAACTCCGCACCGACGGGCGCGGACGGAGATCGGGCAGCTCCAGCACGGGCAAAGGGCCAGCGAGGATGCGGTGCCAGAAAGCCCGCGAGGCGTCGTCGCGGGCGTCGACGATGCGTCGCGCCGCTTGGGAGTAGTCAGCCGCCGGGGGCAGCTCGACCGGCCTGCCCTCCACGAGCGCCGGATAGGCCGCGCGGAGCTCCGCCACCAGCACGGCCGCGGACCAGAGGTCGAGCGCCACGTGGTGCGCCGCTACCAGCAGGACCTGCCGGCCGCGCTCCGGCACGATGAGGTCGGCCCGGATCAGTGGCCCGCGAGCCAGGTCGAACGGCGCCTCCGCGCGGGCGGCCAGCACGGCCTCGACTTCGTCGGCACCGACGTGCACCACCTCGAGCATGCGATCTGGCGGCGCGGTCGGCACCGCGACCGGTTCGCCGCCGCGGTCCGGATAGGTCATCCGCAGCGCCTCGTGGCGGGCGAGAATGAGCCGCAGCGCCCGATCCAGGGCCACCGGGTCGAGAGCCTTGCCCGGACCGACGGTGAACGCACGCACGAGGTGGTACGCCGTAGCCTCCGGTGCGAGTCGTTGCAGGAACCACAACCCGCGCACGGCCTCGGGCACCGGCACACCGCCCGGGTCGACCTCGACCGGGCGGTCGCCGTGGTCCGGCGGGGACGATGCGGCGATCCGGGCGGCTACGAGGTCGGCGACCTCGGTGATGTGCCGAGGGCCGAGCAGGTTGGACATGGGCAGATCGACACCGAGGTCGGTTTCGATGGTGTGCAGCAGCTGTACCGAGGCCACCGAGTCGAGGCCGACCGCGTCGAGGGTGCGGTCCGCATCCAGAGCCTCGGGTCCGACACCGATGGTCCGGGCGATGAGGTCGACGAGGTACGTCGCGACCTGACCGTTCAGCTCCGATGCAGGGGCCGACCGCAGGACGGTAGGGCCCGTCCCGGGTGTGCCGGGCTCGGCGGGCACCCGGTGCCGGTGGACGACATCCAGTGCACCGTCGAGGTAACGCCGCCGGTTCGCGCCGCGCTGGAGCTTGCCGCTCGACGTTTTCGCGATCGTGCCGGGCCGGACCAGCACGACCTCGTGTACCCCGACGTCGTGCACGGCCAGCACCGCCTCCCGGACGCGGGCCGCGACTTCGGGGGCGGTGGCCGGATCAACCGACACCGCCAGCTCGCCGACCAGGACGGCCCGCTCGGCACCGTCGAGATCGGCGGCGAAGGCGACCGCGCACCCGGGACGGATGCCGGCCTCGGCCTCCACGGCGGCCTGCTCGAGATCCTGCGGGTAGATGTTGCGGCCACGCACGATGATCACGTCGCTCATCCGGCCGGTGACGTACAGCTCGCCATCGTGCTGGAAGCCGAGATCGCCGGTGCGCAGCCAGCGCTCGCCCGCAGCGGTCCCGGTGAACGCCCGCGACCGCTGCGCCGGCTCTCGCCAGTAGCCCGCCGCGACGCTCGGACCGTGTATCGCGATCTCACCGACCACGCCGTCTCCGCGGGGCTCACCGGTCTCCGGGTGCACGATTTCGACTCGCAGGTCGCCCAGGGCCCGACCGGAGCTCACCAGCGTGGTCGCGTGTGGGCTGTCCGTCGTGGACGCGACTCCGGCGGCGAGTCGCTCCCGGTCGACGGTGACCCGGCGGGGCACCCGGCCGGTCCGCTGCCCGCTGACGATGAGCGTTGACTCGGCCAGGCCGTAGCAGGGCAGGAAGGCGTCGGCCCGAAAGCCGTACGGGGCGAAGGTGGCGGTGAAGCGGTCGAGCGTATCCGGACGCACCGGCTCCGCGCCGTTGAACGCGACACTCCACCGGCTGAGATCAAGACCTGCGCACCGCCGCGGGTCGAACCTTCGCACGCAGAGGTCGTACCCGAAGTTCGGCCCGCCGCTGACGGTGATGCCGAGCCGGGAGACCGCCTCCAGCCAGCCGAGCGGGTCCGCGAGGAAACCGAGCGGCGACGCGAGGGTGATCGGAAAGCCTACGTACAGAGGCTGGAGCACACCGCCGATCAGCCCCATGTCGTGGTACAACGGCAGCCAGCTCAGCGCGCGGGTATCCGGTGTGGTGCCGAACGACTCCTGGATCAACGCCGAGTTGTGCAGCAGGTGGCGGTGCGCCAGCACCACCCCTTTGGGGTCGGTGGTGGACCCCGACGTGTACTGGATCAGCGCCACCGTGTCGCCGTCGATGTCCGGTCGTCGCCAGCCGTCACCGACCTCGTCCGGGATGGCGTCGCTGGCGATCCATTCGATCCCCGGCAGTCCCGCGTGACCGGCGAGCCCGCGTCCCATGGGCAGGAGGAGCTCGGTGGTCATGACCGCGGCCGGTTGGGCGTCCACCGCTATGCCGGTCAGCCGAGGCAGGGTGCGGTCCAGGCGGGCCGGGTCGGGCGGGAACACCGGCACGGCGGCGACTCCCGCGTAGAGGCAGCCGAAGAACGCGGCGACGTAGTCGAGGCCGGGCGGGTAGACCAGCATCACCCGGTCGCCGGTCAGGCCCCGGTCGACAAGGCGGCCAGCGATGACGCGGGCCTGCCGGTCGAGGTCCCGGTACGACCGGTGTTCCTCGCCGTCGTCGGAGAGGAACGTGTAGCCGAGGTCGCTGTCGACGCGTGAGCCGAGCAGGTCGACCAGATTACCGATGCCGTGCGCCATGCCAGGCCCCCGCTACTCAGTGCCTTGTGCCTGAATCAGGTCGCCCAGCGGCTGCTGGTCGTCGCGGACCATCCGCTCGACGGTCTGCGCCCAGTCATCGATCATCCCGGTCACCGTCTCGTCGGTGAACGAGTCGGTGTAGTAGTGCATGATCAGCAGCGGTATCTTGGGCGCCACCTCGACCCTGAGCGGAAACTCGAACTGCGCAACCGTGTAGTCCCGCTGCGACAGCGGATGCTCGAAGTCCAGCCGCTCGGCCAGCCGGTTCAGCGAGCCGTCCCAGGGATAGTTCTCGAACACCATGAAGGACTCGAACGGCGGCCCGCTCAACCCGAGCGTGCGTTGCACGCTCGCCAGCGAGGTGTACTCGACCTCGCGGAGCTCAGCCTGCTGCTCCTGCAGCCCGCGGAGCCAGGTCAGCAGCGGCATCCGGGGGTCGATGACCGTACGGACGGGCAGGGCGTTGATGCAGACGCCGACCACGGTCTCGACGTCGAGCAGCTCGGTCGGCCTGCCTGACGACATCACGCCCAGCACCACGTCCCGCTCCCCGGTGTACCGGGTGAGCAACAGCAGCCACGCGCCCTGCAGCACAGTGTTGGCGGTAACCTGGCTGGCCCGGGTGAACCGGTCCAGGGCCGCCGCTCGCGCCGGCGCGAGCGGTACGGACTGCTTGGCGTACGGGCCGTTGCGGGTGGCGCCGGGCCGCCCCCGCGCGGCAACCAGCGGGGTGGGCTCCGTGAACCCGGCGAGGTGGCGGCGCCACACGCTCTCCGCCTTTGCCGCGTCCTGCCGCCGTAGCCAGGCGACGAAGTCCCGGAACGGGCGAACCGGCGGCAGATTCGACGGCTCACCCCGGCGCAGCGCCTCGTAGACCGCGAAGACCTCCTGCTGGACGATCGCGCGCGACCAGCCGTCGAGCACGATGTGGTGGTTGGAGCTGAGGTACTTGTACCGGTCCTCCTCGATGCGGAGCAGGTGCAGCCGCACGAGCTCGGGCCGGGTCAGGTCGAAACCGCGGCGCCGGTCCTCGGCGACCACCTCGTCCTGCCGCCGCACCTGTTCCTCGACGGACAGCCTGCGCAGGTCGTGCACCTCGATCCCGATCGGCGCACGGCGGTGCACGAGCTGGAGTGGCTCGTCCAGCCCGTCCCACGCGAACGAGGTACGCAGCACCGGATAGCGGTCCACGACGATCTGCCATGCTTGGCCGAGCAGCTCCACGTCGATGCCGCCGGCGACGAACAGGTAGTCGGAGTGGATGACGTAGAGGCCGTCCACCGGACGCTCGATCGCGTTGCGCAGCATCTGGCGCTGCATCGGGGCAAGGGGGTACACGTCCTCCAGGTCGGGATACGCGGCGTGCAGCCGGGCCAGCACCTCGGAGTCCACCAGCGGCGCCTCGGCACCGGTCTCCCCCGGGCCCGCCGAGGCCGACTCGGCGACCGCGGCGAGTTCGCGGATCGTCTGATGCCGGAACAGCTGCCTGGGTGTCACGACGACACCGCGCTTCTTCGCGCGCGCGATCGTCTGGATCGCCTTGATCGAGTCGCCACCGAGCGCGAAGAAGTTGTCGGTCACCCCGACCCGCTCGACACCGAGCAGGTCATGCCAGACCTCCGCCAGCACCCGTTCCACCGCCGAGGCGGGCGGCACGTAGGTCGCCGTCTCGGCGGTGGTCTGCGGCGCGGGCAACCTGCCCCGGTCGACCTTTCCGTTGGCGGTCAGGGGGAAGCTGTCGAGCGGGACGACGACCGACGGCACGAGGTAGTCGGGCAGCCGTTCGCGGGCCCATTCGCGGGCCGCGGCCGGGTCCAGCTCGCCGGCGGCCAGGACGTAGGCGACCAGCGCCCTGGTCCCGTCGCCACCGGTGTGGGCCACGACCACCGAGTCCCGGATGGACGGGTGCCGCTGCAGCACGCTCTGGATCTCGCCGGGCTCGATCCGCCAGCCCCGGATCTTGATCTGGAAGTCACTACGGCCGAGCAGCTCGAGCGTGCCGTCGGCGCGGTACTTGGCTCGGTCGCCGGTCCGGTAGACGCGGCCGGGCTCCTCCGGGAACGGGCCGGGCCGGAACTTCTCCGCGGTCAGAGCCGGGTCACCGAGGTATCCGCGGCCTACGCCCACGCCGGCCAGGTAGAGGTCTCCCGCGACACCGACCGGGAGCGGCTGAAGGTCGCGGTCGAGCACGTACGCGCGCTGGTTGGCCATCGGCCTGCCGTACGGCACGGTCGCCGCCAGCGGTGTGCCGTCCTCGATCTCGTGGATGGTCGAGTCCATCGATACCTCGGTCGCGCCGCCCAGCGCGATCACCCGGGCGTCCGGTGCCAGCGCCTTGATCCGGTCCGGCAGCGTCACCGGGATCCAGTCGCCGCCGAGCAGCACCAGCCGCAGGTCGGGCAGCGGCGGTGAGCCCTCCGCCTCGGCGTACTCCACGAGCATCTGCAGCAGCGCCGGCACGGAGTGCCAGACCGTCACCCGTTCCCGCCGCAGCCGGTCGAGCCAGTGCGCGGGGTCACGTTCCGTCCCAGCCGCCGGCAGGACCATCCGCGCGCCGGCCATGAGCGTGCCGAGCGTGTCGTAAGCGGACATGTCGAAGTTCAGTGCCGCGAGGGCGAACACGCTGTCGCCCGGGCCGACCCGGAACCGGGTGTTGAAGTCGTGGAAGTTGTTGACGCGCCCGCGGTGGTCGAGCAGGACGCCCTTGGGGCGGCCGGTCGAGCCGGAGGTGTAGATGACGTACGCGAGATCGCCCGGCGTCACCTTGGCGGCGGGTACCTCGGGACCGGCCTCGATCGACGGCCAGTCGCGGTCGAGCAGTACCGTCTCGATCCGCCCGGACGACACGACCCCGTCTGCCGCATCCGCTTGCGTCACCAGGATGCGCACCCCCGCGTCGGCCAGCAAGGCGGACCGGTGCGCGGACGGCGCGCCGGGGTCGAGCGGCAGGTACGCGGCCCCGGCCCGGAGGATCCCGAGCAGTGCTACGGGCACGTCGAGCGACTTGGCGAGGCAGACGGCCACGGGCACGTCCGGCCCGGCGCCCAGCCGGCGCAGGTGATTGGCGAGACGGCCGGCTCTGCGGTGCAGCTCGGCGTAGTCGAGCGACCCGTCCGGAGCGCTCGCCGCTACAGCCTGCGGCACCTGCTCGGCCCGTTCGCCGATCAGCTCGTGCAGGCAGCGGTCGCCGGGGAACGGTGCGTCGGTGGCGTTCCAGGTCCCGAGCATCCGCTCGCGCTCGCCGGCGGTCAGCAGCGCAAGCGCCCCGATCGGGAGGTCGGGCCGGGCGACCGCCCCGGCCAGCAGCGCCAGCCAGTGCCCGGCGAGGCGTTCGATGCTCTCCCCGTCGAACAGGTCGACGTCGTACTCGAGGGTGAGTCGGAACGTGTCGTCACTCGGCTCCAGGCCGAAGGTGATGTCGAACTTGGTCGAGCCGTTGTCGATGGCGAGGTTCTCCCCGAAGCCGGGCAGCTGTTGTGCCTCGTCCCGGTTGCCGACCGTCGTGTTGTACACGAAGACCACCTGCAGCAGGGGCATACGGCTGAGGTCCCGCTCCGGCTGGGCGATCTCGACCACCTTCTCGAACGGAAGGTCCTGGTTGGCGAACGCGTCGAGCGTCATGTCGTGCGTACGCCGCAGCGCCTCCCGGAAGGTCGGGCCGCCCTGAAGCCCCACTCGCAGCAGCAGGGTATTGCCGAGGTATCCGACCGTCCCCTCCAGCTCGGCGCGGGCGCGGCTGGACACCGGCGCACCGATCGGGATGTCGGTCTGGCCCGAGTAGCGGTACAGCAGCGCCGCTATCCCGGTCAGGAAGAGGTTGAATGGCGTGGTCTTCTCTTCGACGCAGACCCGCTTGACCTGTTCGCTCAGTTCTACCGGCAACCGCACCACGTGGTTGGCGCCGCGGTACTCCTGCTGCGCCGGCCGTGGCCGGTCGGTGGGCAGGTCGAGCGGGGCCAGGTCGCCACCGAGCTGCCCGCGCCAGTACTCGGCCTGCTTGTCGAGCAGTTCGCCCTCCAGCCACTCCCGCTGCCACAACGCGTAGTCGGCGTACTGCAGCGGTGGCTCGGCCAGCGGCACCGGTTGGCTGTGCATGAACGCCTTGTAGATGACCGCCAGCTCGCGCAGCAGGATCTCCACCGACCAGACGTCCGAGATGATGTGGTGCATCGTGCCGGCCAGCACCTGGCGCTCCGGGCCCAACCGGACCAGATGGGTGCGCACCAGCGGGCCCTTGGCAAGGTCCCACGGCTGCGCGGCGAGGTCGCGGACCAGCTGCTGGACGGCGGTGGCCCGCTCGGTCTCGTCGAGGTGCTGCAGGTCGGTCACCGCCACCGGCACCTCGAGCCGCTCATGGACGATCTGCACCGGGGTCTCGTCATCCTCGTCCAGCTCAAACGTCGTACGCAGCGCCTCGTGGCGGCGGACCAGCTCGTTGACGCTCCGCTCGAGCACGGCGGTGTCGAGCGGGCCGTTCATGGGAGCCGCCATCGCCACGTTGTAATGGGGCGTGCCGGGGTCGACCTGGTCGAGGAACCAGAACCGCTGCTGGGCATAGGAAAGCGGCGCCCGGGTCAGGCCGCGGCGCGGGATGGTGGCGGTCGGCTGTCCCGCGGCTGCCGGCTCCCGCGTTCGCAGTCGGCGCAGCAGCAGCTCCTGCTGCTTGGGCGACAATGCGGCGATGCGCTCACGAAGGGCGGCCTCGGCGTCCATCAGTTGGCGTCCTTCCGGTCGGTTTCTGGGGCTTCGGTCGAGCCGCCGTCTACTTCGGACATCTGTTCCAGCTCGTCCAGCAGTGCCTGGAGGTCCTCGTCGCCGCCCGTGGCGGCACGGATCTGGACCACCCGCTCAGCCATCTCGGCTACCGTCGGCGCCTCGTACAGCTCGCGGAGCGGGACGTCGACGTCGAAGGCGAGCCGCAGCCGGGCGACGATCTGCGTGCCCAGCAGGGAGTGACCGCCGAGCGCGAAGAAGTCGTCGCGGATGCCGAGCGGCGCCACGCCGAGCACCTCCTGCCAGATGGAGACGATCTCCGCTTCGATCTCGTTGCGCGGCGGCTCGTACGTCGTGGGAGTGGCCCGAGCGGCGGTGGCTTCGGTCGCCGCCGCGGTGACCGGCTGCGCCGGTCCAGCCTCCGGGGCGCCGGACCGGGGGTGGCCGGCCGTCACGGGCCCGGCGGCCAGCCAGTAGTTCCGCCGCTCGAACGGGTAGGTCGGCAGCCGTACGCGCTGGCGCCGCTCGCCCGGCGTGAGCCCCGCCCACCTGATCGGGACACCGCCGCGCCACAGCTGGCCGAGCGTGTCAAGCAGCGCGGCCACCGCCGATCCCGGCCGCCAGGGATGCGGCAACACGGGCAGGGCGGTCATCTGGCGCGGGCTGTCCTGCGCCCGGATGAGGGTGGTCAGCGCGTGTGGACCGGGACCGACCTCGAGAAATGTGGGGTCGCCGGCGCCGGCCAGCACGGCGAGCGCCTCGGCGAACCGGACCGTGTCGCGGAACTGGCGCACCCAGTAGTCCGGCCGGCGGATCTCTTCGGCGTCCGCCCAGGTGCCGGTGACGCAGGAGACCAGCGGCTGGTCGGGCGCGCCGAGCGGCACCTCGGCGACCCGCGCTGCGAACTCGTCCAGGACCGCGTCGAGCATCGGCGAGTGCGTGGCGATCGGCACGCTGAGCCGGGTGCAGTACACCTGTACCGCCGCCAGCTTCTCGGTGAGCTCCTGGACCGCCTCGACCGGGCCGGAGACGACAGTGGATGTCGGCCCGTTGAGCGCGGTGACCGCCAGCTCGCCGCCGAGCCACCCGTCGAGCTCTTCCGCGGGAAGGGGGACGCTCAGCATGGCACCGGCGGGCAGGCGGTCGAGCAGCTCGTACCGGGTCGCGACGAGCTCCAGGGCGTGGTCCCGCCGGAACACGCCGGCCAGGCTGGCGGCGACGTACTCGCCCATGCTGTGCCCCACGTACGCGCGGGGCGTCAGGCCGACGGACAGCA
>WUUC01121473.1_pt1 | contig 10211 bp, 5 predicted proteins | sample 6278441 | NCBI WGS metagenome assembly WUUC01 (sample SAMN13675441, study PRJNA597444) | soil metagenome | isolation source: soil | place: USA: Washington | collected 2017-10 | reverse complement strand
TGCTACTCGGTGATATTCTTTCGACGGGATTTTTCTGTGCCAAACAGGTGGCGATAAACCCGGCTGAGACGCAGGTGGTGATCGGGTGCGGGCCTGTAGGCCTGATGGCGATAGTGGGCGCAATGCATTATGGATCTGAACGACTCTTCGCAGTGGATACCGTTCCGGAGCGTTTGGCTATGGCCGCCAGATTCGGGGCAACGCCAATAGATGCGTTAAAGGAAGATGCGATCAGCAAAATAAAAGACGCAACAGACGGACGAGGTGCGGATGCAGTGATGGAGGCTGTTGGGAGCGGCAGCGCGGCCAGGCTTGCCTACGACCTGTTAAGGCCTGGTGGTACAATATCAGTGGTGGGCGTTTGCAACGATGAACACATGGCGTTCTCGCCTGTGCAGGCCTACGATAAGAATGTAACGTATAAGGTGGGGCGTTGCCCCGCGAGATCGATGATGGATGAGTTGGTGCCTTTTGTTCAGAATAAAAAGCACGACGTCACATCAATCATCACTCACAGGATGAAGCTTGAAGATGGGGTTTCCGGGTATGATATCTTCGCGAACAAAAAAGACAACTGCCTTAAGGTGGTCCTGGAGCTATAACTCACAGTCCGTTATTGTTGCTGGGTGAACGTATGATAAGTTGTGCCTCCAAGCACGCCGTAACCGTTGTTAATATTTGAATACACCTGGACTGGTTGTGCGAATGGGTCATCGTTTGACCCATATTGAAGGCCGCGGGTTTCGAGGTAACGATACTGTTCCTCAGACATGCTTCCGAGTTTTACTTCATATCGTAAAAGAGTAGATGTAGGAAGGTAATTTATGTTGGCGTTCGCAAGCAACTTGAAGGCCTGCCCATCAAATATCTTATCAGAAAACTTATTTCCGTCCTCGTCCATGACGGACAGGCCCGGGTGATCGATGTGAATAGGAACCCCGACGCCAATTGTATCAATTCTTGTTACTGTACCATCGGGTTGAACCGATCTATAAATGAAATAATATATCATCGAGATCTCGTAGTAATTTGCGTTTTCCGGCGGATCGGTGAACGTGACCTCGATTGGTGTCTCTGTGTTATAGCCGTCCTGACTTCGGACCGTATTTGCCGAATCAATGAAGAGGTCGGTGATCTTCACCTCTTCCGGCATCGTGAACTCCGCGTTTACCGATTCGTAGCCCGGAGCTTCCACTGTAAGGCTGTAATGACGGCCTGGTACAGGGTAGAAATTTCCGGTGTACCGGTAAAGTGTGTCATGCGGCAGACTAAACGAATTACTGTTATCATCAGTAACTGATATCGTAGCAGTTGTTACTGGCCGAAACTGATCGCGTTCGAGAACGTATTTGCTGCGCGTGAGGTCGATCTTCCAGGGGCTTCCCGGTGTTTGAACGCCATTTACAACCAACCGTTCCTTTTCGCGGGGTACGTCAACATCAACAATTAATTGACAGGCTGCGAGGAACAAACACGTTAACGGCAACAATTTCTTCATAGCCTTAGAATTTAAAACTATAATTGAATGAAGGTATGATCGGGAAGAGGCTGTACTGCACAAACTTCCGGTTACGGTCATCGTCGTAACCCAGACCCATGTAAAACGGATTGCGACGACTATACACATTGTAAGCTGCAAAGGTCCACTTACTTCGACCCCACTTCTTTGTCTTCCAGAAACTGAAGCTTATGTCGAGCCGGTGGTAATCGCGCATTCGGTAACTATTTCTGTCGCCATAGGACTGGACAGGTTCCGAATAGTAATAGCCAACGTCCCTTGGGTCGCGGTCGCTTTGACCTTCGTATTCCACTTTCGGTAGAGTGATTGCATTCCCGGTTCCATACACCCACGCCATCGAAAAATCCATCCTGTCGTTCCAGGCATGCGTGAGCGCGACGCTGACGTCGTGACGACGATCGTACTTGTAAGGAAACCACTTGCCGTTGTTGAGGTCATCGAACTGCCGGTTCGTCCACGACAGGGTATAACCGACCCAGCCCGTTACCTTACCTGTCTTCTTCTGGGCAAGCAGTTCTGCGCCGTAGCTTTCACCTTTGCCGTTGACAGCTATCTTCTTCTGCCAATCCTCCTGCAGGTTAAGGAAGCTCGTTCCGTCTTTGTACTCGATGAGGTTGTACATCTTTTTATAGTAGCCCTCGAGACTTATCTCATAAACCGACTTGTAATTTCTTGCGAGACCTAAGGCCACCTGGTTCGCCCGCTGTGGTTTTACTAACGCGGTGGACGGAACCCACAGGTCGGTTGGTAATCCCAGGCCGGCATTCGTGAGCAGGTGTATGAATTGCATCATGGAGGCAAATGATGCTTTGAGTGAAAGATTATCTGTCAAAAGGTAGCGGCCGGACACACGAGGTTGTGCCGAGTAATACCAGCGATCTTCAACATGAAATGAACTAAAATGTCCACCGACATTAATCTTGAAAGCATCCGTGATCTTGATATCATCTTCGATGTATGCTGAAAGTTCGAGCGCATCGATTTTCGTGTCACCGAGTGTTGTGTCGGGCTTGTTCTCAACGTTATAGGTGTAGGCTCCCGGTGAAAACCTGTGGACAATTGCGCCAGTTCCAAAACGGATGTAGTGATTGGGAGTTGGAACGAAATCGAAATCAACTTTCGTTGCCCAGTCGCGAATACCTGAGAAGTACTCGGTGTGATAATGGTTCTTGGTTTCGCCACCCGGGTATCTTTCGATATACTCACTCTCCTCAAAGATGTTGAAGCGATAGCGGCTGTACGTGGTCGTGACATTTGAAAACAGCCTCGGGCCGACAACATGATTCCAACGGAAAGCGGTAATAGTGTTGCCCCATTTCAGCCCGAATTCATCTTTCGACGTCGAGCGATAATTTGGCTGGTTGCTCCATTCGTCCTCGTATTTCGAGTAGGCCTTGTCGTCGCCCAGGTATGCGCTAAAGTAAATCCTATTTTTCTTGTTGATGATATGATTGAGCTTGGTGTTGAGATCATAAAAGAAATAACCAGCCCTTCCGCCTTCGAGATCTTTCTTGACAAAAGGAGCTACAAGTAAGTCGATATAAGTTCTTCGAGCAGAGATCAGAAATGATGTTTTGTCCGTTTTGATGGGACCCTCAAGTGTGAACTTGGCAGCGATGATATCGATCGAACCTTCTCCGTGCATCTCCTTCATGTTTCCGTCTTTCATGTTGATATCGATCACAGAAGACAATCGTCCCCCATACCGGGCCGGGAACCCTCCTTTGATCAGTTCAACACGATTGATCGCATCGGCGTTGAACACCGAAAAGAACCCGAAGAGATGGGACGCGTTATACACCGGCACTCCATCGAGCAACATCAGGTTCTGATCAGGGCCTCCACCACGAACATACAAACCCGTGCTTCCCTCGCTTGACTTTACACCAGGCATCAACTGCAATACTTTCAAAACATCGACCTGGCCAAGCAACGCGGGCAGGGCCTTCAGTTGGTCGATGGGTACATTGACTGAACTCATTTGTGATACTTCCTGGATCTCGTCGGCGCGGGTTGCGTTCACAATTACCTCATCGAGTTGATTGGCATTGAGGAGGCCGATGTCGATAGTCGTATCGCGTTTCAGCAACATCCTGATTTCAACAGGAGCATAACCCACGTAAGAATAAACCAGCCTTGCTGAATCGGAAGGAAGTGTGATCGAATAAAATCCGTGGACGTTGGCCGTTGTTCCCTGCAGCGTATTTCGATTGAGTACGGCCGAACCGATGAGGCTCTCGCCAGTAGCAGCGTCTTTCACATAGCCACTGATTGTGTGCTTCTGAGCAGATACCAGTGAAGGAAATAGTGCGGCAAAAAATAAAAACCACCTCATAGTTCGATAGGTTTTCTTATCAATGAGTTCCCAAAATGGTAATCAGCGATCCCACGATACTTCATCGGTAGCGTACCCGGCAAAGATACCATGGCCATTATTGATGTTCGAGTACGTCTGCACGGGCTGCGCAAATGGATCGCCGTCGTTTTGAAAGTACAGCTCACGCGATTCTTCGTACCTGAAGTACTCTTCCGACAACGAAACAAGGACCACACTGATCCGGTAAATCTCCTGGTTGGGATTTGTTCTCAACTGCGCGATCATGTTGGCGGTGTATGTGGAGCCTTCGAAGGCGTTATCCGGGAAACGCATCTTACGATCCTCTTCTGTTGCAATAGCCGGATCGGTGATCCAGGTCCGGGTCACACTCGCCAGTGAGTCGGTGCGAGGTTCCTGCGTCTGCGGATCGTTGTAATGATGGGTAGAATAAATGTGTACCAGGATGGCATAGAAGTTCTTGACACCCGGCGGGTCGGCAAAAGTTAACCTCATCGGCACGTTAACAGAATAATTTGGAGTAAATGGTGGAGACTGGCCGGGCGGAAGCTGGGGAGTTCTAACGTTTGTCGAGTCCCATTCAACATCAATGATTCTCACGGCATACGGAACACTCATTTCCGCATCGATGTCGCGGAAGCCTTCGGCGTGGGCCACTATCCTGTATTTGGCGCCCTCTTGCGGGTACCTTTCTGTTGAATAATACCCTAAGCCCAGGTGATTGAGTAAATACGAAGTACCATTTTCTTCGTACAGGGTCACTTCAGCAATCGCGACCGGGTCATAATTGAAATTGTTTCCGTTCACGTTTGCATTATCGAGGATATACCTGCTCTTCGTTAGCTCGATGGTCCACGGACCGGCCGGTCCCTGGATTGCGTTGACTACAATTCTATCGCCCTCGTATGGCACATCGATATCCACCACCAACTCGCACGACATCAGCACCACTAAACAAATCCAACACAGTTTCCTCATACTCTAGAATTTGAAGCTGTAGTTGATTGATGGAATGATCGGGAACAGGCTATATTGTGCAAACTTCCTGTTGCCAGCGTCGTCGTAAGTGAGATCCATAAAGAAGGGATTACGGCGACTATAAACATTATAAACTGCAATCGTCCACTTGCTTCGTCCCCACTTTTTCGTCTTCCAAAAACTGAAGCTCAGGTCGAGTCGATGGTAGCTGCGCATGCGGAAACTATTGCGATCGCCATAGTAATAAACTTCTTGTCCAAAGTAAGATCCGGCATAAGGAGCGCTGTTTACTGATCTATAGGTTGCGGTTGGCAACGACACTGCGTTTCCTGTACCATACACCCACGCCGCGGAAAAATCCATCCTTTCATTCCACGCATGTGTCATCGCTACACTTAAGTCATGCCTGCGGTCGTATTTGTATGGAAACCACTTGCCATTATTGAGGTCATCGAACTGGCGGTTGGTCCATGAAAGAGTATAACCTATCCAGCCCGTTACTTTTCCTGTCTTCTTCTGAATAAGCACTTCCGAACCATAGCTTTCACCCTTGCCGTTCACCGCGACCTTTTCCTGCCAATCACTCTGAACATCGATGAAACTTGCTCCTTCTTTATACTCGATAAGGTTATACATCTTTTTATAGTATCCTTCGATGCTTGCTTCGTATTCGGATTTAAAGTTCCGTGCAAGTCCTAAGGCAACCTGGTGGGCACGTTGCGGTTTCACGAGGGCTGTGCTGGGCACCCAGAGATCGGTTGGCAAACCCAGACCCGCATTGGTGAGCAGGTGAATGTACTGCATCATCGCGGCGTATGACGCTTTTATCGAAAGGTCGTTATTGATGAGATACCTCGCCGACAAACGAGGCTGCACAGAATAATACCAACGACTGTCTACTGAGAAAGAGCTGGCGTGAACACCTGCATTTACTTTCAGGTTTTCAGAGACCTTGATGTCATCTTCGATATAGGCAGATAATTCGATGGCGTCGATCTTGTCGCTGCCAATGGTTGTGTCCCTGGGCATGTCTACATTATACGTGAACGCTCCTGGTGAAAATCTGTGGTTGATACCGCCCGCACCGAATCGAATGTAATGCGAAGGGTTAGGAACGAAATCGTAGTCCATCTTGAGTGCCCAATCCCGGATCCCTGAGAAGTATTGGGTGTAATACTTCTCGCTTCGAACCTCTCCTGTCGTTGGATTTGTCGATTCGTTCTCCTCATTTGAGAAAACGGTAAACCTGTAACGACTATATGTTGCCGTGAGATTGGAGAACAGTCGCGGGCCTAGCACGTTGTTCCAGCGGAAGGCGGTAATGACGTTTCCCCATTTTAAACCAAACTCTGTTTTATACTTCTGGTAAGTATTGTCCGATTGATCTCTTACATAAGCTTTGTCGTCGCCGAGATAGGTACTGAGATATATCCTGTTTCGTTTGTTGATGATGTGATTCAGCTTGGTGTTCAGATCGTAAAAGAAATAGCCGAACCTTGCGTCAGCATTGTCGACCCGGACGAACGGCGCAACGAGGGCATCGATGTACGTGCGGCGTCCGGAAATCAGAAACGACGTCCTGTCTTTTTTGATCGGGCCCTCTACGGTAAACTTGGCGGCGATGATATCGATCGAGCCCTCGCCATGTGTCTCTTTCATGTTCCCATCCTTCATGTTGATGTCGATCACTGAAGACAGTCGTCCTCCGTATCGTGCCGGAAAACCTCCTTTGATCAGTTCTACACGATTGATCGCATCGGCATTGAACACCGAAAAGAATCCGAAGAGATGTGATGCGTTGTACACCGGCACCCCATCGAGCAACATCAGGTTCTGGTCTGGCCCGCCACCGCGAACATACAGGCCGGTGCTTCCTTCGCTCGACTTTACACCCGGCATCAGTTGCAGTACTTTCAAAACATCTACCTGTCCAAACAATGCCGGCAGAGCTTTCAATTGATCGATAGGTACATTGACCGAACTCATTTGTGACATCTCCTGGATCTCGTCGGCACGGGCGGCATTCACCACCACTTCATCGAGCTGGTTTGCATTGAGAAGGTTGATATCGATAGTCGTATCGCGTTTCAGCAACAACCTGATTTCAACAGGGGAATAACCCACATAAGAATAAACCAGTCTTGCTGAATCGGAAGGGAGTGTGATCGAATAAAATCCGTGGACGTTGGCTGTAGTTCCCTGAAGCGTCTTGCGATTGAGTATGGCCGACCCGATAAGACTTTCGCCGGAGGCTGCGTCCTTTACATAGCCACTAATTGTGTACTTCTGCGCTGATAACAGCGAAGGAAGAACCACAAGAAGGGTGACAGGGATCCATCTCATGAGATACGGGTTGAGGTAACGGAGTAACGAATTCACCTCCATTAAATTTTGGACCCCTCGAAAGAAAAAATAGTTGTAACGCTTAAGCAAAAAACAATCTATACCGCTTTAGCGTCAATTAAAATACCACTTTATAGGTATGATTTTAATTGCCAACCATAAAGACAGCATTCGAGAAAAGCATCTTTCCGTTTTCCCAGAAAGTTCTGAACAATGGATTGTCAACAAGATATGTGATACTTCCCTGCCCTTTGTCTTCTACACCGAATACAAGACTGTTCGACATTTTCTTGTTGATCTTATAGCCTGCAAATCCCTGCACCGGCTTTGCGGTCCCTTTGATCACACCCACGTTCCAACCTCCATCGAGGAACCCGTAACGAAGCTCATTGGTTTTCAATGTGAAATATGTATCGCGAAGACCGTAAGCAAGCGGATGTGATTTGTCGACAGTTACTTTATAGATCGCACCGGAGATCGCCTCAGACACCTGGCGTCTTTCTGCTTCGCCGTACTTCTTCAGCATATCTTTTTCACGCTCTTCCTTGTCCTTCTTTTCAACCTGGGTCTTTTCGTCTTCGGTAGCATATTGTTTTAACCCGAAACCTTTTTTGTCTGCGAATGAAGTAAGACCGTTGGCGATAACGATCAAACGTCCTCCACCAGAAACCCAACTGGAGATATTCTCTAGTGTTCCTTCATCGAACATCCTGTAGTATCCTTCGGGCACTACAAGCACATCGTATTTCTTGAGATCCACATTACGGAAGTAATCCGTACCGATCTGTACAATGGGATAATGAAGCGTTTGTTCAAACAAATGCCAGATCTCACCGCTGTTCAACGATGAAGTTTGCTCTCCGAACAACACAGCGATCTTCGGAGCCTTGATGTAACCGACGTAGCTCGAACCGAAGTCTTTTCCTTTATCGACAAACCCGGTTGTCGTCGTAAATATCTTCCGGTCTGCATTCTTCGCGAGTGTTTGCACCACGTTGTCGAAGTCAGCTACCGATTCATTATTCCGCCTGGTGACGATCAAAGTGCCCGGTTCAAAATTCTGTCCCGCTGACGAGAACGGCTGACTGGCTGCGCGCACTTTTATTTCCTTCGATAGCAGTGAGGTAAGAAAAGCAACGTCTTTAACACTCTGGTAGCGGAAGATATAAGCATAGGGCTTCGCAGCTACAGATGAGTTATCAGCGGGCTTGGGCTGGTATCCTTTCGAAGGATTGATCCGTTCGTTTACAGCATAGGCCTTCAGGTCGTAGTTGTACATCAGGTTCCACGCAGTAATGTCGTAGGTCGCGGAGTCAGGAAGTTTCGACTGGGGCTCAAACAGTGTTGTGATGAATCTCGACTTGGGCTGGTAAACGCTTACTACGATGTCGTCGGCGGCCAGGTTAAAATTGACTTGCGCCTGACCCTGGTAATCGAAGCCACGTGTTGCCTTACCGGCAGCAGGGTGACCATACTTGATCGAGTGTGTATCGAACCACTTTGTGATGGTGTTGATCTTGTCAGGGTTGTTGTCTGCTTTGATCACATAAGTCTTATACGGAGCCGCTGGAGCGTTCAGGTTATCCTTGAAATACTTCTCGAACTCATCGACTACTCTGGCTGCGTTTTGTGATGTCACTTCAACGGTTGAGATTCCCGATGTGTAGTGGTGGGTCAGGCGGTCTTTGAGAGTCAGCGGATCTCCTTCACGCGTGGTGATCGTAAGGCCAGCAAAACCACTTCCCCCCTGTTCATAGGTCATACCGATAGCGCCACTGTATGTTGGATAGGTGTCGCCATAGCTGGGATAATACAAATCGAAAACTTCCTTGGTGAAATACAACCAGCCCTGTTCATCGAAATACCTTGCGTTATTCTTACCGATCATAGTCTGGAACTCACGTTGCCAGCTACTGATCACTTCATGAAAGGGTTCTACTGCGGGAGCAAAATAATAAGGATTGTTGGGCCCCTGTTCATGGAAGTCTACGTGTACGTGGGGAAGCCATTCGTTGTACACTTTGATGCGTCCTTGTGATTCCTGCTGTGTTTCCCATGCCCAGTCGCGGTTAAGATCGAACATGTAGTGGTTGGTTCGTCCGCCGGGCCATGGTTCGCGGTGTTCTTTCGAATCCGTATTCGGGTTAGCAGGAAACTGGCCGTATTGATTATAAAAATTCGCGTAGCGGTCGCGACCATCGGGATTGATACAAGGATCGATGATGACGACTGTGTTTTTGAGATACTCTTTTGTTTTTGCGTTAGCGGGGTTTACCAGTTCATACAATGTCTTCATTGAAGCCTCTGTAGAGTTGGCTTCATTACCATGCACATTATAGCTCAACCAAACGATGGCCACCTTGCTGCCTGCAGGCTGTCCTTCGACCACGCCGGCGCGCTTGAGATTGTCGAGGCGGATCTGTTCGAGGTTGGCAAAATTCTCCGGCGAGGCAATCACTGCAAAGATCAACGGGCGGTGCTCATAGGTTTCACCGTACTGCTGGATCTTCACGTTGCCCAATGCTTCATCCACGTGCTTAAAATAATCCATGACGCGGTGATGTCTCGTAAAGCGATCACCGAGGTTGTATCCCAAAAACTGATCAGGCGATTGCAGTGCAGTCTGGGCAAAAGAAGTCGACACGCATAAAAGCAAAAGGAGTAGAGAACGAAGCATAGAGGCGATTTTGAGGGCGTAAGATATTTGTATTCAGGGATCAAGCCAACACTTTGATCTTCTTTTGGAGTACCCCACATTTTAAGGGAGTAAAACCAATCAATTCCCCATCGGCCTCTACCGGCAGCTCACGTACCGACGTAAGCTCCAGCTCTTCGACAGCACGATAGTCGATCCATTTCTTATCGTCAATCTTCTTTGGTTGCTTGATTGCCTGTAGGTACAAAAGGAACTTCATTAACGGCAGACCCTTGCAGAGAAACATGTTCAACTTCCCGTCATCCATCTCGGCATCGGGTGCGATATAGATCGAGTGACCAAAGGCCTTACCGTTCGCAACAGCAAGCACGCGTGCTTCT
>WUUC01087099.1_pt1 | contig 10211 bp, 3 predicted proteins | sample 6278441 | NCBI WGS metagenome assembly WUUC01 (sample SAMN13675441, study PRJNA597444) | soil metagenome | isolation source: soil | place: USA: Washington | collected 2017-10 | reverse complement strand
TGATGAAGTCTTCGAGGCCGTAGAACTTGCGCAGCGGAATCGCCAGCGTCATGACCATCGCGAAGCCGGAATAGATCGCGCCGGCGACGAAGTAGGGCGGAAACAGCGTCGCATGCCAGCCGGGGAGCTGCGACACCGCGAAGTCGAAGCTCACGACGGTGTGGACGGAGAGGACGAGCGGCGTGGAAAGGCCGGCCAGCAGCAGGTAGGCCGTCTCGTACCGGTGCCAGTGTCTCGCGGACCCGCGCCACCCCATCGAGAGCGCGCCGTACACCAGCCGTCCCGCGCGCGATTCGCTCCGGTCCCGCAGCGTCGCGAGATCGGGAATCAGCCCGACATACCAGAAGAGCGCGGAGACCGTGCCGTACGTTGACACCGCGAATACGTCCCAGAGGAGCGGGCTGCGGAACTGCGGCCAGATCCCCATCGTGTTCGGGTACGGGAGCAGCCAGTACGCGGCGAGCCACGGCCGGCCGGTGTGGAACAGCGGGAACAGCAGCGCGCACGCCACGGCGAAGAGCGTCATGGCTTCCGCAAAGCGGTTGATCGACGTGCGCCACTGCTGGCGGAACAGCAGCAGGATGGCAGAGATGAGCGTGCCCGCGTGGCCGATGCCAATCCACCAGACGAAGTTGATGATGTCGAACGCCCAGCCGACCGGGACGTTGTTGCCCCAGATGCCGATCCCCGTGAGCACCAGATGCCCGAGGGTGAAGAGCATCATGTTCAGCAGCAGGAAGGCGATGCCGAACCCCGCGAGCCAGCCCAAGGTGGTGCGCCGCGTCAGGACGATGGCGCTGATCTTGTCCGTGACCGACTCGAACGTGTGACCCGGCCCGATGACGGGGGGTGTTCGCCGGCTGACGACGGATTCCGCTTCGGCGACGCGTTCGTGCGGATGTTCCAGCGGTTCAGACATCAGTGTCCGGCTCCGGAGTGCGTGGTCCCGGCCGCGGCCGGCGGCTCCAGCTCGGTGTTCGGGTTGCGGACAATGCCGAGGTACGTCGTGCGCGGCCGCGTGTTCAGCTCGGCGAGCAGCGCGTAATTCAACGGGTTCCGCTTCAGCTGCGTCACGCGGCTCTTCGGATCGTTGATGTCGCCGAACACGATGGCGTCGGTCGGGCACGCCGACTGGCAGGCCGTCAGCACCTCCCCGTCTGCGATCCGCCGATCTTCGCGAATGGCCTCCGCGCGCGCGTGATTGATGCGCTGCACGCAGTAGGTGCACTTCTCCATCACGCCGCGGCTCCGCACGGTGACGTCAGGGTTGCGCAGCAGCTTGAGGCTCTCCGTCTCGAAGTCCTGGTACAGCAGGAAATTGAAGCGGCGGACCTTGTACGGGCAGTTGTTCGAACAGTAGCGCGTGCCGACACAGCGGTTGTAGACCATGTCGTTGAGGCCTTCATCGCTGTGCACCGTCGCCGCAACCGGGCAGACCACTTCGCACGGCGCCGTCTCGCACTGCTGGCACGGCATCGGCTGGTGGTAGGTGTCGGGGTTCTCGATGTCTCCCGTGTAGTAGCGATCCACGCGCAGCCAATGCATCTCGCGGCCGTTCAGGACCTGGTCCTTGCCGACAACGGGGATGTTGTTCTCGGCCACGCACGCCACGACGCACGAGTTGCACCCCGTGCAGACGTTCTGATCGATCGCCATGCCCCACGCGTATCCTTCGTACTTGTAATCGGGATACATGTTCAGGCCGGTGAGCGGAATGTGCTCCATCTTCTGGAGCACCTTGGGATCGGCGTCGAACTCCGTTTTCGTGGCGACCCGCACGATGTTGCGGCCCTCCAGCGACCAGTGGTCCTGCGTGCACGCGAGCTCGTAGCGATCGTTCGTCTTTGTCAGCTGCACGCCCGTGACGATGAACGGTGCGGCGGTCGTGCGCAGCGGGTTCACGTCGAAGCCCGTGCGGCTGCCCGTGCGCCCCGCACGCGTGCGGCCGTAGCCGAGAGAGAGCGTCAGGCTCTCGGGCGCGTGGCCCGGATTGATCCACACCGGGACGCGCAGCGTGCGCTCTCCGCTCTTCAGCTCGACGACATCGCCGCTCACAAGGCGGAGACGGTCGGCCGTCGTGGGCGAAATGAGCGCCGCGTTGTCCCACGTCAGCTTCGTGAGCGGCTTCGGCGTCTCCTGCAGCCACGCATTGTTCGCGAACCGACCGTCGTAGATGGTCGGATCGGGGCGGAAGATCACCTCGAGACCTTCCGAGGCGCTGGCCGGCGCCTGCGCTGCCAGGTTGCCCTTCACCGATACCGGCCTGGGTGCGAACGCCGTGTCCGGAACGAGGCCGTCGTGAAGCCACTTGCGCCACGCTTTGTCGAACTCGCTCAACGCGGGTGCTGGTGCCGCGGCAAACGTGGCGGGCGCCCCGGGTTGGACAGGCGACTGGCCCGCGCCAGCCGTCCGATTCGTCTCCGGCGACGCGGCTTGTTCGTTCCGTTCGGGAGCCGCACCGCTGGCGCGTGTTGGCGCGGGCTGGTCCGGCCGGGCGGGCGCCTGCGTCCCTGCCCCCGCTCCAGGCGCCGTTCCGGGCGCCGGCGGCGCAGCCGTGGACAGACCGCTCGCCTTTGCCCAGTATTCGCGCACGATGTCGTATCCGCTCCGTTCCGGGCGATCGCTGAAAGCGGCGATCACTTCGTGCGCGGAGCGGCCCTGATAGAGCGGCGCGATGAGCGGCTGGATGATCGTGACCGTTCCGTCTTCGGCGCGCACGTCGCCCCATGCTTCCAGGAAATGCGCTTCCGGCACGTGCCACTGGCAGAGCGCCGCGGTCTCGTCCTCATACGGCCCGAGATGCGCCCGCAGCGTCACCTTCTGCAACGCCTCGCCGAACTTGAGGTCGGCGGGAGCGGTGTACACCGGGTTGGCGCCGACGATGAGGAGGAAGTCAACCCTGCCGGCATTCATCTCGCCCGTCAGCTCCTTGAGCCCGGCCAGTTGATCGACGGGTTGCACCTCGGCGGTCGGCGTGTAGACAACGGTCTGCCCGACGTTGCCGAGCGCCTCGTTCATCGCGTGCGCAAGGGCGTGCACTGCCGGCGGCTGCGCGTCGCCCGCAATCACGAGCGAGCGGCCGCGGTGCGCCTGGAGATCCTTGACGAGCGGCGCGATCCAGTTCGTCGCCGCCTGCGGCGGCTGCGCCGCGCCGCCTGCGCCGACGCCAAGCTGCGACGCCACGGCCCGCGCGAATGCTTCGATTTCGGACGCGCGCAGCGGCAAGTGATGATCGGCTTTGGTTCCCGTATTGGTGGGCGTGCTCTCGACGGCGTAGAGGCGGTTCAGCGTCGAGGCCGTGCTGTCGATCCGGCGTCGAGACGCGAACGCCCGCGCGTACCGTAGCCCTCCCGGCCCCGAGCAGAGGAAGTCGGCATCGAGCGACAGGATCACGTCGGCTTTCTCAATCGCGTACTGGGCGTCGACGTACTCGCCAAACGCGAGCCGGCTGCCCTCGCGCGCCGTGTGGCGGGCGAGCGGTTCCCACTGGTGCCACTTCGCCAGCGGCATGCGCGCGAGCAGTTCCTGGATCTGCGCCGCCAGCGTGGGAGATGCCACTGTTTCGGTGAGGATGCGGAACCCCGCGCCCTGCTTGCCTTGCTGCGCGGTCACGACGGTACGCATCGCCGCGACAAAGGCGCCGTAGGGCTGGATTTCGCCCACGTTGGTGAGCGTCTGCGAGCGATCGGGATCGTAGAGCCCGAGCACGGCCGCCTGGGCGAACACGTCGGTCGCGCCGCGGCTCGAGGGGTGGTCGGGGTTGCCTTCGATCTTCGTCGGACGGCCTTCATGGCTCTCGACGAGCAGTCCCATGCCGGCGCCGCCGAGCGGCATCGCGGTCGCGAAGAACAGCGGCTTACCGGGTACGAGCTCCTCGGGCTGGCGAACGTAGGGGACGATCATCTCGTCCGGCTGGCGCGTACAGGCGCTCACGCCGGCAAGCGCCAGTGATGCCCCCATCAGCTTCAGGAAGCTGCGGCGTCCGACCGGATCGAGCCACTCCGACGCGTTCTCCGGGAACTCGCGGTGCAGGTACTGCTGGAACTCGGGCGTGTCGGCAACCGCTTCGAGGCTGCGCCAGTATTCGCGCCCGCGGGTGCCCTCGAGGCGGGCGCGCAGCGCCCCAATGTCCTTACGTTCGTTCATAGTCACGTCGTACGATCCAGGCCCGGTGCGCGACGATCGCGCGCCTTACCTGTGGCATGTCGAGCAGGACGTTCTGCCGTTGATGCCGTACTCCTTCACGAGCTGCGGCCCGAGCACCGCCTGCGTCGTCGGCTGCCCCGTCTTCGGATCGCGCGGCTGGTACCCCATCGTGTAGATCTCGCTGCGCGGCCGGACGTACTTCTCGGGTGCTCGATGGCAGTCGAGGCACCATTCCATCTGGAGTGAGTTCTCCTGCGACATCAGCGGCATCTCGTCCACCCGCCCGTGGCATGTCTCGCACCCCATGCCCTTCTTCACGTGGACGCTGTGGTTGAAGTACGCGAAATCGGGGAGGTCATGCACGCGCAGCCACTGCATCGACCGGTCGTCGCGAAAGCTCGCGCGGACCGGCTCGAGATACGGGCTCGTCGCCCAGATCTGCGAGTGGCAGTTCATGCAGGTTTTCGTCGGCGGAATGCCGGCAAATGCCGCGGTTTCCACCGACGTGTGGCAGTACCTGCAGTCGATGCCGATCGTCTGCACGTGATGCTGGTGGCTGAACTGGATGGGCTGCTCTCGGAAGACGTGCGCACCCGTCGAGTACGAAGAGCGCGAGATCACCATGGCGAGCCAGATGAGGCCGGCAACGATGAACAACGCGCCGAAGATGCTGACCTTCGAGAGGGTGTTCGCCGAACGATGGAAGATCTGCGACATCGGGTCTCAGAGTCGGACGGCGATCCGCAAAGGGGATGCCGATCCGCGAGGCGAGAGGAGGGACCGGGTCGTGCGGACGGCGGTCGACGTCTTTCCCGCGTGCTCTCGCGGTTATACCACCGTTGTGAAAAATAGATCAAGCACGCTGGAAATTCTCGGAAAACGAGGGATTCCAGCAGTTTTTGCCGCCTTTACTGCGATGTCGCCGGGCGCGCCGGAGCGCGCGGCGGGTCCCCGGGAGCCACGATCCACGTGTAGGGCCGTCCGGTGACGTGCTTCTCGAACCACTCCAGCTCCACGTTGATCTTGAAGAGCTGATGACGCAGTTCTCCCCATCCGTGTGGTTCGCGGGGGGCCATATAGAGGTGCGTCGGTACCCCGTTGTGTTTGAGCGCCTGGTACATCTCAACCGATTGCGCGGGCGGCACGCGCGGGTCCTCCTCGCCAACCAGGAATATCGTCGGTGTCTTTACGTTGGCAACGTACTTCAGCGGTGAATCGTTCCAGTACTTATCGATCGGCGCGTTCTTCTCCCACGGTGTCCCACCGAACCACGGCGTGCGGTAATGACGCTGATCGCTCTGCGCGTACATCGACACCCAGTTCGCTGCGCCGGCGCCCGACGAGGCGGCTTTGAAGCGATCGGTGAAAGTAATGATTTTGTTCGTCATGTGGCCGCCGGCACTCCATCCCATCTTGACCAGCTTCTCCGGGTCTGCGATCCCCATCTTGATGACGTGATCGACACCGTTCATGACATCGAGGTGCGCCTGGTCGAAGTAGTGCCCGACCATGTTGCGCAGGAACGCGTTGCCGTACCCGGTGCTGCCGCGGTAATTCGGCTTCAGCACGGCATAGCCCATCCCGGTGAGCACCTGGACGTAGCTGCTCCACGAGCCGAAGCCGAAGAGATCCGCCGACGCAGGGCCGCCGTGTGTCTGCACGACCAGCGGATATCTGGTGCCGGCCTTGTAGTCCACCGGGTAATACAACAGACCCTCAACAGTCACGCCGTCGGCGCCTTTCCACTCGACGCCTTCCTGCTTGGGCAGCGCGAAGCGCGTGGCGACCTCGTCATACACGCGCGTCACGCGCGACGGCGCCGCATCGCCGTTTGCCGCGAGCGTCCAGACTTCGCCGAAGCGTGTGGGCTCGTCCACCTGGAATACGTGGCGTCCGGCTGCCGGAACGTAGCTCCACCCCTGTATCGAGTGATCGCCTCTCGTCAGCTGGCTCGGCTTCCTCGTGGCCAAATCGAGCTGAAAGAGCGCGCTGCGCACGCCCATGCTGGCGACGTAGTACAGCGACTTGCCGTCCCGCGACCATGCGACGGATCCGACGTTGTACGGGAGATCCGGAACGACCAGCCGCGCCTCTCCACCCGATGCGGGCACCACAAAGATGTTGTCGTTGTAATAGGTCTCGAATGTGGCGTTCGCGCCGCTCGTGAACACCACCTGCGAGCCGTCCGGCGACAGCTCGGCGTCCGACTCGGCGACGGTATTCCGGGTCAGCTGGGTGGCGGCGGAGCCATCGGCGTTCATTAGCCACACTTCGCCTTCGTCCGAGTTGTCGAGCAGCGGCGTGATGCTCCGGTGATGTGCGATCCGCTTGCCGTCGTCGGAGACCTCGTAGTTGAGGATCGAATAATCGCCCTGCGAGACCCGCCGGGTTGCGCCGTCCGCGACGTTCACCGTCCACAAATGTCGATGCTTGAAGTTCTCCTCGTACGCGTAGACGTCATCGCGCAGCTTCTCGCGATCCTTTTCCTCCTGCGTCTTCGCTTCCGGCGCCAGGAAGTAGATGGATTTACCGTCGGGCGCCCACTGGATGTTCGCCGCCGCCGCGCCGTGCCGGGTGAGCTGCCGCGCCTCTCCGCCGTCAGTGTCGAGGAGATAAATCTGGGCGTCTTCGATCTCGCCCCGCCGAGCCAGGAACGCGATCTGCGTGCCGTCGGGAGACCAACGCGGCGACGTTTCGCCGTGCTCGCCACGTGTGAGCTGTATCGCGCCTGAGCCGTCCACGTTGACTCGCCACACGTGACCGATGCGACGGTTCGCCTTCCAGTCGGGCCGTTCGACGATGTAGAGCACCTGCCGCCCGTCAGGTGACAGCTGCGGGTCCAGCACACGAGGCACCTCGATGAGGTCCACCGGCGACATCGGGCCTCGTCCCTGCGCCTGAGATGGCGCGGGGAGGCACGTCACTATCACGAGCACGGAGAGCAGCGCGCGCGGGAACGCGAATGCAGTCATAAAGTCCCTCTACGTCAGCAGTTGCAGCGTTCACAGTATAGAGGCGGACGCCTTGACTTCCTGCACTGAAAGGCTGATAACGGCCTCGTTCGATCTCGGGCGGCGGTTGCAGTTCTGAGGAGGATTCGACGATGTGTAGACTCGTGTCCCTCGCTGCGGTCGTGTTTTCGGTACTTCTTCCCACATCGCTTCTCGCACAAACCGGCCAGGGCAGCTTGCGCGGTTACGTCAAGGACGCGCAGGGCGGCGCCTTGCCCGGCGTGACGGTGACAGCGACGAGCCCGGAGATGATCCGGCCGGCCACCGGCGTCACCGACGCTGAAGGCTATTACCGCGTCACGAACCTGCCCCCGGGCACCTACACGGTGTCGGCGGAACTCGCGGGCTTCGCCGGGTTCCGGCGAGAGGGGATCCTGCTGCGCGGCGGCGCGAACTTCCAGGTCGACATCGAGATGAAGCTCGGAGCACTGGAAGAAACGATCACGGTCACGGGCGAGTCGCCGATGATCGAGGTGTCCAAACCCGGCAACGTGCTCAACATCGACGGCGAATTCCAGAAAGAGCTGCCGATCGCGTCGCGCAAGAACTGGACGGACTTCCTGGAAGTCACGCCCGGCGTCCACTCACGCCCGTTCGACGACGGCAGCGGACGGATGGTGTATTTCGGCCACGCGACGGAGCACTTCGCGCACGTCGTGCAGCTCGAAGGCATGCAGGCGGGCAACTACAACGATTTCCAGCTCACCTACGTGCAAATGGGGTCGGACATGATCCAGGACACGCAGGTGAAGACGGGCGGCGCCGACGCGTCCACTCCGATGGGCACCGGGCTCGCCATCAACGTCATCACGAAGAGCGGCGGCAACAAGTTCAGCGGCAGCGGCGGCTTCGCCTACCAGCCATTCAAGTGGAACGCCGACAACTCCGATGCGAGCACGACGTTCGTGCTCGATGACGCCATTCAGGTGTCCACCTGTCCCAACCGCGAATGCGTGTCGACCGGCGGCAGCCCGGTGCAGTCCGACATCAAGCAGTTCGACGGCTCGATCGGCGGCCCGATCTCGCGCGACCGCGTCTGGTTCTTCGGCTCCTTCCGCGCGTCCCGCGTCCAGACCGGCATCGGCCGAATCGAGAAGCAGGTGAGGGACATCCAGACCTACTTCCCCGGTACGCAGCTGTTCCCGAACAAGATCAAAGGCTACCAGCCGTACGCGAAGGTGACCGGGCGCATCGGACAGGGGCACGAGCTGCAGGTGATGTTCCAGCGGGACCGCACGAACGGGCAGAGCAACTGGGAGTACCTGTACGAGCCGATCGACGCGTACTCGAACGGCGGCAATCTCTTTGCCGTGAAGGGCAGCTCCGCGTGGGGCAACTCCCTGACGACGTCCTTCTCGGTCGGCTACAACAACAAGAGCGGCAATGACGCGAACACGTACAGCGTGTTCGGGTTCGAAGGCCAGGGTCCGAACGTCGAAATCTACGAAGGGACGCGCATCTCGCAGGGGCTCATTACCGGCAACGGGCTCATTCTCGAGGGCGGGAACGTCGATTTCAAATCACTGGCACCCGCGTCGCTCTGGCTCATTCGCAGTGACGTGACGTATTTCAAGCAGGGTTGGGCCGGGTCGCACGAGTTCCAGACCGGCGTATTCATCGAGCCGCGGAACACGTACGATCAGGTCCGCGAATATTCGAACGGCGGCTTCTACCAGGAGTACAGGACGCCGATCGATCCGGCGAATCCGGCCGCGGGAACGGTCCCGTTCCGGCGGTATTACGCCGACCCCATCACGATCACGACGCGCATGGCGCGCGATAGCAATTACGCCACCTACATCCAGGACAGCTGGAAGCCGAACGCTCGACTCACGACGAACGTCGGCGTCCGGTTCGATTACGTCCGCCGCGTGGACAAGGTCAAGGACATCGTTCGGCAGGATGCGTGGACGATTCAGCCACGAGTCGGGTTCACCTACATGGTCACCGAGGACGCACGCAACGTCCTGCGCGCCAGCTGGGTGCGTCTCGGGGAACAGGTGATGGGTCGTGACGCCGTCACGACCTTTGGTGCCGACGATACCGTCTCGCAGAGGATCGAGTACGACAACAATCTCGATGGAGTCTTCGAGACGGTACAGTTGAATCCGGCGTCCACGACCGCAATCGCCGGGGCGCAGATCGATCCCAACCTCCACCAGCCGTACCTCGACGAAGGGATCGTCGGCTTCCGGAAGCAGTTTGGCGGCCAGATCGGGATCGACGTCGCCTACATCAACCGCGTGTACAAGGACATGTGGGCGGAACTCGAGATCAACGGGTTCTGGCCGGAAGCTCCGGGGCAGCCGTTCGGCGGGTTCGGACGTCTCGACCCGAACCGCGGTCTCGTCCTCCAGCAGACGAACAACTCGTGGAGCACGCTGAAGTACCAGGCGATCGAGCTCACGCTGACCAAGAACATGTCCCGTGGCTTCCAGTTCATGGCCGGCATCAACCGGCAGTGGCACAAGATGGACGGCACGTGGAATCCGACGGACAAGGCCAGGTTCATCCACCCGGACGCCTTCCCGAACGACGCGAACCTCTACATGCCGCGCGGCAACAACGAGGAGAACTCGCTGCCCGAAACGGGGAACGACCTCAGTTACGGCCCGACGTGGATGAAGTACCGGCTGAACTTCGGTGGCGTGTGGCAGGCGCCTCTCGGCATCAACGTGGCCGGGAACGTGACGGTGCAGGCGGGCCCCTGGTCAGGAGCCATCCTGCGGCAGGCCGACGCCAACAGCCCGGAGGTCACCCGCTTTGGACCCGCAAGCTTCACGTTGCCGAACGGCACGACGCAGTCGAATCCGCTCGCCACGCTGAACCGGTACGTGTATCCCACACGGGGTGAGGGACAGGTGCAGGCGCCACCAATTACCACGGTCGGCCTGAAGGTGGGCAAGCTGTTCCGCTTTGCCGGATACCAGCTCGAAGTGGCTGGCAACATCTTCAACCTGCTCAACGCCGGCGACTTCACCCAGTACAGCTACAACAGCGCGTACCAGAGCTGGAGCCCGAACTTCCTGCAGATGCGCAACCCGCAGCCGGCGC
>WUUC01048831.1_pt1 | contig 10211 bp, 8 predicted proteins | sample 6278441 | NCBI WGS metagenome assembly WUUC01 (sample SAMN13675441, study PRJNA597444) | soil metagenome | isolation source: soil | place: USA: Washington | collected 2017-10 | reverse complement strand
GGGGATGAGGGGTAACGGATCGACGGTCATCGTGACAGCGGACGACACACTCCCGCAATACTTCGACCAAACTCTGAAATAATCGCGACATAGTTCCGGAAGAAGCAATGGTGCCGGTCCGGCCCGGATCGTCCCGTCACGGCTTCAGGAAGGCCTCCGCCGAGTTCGGCCGCCGCCAGGCCGACACCGGCGTGAAGCCCGCCACCGCGGCGCTGTCATCCAGCCAGGCGATGCCGAGGACGTGCAACTTCGCTGGTGCGACGGTGACGTCGTCGTCGGCCTTCACGGAGGAGGCGGGGAACTCATAGGTGGCGCCGTTGCCGTTGACCCGCTTGGAGGTGAAGGTGGCGCCGGGTTTCAGGTCCTGACCGGACCAGGTGATCTCATGCTCGACGGATCCGAGGGTGAAGGTGACCGACTGCAGGAAGCCGAGGCCGTACAGGGACTCACCGTCATCCAGGCCGGGCAGCACGACGACCGTCGCGTCACCGTCCGGCACCTTGGGCCTGGTGTCCATCACGAGAACCAGGCGCTCGGTGGCATTGCTCAGATCCATCGTGGAACCGGTCCGGTTGGTCAGCGAGGCCCTTAGCTGGATCCAGGTCTCCCGGTCGGACTTCTTCTCGTCCCAGTCGAACCACGAGTAGTACCGGTCGACCCGGATCTTCACCGGACCGGCCGCCCACGTGCGCAGGGCGTCGCCGCGGCTGAACCGAGCCGGGGCCACGTAGTTGGGCGCGGCCGGCGGCGGCGAGCCGGGCCGGTGGAGGAGCTCCGGTACGGTGATCGCGGCCGCGACGAGCAGAGCGGCGGCCAGAACCACAGTGGCCATCCGGCGACGAGGCCGGGGAACGGCGCCGGCCCCCGGGGCGGCAGCCAGTTCCCCGGGCGGGGTGGCCACGGTCGTGTCCGCCGCCGTAAGCGCCGCATGCCACTGGGCCGCCGACGGCCGGGGACGCGCCAGACCCAGACCCGCGCTGAGCAGCATCTCCAGCCGGGGCAGGTGGGGAGCGTCATCCGGCAGCAGCACCTTGTTGCGCTCGTGGTCGACGGACACCGTGACGCCGTAGAAGACCCGGTAGAAGAAGACCGCGAGTGCGAACCTGTCGCTGTCGACGTCCGGTACGTCGTCCGGGCCGAGCAGCGGATCACGCCAGCCGTCATTGCGCGCCATCGCCGAGTCGCGGTGCGGACTACCGGCCGGGCGGGCGTTGTCACAGTCGATGAGGTACGTCTGCGGCCCCTCGTGCAGGCTCCAGAGGATGTTCTTCTCGCTGATGTCGCCGTAGACGATGCCGTGCGCGTCGAAGAAGGCGAGCAGGTTGGCCAGGTCCTCCACCAGTCGCCGGCGTTGCTGCCGGTCCGGCACGGCGAGGCCCAGCCGCTTGGCGGCGGCGGTGTGGATCAGGTGCTGGAGTTCGACGGTGTGCCGCTCACCGAGCATGTCCGCCCAGAACTGGTCCGGTGCCGGTGCCATGAGGAAACCGGTGGTCCCGGCGCCGCTGTGCACCCGGCGCAAGGGCCAGGCGCAGTGCGCGTCGAGGAACTCCCGGTTGGCGGCCGGCAGCGCCCGGCGCCAGCTGATCAGTGCGTCCAGGTGACCCGGATCGGCGACCGGTTCCAGATATTCCTTGTAGAGGGTCGACCCGTCGACGACGTGCACGGTGCCCTTGGCGCCCGGGTTGCCCACCACGTCCCCGGCCGGCGGCAGCAGGTCCCGGTCGAGCGGCGCCGTCGAGGCGATCCAGTCGGTCACCGCTCACCGGCCATCGGGTGGAACCAGACGCACGCCGCTGTCCGGTCGTCGGCCTCGCCCTTGCGGTCGAAGGACATGTCATGGAGGAACTCGACGACGGTCGGGACACTGCGCCAGCAGTGCGTCAGGTGCGCTGCCACATCCGGCGATCGCATCGGCAGGGACAGTCCGTCGGTCACCACGATCAGGGCGGAACCGGGGTGGAGCCGGCCGGAGAACACCTCTGCGGCCGACCAGGAGCCGGGCAGAGCCTCGGTCTCGGTGAAAGCGCCGACCGCGCTGGGACCGGCCGGGTGCAGCCCTGCCTCGCTGAGCTCGAACAACTCGCCGTCGCCGACCCGGAATCCGCCGTAGGTCCCCGTGGTGGACACCCACGCCACGGTGAGGGTGGTGGCGAGCGACATGGGGTCGTAGTCGTCGGGCACCAGCAGTCCGGCGTCGGTCATCATCGTCGCACTGATCTGCCGGCAGAGGTCGCCCGCGTCGACGGCCCAGCCGTTCTCCAGGTGGTCGGACAAGATCCGCACCGCCTCGACGACGGCCAGCTGGGCACCGACCGCGGAGTAGCGGGCCTGGTCACTGCCCACCCCGTCGGCGACTGCGACGATCACGCCGCCCTTGGCCGAGGCGACGGCGTAGGCGTCCTCCCGGGTCGTGCCGAGCCGGGCGTGCCGGCGCCCGACGGCGGAGGCGGCGCGCACGGTGAGCGGCCCCAGAACGCCGCCGTCGGCACTGACCCGCGGCTGGGTCGTCCACGAGGAGACACCCAGGGCGTCATCCTCCGGCGAGCGCAGGATCGGCTCGCCCACGGTGTAGGGCCGTCCGACCGTTCGGCCGGTCGGTTCCGGAGACGCGATATCGGCAGGGGACACCCCGGGGCGCAGCAGATCGAGGATGCGCCGAACGACGCCGGCGTCCGGCAGTGGTGTGGTCATCGCTGGATCCGGATGGCGCGCCAGCCCACCGGGGCTGTCGGCGGGACGACGAAGACGTCGTCGCGGTCGCGGCTGCCGCCGGCCATCGAATTGGTCAGCGAGCCGAGCAGGAATGTCATGAAGGTGTCGAGCTTCGCCGAGGGCGTCCCCTCCTCGGGCATGTAGGCCGCCTTGCGGCCGATCACCTTGATGGTGTCGGCGGTCGCCTCGCCGAACCCGAAGGCGACCATGGTCGGTGCGCCGTAGAACGAGGACCGGTCGGTGAGCCGGCGCAGTGGCTCGCGCCAGTCGTCCGCGCGGTTGTGCTGGCCGTCGCTGAGAAAGAACACAACCGGGCGGTACGGGCGGCGCCCGGTCCGGTAGAGCTCGTAGAGGTCGGCCGCGATCGTGTGGCGGAGCAGTTCGAAGACGCGCGCGTAATTGGTGCCGGTGCCCTCGGCGTGCAGTCCCCGGAACTCCGAGTCGCCGATGTCGGTGAGCGGGGCGTGGACGACCGCCGACTCCTCGAAGGCCACCACCGCGAGCTGGCAGACCTCAGCCAGTTCGGGCTCCCGGAGCATCTTCGAGCGCAGCCGCGGCAGTTCCAGGTTGATCCGGTCGATCGGGTCGCCGAACATCGACGCCGACGTGTCCACCGCCAGATAACAGGGCAGCACGCGATATGCCGACGGCACCACCGTGGTGTCCGGGGCGGGCGGCCGGCGGCGGAGCCGGTCCAGCAATCCGGTCTGTCCGGCTCGAACCTCCACCAGAATACGGTCGTCGGGTCGCACTCCCCAGGCCGCCATAGGGCGTGACTGATCAATCGTGAATCCGTCGTCCTTTCGGATCAGGAAATCGCGACCATCCGGCAGGCTCAACGCCCGGGCGATTGTTTTCCGTTGCGCCGAAAGGGCGACGTCATCGGCCAGGGCCACGCGGGCGATCGCGCCTTCGGGGCCGAGTAGGAGAACCTGAACCTGAGACATACGACCTTCTCATGTCTGCGTCTCCGAGGAGACGAGCTGTGGCGAAACGGCGGCCGAACGAATTCTTCAGTATTGTGTACCGGAATGCTAGCGCCCGGCCCCGGGTGCCATCATCGGGTACGCAATCGAAAGGCATTTCATGTCTGACTACTCCGTTTCTCCCGAGGCGATCCGCGGTGTCGCCGCCCAGGTTTCGGCCGGCGCCTCGGAAATCGACGCGCAACGGGCCACGCTGCTCGCCCAGATCCAGGGCCTCGGCGACAGCTGGCAGGGATCCGCCTCCGCGGCGCTGCAGTCCCTCTACGCCCAGTGGGACACCGACGTCCGCTCGCTGCACGACACGCTGACCCGGATCGGCCAGACGATGCAGGCGTCGGCCGGCAATTACGAGCACACCGAGTCGGCCGTCCGGGGCAGCTTCTCGTGAGCGCCTTCTCCGTTGATCCGGCCGCCGTGCAGGGCCTGTCCACCCTGGTGCTGTCGGCCAGTTCGGACGTCGCCCATCACTGGGCTCTGCTCGACCGCGGAGCGAGGCAGCCGGAGTCCCCGGACGTCAGCGGCAGCCCCGATTCCGCCGTTGACTACCGCGAGGCGCTCAGCTCGGGAATCGACACGCTCAAGCAGCTGGAGGCCGCCCTCGAAGGCCTCTCCACGCGCCTCGGCGTCGCGAGTCGTCTCTACGCCGAGACGGAGACCGCGAACACGGTCCGGCGGGAACCGTAGGCCCGGATGACTGACCTACCGGTCGGCGCTGTCGACGACCCGCCCCAGTCCCTGGGAGTGCCCCTGTTCCCCCACTACGACGCGGGGGAGCTGCAGGCGGCCGCGCAGCTCTGGCACACGGTGGCCGGCGGTCTGCGGTCGGCCATGGACCTGGCGCAGCACCAGGTCAACGGGCTCAGTGCCGGCTGGGAGGGCGAGGCGAAGAACGCGTTCCTCGAGGAGTGGAACACCGTCGCCGGCCATGTCCAGGACCTCTGCGCCGAGCTCGACGGCGTCGCCCGTCATCTCGAGTTGCTCATCCAGGAACTCGAGGAGCAGAAGCGGCAGTTCGAGCTGCTGCTGGCCGAGATCTGTCTCACCGTCGCCTTCGGTGTCGGCCTGTCGTTCGTCACCTTCGGCGGTGCCGGGGCGGTCTCCGGCCTGAAAGCGGCGCTCACGATCCGGCGCCTGTGGGCCGTCATCGACGTGATGGGGCACTTGACGGCCCGGTTCGCACTGCGGGCGGCCGGTGGCAGCCTCCGGGTGATGGCCACCCGGTTCGTGATCAATGCGGGCGTCTACGGCGGCCTTCAGCTGGGCGGCAACGTCATCGACGATCCACGGGGCAATCCGTTGCGGGACATCAGCCCGGCGGATGTCACCCTCGCCGCCGTGATCGGCGTCTTCATGCCCTTCCACGGCACGGGGAACGTCGCCCTGCGGGGTGCCGCGAACAACGTGACGGCGGAGGGTCTGATCGAGCTGTACCGCGACCGCCGACTGGATCCGGGAAGCCTCGCCCTCGCCGCGGTGACCGGTGCTGCCGCCGCCAAGGTGCTGAGCCTCGCGCAACGGTCCCGTGGATCCGCTGCCGGTGCCGGCGGGTCGCCGCGGGCCCGAACACCCGGCGACGTCGCTGCGATCATCGCCCGGGCCAACCGGCCCCTGGACGGCGTGGACTCGGCCGGCCGGCCCCGGACCGGGCACGGGCACAAACGGCACGGGTACGAGCTCACCGCGGACCAGAACGTCGAGCGGGTCCGGCGACCCCCACCCGAGCCCGGTGCGTCCCGGGACGCCGACGAGTCCCGACTGCCGCGATCGAGTCGCGCCACGGCCTTCAGGTCCGCGGAGGCCGAAGCGGATGCGCTCGAGCGGGCCGAGGCCCAACTGGCCGCCGACGTCCGGGACGGGATCGCGATCCCATATCCCGCTACCGGTGGCACCCGGCGGCACCTCGTGGTGGTCGAGTCCGATGATCCTCGTGGCTTCGGCGACCTCGTCGCCTCGTCGCACCGGCTGCCGGGCGCGTTCGGCCGGCAACGGGAACCCATTTACCTGTTCGACGGCGGAGGTCAGCACGTCGTCGATCTGCACGTCCGGCCCCAACGGTTCGCCCAGGTCGTTTATGAGTGGGTGCCGACCGCCGGAGAATGGCGACCGCTCACCTATTTTCCGACGGACAGGCTGCCCATGCCGACATTCAGGGACGTCCCGTGACGGCAGCACCGGACCCACGTCGGGTTCTCCTCGAAGAATTGACGTGCTATTACAACATCGATGAGTTGCCGGAGGCCCTGGCCCTCGGCCTGGTGCAGCAGGCGGATTCCTCGGCGGCGCACGTGGTCCACGTTCTCGGATATCGGGCCGTCGACGTGGTGACGATTCTGCTGGGCATGTCCGGGGACCGGGACCATGCATTGTTCGACCCGCTGGAGGCCGGCACGCTCATCGACTGGAATCACGACGAGACGGCCTGGCCGCTCTTCCAGGAGATCGCCCGCGGCATGATCGACGGAATCGTTGCGAGGACAGCCGCGTGATGACACAGGACAGCCGCTTGTCGGAACCCGTTCATCGGCGGGGGCGGTGGTTGGGGCCGTTGCCGACGGTCACCTCATTCGAGGTGCCGTCGCCGCCGGCGGTCGAGCGGCCGCAGCCGCCGCAGGCGGCGATGGTGCTGCTGCCGGTTCTGACGACGGGGACCGTTCTCGTTTTCGGGATCATCGGCGGGCAGCTGCGGATGATCGTGCTCGGCGTGCTGGTGACTGTCGCGGCCATGGCCACGCCACTGATCATGTACCACGGGAACCGCAAGGCAGCCGGCCGGCGCAACGCCGCGCGGGCCGAGCGCTACACCGCCCTGCTCGATGCGGCTGCTGATGGTGTGGTCAGCGCCCAGAGGCAGATCCGGTCGGCCCTGGAGCTCACCCACCCCGCGCCCACCCAGCTGACCGACCGGATCACCGCTGGCCGGCTCTGGGAGCGGCGCCTCAGCGACGACGACTTTCTCCGGGTGGCGGTCGGGGTGGCGGACGTGCCGTCCGGCCTCAGTGTGGACATCGGGAAGACGGCGGCGCTCGAGACCGACGTCATGACCGACCTGCAGGACCGGGCCACGGAGGTCAGCCGGGCCGCTGAGACGGTGCGTGATGCCCCGTTCGCCGTTTCGCTCACCGAGCATGCGGTCCTCGGTGTCGAGGGGCCACGCGCGGCCGCCGTCGCCCTCGCCCGGTCGATGCTGCTGGAGGCCGTGATCTGCTGCGGCCCCGACGAGCTCCTCCTGCTCGTCGCGGCACCGCCGGACACGGCGCACGAATGGGCCTGGATCACCGGCGTCCCGCACATGGTGCACCGGGCGGACGTCGCCGCCGGGCTGCCGAGCATCGCCACCGACGCCAAGTCCCTCGCGGCCGCGCTCGCCCGGATCGTCGAACCGCGGGCACAACTGCTCGACGAGACCGACTGGTCGACCACCAAGGCCGGGCTGGCCCACCTGATCATCGTGCTGGACGCCTACCACCCGCTCTCCGAGTTGCAGGAGATCCCGCTGCTTCAGGACGCGCTGTCGCGTGCCGGAGGGCTGGGGATCACAGTGCTGACCATCTCCGAGGGCCGCCGGGACAGCCCGGCCGAGGCCTCGGCCGTGCTGGTGGTCGACGGCCGCGGTCACGGTGTCCTCCAGCCGGTGCGCAGCTCGGCGCCGCCGGTGCGCTTCGCCGCGGTCGGCGCGCAGGTCGCCGAGGCTCAGCGGACGGCGGACCTGATCGGAAGACGGCAGTTGATCAGCGACCTGTCGTTCGTCGGCGACTCCGCCGGTGATCTGCTGCTCGACCTGCTCGACCAGCGTCCGGTCCGGCCCGGCCGGCAGCGCAGCGACCCGGCCGGCTTCCTCACCGCCACCTTCGGCGTCCAGGCCGACGGCCGCCCGTTCACGCTGGACCTCAAGGAGGGTGCCGCCAACGGGCACGGGCCGCACGGCCTGCTCGTCGGGGCGACCGGGTCGGGCAAGAGCGAGCTGCTGCGTTCCCTGGTCGCCTCGCTCGCCCTGACCCACGGACCGGACGAGCTGCAGATGTCGTTCGTGGACTTCAAGGGCGGAGCGGCGTTCGAGCTGCTGGCCGAGCTGCCGCACTGCACCGGGCTGATCACCAACATCCTCGACGACCTGACGCTGATCGAGCGGATGCGGAGCTCGCTCACCGGCGAGCTGCTCGCCCGGCAGCGGCTGCTCGCCGCCGCCGGCCAGGATCTGCAGGGCATCCGGGACTACCGGGTGCTGTGCGAGCACAACCCGGAGTTGCCGAACCTGCCGTACCTCCTCCTGGTCATCGACGAGTTCGCCGAGCTGCTCGAGGCGGCGCCGGAGTTCCTCGATCTGCTGCTGTCGGTCGGACGGCAGGGCCGCAGCCTCGGCATCCATCTGTTGCTGGCCAGCCAGCGGCTCGAGGCCGGGCGGATCCGCGGCCTGGAAACCCATCTCAGCTACCGGATCGCCCTGCGCACCTTCACCGCGGAGGAGAGCAGCGTGGTGATCGGCACCAAGGCGGCGGCCGAGCTGCCACCGCTGCCCGGTCACGGATTCTTCCGCGCCGGAGCCACCCTCCAGCGCTTCCGGGGAGCCCGGGTCTCCGTCAGCCCCGCCGCTACGGAGACCGACCTGGCCCTGGTGGTGGACCGGCTCCGGGACGATCCGCAGGCGCCGCCGCTGTGGCTGCGGCCGTTGCCCAACTCGGCCCGGATGGAGTTCCTGGCGCTGGACGACCCCCGCCTCGAGCTGCCGGCCACCCGGGTCGAGGAGGGACTGCCGTTCGCCGTCGGACTGCTCGACGACCCGCTACGCCGCCGCCAGGATCCGGCCGTCGTCGACATCACCCGCCTCGGCGGTCACCTCGCGATCGTCGGGGCGCCGCAGTCGGGCAAGAGCTCGGCGATGGCCACCGAGCTGGTGCAGGCGGCGCGACGCTTCCCACCGTACCTGGTGAGATTCTTCGTTCTTGACTTCGGCGGTGGTCTGCTGGCGGCGGCGGGCCGCCTGCCGAACGTCGGCGCCTACGCGACGCCACAGGAACCGCACCGGGTCGCCCGCATCCTGGCCGAGATGGTCTCGCTGCTGGACGAGCGGGCGGTCGATTTCCGCCGGGCCGGGGTGAGCAGCCTGGCCGAGCAGCGCCGGCTGGCCATGCGGGTGATGAACGAGTCGGCGCAGGCGCACACGGTTCTGGTGATCGACAACTATGCGGCGTTCAAGGAGCGGTACGCCGAGTCCGAGCCGATCGTCGAGCGGTTGCTCATCGAGGGTGCGAACTTCGGGTTGCACCTGCATCTGACCACGGCGAGGTGGACGGATGTGAACGCGCGCAAGCTCGAGCAGATCGCCACCCGGTTCGAGCTGCGCCTGAACGAGGCGAGTGACTCCCAGTTCGGCCGGGCCCGAGCCGGCACGCTGAGCGCTGCCGGTCCGGGACGCGCACTCGGCGCCGGCGGCATGCAGCTGCAGATCGCCGCGCCCTTCCTGGGCGCCCTGTCGTCGGTGCCCGGCGGCCTCGACGACGTGGTGACGACGGTCGCGGCCTCGTCCACGGCGCCCGAGGCGGGACGCCTGCTGCTGCTCGACGACCTGACGGCGGCGGAGTTCGGCCGGGCCGAGGCGACACCACCCGGTGACAGCGGGATCCTGCTCGGCTTGAGCGAGTCCGGCTTCCGTCCGGTGTCCTTCGTGCCCGGCCAGGACGGCCACCTCCTCGTCTACGGCGATGTCGAGTCCGGGCGTACCGCGACGCTCGCCCGGCTGGTCGCGGACGCGGCGCGGGCCGGCGCGGACACGTACGTGGTGGACTTCCGCGGCGACCTGCTCGAAGCGATCTCCGCCGGGGTGCCGGCCGGCGGCCTCGCCACGTCGATCGGCGAGGTCGAGACTCTCGTCGGTGGACTGAAGCAGCTCTTCGAGGCGCGGATGGCCGGCGGGTCCCGCGGTGGCGGCCGACCGGTGCTGCTCGTGGTCGACGATTTCGAGCTGGTCCAGGCTCTCAGTCCGATGGGCCGGCCCGGCACGCTGCTGGACCTCTCCGCGTACGCCCTGGTGGCCGGGCGGGTCGGGTTGAGCATCGTCGTCAGCCAGGTCGCCACCAACGCGGCGATCCGGGCCGGCGATCCGCTCATCAAGCGGATGTTGGAGTCGGCGACCTGGCGGCTGCACTTCTCCATCGCCGCGCGCAACGAGATGCTGCCCGGCAACCTCCGTGGCCGCCCGTTGGCTCCCGGGGTGGCCCTGCTCCTGCGGTCCGGCCGGCCGGATGCGCTGGTCCGGACCCTGTGCCCGGCCGATCCGGAGAGCGCAGGCTGACTGCGGTGCCCGGGGAACCGGCCGGGCCGCCAGTGCGGTCCCGGCCTGCCGCGGAGGACCGACTGCCGCCTTCGGTCAACGTTGCCCGGGGGTGGGCGGGGCAACCGTCCCGGACGATGCGGCGATCGGCTGGCGGGGGAGCCACAGCGCGACCACCCCGCCGACCGCGACGATCGCCGCGCCGACGAGCACCGCCGGGACCAGGCCGTCGACGAAGGCCTGGT
>WUUC01174913.1_pt1 | contig 10212 bp, 5 predicted proteins | sample 6278441 | NCBI WGS metagenome assembly WUUC01 (sample SAMN13675441, study PRJNA597444) | soil metagenome | isolation source: soil | place: USA: Washington | collected 2017-10 | reverse complement strand
CAATCACTTCCTTCGCAGTGTTCAGGTCTGAATAGCGGATGCTATGTCCTGAATTGTCACGTGCATAGAAGCCCTTGTTGTCGTTAGTGAAGTGAATGTCTCCGATATCCGAATTAAACCCAGCGATCTTCTTCGGAGCTGCACCGATATTCCTAAGATCATAGAGCTCCACGTAGTTCGCTGCGCGATTGATAGGGTAGGACCCTCCGGCCGCAAGCCATGCTTCATCGGGACTGATATCAAGTGTGAACACAAGGTAGTCGGTACGTCCGCCTACGATTGTTTCTGCTGTCCATTTCCGACTTGGGTCTTGCGTCCAGCGCATAATTCGGCCGTCGCTACCACCGGAGTAGATATGGTTACTGTTCACTCTTGTTTCCAGTGCACGAGCTGCGCCTTTCAAGTGACCTTCAAGACTGAGTGTCATGGGGTCGCCATTGTTGGCAAGAGCTCTGAATAATCCGTTGTATACGTCGTTGTCGAACACGTAGCCAGCATACTTGTCATTGAAGTTGTGAGCCTGCTGTGCTATCAGTGCTTCCTGTTCCGGGTTGTTACCCAACTCCCTTGATTTGATGGCCATCGCTTTCGCTATTGCACGATACCTTTCTGCCTGCGCTTTTGCCTCTTCTTCTTTGGCTCGTTTCTCGTTGGTCTCAGCGAGTGACTGAGCTCTTCGGGCAGCGTCTGCATTTCGTAACGCGATTCCTTCCTGGCGTTTCGCTTCATCGGCGTTCTTCACCGCTTCGGCGCGCGCAACGTTTGCCGCAGCTTCATTCTCTTCCGCGATAGCTTTTTGCTGTTGCGCAAGGATCGCATTTTGTTCAGCGATCTCTGCATTCCGTTTGGCTGCTGCTTCCTGTATTTTCGCTTCTTTCTCGCTCGCTACAGCCCGAACCATTGCTTCTTCTGCCTGCACCCTGGCCGCCTCTGCCTTTGTCCGTTGTACAAGGGCGAACACAAGGAACATCAGCGATATAACTGTCGCCGTTCCAAGGACCATCGCAGTGATACGGGCATTGCGAAGCTTGCGCTTCGCTTCAAGTTCCTTGATCCGCTGCTCGGTCTCAAATTCTTTCTTGGAGTATTCGAGGAAGATGAGCGTGCGTTCAAATGCCGGATGGTAACGTTGTCCCCAAACCAATGTTGGATTGTGTTTGGTCTGCCAGTTCAGCGCAAGCTGAAGATCCGGTGGCCTCCAAAGGCCTGCCTTGCCTACCTGGTACTGTGCGGCCGCTTCAGCTAGGCGCAGGTACATCTGCACGGCTTCCGCTTCATCATCCACCCAGTTTTTCAGGCGTGTCCAGATACGCATCAAACTTTCGTGCGAAATATCTACCATCGAACGCGAGTGCAGCGGTGTGCCATGAGCCGGCGTCAATAATGACCTTCCGGGTTCACGGAACTTCTCGAGTACCGCGGTCACATCTTCTTCCGATACATCCGCTATTGCGGCGATCTCATTTAATCTTGTAGGACGACGGATACCGAAGTTCTCACCACGTTTTTCAGTAATGGCCTTGAACAACGCTTCGCAGATACGTTTCTGTTCGTCATCCAATTCATCGAAAGCCTCATTCGCGTGTTGCGACAACGCTTCCGACATCGTACCAATTGCCTCGTAATGCTTGAGGTCTACTGACTCGTCATCGTAATCTTTATATCGCGACCAGTAGCTCCACGTACGCATGAGAGAGTGCTGAAGGATGGGCAACTGGTCAGGGTTATCGCCCAGGTCATTTAATAGTTGTTGTACAAGCCTGGGGGCGATTTTTGCGCCACCTACCGCTACAGGCCCTTCGATAGCACGGCGTTTCTGGTCGCGTGTCATCTGTGGGATCAGGTAGTGACTATCGTTGATCTTTCTTGTCAGGTCGGGGAACTGCGCACAATCACCGATAAAATCCGAGCGCATCGTGATGGCCACATAAATGGGTGCGTCTTCGTAGTTGACAGCCTCCATCAAAAGATTTACAAACGCCAGTGTCTCATCGACTGAATTGGGATCGGTGCTGTCCTTGAAACGGAACAATTCTTCGAACTGGTCGACCAGTATCAGGTAGTTCACATCTGCCGAGCGGCGAGACTGCTGGATGGCTTCCACCAAACCAAGCGAGCTCGAACGGAGTAGCGTTGATACGATCGTCCTCTTGATCTTTTTGTCCTCGGTATCGGCATCATGGTATTCACGTGTGCTGCGAAGGAGTGACTCCGAGAGGTTATCGATCGGGCCTGCCCCGGGGCGTGTAACAATCACCTCCCAGTTTGGACTTGCATCGGTGAGGAAGCCTCCATATAAAATGGGAAGGACGCCGCAATAAATGAACGACGACTTACCACTACCTGAAGGACCGATAACGCCTACAAACCTGCTCTTCGACAGTTTGAGCAGCACCTCGTCGCTCTGACCTTCACGGCCGAAGAACAGGTGACTCTCTTCTATCTTGAATGGACGCAACCCGGGAAACGGATTGAGAACATCCACTGTCGACACTACTTCATTTTCGTTCTGTTGACTCATAACCTAAAGGTTAGTTCGGTTAAATCCCCGTTAAAACTCCTGTAAGAATACTTTCAATGACTCCAGTGACTTACGTTGTTCACCCGATATTAATGTTACGTTCTGACTCCGGAAGCTTTCCATGGTCGTAGTTGGTGTAGAAGCCGACAGGATAGCCTTTCCTTTGATAGGCTTCTTCCTGCCGAATCCCGGCGCCTTCAACAGGTCGAGCACTTTCATTCTCACCCACTGATCGTTTACTTTTCCTTTGAATATGATCGCCCCGTCGAAATTCCTGAGATTCTCTATATGCTGTTTGCGCACGTCAAGTAAGTCGCCTTCGAAGGCTGGTGTGAGAACTTTGAAACCTGATTTCTCGATAGCATCCCTGAAAGGAGCTACCTCTGTTTCGTCGATGCGGTCGTGAACGAGATAGATCGCCTTGCCGTGGTAGTCTTCGTATTCCTTGTCCTGTGCTTCAAGAAGTTCTTCCCGCATGATGTTTTTGAAGTCTTCAAGGGGGTTCTGAAGGATCTCGGCACCTTCCTGTGCTTCGATGTCGCGGCGGATATTATCAATGAAAGACCTCTGACGGTCGCTGGCATTCTTAAGATTGGGGGAGATCCAGATGAGCCTCGAAAAATCTTCCTTGTTCTGACGTTTCACAAGACTGAGTTCGGCAGCAATCCGGTTCTGGATGTCCACCACGGAGCGATCTGCACCCTCGGGGATCTCACCATATGCACTACCGATGAGATGGATCGACAAGGAACATTCTTCCAGGTCTTTTTTTGCTATGCGCTCCAATTCAACACCATTGTTGGGTAGAGTTTGGCGCGGGAGTACAAGATATCCGTGACGTTGCAGTTCACGCTTGATGATATTACGCTGAACCGAGATATCGTGACCGGTTTCGGCGAGATAGATCGTCTTGCGACGGAAAAGATTCTTCACTTCCGACTTCGTTCCTTCCCTGAGGAAGAGGAGGGACTCGTTGATGTCGTATGCAAGGTCGACCATCTTCATCCAGTATTGCTTTTCAGCTTCCTGGCTAAAAAAATCGGAGTACTCTTTCATCAGGCCGGTCTCGGTGTCGATCTGGAACATGTCATAGCCGAGCAATTCGCGGAGCTTCGGGGGTTGTTCCTGTAACATCAGGGGTGACTTTATCACCTTAAAGATCCTGTTGGCTTTTGAAGAAGAAGCGAGCTTGTTGAATGATTCTACTGTATCCAGACATCTGCCCGACTGGACGAAATCTTTGGAGAGAATTGCCACCATGACAGCCACGTTGTCCATCGACCCCGCCGTTACGGTATCGAATTCATCCTTCAATAAGATGTTGGGCTTGGTACCCAGGACTTGCAACAACATCAGTTCAAGGAACTTCTTAAAATGTGTTACCCATCCGTTATCATTTTTTGATGATGTCTCATTATCCTTTTGGGCAAAAGTGATCAATACATCGACGTCGAAAGCCATTGGTGTGGTAGATTTTGTTTCGAATACTGTGCTGTTTACCGTTTAACTTTTATCTGTGACCTTTTATGCGGTAGCTTTTATCTTTAAACTTTTAACTATTAGTTTTTACCTTTTAACTACTCAGTCTGTATTAAATTCTTTCCTGTGATATTCTTAATGAGGCCTTGAGCTAATTCGTGGTGATTGGCCATTACAAAATAGAAGTCGTGCAACGTGATCTTGAACACCACTGCGCGTTCTACTGCGCTTAGACCGGTGATCCTTACCGGCGGGCCTTCCTGGAACAAGTCGCCCACAACATCACCTTTCTTGAGAGTGCCGATCTCTTCGTTGTCGTTCTTTATTTTCACCTGGCCATGTGCTACGATAAGGATCGGGTTCTCGTCGGGGAAGGCCACCTTGTCGCGAACGTTGATGTCGAGAGCGGAGATCTTATCTGCAAGAGCACTCAGGAGGTTACCTGCAATTCCTTTGAACACAGGAAGCTCCTTCATAAAGAGGATCATTTCTATGTGAAGGAAGAAACCGTCGTCCAGACCATCGAGAAGCTGGTTGTTGCGGATAGCCGTATCGAGGAATCGCTTGTCTTTGTTCGGAAGTCTTTCAGTGATCGTCTCGTAAACAGATTTGTCTTTGTTATACACCACCCACGCAGCCGTCTCCTGCAACAACTTGTCGTTGTTGAACATCTGGCTGATAAGACCACGGCTTACACGGAACGACGGGAGGAACGCCGCCGCGTGAACAGCACATACCTTCGACCACCTGTTGTTGTAATTGAAGTCGCGGTTCAACACGTAATTGATAACCTGTACCGGGTTGTAGCTTTCGCGAGGGAAGTAAGTCTGAAGTTTTTCAAGTTTATCGGAAACCCGCGAGTCGTCGAGCAGGGGAATGATCTTCGGTTTCAGATCGACGTCTACAAACAGGTCGAGAAGTTCGAGTGCATACTGAATGCTGTCCGGAGTTCCTGCCAGGATGTTCTCACGAACAAGCTGTACTGATTGAGGATCATACAGCAATGACAGAAGCAATGTGATGTGATCGTAATTTTCGAGAACTTCTTCTCGTATGGCCTGCTTGAGGTACTGGAAGTGTGGTTCATCCGTAAGTTCATCAAGGGCTGTCAGGTTCCAGAGTGCTTTGCTCATCTCGGTATCGAGAAGATCTTTCACTGCAGTGGCTTCACGTCCCTTGGCCCTGTAGTCGATAAATCGAAGTGAGTATAGGATCTGTTTTACAATACGCTTATCCGGATAATCCACTTTCTTCCAAAGCAGCGCAATACCTTCCGTTCCGCCGATGTGCCCGATGATCTGGATGATCTTCAGCATCACGACGTCCGACTGTCCCGATTTATGGAACGCAGTCTCAAGTACCGAAAGGGCAGGAGCACCCGCTTCCTTCAGTGCAGAGATTGCCTGGTGTGAGTATGCGGGCGACGACAGCATGTCGATCAGCACCGGCCAGGTTTCAGGGCGCTTCACACGCCGTGTAGTCAATAGCGCTTCATTACGAACCTTCGGGTCCGGATCGCGCATCAGTTCCAGCAGGATGAATATCGTTTTCTGACTGATCAGTTTTCTAAGAAGCTTGGCTGCAAGAGCACGATCGGCTTGTTTCACCGACTTGCTCAACTTCATCAGTTTCTCAGCAGATATCGAAAGCAGGTCGCTGTCCTCTGCGCCGCCTTTTGCAAGTTCTGCAAGGCTCCTCGTTTCAGGGGCGTCCTGTCCCGCGCCGATGGCCTGGGCTTTCTCTTCCGCGAATTTCTTTACACGTCTCAAATCACTGTTCACCAACTTGATCACGGCACTTTCGAACAACGCGGGTTCGAGTTTTTCCATCAGCTTTAAGCCGTATATGATCTTGTCTTCCGCTGTGCTCTTCACTTCTTTTTCAAGAACGCGGTCAAGAGTATATTCCTTTTGTTCGTGAGCCTCTACAACCTTCCTGCTTTTCTGTAATGATGACTGAAGCGTTTCACGATAGCCTTTGTACATCTTATTAGTGAAGACATACCACAATGCGAGTACGGGCAGTGTAAAGAATGTAACGGTAAGCAGGTTGAATACCGCGAACTGGTTCATCAGCACGATTGCACCCCCTCCTATAATACTTGCAAAGGCAGTAATCATACCCTCGATCTTTGTTTGCGCATCGAGCTTGTGTGCCTTGTCCATCGGGATGTAATACATCTTGAAAACGGGGTCGTCGAGTCCGCCCTTCAAGGAGTTCACGAAGAGTTTACTCATCGCGATCATTATAAAGAAATAGATTGCTGCATCGCCTTCGATAAATCCGAAGGTAATGCCAAGCATAGCTGCACCCCCGGTAAACAACAAAAGCAATAGTGGATTGATGATGAGCGCTACGCGCAAACCATAATCCTGCATGATACGATCGGTCGCGAATGTGGTAAAGAGAAATCCGAAGATAATGATCGTCGCCTCGAAGAGTGAAAGGAATGTCGGCAAATCATCACCCCTGAAAGTCGTACTGGTTACGTTGAAGAAAGAATAATCGAGGAACCGCAGTGCAACAATGGAGATGATCACAAACCCCGCCATGGACATGAGGAACTTGTTCTTCAGCATGTCGGTGATGCCGAGCTTCTCCAGCTTCCTGTCATCACCCACATCACTTCGCACCACTTTCTCTTTCGACAAATACCTGGTCGAAAGAATAATAAACAATACGAGATATCCGATCGCGCTGAACAACGCAATAGTAAAGAGAGAGTCAACAGGCAGGTTGACATATTGAATGAGCAGGGGGATGCTGAAGAACGCGATGATCTGCGCAATATCCACGCCCACGTCCACACTACCGATTACTCTTTTGGCTTGCCTCAGGTTGAACAATCGACCAAACGCACCCCAGAATACAAGCTGACATATAAGTGTGAAGGGAAGGATCTGAGTAAATCCAAAGTAGCCGATATAACTCACGTCGGCTACGTTGTGGATATAGATCTCGGCAAACTCGATACCGCCCGTTATGATGATGACCAGTGAAAGACTCGCAATCCCAAGTACTTTGAACGGGATGCGACCTTGAAGAAAGTTGTACATACCCGCGGCAGCCAGACCGAAGATCCCCGAAACAGCAAGTGCTATCGGCAGATCCGTTCTTTCATCGAAAGCGGTAGAGGCTCCACCAACGACCTGCGTCGCCGCGAGGAAGAGGGTCTGCGAAGCAACCGTAATGGTGGCCAGGAAGGTACCCATCAAAAAACTAATACTGAGCAAGAGGGTCACGGGACCCAGTTCGTTAGGTTCAACCCCTAACAACCTCCGTAATCGTTCCTTCATAAGGGGGTGGTAAGACTAATCGCCTAATTTCTGAATTATGGCGGAAAAAACCTATCCAGGCCGTTTTTGATTTGATTTTTAGAAGAATTCTACGCAACTGCTACCGCTCATCCCCAAGCCCGTTTTGTGGTTTAAATGAGGGTTTTCCGCCATGTTTAACCCGGGTTGACGACACATTAAAGGTTCTTTAATTTGTTTGGTCCGGCATCAACAAGGAGCTGTCGCCGTAACTCAGAAAGCGGTATCCCTCATTCAACGCCTCCCGGTACACTTTCTTCCAGTTTTCTCCGATAAAAGCCGCCACCAGCAGCATCAACGTCGAGCCCGGCTGATGGAAGTTGGTGATCAGCGCATCGCATAAATGAAACTTGTAGCCCGGACGAATATAGATCGACGTGCGTCCGCCAAGTTCAGACCCTTCCATTCGCCTCAGCACATTCTCCAGGCTTGTATCAACAGCTACCGGTGCGACCAGTCCATAAGCATCGTCCTGACCAATGACAAACGAAGCATCCGGATCGCCGGCCAGCTTACAGCCAAACCAGTAGATGCTTTCCAGTACCCGCAGTGAAGTCGTGCCTACTGCGACGATCTTACGGTTGCCCAGAAGTTGTCCGATCAGTTCGCGTGTTATGATCAGTTGTTCTTCATGCATCGTGTGGTCGACCGCATTCTGCACCTTCACCGGCATGAATGTTCCCGCACTGACATGAAGCGTAACCCAGGCAGGAGTGATGTTCTTCTGTTTCAGCCGGCCCAGCAGTTCATCGGTAAGATGAAGCCCGGCAGTTGGTGCGGCTACCGCCCCTTCGTGACGGGCATAGACCGTTTGGTACCTGCGCTTGTCCTGTTCATCGGCATCCCGCCGGATGTACGGAGGGAGTGGAGTCTCGCCGATAGCTTCAATGATTTCGGCAAATGAGGCCGTGCCTTTCCATGTAAACTTCACGAGGCCCTGGTTACGATCGATCAGCACTGCCGCGATCGTCGCGCGTGAAGTTTCGAGTTGAAGGGTGATGCCATCGTTCCACCGCCGGATGTTCCCAACGGTACATTTCCACGTGGCCTCTTCGCGGGCAATCATAGCCTGCTGCACCAGCGTCGAAGGCGCGACGGGTTGTAAAAGGAAGATCTCGATGACGGCGCCTGAAGGCTTCGTAAAGTGCAGGCGGGCGGGGATAACCCGTGTATTATTCAGGACCAACATAGAGTTATCTTCCAGTAAATCAGCTATTTGCGTGAATTTTTGATGACTGATCCGGCCCTTATCATAGACCAAAAGTCTGGATTGGTCGCGTTGTTCCAATGGATGCAACGCTATCCGGTCGGCCGGCAGGTCGTACAGATATTCGTTGATGTCAATCGGATCGTTCACACCGCAATTTTCAGCAAAAAGCAGATTAATACCTTACTTTAGAATTAAGATGTCCCTGACGATCACGCTCCACAAGAAAACGTTTCACTTCAGCTTTGAAGCGCGCACGTCGCGTGGCGTGATGAAGGAACGGGTCTCGTGGTTCATCAAGATGTTCGACCGCTTGGACCCGGAGAAATTCGGTGTAGGTGAATGTGCGCCGCTGATCGGCCTTAGCCCTGAACTGACAGAGGACTTCGAGGATAAAGTGAAAGAGTTTGTAGCGTCGTTCAACAGCGCCGGCATTGCAAGCCCTTTGGGCACGCTGGACGATATACGAAAGCTTATTGAGTCCAGGTTTCCTGCTATCCTCCCAATGTCATCAGCCATCTTCGCATTCGAGACCGCTATGCTCGACTTGTTCAACGGTGGCAACCGCCTCATCTTCCGGAGTTCTTTTGCTGAAGGCAAGCCGATACCGATCAACGGACTCATATGGATGGGGGGAATGGATTTCATGCTGCAGCAGATCGAGATCAAGATCCGCGATGGCTTCCGCTGCATCAAGTTGAAAGTAGGTGGACTGGATTTCGAAAAAGAGTGCGATATACTCCAGTACGTTCGAAGAAAGTATTTCCGAGAGAACATCACCGTCCGGCTGGATGCCAACGGCGCATTTAAGCCTGAGGATGTTTTGTATAAACTCAATGAGCTTTCGAAATTCAAAGTTCATTCTATCGAGCAGCCGCTTAAGAAGGGGTCCGAACTACTGCCGGAGATATGCGCCCGAAGCCCAATACCCATTGCCCTGGATGAAGAACTGCTGGGGATTTCATCCGGGAAGGACCGCCAGGAACTCCTGGATCGCCTAAAACCCCAGTTTATTATTCTCAAACCGGCCCTTCACGGGGGATTATCAGGATCGGCGGCGTGGATCGAGGCGGCGGTGCGCAACAAAACGGGCTGGTGGATTACCTCGGCGCTGGAGTCAAACATCGGTTTGAATGCCATTGCGCAGTTTACGGCCCGGTATCCCGTCGAAATACACCAGGGCCTGGGCACCGGGGCCATCTATAACGATAATTTTCAAAGTCCGCTGGAAGTGCTGAAATCGGGTGATTTGGCTGTAAATCCAAAGGAAGAATGGGTTGTGGATTTCGAATAGCTAAAAAAATTAGTTGAAATGCTTGCTTTTTTAGTATTGGGGTATTTACTTAGCTAAAATTTTTAGCGCGTATGGATTTCAAACTACGTCTCAAGAGCAAAAAACTGGGCTCAGGCCGGTTTCAGGTCAATTTTTCGACAGAGGGCTTTGTCATGGACTACTACGGTTATCTGCTGACGGAACCGACCGCTTCGGTGCGGGAGGTAGTGGAGAAGATCCAACGGCACCTCGGGGCAGCGACATTGAGGTCCGACAGTTACTTTCAGCCGAACTTGTTTTCACTCGGCAGACGTGAAGTGAACTCCGGCAGAGTGATGATATTCAGACGCGGCGCTGCAGACGAGGGGCAGAGCTAACATCGGTTGTTCAGTATTGGTGAGTATTGATTGTACTGGGT
>WUUC01174262.1_pt1 | contig 10214 bp, 6 predicted proteins | sample 6278441 | NCBI WGS metagenome assembly WUUC01 (sample SAMN13675441, study PRJNA597444) | soil metagenome | isolation source: soil | place: USA: Washington | collected 2017-10 | reverse complement strand
CCGCTCCACTGATGGCAGTCATCGACAGGGGATTCGTCGACGGCACAGGAACCGAAGTGCTCGGCGTCCCGCTCGCGCCAGGCGGAACGCTCGTTCTCTACCGCACGCCCGGCAGTACCGCTGGCACCTTATCGCCGCCGCTCCAACGCGCAGTCCTCGCCGACCTCACGCTGCCGCTCGAGCGCAATCGACTCGTCGCGCTCGTCCAGCACGTCGAGGAACGAGCCCGCGCTACTGGCCGTACTCCACGTCACACCCCTCGCGAGACGCATCGAGCCTGAGTTGTGGTTGGCCTCTTGCCGAGGCCGCGTAACTGGCGTAGATATCGGACAACGGTGCACAACTGCTCGTCGTGGCGATTTAACGGCAACTTGCGGCCACGTTAATCAACGCTAAAGCGCCATTGTCCGGCCCGGCGCTTACCCAGCACCGGGCCGCTTCGTTTTCCGGATACCGATGTCCGACTCCGCCACTGTTCACTCGTACCTCCGCGAGCTCGACCAACGCGTGCTCATCTTCGACGGCGCGATGGGGACGAGCATCCAGCGATATCAGCCGACGGCGGAGGACTATGGCGGCAAGGCACTCGAGGGATGCAACGATCACCTCGTCTTGATCCGGCCCGACATCATCAGTGCGATCCACGAATCGTTTCTCGCCGTCGGCTGCGACGTCGTCGAGACGTGCACGTTCCAGTCGACGCCGCACCGGCTCCGCGAGTGGGGGATCGAGGAGAAAGCTCGTGAGCTGAATGTCGCCGCCGCGAGGATTGCCCGTGCCGCGTGCGACAAGTTCGCGACGCCCGATCGCCCTCGCTTCGTCGCCGGATCGATCGGACCCACTGGAATGCTGCCGTCGGGAAACGATCCTGTGCTCTCGAACATCACCTTCGACGAGTTGGTCGAGACGTACTATCTGCAGGCGAAGTATCTCGTCGAAGGAGGCGTCGACGTGCTGCTCGTCGAGACAGCGCAGGACATCCTCGAGGTGAAGGCGGCGCTTGCCGGCTTCGAGCGCCTGTTCGACGAGATCGGACGCCGCGTGCCCGTCCAGGCGCAAGTCACGCTCGACACGAGTGGTCGCATGCTGCTCGGTACCGATATCGCGAGCGCCATGACGACGCTGGAGGCGCTCCCGGTCGACATCATCGGCCTCAACTGCTCGACCGGGCCAGAGCACATGCGTGAGCCCGTGCGATTTCTGACCGCGAACTCGACCCGGCCCATCTCCGTCATTCCCAACGCTGGTCTGCCGCTCAACACCGGGGTCGGCGAGGCGGTGTATCCGCTCGAGCCGGCGCCGATGGCCGCTGCACTCGGGGAGTTTGTGCACCAGCTCGGGGTCCGAATCGTCGGCGGCTGCTGTGGCACGACGCCGGCCCACCTCGAGGCGGTCGTGGCTGCAGTGCGCGGCGCGCGATCCGAGGCGAACGGTATCAGGCGCCCCGAAGCCGTTCCCACACAGCGCGCTCCGCGGACCGCGAAGCGTGGGTCTCGCGAGCCTCGAGTCTCCTCGGCGATGCGCGCCACCACATTACGCCAGGATCCCGCGCCGCTGCTCGTCGGCGAACGAGTCAACACGCAGGGCTCGCGCAAAGTCAAGCGACTTCTGCTTGCTGATGACTACGAGGGAATTCTCGAGGTTGCGCGCGACCAGGCCGACTCCGGAGCGCACGTGCTCGACGTCTGCGTCGCGCTCACCGAGCGTGCCGATGAAGCCGAGCAGATGTCGCGCGTCGTCAAGCTGCTATCGATGAGCGTCGAGCAGCCGCTGATGATCGACTCGACCGAAGCGGTGGTCATCGAGCGCGCGCTCGAGCATGTCCCAGGACGGGCGATCGTCAATTCCATCAACATGGAGAACGGCCGGAAGCGCATCGACGCCGTCGTCCCGCTGGCGAAGAAGCACGGTGCGGCGCTCGTTGCGCTCACGATCGACGAGATCGGGATGGCCAAGACGCGCGAGCGAAAGCTCGAAGTCGCGCGCCAGATCTACGACATCGTCGTCGGCGAGTATGGGCTGGCGCCGGAAGACCTCATCTACGACGCGCTTACCTTCACCCTCGCGACCGGGGACGCCGAATGGGTGGACAGCGCACGCGAGACGATCGAAGGCATTCGCGCGATCAAGCGCGAGCTGCCGGGCGTCTTCACGATTCTTGGCGTCTCGAACGTCAGCTTCGGTCTCGATCCGGCTGCTCGACACGTTTTGAACTCGGTCTTTCTCCATCACTGCGTCGAGGCCGGGCTCGATGCCGCGATCGTGAATCCGGCGCATGTAAAACCGTACGCCGAGATCCCCGAGGAGGAACGTGCGCTTGCGGACGACCTTGTCTTCAATCGCCGGCCCGACGCATTGCAGCGATACATCGACCACTTCCAGGGGCGCGGGTCGTCGGTCGACGGTCGAGAGGAGAAAGAAGATCCGACGGTCGGCATGACGCCGGACCGCAAGGTCCACTGGATGGTCGTGCACCGAAAGAAGGACGGCATCGAGGAGGCGCTCGATGTGGCGGGCGTGCGCGACCAGCCGGTACGAGTGCTCAATGACGTGCTGCTGCCCGCCATGAAGGAGGTCGGCGACAAGTTCGGCGCCGGCGAGCTCATTCTCCCGTTCGTGCTGCAGTCGGCCGAAGTCATGAAGCGTGCCGTGAAGCACCTCGAGCAATTCCTCGAGCGGGCCGAAGGATATACGAAGGGGAAAGTCGTGCTTGCGACTGTCTACGGCGACGTGCACGACATCGGGAAATCGCTCGTCAACACGATCCTCGCCAACAACGGCTACACCGTCTACGACCTTGGCAAGCAGGTGCCGGTCAATACGATCATCGAGAAGGCACTGGAGGTCGGCGCGGACGCGATCGGCTTGTCAGCCTTGCTCGTCTCGACGTCGAAGCAGATGCCGCTGTGTGTGCAGGAGCTCGACCGTCGCGGCCTCAGGCTGCCGGTTCTCATTGGAGGCGCGGCGATCAATCGCCGCTTCGGTCGCCGTGCCCTCTTCGTCGAGGGTGACCGCGCGTACGAGGCCGGCGTGTTCTATTGCAAGGACGCGTTCGAGGGGCTGGAAACGATGGACGTCCTCCAGGACGCCAGCCGCCGTCCGGCATTCGTGAGCAGGCTGATCGAGGAGGCGCGAAACGACGTCTATCTCCACACGCGTACGGGCAAGGACGTCGCTGTCGGCGACGCGGCAGGTGCGAAGAGTGACGTCACGCAGGACCATTCAGTGCCGACGCCTCCGTTCTGGGGCGTTCGAGTGCTCAATGACGTACCGCTCGACGAGGTCTTCGCCCTCCTCGACCTCGACGAGCTCTATCGACTGCAGTGGGGCGCGCGGGGATCGGGCGAGCAATACGAGCGGACGGTGCGCGACGAGTTCGAGCCGACACTCGCTCGGCTGAAGGCGGAGGCGAAGCGCGACGGCTGGGTCCGTCCCCGCGCGGTATATGGCTACTTTCCGGCGCAATCGCTCGGAAACGACGTCATCGTCTACGATCCGGCGCGCTACGAGCAGGACGGGACGTCGGCCGAGATCGCGCGGTTCCATTTTCCGCGCCAGGAGGGACGTGAGCGCCTCTGCATCGCGGACTATTTCCGCTCCGTCGAGTCGGGCGACATCGACGTCGTCGCGCTGCAGGTCGTGACCGTCGGCGAGGACGCAACCCGCCATTTCGACCGCCTGCAGCAGGCCGGCGAATATTCGGAGGCGTATTACGCGCACGGCCTCTCGGTGGAGTCGGCCGAGGCCGTCGCGGAGTGGATGCACCGACGCGCGCGCCGGGAGCTCGGCATTCCGGGCAACCGCGGGAAACGGTACTCGTGGGGCTACGGTGCATGCCCTGACCTCGCGGACCACGAGGTGGTCTTCAAGCTGCTTCCCGCCCGTGACGCGCTTGGCATGCAGCTCACTGTCTCGCACCAGCTAGTTCCCGAGCAATCCACGGTCGCGATCATCACGCATCATCCGCAGGCCAAGTACTACGCCGTGCGCGGTGCGCCGAACGCGCCGTCGCCCGGCGAAGCGAAAGTGCTGATAGCCGACAGCTGATTGCCTTCCATGACCGCCATCGACCGGCTTCTCGATCCCGATCGCGTCGTCCTCTTCGACGGTGCGATGGGGACGATGCTGTACAGCAAGGGCGTCTTCATCAATCAGTGCTACGACGAGCTGAATGCCCGATCGCCCGATCTGGTGCGCTCGGTGCATCAGGCGTACGTCAATGCCGGCGCTGAAGCGATCGAGACCAACAGCTTCGGGGCCAACCGCGTCAAGCTCGCGCAGTATGGGCTAGAGGCGCAGGTTGGCGATCTCAATCGGCGCGCCGCCGAGCTCGCGCGCGAGGTAGCCGGCGATGGCGTGCTCGTCGCCGGTGCGGTCGGCCCATTGGGTATACGCCTCGAGCCGTATGGACCGACGAGCACCGATGAGGCGCGCGCGATCTTTCGCGAGCAAATGACCGGACTGCGGGCGGGTGGGGTCGACGTCTTCATCCTCGAGACGTTTGCCGATCTGCAAGAGATCCAGCAGGCACTCGCCGCTGCTCGCGAGCTCGACCCGTCGATTCCCGTGATTGCGCAGGTGACGGTCGGCACCGATCTGCTTACCCCGTTCGGCGCAACGCCAGAGGACATTGCGCGCGCCCTCGATGGTTGGGGCGCCGACGTCATTGGACTCAACTGCTCGGTCGGTCCACAGACGATCCTGGAGGCGATCGAGCGGATGGCGGCGATCACGCGCCGCAAGCTGAGCGCGATGCCGAACGCGGGCATGCCACGCGAGGTCGGCGGCCGGCACATGTACATGGCAAGCCCCGAGTACATGGCGTCCTACGCACGCCACCTGATCCACGCTGGGGCGAAGGTCGTGGGCGGCTGCTGCGGGACGACGCCCGAGCACATCAAGGCGATGGTAGAAGGTGTGCGACCCCTAACGCCGAGATTCGAGGTTCGAGGGTCGAGGTTGGAGGGAGACGCGGCGGGGGCAGCTCGAACCTCAAGCCTCGAACCTCGAACCTCGAGGCAGAGCGAACGGCGTACCGACGGCCGTGTCTTCGTCGCGCCGGCCGCGGCGGCTCGACCCTGTGAGCCCGTTCCCTTCGCGCAGCGCTCGCGCTTGGCGGCCAAGATAGCCGCCGGAACGTTCGTGACGTCGGTCGAGATCGTGCCGCCACGCGGCGTCGACGCGTCGCGGATGCTCGCCGACGTCGCCAAGCTGCGCGATGCAGGCGTCGACGCGGTCAATGTACCTGACGGACCGCGTGCACAAAGCCGCATGGGCGCCCTGCTCACCAGTCTCCTCATCGAGCAGCGTGTCGGCATCGAGACGGTCACGCACTATGCGTGTCGCGATCGCAACCTGCTCGGAATGCTGAGCGACCTGCTCGGCGCCTCGGCAGTCGGGCTGCGCAACATGCTATTGATCACCGGCGACCCGCCGAAGATGGGCCCATACCCGGACGCCACCGCCGTCTTCGACATCGATGCGATCGGTCTCACGAACCTCGTCCGCAACCTGAATTGCGGCCTCGATCCCGGCGGCAACGCGATCGGCCAGCCGACTCAGTTCGCAATCGGCGTCGGCGTGAATCCGGCGGCGATCGATCTCGCCCACGAGATTCGTCGGTTCGAGTGGAAGGTCGACGCGGGGGCGGAGTTCGCCGTCACGCAGCCGGTCTTCGACGGCGAGCAACTCGAGCGATTCCTCGACCGGATCGCGCACGTCCGGATCCCGATCGTAGCCGGTATCTGGCCGCTGGTATCGGTACGGAATGCCGAATTTCTCGCCAACGAGGTGCCGGGCGTCGCCGTGCCCGCCACGGTTATCAGCCGCATGCGTGCTGCGAACGAGCGCTCCAAGGACGACGCGGTCGCGGAAGGCATCGCGATCGCGCGCGAGATGCTCGACCGCGTGCGCGCGGCCGTCCAGGGTATCCAGGTCTCGGCGCCCTTCGGCAAGGTTGAACTCGCGCTGGATGTCTTTGCCGGGGCCGGGCTCGGACGCGCGGCGAGCGTTGCGCCGTAGGTCCGGATGCGGAATGCGGAGCTTGAACCGCCCGGATGCCTCTAGCGCCGCGGGATGCATCACGCGGCTTCACGGTCCGCATTCCGCATTCCTCTAGTAGCCTCGCAATCGACGATATACTCTTCCCACATGCCGACGGACCTCACCGCGGGGCGAGCACCGCTCACAGCGCTCGCCGACGACGAGGCGATGTTCCGCGACGCCGTGACGGAGTTTGCGGACGCGGAGGTCCGTCCGCGCGTGCAGGCGATGGAGCAGGAGGCAAAGCTCGATCCTGCGTTGGTCCGCGCGGTCTTCGACATGGGCCTCATGGGCATCGAGGTCCCGGAGCAGTACGGCGGCTCTGCCGGTTCACTGCTCATGGTCACGCTCGCCGTCGAGGAGCTGAGCAAGATCGACGCGTCGGCCGCGATCCTCGTCGACGTGCAGAACACGCTCGTCAACTACCCGATCGCACGCTATGGAACGGACGACCAGCGCTCCATGTACCTGCCTCGGCTCACCAGCTCGACCGTTGGCGCGTATGCGCTGTCCGAGCCGGGGGCAGGGTCCGATGCATTCGGACTCGCGACCCGCGCCGAGCGGCGGGGCGATGGTGGCTGGACCCTCACCGGTCGCAAGCTCTGGATTACGAACGGCGCCGAGGCCGGCATCTACATCGTGTTCGCCACGGTGGACCCGAGCGCGGGCTACAAGGGCATCACGGCCTTCATCGTCGAACGGGACTTCCGCGGGTTCAGCGTCGGGAAGAAGGAGGACAAGCTCGGCATTCGTGCCTCGAGCACGACAGAGCTGATCCTGGACGGCGTCGAGGTGCCGGCCGGGAACGTTCTTGGCACCGTCGGACAAGGGTATCGCATCGCCATCGAGACCTTGAACGTCGGGCGCGTCGGCATCGGCGCGCAGATGATCGGCATCTCGCAGGGGGCGATCGCGGCGACTCTGGCGTACGTCAAGGAACGTAGGCAGTTCGGTCGTCCGATCGCCGACTTCCAGGCTGTTCAGTTCCAGCTGGCGCAGGCGGCGGCCGAGACGGAGGCCGCGCGGCTCATGGTCTACAACGCAGCTCGCCTCAAGGACGCTGGTCAGGACATCGCACGCGAGGGCGCCATGGCCAAGCTGCTCTCCTCGCAGGTTGCCGAGCGCGTGACTTCGGTTTGTCTCGAGCTGCACGGCGGCTACGGCTACACGAAGGATTATCCAGTCGAGAAGTACTACCGCGACGCCAAGATCGGCACGATCTACGAAGGGACGTCGAATATGCAGCTGCAGACGATCGCGAAGATGATGTTGCGCGACTGATCGGACCGAACCGACAATTGGAGAGACGAACATGGGCAAGGGCGACAAGAAGACGCGAAAGGGCAAGATCTATCGCGGGAGCTACGGCAAGGCGCGGCCGAAACGGCGCGAGAGCCAGCGCAAGGCGCGATCAGCCCGCACCGCGCAGCGCGCTGCCAGCGCAGCCGGAAGCGCGCGGTCTCGCTAGAGGCGGCGCGGACCACCTCGCGGAGGGTGTCGCGCGCGTTCATCGGCATCAGCGGGTACGACTATAAGGGCTGGCGCGGTCGCTTTTATCCCGAGAAGCTGCCGGCACGACAGTGGCTCCACTACGCCAGCCGCGTGTTCACGAGCATCGAGCTGAACGGCACGTTCTACAGCCTCAAGTCGCCGGACAACTTCCGTCGCTGGGCGGATGCGACCCCCGACGACTTCCTGCTCGCGCTGAAGGGCGGCCGATTCATCACTCACAATCTCAAGCTCCGCAACGTGGAGAGGGCGCTCGGCAACTTCTTCGCGAGCGGCGTGCTGGCGCTGGGTCGCAAGACCGGCCCGTTTCTCTGGCAGCTGCCGGCCACCTACCGCTACGACGCCGAGCGCCTGGACAGCTTCATTCGGCAGCTACCGCGCGACTCGACCGCAGCGGAAGGGGTTGCGCGAGCACATGATGCGCGCCTGCGCCGTGGTGCGCTCGTCACGGCGGCGGACCATGTTCCCTACCGGCACGCCTTCGAGGTGCGCCACCCCAGCTACTTCACCGGCGAGTTCTTCGACCTGCTGCGAGCGCACGATTGTGCGTTCGTCATCGCCGACACGGCCGGACGCTATCCCTACGCCGAGGAGGTGACGACGGACTTCGTGTACGTCCGCCTGCACGGGTCGCAGGAGCTCTACGTCAGCGGGTACACCGACCCGGAGCTCGACGAATGGGCGGCCCGAACCGCGCGCTGGCGCGGTCACGGACGCGACGTGTACGTCTACTTCGACAATGATGCCAAGGTTCACGCGCCGTTCGATGCGCGGCGACTCCTCAGCCGCGTGGAGCGACGGTGACGAGAACGGCAATCCTTTTGTGGAGCGCCGCGTCCGGATTCATCGTCGGCCTGCTGATGGGAATTCTGCTCCTCGCTGCGGTGACGCTGATCGTCAACATCCTGCCCGTCCTGTCGGATCGGGTCGTTGGGCGGGCACGAACGCCGGTTCTCGTGGTGCTGCTCCTCGTCGTTCCCCTGCTCTGCGCCCTGCTCGGCTATCTCGAGGGGCGGAACAAGCTGTCATGATCCGCGGACGGCCGCGGTCTAGAGCAGTCGCTTGTGACGCTTCCGACGGCGGCATTTGCCGCGACCGACTCGCCTCGACGGTGCAGCGTCGCTAATCGCGGCGATTGCGCGTTCCGCCGTTTCCCGCGACATGTGCCATCGGACAGTGCCTCGCTTCCGCCGCTGAAGCTCGCTCAATCGCGCCTCGATCGCGGGCAGATCGGGCGCATGACCACCTGGCTCGCCGTCTTCCCCATCGACGCTACTCATCTCGTCACCTCCGCGGTGCTCGGACGATTACTGGCTGAGGCATGACGCACAAGCGACGCAAGGCCACGCCTGTGAAACGCTCGCAACCCCTGACTCCGTCACCGCTCGACCTCGACCACGCGACGATGCGTCGGCTGGGGCGACAGGTGGCCGACCTCGTCGCCGATCACCTCGCGACGCTACGCGATCAACCGGTTGTGGCGTCGATGACACGGCGCGCGGCCCAGCCGCTCGTTACCGCCCCGGCGCCGGAGAGGGGGCGATCGTTCGACGAGCTGATGACGTTTCTCGCGCGCGAGGTCTTCCCGTTCCATGCGCGAGAGCCCCATCCGCGATTCCTCGCCTATATCCCGAGCTGCCCGACCTTTCCCGCGGTGCTCGGCGACTGGCTCGCTACCGGGTTCAACTTTTTCGCCGGCGTCTGGCCAGTTGCCGCCGGACCGAACGCGATCGAGCTCCAGGTGCTCGAGTGGTTCCGAACGTGGGTCGGGATGCCCGCGGGAACCGGCGGTCTGCTTACCTCAGGCGGCTCGGCGGCGACGCTGACGGCGGTCGTCGCGGCGCGTCATGCCGCGGTCGGCGACGATGCGTCGCGTCTTCCACGCCTCGTGATGTATACGTCGGATCAGGCCCATTCGTCGGTCCCGCGCGCGGCCTGGATCGCCGGCATCCCACGATCGCACGTCCGACTCATTCCCAGCGATGATCGATACCGAATGCGTGCCGACGCGCTTGCCGATGCAATCCGTCGCGACACGAATGAGGGCTGGCTGCCGTTTCTCGTCGCCGCGACCGCCGGCAGCACCAACACAGGGGCGGTCGACCCGCTGCACGAGATCGCCGACATCTGCGACGCGAGTGCGACCTGGCTCCACATCGATGCAGCGTACGCGGGCTTTGCCGCGCTGACCGCGCGGGGCCGCGAGGCGCTCGCGGGGATCGAGCGGGCGACGACGCTGACACTCGACCCGCACAAATGGCTGTTCGTTCCGTTCGAATGCGGGTGCCTGCTCGCGCGGGAGCCGCGTGCGCTCGCCAACGCCTTCCGCATCTATCCCGAGTACCTGCAGGACGTCGAGCGAGTCGGTGAAGCGATCAACTTTGCCGATTACGGCGAACAGCTGACGCGGTACTCCCGCGCGCTCAAGGTCTGGGTTTCGGTGAGTTATTTCGGCCTGACGGCCCTTCGCGCGGCGATCGACCGCGGGATCGATCTGGCTGCGTTTGGCGAGCGCTTGTTGCGGGACGTGCCCGGAATCGAAATCACGTCGCCGGCGAGCTTCGGCATCGTCTGCTTTCGTGCGCGTCCCGACGGTGCGATCGATACCGCTGTGGTCGATGCGCTTAACGAACGCGTCAACGCGCGGGTCAATCAGGCGGGTG
>WUUC01101797.1_pt1 | contig 10214 bp, 4 predicted proteins | sample 6278441 | NCBI WGS metagenome assembly WUUC01 (sample SAMN13675441, study PRJNA597444) | soil metagenome | isolation source: soil | place: USA: Washington | collected 2017-10 | reverse complement strand
TGGCATAGGCCTGGTTGGTCTCGGTCACGCCGAGGGTAATCAGTGCCTGCATCGCCGCGACGCTGCCCTCCGCGGCGCGCGCCGCGGAGGTATACACCACCATCAGGTCGATCCGGCTGCCATCGTCATTCGCGGCCACCGGGCCCGGGTCGCTCTGGGGCATGTCGGCCGGGAAGGGCAGCGCATCGTCGACTTCCGGGTAGCGGTCGGGATCGACCTGCCGGATCACCTGGGTCTGGCCGTCGAACCGGACCTGATAGGACGCGTCGGCGGTCACGATCGACCCGACCATGACGCCGCCCGACACGACCAGGCTCACCGTGTTGATGTCGGCTTCCTTGTCATCCGCCTTCGCGGCCTGCTGGGAATCCTGAATGCGACCGAGGTAAGTCACGGTGTCGGCACCCTGCTGCTCGATGCTGGTGATCTCCGCGACCAGCGTGACATTCTCGAATGGGTTCAGGATGATTCGCGCCGGCTTCTCCTTGCTGGCAACGTTGGGCAGTTTCGCGAGATCGATGCCGACGGCGCGCGAACGCACCAACGCCATCGGCTGCTGATCGCGGGCGGCTTCACTCACCTGCGAGGCGGTGAAGAGTCCACCCTGGGTCTCCTGGGCGCCGACCCGCGCGTACATACCCGGTATGACGGCGCAGACGAGCGCGATTCCAATCAGTCTCATCACCGTTCTTCTCTTCAGTCGCGCCATATTTCCTCCACCTGACGGATACCCGAATCAGCGGCGGCCCAGGCACCTGAAGTGCCATGACCTCTGGACCCACGCTCTGCACTGTTGTGCGGACAATGGGTAAAACGACGGGTTTACTGATTCCGAACAAACCTGACCGGTGGAACGTGGCGGAAACTGGAAGGGCGGGAGGGCGGCGCGATGGACGGACGCGATCTGCCGGAGGAAGCGGCGTGGCCGTCGCGGGTCGGACTAACTCCGCAAGGTGAAGTCGAAGTCGGACAAGGTGAGGTGCGGATTGTAGTAGGGGTCGCCGTCCTCGAACACGCGCTGCCAGCGCTGACGCAGCAGATCCTCGTACTTTCGATCCTTGGCGGGATCGTAGGCGCCGCGCGACGCCGATTGATGATGGTAGAGGACGGCATACGGGGTGTAGACCACCAGGTGACCGCGGGCCCGGATGCGCAGGCACAGATCGACGTCGTTGTAGGACACCGCAAAGGCCTCGTCGAACCCTCCGAGCTCCTCGAACAGGGCCCGGCGCGTCATCAGACAGGCGCCGGTGACCGCGCTGTAGTTTCGAATCACTCTCGCGAAGTCGTAGTAGCCGGGGCTGTCACCGGGAAATCCCCAGAACACGTGTCCGGCCTTGCCGTGAATCCCAATCACCACGCCGGCGTGCTGGATTGTGCGATCGGGAAACAGCAGCCTGGCGCCGACCGCCCCCACCTCGGGTCGCTGCGAGTGCTCCAGCATCGCTTCCAGCCACTCCGCATTGATCGCTTCGGTGTCGTCGTTGAGCAGCAGCAGGTGCTCTCCGCTGGCGACCGCCGCGGCCTGATTGTTCATGCGGGCGAAATCGAACGGCCCCGAATACGGCACGACGCGGTGGCCGACGCGCTTCAGATACTCGAGTGTCTCCGGATCGTGGCTGTCGTTGTCGACAATCAGCACTTCGAACGCTCGATAGGCGGTTCGTTCTTCGAGACTGCGCACGCAACGCTCGAGCAGCCGCCAGTTGTCGCGGGTCGGGATGATGATGCTGACGAGCGGACGGCCGACGATCTCCCGCTTGACGCGGTACCTGTAGGGAGCGCCATAGCCGTCCACGACCTGGCCGGCGATGCCGCGCCGCCGCAAGGCGTCCTCCAGGGCACGGCGCCCGGCTTCGTGGGCATACGGCTTGGCACCGGGATTCGACGCCACCGAGCTTGGCGCCTGGACCCAGGAGTACAGCGGCTTGGCGACATGCGCGATGCGATCGGTCAGCTCGGTCACCCGGAGCAGCAGATCGTAGTCCTGGCTGCCTTCCATGCCCTTCCGGAACCCGCCGGCGCGCGCGATGATCTCGCGGCGATAGACACAGAAATGGGTGACGTAGTTCATCGACAGCAGCAGGTCGGGTGACCAGTCAGGCTTGAACAGCGGATCGCGGCGGACGCCGTGCCGGTCCCGCAGGTCGTGGTCGGTGTAGACGAGATCGATCGATCGATCCGCATTCAGCCGCTTCACCACCTCGTAGACCGCGTCCGGCGCCAGGACGTCGTCGTGATCGACGAGGCCGACGTATTCGCCGGTCGCGAGCGTCAGGGCATGATTCGACGCTCCCGAGATGCCCTCGTTCGTCGTCGACGATCGCAACTTGATCCGGGGATCCGTGGCGGCGAGACCCTGCAGATACGGCTGAATGTGAGACGACGTGGAGGCATCGTCGGCGATGCAGAGCTCCCAGTGGGGATAGAGCTGCTGGCGGACCGAATCGACAGCGGCGTTCAGCCAGGTCTGCTCGATGTTGTAGACCGGCATCAGCAGGCTGACGAGCGGGCGATAGGGGAATGATTGAATGTCGTCCCGAATCGCCGCGAGGTTTGCCGCGGTGAGCTGATGCCGGGCGAGCCAGCGCTGGTACTGGCGATTCAGCAGCTGGGCGTTCGAACGTGCCGCCCGGAGGGCGGCCGGCAGGTTCCTGGGATTGACCAGCAGCGTGCGAGCCGTCTTCAACACGCCGAGATGCAGGCCGGCCTCGACTCCGGCCAGCAGCTTCCGCAGCACCCGGTCCGGGCCGCTACCCGACGGCAGCGTCCGGACGCGGAGGCGCCGGTAGGCGGCGAGCACCCGCCAGCCGATCCCGGCGCGAATCAGATCGAGCTCGCGCTGAGCACGCCGGATTTCATCCTCGAGGACGGCGTTCGCCGCCTCGAGCTCACTGACCGTCGCGCGCAGCCGATCGACCTCGTCGCTGGCATCACGATTCGACTCAGTCACCAAATCTCCGGGCAACGAGCAGCGGTCCCGTCGATGGCGAGGTTCGAGCCGGCGGCGCTGGATGTGCGGCTGACAGCAACGGTCGCAGCGTTGGTGCCGTTGGCGACGTTGGCGCCTCACTGCGGCGCGAATGATGGTGGGAAAACAAGGAGTGCATGTCGTGGTCGCACGGTCCGGCCCGGCGGCCCGGCACCTGCCGACGCACTAATTTACCAGATGTGCCATTCCCCTCCTCAGGTGCCGGCGGATCGTCGCGCGATCGCTCGAGGCCGGCACTGGAAACCGCCTGCTGACGCGAACTGCCCACATCGGCCCGGATTCATCGCCGACCGGGCATGTTCGGCCGCAGGGTGACCGATAACCTCCTAGCTGAGCAATAGAAGCTCGAGTCTTGGAGGCGGGTCACACATGCGCTGGATGCACTTCCGGGTTCGACGTCGAAACCGCTCCTCGCGATCGCCCGCACCGGTGCGTGCAAGTATCACGCGCCGCCCGTCCAGCCGGGGGAGTGCGACCGGTCGGTTGCGGTTTCCCCTGCGATCGCTCGCCGTTGCCGGCGGCTGCGTGCTGGTGCTGGGTTCGGCGCGAGACGCCGCGGCGGCTTGCCAGAATGGCTCTTCGACCCAGGCGATCACGACCTCGAGCAACCCGTCCTTGTATTCCGTCTTGGGCAGTTCGAGCGCGCCGTGCGTCATCAGCGTCGCGCCGGGCACCTATACGCCTCCCGCCGCCAACATCGAGTTCGCGATCGCGAACGGGATTACCGTCCGCGCCACGGGCGGGCCGGGAACCACCGTCCTCCAGACCGCGGGTGCGCCCTTCACCTCGGTTGCGATCTGGCCCGTCAACGGCAGCTGCCCGAGCGGGGCGACACTCGACGGGTTCACCGTCAACGGCGGCGCCACCGGCGTGTTCGTCGGGGCGCTGGCGGCCGCCGGGCATGCCGGATGCGCGGTGACCGATGTGACGCTGCGGAACCTCACCGTCAACACCAATCAGGCGCCGGGCCACGGCATTCAGTTCAACAGCGTCAGGAACTCCGTCATCGACTCGTGCACCGTCAACTCGTCGGGCGGCAACGGCATCCTGCTCTACCAGGGCGCCAACAACAACATCGTGATGAACAACCGGGTCGCCGGCGCCGTCGTCCAGATGGCGATCGCGCTCCAGACCAGCGACGACAACGTGATCGTCGGCAACACCAGCGTGGCGTCAGCCTTCGACGGCATCTTCCTGAACTCGATGGTCGGCCTGTCCGGGCCCGGGAGCTCGCGCAACCGGATCGAGCGCAACAACATCTCGGGCCACAGAATCGACGGCATCGTCGTCAACGACGCGAGCGGCTCCAACTACGTCGGCCTCAACACCACCGTGTCGGCCTCGTATGTCCCCGGCTCGAGCGTCGAGCCACCGCCGGGCGGCACCGGGATCTGGGTCAACAATGCCTCGAACGGCAACTATCTGTTCGGCAACGACGTGTCCGGATCGCCCGAAAACGGCATCGACGTGCTGGCATCGAAGAGCACACTCCTCGTCGCCAACTCAGTTCACGGCAACTACCAGGGCGGGATCTGGGTCGCCGACGTCAGGTTTGCGGCGGCGGAGACGGCGCCGGCGCCGCAGGACACCGTGCTCCACGGCAACCGCAGCTTCTTCAACACCGCCAACGCGATGATCTTTCTTCAGGGTGCGATCAACTCGGAGGCGGCCTACAACTATCTCTCGGGCGCGCAGGGGCAGACGCTGGCGTCGAACATGACCACCGCCTTTCGCGTCCAGGACAGTTCCACGGCGCGGGTCTTCGAAAACACCGTCAGCGAGGTCGGCGCCCGGGCGATCGTCGACGGCACGACCGCCAACGCCACGTTCTTCCGGAACCGCTTCCTGAAAGGAACGAACATCCCGAACCCGCCGCAGATCGACGGCCGGAACGGCGTCACCTACACGCGACCGTCGCAGTTCGTCCAGTGGGATGGCGGCAGTTTTCTCGGCGGCAATCACTGGAGCGAGTTCACGATTGCTTCGGGCAATCCCGACCCCACCCATCCGTACTCGGCGTTCATCGGCACCAACGTCGACCGGTTTCCGTTCCAGTGGGAGATGCTGCAGACATCGCAGCTAGCCAACAGTCTCGTGGTGGTCGAACCGGTCGCCGGCGCGGTCCTGGCGGCAGGAACGAGGAAGACCATTCGCTGGGTGGCGCGAGGGTGCGCGCTGGTCGACATCTACTACGGCTCGGGCGCCCTCTCCCCGAGCCTGATCGCCGCGGGCTATCCGAACACCGGCTACTACTTCTGGTCCGTCCCCTCGGTCGCGCTCCGATCGGACTACTACGTGCAGCTGGGCTGCGCCGACTCCAACGACGTCTCGCTCGGGCTCGCAACGAACAGCCCGTCGTTCACGGTGGCGGCGAGCGACCTGGTGTTGATGAATCCGGGTCGCGGCACGCGGGCCGTGAACGGCAGCACGCTGCGGGTCGCATGGAAGAAGAGCGCCGCGGTCGGCGCGGTGGACATCTACGTCAGGTCGGGATCCGGCGCCGAAACCAAGGTCGCGACCGCCGCCGCCGGGGAGACGTTCAGGGACATCGCGCTTCCCGCCACGGTCTCGAGCTCGAGCCGGGTGTCGGTGCGCATCCAGGACGGCGCCACCTCGCGCCAGGATTCGGTGGACGGCTACTTCATGGTCAGAGGCGGTTCTCCCTCCTTCACCAGCGCCCTCGGGGGCCTGACGCTGCAAGTCGGATCGATTCGGATGCTCGAGTGGACCGGCACCTCTGGATCGTACGCGGTCGATCTCGACCTCCTGGGCGGCACGACCATTTCGATCGCGAGGAACCTGCCGGACTTCGGGACCTACACCTGGTTCGTTCCCGACGCCTCGGCGCAAGGCGTGACGCTTCGCGCCACCTTCAAGAACGAAAGCGGCGTGGTGGTCGGCGTCGTGGACTCAGGGCTCTTCAACATCGCCCGGGACGGGACGACGGGGCCGCCTGCGCCAGGCGGCGCCGCCAGCCGCCGCGACTTCGACGGCGATTCCAAGACCGACGTCGCCATCTTCCGGCCGTCGGACGGCACCTGGTGGATCCGATACTCCTCCCGCGGCTACGCCACCTCCGGCTATGGCTACTTCCAATGGGGGCTGCCGGGAGACATCCCGATGTCGGGAGACTTCGACGGCGACAACGCCATCGAGTTGACGGTGTTCCGGCCCTCGGACGGCACCTGGTGGATCCGCTATCCGGCGCGGGGCGACACGCCGATCGCGTATGACTCGTACCAGTGGGGCCTGCCCGACGATGTCCCCATCGCCGGCGACTTCGATGGCGACGGCAAGACCGACCTCACCGTTTATCGGCCGTCCGACGGCACTTGGTGGATCCGCTATCCGTCCCGCGGCGACACTCCGATCGCGTACAACGCGTTCCAGTGGGGCCAGCCCGGCGATATCCCCATCACCGCCGACTTCGACGGCGACGGCAAGACCGACCTCACCGTCTATCGGCCGTCGGACGGCACCTGGTGGATCCGCTATCCGGCGCGCGGCGACACGCCGATCGCATATGACTCGTTCCAGTGGGGTGCGGCCGGAGACATCCCGATCGCCGGCGACTTCGACGGCGACGGCCGCGCCGATCTCACCGTCTATCGTCCCTCCGACGGTACCTGGTGGATCCTCTATGCGTTTCGCAGCGGTGGCGCCCTTACCTACGACAGCTTCCAGTGGGGGCACCCCGGGGATATCCCGTTGGCCAGGGACTTCGACGGGGACGGCAAGACCGAGCTCACCGTCTACCGCCCGTCGGATGGCACCTGGTGGATCCAATATCCCGCGCGCGGCTACGACGCTTCCAGCTACGACTTCTATCAATGGGGATTGTCGAGCGATGAAACGATCAAGTAGCCTCGCCCGCCCGGCGCACGGAGGAACGGCCATCAGCCCCTGAGGTATCATCGGCGGATGAGCGCCGGGACGGTCAGAAGCCTGCGATCGGCGCGATGGATCCGCGGATCTTGACGGCCACCGACGACAATCAGGGCTCCGGAACGCCTTCTTCGCCCGGTCCGGTCGACACCGGGTACCGTCCGGCCGCCACCCATCGTCCGGTCCTCGAGTGGGCCCGCGTGGCGGTGGCCGGCATCCTCACCGCCCTCATCGTCTTTCATCTCATCGACCTGCTCCGCAAGTACTTCGTGGACGTCCTCTTCATGGACGCCTGGGAAATGGTGCCGCTGGTCGAGAAGACCTACTTGGGCACAGCCACGATCGGCGACTTCTGGGCCCAGGCCAACGAGCACCGGCCGCTGTTTCCGCGGTTGATCCTGGTTCCCCTCGCCCGCCTCACTCACTGGGACATCCGCGCCGAGGTGCTCCTCAATCTTGGCCTCGGCGGCCTGATGACCCTGACGGTTGCGCGCTACCTGCGCCAATGCCGGCGCGTGATGGGTCCGGCGCCCTTCTGGACCCTGCCCCTGGCGGCACTCTTCATCTTCGGGCCGGGGCAATGGGAGAACTGGCTCTGGGGATGGGAGTTCCTCATCTTCCTGCAGGTGACAACGGGCGTCATCGGGCTCTATTTCCTGACCAAACCGGATTCGGGATGGCCGGCGTTCGGCGCCTCGCTGGTGCTCGGCATCGTCGGCAGCTACTCGTTCGGCAACGGCTTGATGATCTGGCTGGCCGGTCCGCCGGTGATCCTGCTGGGATCGCACCCCCGCAAGTATCTCCGCCTGGCGATCTTCATCCTCGTGGGCCTCGCCACGGTCGGCCTGTATGTCCAGGGCTGGCACCCCAACCCGGGCCACCCGTCGGTCGCCAGGAACTTCGAGAGCCTCGCCGCGTTCACCTACTTGATGAAGTACTTCGCCATCTACCTGGGAGCCAGTGTCTGCAACTTCTCCGAAGAGGGAGCGATGGCTGCGGGCTGGGCTGGTCTCGCACTGTTCGTGGCCGTCGTGGTTGCCGCGATCGGACGTCCGTCCCTGCGTCCTCACCTGATGTGGCCATTGGCGCTGGGCCTCTACGTGCTCGGGAACGGCGTGCTGACCAGCGCCGGCCGGGCCGGGTTCGGCACCCGGCAGGCCCTGTCCTCGCGCTATGAAACGATTTCGATGCCCCTCTGGATCGGCCTGGTGCTCTTCCTCACCGTGGTCCTGGGTGTTGAACGGGGGAAACGACCGGTCCGCGCCCGGGCGTGGCCGACGTTGATCTACTTGATGATCGCGGCCATTGCGGTGTGCTCCGTCACCAGCGCCAATCGCAGCGAAGCGGCGTGGCAGCGGTGGCACGCCCACCTGGCGCCCGCCCGCGAAGCCCTGCGGGCCAACGGCGACGGGCTGCTGCAGACCCGCTTGTACCCGAATCCCTTCATCATCACGGAGCGCCGCCAGACTCTCGTGCGCTACCGGCTTCAGGTCTTCCGTCGCGGTGCCTTGGGTCGAAGGGCCAGGTGAGCCGGGGCGATGCTGAACCGGACGCGTCAGGTTCGCCGTGCGGCTCCGGTCCGACGATCAGTCCGCAAAATGCGAAGGCTCTGAGCCTTGAGCTGAGCGGCGACCGCAAAGAGGATCAGGCAGACCAGCAGGCCGGTCAACGTGCCGTGAAGGACGATGAGGGTGACATAGAAGATCCACGGCGCGATCGCGGTCGTGGTCAGGTTGTGGATCGCGGTAAGGGCTGCCAGTGCCAGCACCGCGAGCGCCAGGCCGACCGAGCTGCCGATCAGCGAGCGCACCGCAATCGCCTCGAGGAACGGCATGAACATGTGGATGCCGTGGGTGATCAACCGCATGTAGCTCATATGCGATCGGCCGCCATACCGCGTCCCCCTGCCGAGCGGCACATAACGGCGCCGGAACGGCAGGCTGATCAGCGACGCCGAGTAGCACTGGTCGAACGAGGGATGATCGATGGTCCTCGTGATCAGCGCTCCCCGCGTGGCGGCGAAATTGCCGCTCTGAACGACGACTCCGGTGGCGAGCCGGAACACCCGACGGAAAATCGCGTAGAAGATCTTGAACGCGAGCCGCTCCTTCCGCGTCGTCCGCCTCGCAATGGCGACGAGATGACGGTCGTCGCCTTCGAGCAGGGGGGCGAGCAGCAACGGCAGATCCTCCGGCCGATCCTCGCCGTCCGAATCCATCGTGATGACGATGTCGTCGGGTTCGAACTGGTTGCTCAACTCCCGGACGGCAAAGACGATCGCGCCCTGATGTCCCAGGTTGTAGGGCGGCGTGATCACGACCGTCCCGTCCTCGTCCGTCATCGACCGGACGTCGGGATCCTCGCCTGCCGTGTCGTCCACCATGACGAATTGCACGACCGAGAAGCCGCCAAGCGCGGTGAGCTCCCGGCTGGCCCGCCGTCGCAGCTCGGTGAAGCGATCGACGTCGTAATACACCGGGCAGACGACGAACACCCGGGGGCGGGCTGATAGCGCGCGGGAGCGGATGGCGGCGTCGGAAATCACGGAGGCAGCCTTGCAGATGCTCGCGAGCGCGTCAAGCCGTCGACCATCGCTTGGCGGGATCCCGACAACGAGGCGCGGCCGCTCAGGATCCGGCGGCGTGAGGCCGTCGCCACACCGCCAGCACGGACTTGCCCACCGCGTGGCGCAGCCAGCGATCGAGGCGCACGGAACAGGGAACGAGCCAGCTGTCCCAGAAATGAATCTGTTGCGGCGTCGGCATGCGGCGATTGAGCAGAAGCCGGTTGGCGGTCGAAGCGAGCAGACCCGCCGCGTCGAGATATCCGAGCCGCTCCAGCCTCAGCCCGCCGGGCCCGGCCGCCGCCAGCGTCCGCTTCGAGTAGCGTCGATGGTGGCCAATCGCCTCGTCGAACGGCGTGAAGAGCCATTGATGCGCCGGCGCGAGCACGATGAGAGTGCCGCCGGGCCGGAGGTGCGCCATGGCCTGCACCAGTTCGTGCTCGTCGTCGGCGATGTGCTCCAGGACGTCGATGTAGAGAATGGCGTCGAACTGCGCGGTCGGATCGAGATCGGCCAGGGTTCCGACGACCAGCCGATAGCGGCTGCGGTCACCGGCGGCGTCGAGCGATTGCTGGAGCCGACCCGCCAGGGACGGATCCGGCTCGAGGCAGATCCAGCTGCCGCTGGTTGTGCCTCGGAGCAGGGTCGTGTTGGTGCCGATGCCCGCTCCGACTTCGAGGATTTCTCCCGACAGGTACGGCGCCACCTGGGACCGCCAGTAGGCTTTCCAGTTGCGCGCGTGGGCAAACAGCTCGAGCTCGGTCCCGACATAGA
>WUUC01049181.1_pt1 | contig 10214 bp, 9 predicted proteins | sample 6278441 | NCBI WGS metagenome assembly WUUC01 (sample SAMN13675441, study PRJNA597444) | soil metagenome | isolation source: soil | place: USA: Washington | collected 2017-10 | reverse complement strand
GCTGCGCCGGCTGGCGCTGGCGATCGAGCGGACGTGGTACGCCCCGGCGGGGTCCTCGGGCGGACGCCACCGCGCGTCGGCACCAGGGGCCGGCTCCGCCGGGACGGCTCAGGCGGGCCAGACCCGCCGGTGGGTGGAGGATCTGCGTCGCGACGCCTCACTTGTCTGCGGGGCGATGCTCGCGAACTCGCCGCGGCGGGCCCGGCTGCGGGCGCGACTGCTCCCGGTCGCGTTCACCGACGTCGTGCGCAGCGCAGGGCGCAGGGTGGCCGACGGGCTCGATGTGGTGGACAACGCCGTTTCCGCCGTGGGCAGACGCTTGGGGCCGTACCGGCGCTGACCCCGGTCAAGGATGGCCGGCGGGCGCGGCCGGCGAGCGTGGCCGACGGGCGATCAGGTGGCTTTAGTGTTGCTCAAGCAACGGTAACCGCACCTGATCCACTTAGCGCGTCAGGCGCCTGGGGTCAACGGTCGCGCTCGTCGCGGCGCCGGGTCCACCGCTGCTCCATTCTGGCCATAAACCCGCCGCTTCCCTTGCCCGGCCGAGTCCGACCGGAGGCGGAACGCCGCCGCTTGGTCTTGGACGGGGCGCCCCCCCCGACGACCTTGAGATCCGAGGTGCCGACCTGGCGGTAGCTGGAGATGGCGAAGATGGCCGAGACGAGCATCGCTACGAAGCCGAAGATACTCACCGGCAGCAGGTTGGTGACGAGCCCGGTCATGAGCAAGACAACGCCCAGACCGAAGACGACCGACGCGATGGCGACCCGCCGGCGGGTCCTGCGGCGGGGGTCGGAACCACGAAGCGCTGTCGCGAACTTAGGATCCTCGGCGTACAGCGCCCGCTCCATTTGCTCGAGCAGCCTCTGCTCGTTCTCAGAGAGGGGCACAGTGTCCTCCTACGGGGCTGTCACCGGGGTCATCGACGGTGACTGCGGGTCCTGATGAGAATAGGCGCCGGCGCCCCATGGCGAAACCCGACCCCCTTGTTAGACGGTTGGCATGAGACCGAGGTTCCGCACAAGCACACCGGGCATGCGTCCGCCAGGACGATCCTCCCACGCCGTCGGGTGTTCACGTCGCGGAAACTACCACCCTGGTGCCGTCCCCGCGCAGATGCGCGCACCGATTGCCCGCCAGCGGGAGCACCGGGGACTCCCGGCGGCGTGGTTGGCCCCCCAGGAGGGATCATCGCGGTCCCCCGGCGGGTCGCCTGGGCGTCGCATGCGGTGTCACCGATCGCGGCGGCCCCGTGGTCCCCACCCCCCCCGTCCCGGCTCGGCTCCCTGTGCGGGCCGCCCTCCTGCATGATCATCGGTTGCGCTGGAGGCCTCGGACGAGCCGGCACCGGACCGGCTGGCACCGGGGATGGTGCCGGTGCGCCCGTCGGTGCGCCCGTCGGTAGGGACCAGTCGAGCCGGGCGTACCGACCCCGAGCCGAAGCGCCGCGAGGCGCGGTCGGCCGCCCGCTCGGCATCGCGCCAACCGTGCACCGGCTCGTCCAAGAGCAACTGATGGGGCGTCCGGTCACCGTCGACCAGCTGCTCCACCCGCACGCCCACTAGCCGGATGCGCGCTCGGTCGAGACCGAGCGCTTCGTAGAGGCCGCGAGCCGTGGTGTAGACGTCGCGGCCTACGTCGGTCGCCTCCCGCAGCGTCCGTGAGCGAGTGATGGTGGTGAAATCGGCGAAACGCACCTTGATGCTCACCGTGCGCCCAGCCAGGCCACCGGCCCGCAGCCGCCGGGCCGTGCGCTCGGACAGCCGTAGCAGCTCGCGCAGGATGACGATGGGGTCATCGACGTCGTGGGAGAAGGTTTCCTCGGCCCCGATGCTCTTGTCGGGTTCGTGCGGCACCACCGCGCGCTCATCACGTCCCCAGGCCAGGGCGTGCAGATGCGCGCCGGCGCCCTGCCCGAGGGCTCGCTGGAGGGTGGACTTAGAGGTGTTCGCGATGTCCCCGACCGTGCGCAGACCCAGACGCAGCAGGGATTCCTCGGTCTTGTCCCCCACCCCCCACAGGGCACCGACGGGCAGGGGGTGCAAGAAGGCAATGACGTCCCCGGCGGGGATGACGAGCAACCCGTCGGGCTTGCATCGCGTCGTCGCAAGCTTGGCTACGAACTTTGTCGTGGCGATGCCCACGGAGCAGGTGATGCCCTGCTCGTCGGCGACCCGGTCCCTGATGGTCTGACCGATGTGCGCGGGGCGACCGTGCAGGCGCAGCGCACCGGAGACGTCCAGGAACGCCTCGTCCAGGGCGAGGGGTTCCACCAGGGGGGTAATGGAGCGGAAAACTTCCAGCACACCGGCGGAGATACGGGTGTAGTCCTCGTGGTGGGGCGCCAGCACGGTGGCCTGGGGGCACAGCCGTCGAGCTCGCGTCATCGGCATCGCAGAGTGCACACCGAAGCGCCGAGCCTCATAGGTGGCCGAGAGCACCACCCCACGTGTCCCCCCGCCACCGACCACAACCGGCGTGCCGATGAGATCGGGATGGCGCAGCAGCTCGACCGAGGCATAGAAGGCGTCCATGTCGACGTGCAAGACGGTGCACCCGGTGTCATCGGCCGGTGCTGGCTCGGCGCTTCCGGCCGGCCGGGCCGCTGACCCGAAACGATCCAGCTGCTGGCGCCGACTCATCGGCGCACCCGTCCAACTGCTTGCCGCACGTCAGTCGCGCACTGCAAGCAGGTGCAGTGCGGTGGCCACACCGGCAAGGACGGGGTGCTCGGCAACCGCCAGCTCGAGTTCGGCCAGCGCCTCCGCGGCTCCCGGCTCAAGGTCCAGCAGCGAGCCGGGGACAAGGTCAGCGAAGACGGGGGCACCGTGGACCGTGCGGATGCGCAGATCGGCCGCAGCAAGCACGGCGAGGACCTCGGCCTCGGTGAAACGCCGCGGGACCGGATCACCGGGCCCCCAGCGGCCGTGGGGGTCGCGTAGGGCATGCAGGGCCTCGGCGAAGTGCCCGGACAGCGCCCGGGCGAGCACGATCGCGGTGCGCTGGGCGACCAGCAGGCTGAGCACGCCACCCACCCGTAGGACCCGGGCCAGCGCGGTGACGGCCGCAGCCGGGTCCTCGACGTGCTCCAGAACACCGTGGCACAGCACCACATCTGCACTGGCAGGAGCCACCACGTCGAGGAGGCCGGCTGCATCGCCCTGGACGCCGTGGATGCGGCCGGTGACCTCTGCCTCGGCGGCGCGGCGATCGAGGGAGGCCAGGGCGTCGGGGCTGGGGTCCACGACCGTGACCGTGTGGCCGAGCTGGGCGAGGGGCACGGCGAAACCGCCGGTACCGCCGCCGGCATCGAGGATGTCCAGGCCAACCCGCCCGGTGACCGCGACCTGTCCGGCCAGGGCATCACGGAGCACGTCCCACACCACGGCAGTACGGGGAGAGCGGCGCCCGCGTAGACGGTCGACCACGGCGGCCTCCTCGGATGATGGCGATGGTCGGTCGGGGCTGTCGGGAACGATGATGGCGCCGGAAGCGGGCGGAAGGTGTTCGAGCCGGGGTGTGCATCTGTTGATGTGTTGTGTTTGGCCCACTCTAGTGAGCGCGCCGTTCTCATCCGCCGGAGCTGCCGGGACTGGAGTGCCATAGCTTGCGAGGAGGCGAGACGACGACGGTCTTGGTCTGCTCCCCTGCGGGCTTGATGTCGGCGTAGGGGGATTGGCGGAAGCCGCTGGCATGGATCAGCACCCGACGTCCTCCCATGCCGCCTGCTTCGCTCCCCGCCTCACCCTCGCGCGGTTCGTAGGTCGCCACCGCGCCGCCCACCGGTGGGGCAGCGATCACCGGCCGGCTGGATCGGCTGGCCGCCGCCCCCCGGACGGAGCCCTCGGTGACGATCGTGGGTTCCTCCATCACCGCGAGCACGCGCTCGAGCCCGCCGCGCTCCCAGGCCGCCTGCAGCGAGGTGAGCTCCCAGCATGCGGTCGCCCGCAGCGACACCCCCCGCGGGCCGGTGCGTCGCAAGATCCCGCGAACGACGAGGAGCCAGGAGTGGAACAGGGTCGCGGCGTAGGGGCCCTGGGCATCTTCGAAGAAGGTGGCGTCCACCGGTCCGGTTGCGTCATCGAGGGTGAGGAACACCACCCGACGCCCCGAGCGGATCGGCGGTGTCTGGGTAGCGACCTTCACACCGGCGACGAGCAGCTCCGACCGTGAACGGCGGTGCAGGAGTTCATCGGAGCGGGTGGTCCCCAAGGCATGCAGGAGCTCGGCGTAGAAGTCAACGACGTGGCGGCTGACGTCGAGCCCGAGCACTTCGAGCTCGGCGCGTACGCGTTCGGCCCCCGTCATTTCGGGCAGCCCACTCGCGACCGCCTCCGGGGAGTCCAACAGGTCCAGGGTGAGTTGCACAGGCTCTGCCCGGACGGGGCTGGGCCCTTGGGATTGGCGGGCCGCGAGTTCGCGGACGCCGGTCGCGCGAGGGGCGGCAGAACCCTCGGGAGCAGGACCAGGGGCGGGGCCGTCGGGACCCGGCGTGCGGGGTTGCGAGCGCCCCCGTCCTCGGTTGACCGCACGAGTCCACCGGTCCAGCTCGGCGACCTGCAGGAGAAGGTCCCGTCGGGTCAGCCGGCCCCGGCGCCGCACCGGGGCCGGAATGCCGATGGAGTAGAGGGAATCGAAGGCCCCGGCGACGACGAGCCGCTCCATGACGGGCTGAGAAACCCCGGCGCGGTGCCAGAAATCCGAGAGTGAACCGTAGGGCCGGCCGGCAACGATCCTGGCAACCTCGGCTTCGGTGATCCCCTTGACGTCGGTGAGGGCGAGGCGGATGCCATAGGGCCGACCGTCCGGCAGTCCTTCTGGAGGTGCCTCACGGGCCGGCTGACCGAGGATGGCCGGGGGCGGCTCGTCATGCGGGCCGACCCGCTCGACGCGGTAGGACACATCGGAGCAGTTGACATCGAGGGACAGGACGGCAATCCCGAACTGCCGAGCGTCATCAAGGATGAGCCGCTTGGGGTACATGCCGGGGTCATGCGTGAGCACTCCGGCAAGAAAGGCTGCAGGGTGGTGGGCCTTGAGCCACGCCGACTGATAGGTCGGCAAGGCGAAGGCCGCGGCGTGGGCCTTGCAGAAACCGAAGGAGGCAAAGGCTTTGAGCACCTCCCACACCTGGTCGACGACCGTCGCGTCATAGCCACGGCCCAAAGCCAGCGGGCGGAACCAGGTCTGGACCTCGGGCTGGGTCTCGTGGGAGCCCATCGCCCGGCGGGCCTCGTCGGCCTCGGCGAGGGTGCACCCGGTGAATGTCGCCACGATGCGCAGCACCTGCTCGTGGAAGACCACGACGCCAAAGGTCTCCCGCAACACCGGTTCGAGATCGGGGTGGAGATAGGACGCGACGTTCCACCCCTGCCTGGCCTCGAGGAAGGGGCGGACCATGTCGCTCTTGACCGGGCCGGGCCGGAACAGCGAGATATCGATGATGAGGTCGTCGAACGTCTCGGGGGCAAACTTGCCGATCAGCTCACGCTGGCCGGGTGACTCGATCTGGAAACAACCCAAGGTCCGGGTGGATTGAATCAACCGGAACGTCGCCAGATCATCGAGGGGCACCGCATCGAGGTCGGGGGGTGCGACATCCTCCACTCGGGCGATCTCTTGCGCCGCGTGGGCCATCGCTGACTGCATCCGCACACCGAGCACATCGAGCTTGAGTAGCCCGAGGTCTTCGACGTCGTCCTTGTCGAACTGGCTCATCGGGAACCCGAGCCAGCTGGCTTCCACGGGGGTGCGATCGAGCAACGTCGTGTCGGACAGCAGGACCCCGCACGGGTGCAGCGCCACGTGGCGGGGCAGGCCGTCCAGGCGCTCGACGAGGCGGAACATCAGGTCGAGCTGCCCGTCGCCGATCCCGGAGGCGCGCAACTCGGGCAACTCACGCATGGCGGTCCTGGCGTCCCTGGCCCGGATGTGCGGGAAGGACTTGGCCAGCGCATCAACCTCCCCAGGAGGCAGACTCAGGGCCGCTCCCACATCGCGGATCGCATGGCGTACGCGGTAGGTGTCCATCATGGACACGCAGGCGCACCGCTCCCCGCCGAAGCGGTCGAGGATGCGTTGATAGATCTCGGTGCGACGCGCGGACTCCACGTCGATGTCGATGTCGGGCAGCTGGGCCCGCAGCGGGGACAGGAAACGCTCCATCAGCAGGCCGTAGCGCATCGGCTCCACCCCGGAGATGCCTAACAGGTAGGTCACCAAGCTGCCTGCTCCCGAGCCGCGTGCAGCAACTCGCACTCCCATCCGGCGGATGAGGTCGACGACGTCGGCCACGGTGAGGAAGTAGGAGGGGTAGCCGAGCCGGTGGATCATCTCGAGCTCGCTGGTGAGCCGGTCCTGGACCTCGCGGGAGGCGGGCATCCCCCGGCGGCCGAACCCGGCCTCGCAGCGCTCGCGCAAGACAACGTCCGCGGGGCGGCCGCCGCCGGCAGAGGGGTTGGCGGCAGAGGGGTTGGCGGTAGAGGAGTTAGTAGCAGAGGTGTTAATAACAGAGGTGCTCAGCTCAGGAAAGTGGATCTCCCCGATGCCGAGGTCGGCGCGCGGGTCGAGCGCACACCGGTCGGCGACGCGGCGGGTGGCGGCCAGCAAGGCCGCGGTGGCCGACTCCGCGAGCCCGCTGTGCCGCACCACCTCCCCTGCGATCTGCGCCATCTCCTTGCCGGACTTAAGGAAACCCTCGGCGTTGGTCCTGTCAACATGACGCAGGTCGAGTGCGACCAGGCGGCGGGAGGCATCCAGGACATCAGCGGTCGGGGCATCGGAACGGTCGGCGTAGCGGACGGCGTTGGTCAGCACCACGCCGAGATGCTCCTCGTCGGCCAGGCGCAACATCCGGGCCGCGTGGGTCACCGCGAGCGGGCTGGTGTCGCGGGATCGGTGGGAGATGACTTCAACAAGCAGGTCCTCGGTGGCGACCGCAGCGCGCCACCGTCGTAGCACGTCGCGGGCGAGGTCGAGGCGCCGCCGACGGATGGCACGGCCCAGCTCGGAATCGGGGCCCAGCAGAACGAACAATCCGCCCTTGCGGGTGTGCTCGGCGACCAGGTCGAGGGTGCTCACCGGCTGACCACGCTCGCCGCGCAGATGTGTCGCACTCACTAGTCGGCACAGCGCCGCCCAGCCCCGCTTGTCCTGCGCCAGCAGGGTGATCCGCGGGAACCGCGGGTCCACGCTGGCGCCGCCACGTGCGGGGGTGCGCCGGGCCGCATCGGGCAACGGGCGTACCCCGCGCTCAGCGAGAGAGACGGTGAGATCCGGGGAGGGCTCAACGGCCAGGTCTACGCCCAGCACGGGACGGATGCCGGCTGCTCGGCAGGCCATCGCGAACTTGACCGCGCCGTAGACCCCGTCGCGGTCGGTGAGGGCGAGGGTGTCCATGCCGTGATCGACGGCACGCTCGACGAGAACCCGGGGGTGGGACGCGCCATAACGCAGGGAGTAGCCGGACGCGACATGGAGGTGGGTGAAGGGATCACCGAGGGGAGACGTCATGGCCTCAGATCGATAGTGCTGGGCAGTGAGACCCCGAGCGTCGTCTCGATGAGCGCGGTGAATGTCTCGCTGTCACGAAGGAGGTCATCGGCTTCGCGAGCGGTCACCGCGGTGCGGATCCCCGCCTCGGCCGCGGCGCGCTTGGCGGCACCCGCGGCGAAGAAGGCCGCCCACTCGGTGAGCTCGGGTGCTACCCGCGGCAGGAGCACCCAGGCGCTGCGCGGCCGGCGCCTGCCCTCGGTCGGATGGGTCCGCACCGCAAGCACGGCCGCGGCCGAGCGCAGCGCGGCGAGGTGTGCGGCGGCATAACGCTCGGCCGGCACGGTCGTTGCCGCCGCGGTGGCCAGGCCGCGGTGCGCTAGATCAAGGAGGTCCAGGGCCGCCGGCACGAGCGGGGGCCGGGTGCGGATGCGGGTCGCCGTCGATGACCGGGTAGCCGTCGATGACCGGGTGGCAGTCGTCATCACGACCTCAGTCCAGGGCCTGCAGCAGGGTCCAAGACCCTCGGGTCCAACCAAAACCGAGATCGAACACCCCGGTGCCATACATCTGGCCGGCGCTCGCCTCGACCCGCCACACCTCGAGCTCGTCATCGATGGCGTCCGGGCCGGAGATGGTGTCCGGGTCGGAAGGTAACGACACCGGGGCGGTGGTGCCTCTCCACCACGCGCCGCTCTCCACCCAGTGGGTGAGTACTTCACGCACGACGTAGAGCCGACCTCTCCAGAGGAACTCGGCCGGCGCATCGTCACGGCGCCGTACGTCCACGGGGTCGTCATATCGTCTGGTCATCGGGTCGTTCCTCCTCGTTCGTCACGGCGCGCTGGTGCGCGAGGACGCCGGGGGAAGACGGCGACGGCGGTAGCCGGTCCGGGTGAGACGCTTCCCCACGCACACCCGGACCGGCCGTCCCGTCCGGGGCACGGGGGTCGAGATCCGTGCACCCGGACGGGTATTCCTGGAGTGGGCCGCGAGCCCGACCAGATGCTCGAACACATGTTCGAACACGTCAAGAGTAAACCGCCCCCGACCAGGTGCGTCAACGCGATCGGTCAATCTGGGGATAACACCGCCGGGCGCCGGACGTCAGGGTTGGCCGGTTGATACGCGGGAGCCGTCCCGGCAGCGCAGCTCGAGCGGAGCGTACGAGAATTCGCGTTTGCCCCTAACCTTCAGGCTCGGGAGTTGATCAACGGAGGATCGATCATGCCGAAGCTGCGCGTGCACAACTTCGCCATCTCCACCGACGGCTACGCGGCCGGTCCCAGCTTGCCCGCGGTTGTGCACTTCCGGTTATCGCGGACCAACCGACCGGCACCCGCTTGAATACTCAGCGAACGGCAGGCGCCAGGTCCGCGGGGGTTTCGTACGGTGAAGGGGTGTCGCAAACCTGGGAAACCGGCGCGCCCGGGGTGCTGTGCCTGCCATCGGGGCGGCTGATCCGCGGCCGAGGGCTCCGTCGCCCGACACCGACCGGTCCCACGCCCACCTTCGCCGTCTACCTGCTCGGCCACCGCCCGCCGGCGCTCGGGTGGGAGGCGCGCTGGGTGCGCTGGCCCGACTTCCTGCTGCCGAGTGACCCCGAGGCCGCGCGCCGCGCGCTCCAGGAGGCCTGGGAACGGTCCTGGGATGAGCGGGTCGAGGTGGCCTGTGGCGGGGGCCGCGGCCGAACCGGCACGGCGCTGGGGTGCCTGGCCGTCCTGGACGGCGTGCCGGCCGAGCGGGCGGTCGCCTACGTGCGGCGGCACTACGACACCCGCGCCGTCGAGACCCCGTGGCAGCGGCGCTATGTGCGTCGTTTCCCGCCCGCCTGAGCGCCGCCGAGAGCCGTGCATCACCACGTGTCGCCCTCGCGCCAGTCGCAGGTCAGCTCGCCGTGCAGGTCCAGCGGCGCCGACAACGGCAGGACATAGATGCAGTCGTCCTCCGCCGCGGTGCGAACGACACCGGCGGGCGTGAGCGCCGACGTGGGCCCCTGCCACCGGTGCCAGCCCCGGGCGGCGTAGAAGTCCGCCCCCTCATCGCTGGCCCCCAGGGCCGCCACCTCGTATGCATCGCGCGCCACCTGTTCCAACGCCGTCATCAGTGCCGCGCCGTGCCCACGCCGGCGGACGTCCGCTCGGACCCCGACGCCCTCGACATAACCCGTGCGCAGCGCGCGACCCTCGTGCAGGAGTCGACGTTGGATCAACGATGCGTGCCCGATGAGCTCGAACCCGTCCCATATCAGGGCATGCATCCCGCCGAGGCAGTGCTCCCAGTCGTGATCGGTCAACTCGCCCTCAAAGACCCGACCGAGAAGGTCGTGGGCCGCGGCCAAGACGGCGGGGTCCAGCTGGCCGGTGTGGGCTAGGACGAGCGTGGTCGTGTTCATCACCGCGCGGCGCTTTCGAGCACACGCTTGAGCGTCAGCAGGTCGGCCTCGACGAGCCCAAGGTCACGCCGGAACCGGTCGTCGGATGTGCCCACCGGGCGGAAGACCGTGAACAGCACCTCGGCACCGTCGGCATTGGCGATGACGCGCATCGGGTTCAGCACGTCCAATCCCTGGTCATCGGTGACCCGGTGATCGAGCACTCCCAGCACGTTGTCCGCGGCGAAAGCGACGCGTACGGGCCCCCCTGCCGTCTCAACGACCCAGCCGCCGGTGTCCTCACGCACCGCCTTGGCGAAACCCGGTGCCCAGTGCGGCAAATTGCGCG
>WUUC01116677.1_pt1 | contig 10216 bp, 8 predicted proteins | sample 6278441 | NCBI WGS metagenome assembly WUUC01 (sample SAMN13675441, study PRJNA597444) | soil metagenome | isolation source: soil | place: USA: Washington | collected 2017-10 | reverse complement strand
CGCTGCTGACGGCGACGACCGCGTCGGCAGACTCGAGGGCGGTCCGCTCGATCCAGCTGCTGACCTCGTAACCGCCTCCGAGCTGCTCCCGCTTCCAGGGCCGCAGCGGTTCGAGCGAGTGGACGGTCACGACCAGCGGGATGCGGTGGGCCATCCTGGCCAGGATGCCGGCCAGGTGCGTGTACCAGGTGTGGACGTGGACGACGTCAGCCTCGACCGGGTCCGCCAGCATCGCCAGGTCGCGCGACAGCGCGCCGAGCATCGGCCGCAGCAGGGCGTCGGCGCGCTCCAGGTCGTGGGCCGGCGGGTAGCCCTGGACGCGCCAGCCGGCGGAGCGTTCTGACCGGGTGCCGAAGGTGCGGACGTCGAGCTGAATCAGCTCGCGCAGGTGCCGGGTGAGCTCGCCGATGTGGACGCCGGCCCCGCCGTAGATCTCTGGCGGGAACTCGTTCGTGAGGATGAGGGCGCGCACGCCCCCCAGACTACCCCGCCGCCTGGCCCCCCACTTGGTCGCGATGGTGGCGGCCGTTGGACGCTGCGCGGAGGAAGCGTTCGACCTCGTCGAGCTCGAACGGCTTCGAGATGACCGGCGCCCATACGCCGATCTCCGCCTGGCGCATTGGGTGCGCGGCGGTGCACACGAGGATCGGGACGCCGTCCATGCGCCGGTCGCCGCCGAGCTCCCGGGCGCGGTCGCCGCCGCTGCCGTCGGGCAGGTCGTCGTCGAGAATGACGAGATCCGGGCGTCGCCCGCGCAGCTCGGCCTCGAAGTCCCGCAGGCGGGTGAACCCGCGGGCAGTCCACCCTGACTCCTCCGCCACGTCACGCAGCAGGGCCAGGGTCGCGAGGTCGTCCTCCACGACGAACACGACCGGCGCGGAGGGCGCCGGTTCGGAGCGTTCCCCCGAGTCGAGAGTGCGTCGTCGTTTGGGTGTTCTGCCAGCCACCACGTCCCATTGCACAGGCATTGCCCGACTCATGCTTGCAATGCCCATGCCGCGCCGCGGCCGTGGCCTGCGGAACCCGTGGCCTGCGCGCGCCGCCGACAACCGAACCCCTGCCGGCGCCCTCAGCAGCGACCTGGCGCGCATACTCCCCTGTAGTATCCTAGCGAGGCCATGACCGACCCCACTCCGGACGCCGCCGGCGAGCTGACCCTGCCCGTCGTGGGCATGACGTGTGCCAGCTGCGTGAACCGCATCGAGCGCTTCCTCGGACGCGCGGACGGCGTCCGCCAGGCCAGCGTCAACCTGGCCACCGAGCGCGCCACGGTCAGTTTCGACCCCGCCGTCATCGACCGCACCGGGATCGTGGCCGCCATCGAGGCGTCAGGCTACGAGGTCGGCCGCGACGCGACTGCCGAGGGGGCCGGCGAGGACGTCGCAGCTGACGAAGCGCAGCGCGCGGCAGAGCGCAGCGAGCTCCTGCGGAGCGCCGCCGCCTCGCTCACCATCGGGCTGGCGATGATGGCCATCATGTTCTGGCCGGGAGGCCCTCCATGGCCGATGACGGAGGTGAACCGCTGGATGCTCGTGCCCGCCACGATCGTGCAGTTCGTGTTCGGCCAGCGCTTCCTGGTCGCCGCGCTGCGTGGTGCGCGCCATGGCGAGGCGAACATGAACACGCTCGTCGCCATGGGCACCCTGGCAGCCTACGGCTACTCGCTCGTCGTCACGCTCCTGCCCGACGCGGTGATGGCCGCGGGGCTGAGCCACGAGACGTACTTCGACTCCGCGGCGGTCATCATCGGTCTCGTCCTCTTCGGCCGCTGGCTCGAGGCGCGCGCCAAGGGCCAGGCCGTCGGCGCGGTCAAGGCGCTGCTGAGGCTGCGGCCTGATACGGCGCGCGTGCTCCGTCCCGGCGGCGAGCGCGAGATCCCGGTCGACCAGGTCGCAGCCGGCGACCTGCTGCGGGTCCGCCCCGGGGACCGCGTGCCGGTCGACGGCGTGCTCATCGATGGCGCCTCGGCGGTCGACGAGTCGATGCTCACCGGCGAGTCGCTTCCGGTGGAGAAGCGGGTCGGCGACCGGGCGATCGGCGCCACCCTGAACACGAGCGGCTCGTTCGTCATGCGCGCCGAGCGCGTCGGCCGCGATACGACACTCGCCCAGATCGTGGCGCTCGTGGAGCGCGCTCAGGGCTCGAAGGCGCCCATCCAGCGCGTGGCGGACCGCGTGACCGGCTGGTTCGTGCCCGCGGTCATCGGCGTCGCGGCCCTCACCTTCGGCGCGTGGCTGCTCCTCGGCCCCGAGCCGAGCCTGCCGTTCGCCCTGTCGAGCGCGGTCGCGGTCCTCATCATCGCCTGCCCATGCGCCATGGGCCTGGCCACGCCGACCGCGATCATGGTCGGCACCGGCAAGGGCGCCGAGCACGGCATTCTCATCCGCGACGGAGCCGCGCTCGAGGAGGCCCGCCGCGTGACGGCTGTCGTGCTCGACAAGACCGGCACGATCACCCGCGGGGAGCCATCGGTGACGCTCGTGCAGACGGCGCCGCAGATCGAGGAGCGCGACCTGCTGCGACTGGCGGCCACCGCCGAGCGCGGCAGCGAGCATCCGCTGGCCGAGGCAATCGTGCGCCATGCGGACGAGATCGGCATCGAGCCGGGCGAGGCTGAGCGCTTCGAGGCGGTCGCCGGGCGCGGCGTGCGCGCGGTCGTCGACGGCGCCGAGGTGCTCGCCGGCACGGCAGCCTTCTTCGCCGACGAGGGCATCGACATCGCTGTGCTCGAGAGCGTGGAGGTCGGCACCGGCACCCCGATCTTCGTGGCCCGCGACGGGCGGGCCATCGGCCTCATCGGCCTGGCCGATACGGTGAAGCCCGGCTCGGCCGAGGCGGTGCGGCGCCTGCGCGCGTCCGGGCTCGACGTGTGGATGGTGACCGGCGACCGGCGCGCCACGGCCGAGGCGATCGGCTCCGAGGTCGGCATCGGTCCCGATCGCATCCTGGCCGAGGTGCTGCCGGGCGAGAAGGCCGAGCGCATCCGCCGACTCCAGTCCGATGGTGCGGTGGTGGCCATGGTCGGCGACGGCATCAACGACGCGCCGGCGCTGGCGCAGGCCGACCTCGGGATCGCGATCGGGACCGGCGCCGACGTGGCGCTCGAGGCCTCGGACGTGACGCTCGTCGGCGACGACCTCGGCGCGGTGCCGGCGGCCGTGCGCCTGTCGCGGGCCACGATGCGCACGATCCGCCAGAACCTGGCGTGGGCCTTCGGCTACAACGTGCTGCTCATCCCGGTCGCCGCCGGCGCCCTCTTCCCGGTGGCAGGCCTCCTGCTGAACCCGGCCCTGGCGGCCGGCGCCATGGCGCTCTCGAGCGTCAGCGTCGTCGCCAACTCGTTGCGGCTCCGGACGTTCCGGGCCGCCTGACCAACCGATGGAGAACCGATGAACGAGCTCCCGATGCAACCGACCACCACCGATCCGGTTTGCGGCATGGACGTGAACACCGAAATCGCCCGCGCGCTCGGGCTGATCAGCGAGCACGAGGGGACCAGCTACGCCTTCTGCGGCAATGGCTGCAAGCTCGAGTTCGATGAGAACCCGGCGAAGTACTTCGACCCCTCCTACCAGCCGCACATGTGAGAGCCGGGGCCGGCGTCGCCTTTAGACTGGTCGGCGCATGCCCCTCATCAGCACCCGAGCGCTGACGAAGCGCTACCCGGGCAACATCATCGCGCTCGATCAGCTCAGCATCGACATCGAACCCGGCGTCATCGGCCTCGTCGGCGCCAACGGCGCAGGGAAGAGCACCCTCATCAAGATCCTGCTGGGGCTGCTGCCGTCCACCGACGGCGAGGCGCGCGTGCTTGACCTCGACCCCGCCACCGATGGTCCCCGCATCAGGGAGCTGGTCGGCTACATGCCGGAGCACGACTGCCTCCCGTCCGACGTATCGGCCACCGAGTTCGTCAGCCACATGGCGCGCGTCTCCGGTCTGCCCTCGGGAGCGGCGCGCGAGCGGACGGCCGATGTCCTCCGCCACGTCGGCCTGTACGAGGAGCGCTACCGGCCGATCGGCGGCTACTCGACCGGCATGAAGCAGCGTGTGAAGCTGGCGCAGTCGCTCGTCCACGATCCGCGGGTGCTCTTCCTCGACGAGCCGACGAACGGCCTCGACCCTGCCGGCCGCGACGAGATGCTCGGCCTCATCGAGCGGATCGGGCGCGAGTTCGGGATCGCGGTCATCGTGGCCAGCCACCTGCTCGGCGAGATCGAGCGCGTCGCCGGCTGGCTCGTCGCCATCGACGCCGGGCGTCTGCTGCGGACGGCGGCCCTGTCGAGCTTCACCGAGCACACCGGCCAGCTCCTCATCGAGACCGACGAGGACGCCACCAACCTCGCCGAACGCCTCGTCGCCCGCGGCATCGACGCCCGGGCCGACGGACGGATCGTGCTTGCCGACCTGGCCACCGGCGGCGACGGCGAGTTTGCCGTCTACGACGCGGTGCGCGACGAGGCGGTCGCGCTGCGGCTGGCGCTCGTGCGCGTCGAGCCGGGGCGCCACCAGCTCGAGGACCTGTTCCGCCCGGGAGTGGCCGATGATCCCGTCGCCTGAAACCCCGACCGGCACGATCTACGACATCGGCTACCGCCACTACGACGGCCCGCGCCTCGGCCGCCGGGGAGCGGTGACGGCGATCGTCGGCGCCGGCCTGCGCGCCGTCTTCGGCCTCGGCCGCTCCGGGCGCTCGAAGATCCTGCCCTGGGGGGCCGTCGTGCTGGCCCTGGCCCCGGCCGTGATCACGATCGCCGTCCGAGTGCTCGTCGGTGAGCTCATCGACCTATCCACCTACGACGACTACCTGTGGGGCATCGGCGCGCTCCTGCCGATCTTCGTCGCCGCCCAGGCCCCGGAGCTTGTGGTGAACGACATCCGCCAAAGGGTATTGCCGTTGTACTTTAGCCGCCCGATCGAACGATTCGACTACGCGGCCGCCAAGTTCGCGGCGCTGGCCATCGGCCTGCTGGCCCTCACGCTGGTGCCGGTGCTCGTCCTGTTCGTCGGCCGCATCCTGGCGGCCACCGATGTGCTCGGAGCGCTCGGCGACGAGGCCGGCGCGCTGCGGGCGATCCTCGGCAACGGCATCATCCACGCGGTGGCGCTGGCCAGCCTGGGGCTCGCGGTCAGCTCGCTCGCCGCGCGGCGGGCGTACGCCGCCGGGGCGGTGCTGGCCGTCTTCCTCATCGGCGGGGTGGTGAGCGCGATCTTCGCCTCGCCCGGCATCGGCTTCGAGGGCATCGCGCCGTTCCTGAACCCGCTCGCCATCCTCGACGGCACCCGCGAGTGGCTCTTCGGCGGCACGGTGCCGGACTCGCCGGTTGCCAGCGCCGGTGTGCCGCTGTGGATGTACGGCGTGGCGACCGTGGTCCTCGTGCTCGGCTCGTGGGCGATCCTCGCGATCCGCTACCGCCGGATCCCGACGTGAGCACCATCGCGCTCGCCGGCGTATCGCGCTGGTATGGCAACGTCGTCGCCGTCAACGACGTGAGCTTCGAGGTCGGTCCCGGCATCACCGGGCTGCTTGGCCCGAACGGCGCGGGCAAGACGACCCTGCTCCACATGATGGCCGGCTTCCTGGCCCCGTCCGCCGGCACGGTCGGCCTGGACGACACACCGACGTGGCGCCATCCGGAGGTCTATCGGCTCATCGGCTTCGTGCCGGAGCGCGAGGCGGTGTACGGCTTCCTCACCGCCCGCCAGTTCGTGTCCGCCTCGGCAGCCCTCCAGGGGATCGTCGACCGGCGTCCCGCGGTCGACCGGGCGCTCCAGCTCGTTGAGCTCGAGCCGGCCGCTGACCGCGCCATCGGCGGCTACTCGAAGGGCATGCGCCAGCGCGCCAAGCTGGCGGCGGCGCTCGTCCATGACCCGCGCGTACTCATCCTCGACGAGCCATTCAACGGGCTCGACCCGCGCCAGCGGCTGCACATGATGGACCTCCTGCGCCAGCAGGCCGCCGAGGGCCGCACGATCCTGTTCAGCAGCCACATCCTCGAGGAGGTGGAGCGCCTGTCGGATCGGGTCCTCGTGGTGGTCGCCGGGCGGCTCGCCGCCAGCGGCGACTTCCGCCGCATCCGGCGCCTCATGACCGATCGGCCGCACAGCTTCACGCTGCGCACGAACAACGACCGTGCGCTCGCACGCGAGCTGCTGGCCGAGGGCGAAGTCGACGCGGTCGAGCTGCACGACGGAGTCCTGACGGTGCGCACCGGCGACTACGGTGCGCTGACGCGGGCCGTGGCGCCCGCCGCCCAGCGCGCCGGAGCCTCGATCGTCGAGCTGCGACCCGCCGACGAGTCGCTCGAGTCGGTCTTCAGCTACCTGGTGCGCCGATGACGGCCGCCCTGCTCGCCCTCACCGCCCGGGCGCTGCTGAACCGGCGGCGGACGTTGCTGCTCGCCCTGCTCGGCGTCCTGCTCGTCATCGCCACCGTCGTCTACCGCCTCGGGAACCCGGCGGGCACCGAGTCGCTCGACGTGACGCGCGCGCTGCTTGCCGACTTCGGGCTCGGCGTCCTCCTTCCGCTCGTCGCCGTGATCGTGGGCACCGCCGCGCTCGGCTCGGAGCTCGACGATGGCACGGTCGTATACCTGCTCGCCAAGCCGGTCCCGCGCTGGCGGATCGTCGGTGTCAAGCTGGCCGTGGCGTGGTTCGTGGTCGTGCTGCTCGTGGTGCCGGCCACGGTGGTGGCGGGTCTCATCGGCCACGACGAGCCCGGGCTGGCAGTGGCCTACGCTGTGGCCGCCACGGTCGGCGCGCTCGAGTACACGGCCCTGTTCCTGGCCCTCTCCCTCATCACGTCGCGGGCGCTCATCGTCGGCCTGGCATACGTCATGGTCTGGGAGGGCGCGGTGGCCGCGCTGTTCGCCGGCACTCGCATCCTCAGCGTCCGACAGCATGCCCTGGCCGTGGCCGAGGCGGTCGGCGGGGAGTCGGCCGCGCAGGCCGAGCTGGCGGTCGGGATCGCCGTCGCCGTGGCCATCGCCGTCACGATCCTGGCGGTGTGGCTCGCCATCCGCCGGCTCGAGCGGGTCGAGCTGCGCGGCGAGACGGCGTAGACGGCCCGCCGGTTCAGAACGGACCCCTCAGCGGCGGCGACCGCCGGAGAGCACCTCCGCCGGCGCGGGCCGGCCGAGCAGGTAACCCTGGCCGAACGAGACGCCCAGCCGGCGCAGCGCGCGGCGCTCGGACTCGGTCTCGATCCCCTCGGCCACGAGCACGCAACCGGTCTCGTTCGCGAAGTGGACCATCCCCGCGATGAGCGCCTGGCGGGCGGCATCCATGTCGACCCCGCGCACGAGCTGCATGTCGAGCTTCACGAAGCGCGGGCTGAGCTCGATGATGTGGCGCAGGCTCGAGAACCCGGCGCCGGCATCGTCGACCGCGAGGCTGATCCCGTCGCCCAGGCTGAGCAGCGCCGATCGAATCGCCGCGTAGTCGTCGACGGCCGACCGCTCGGTGATCTCCACGACGAGGTGGCGGCCGTCGAGGCGCTCCGACAGTGCCCCGCCCGCGACCGCCAGGATCGTGGTGGGTGACATGTTGAAGCTGACCCAGCAATTGCTCGGCAGATGCGTGGCACCCGCCATGGCCGCGCGGAGCGTCTCGAGCTCGAGCTCGAGCCCGAGGCCCGCCGCCTCCGCGTCGGCGAAGCGCTGGAGCGGCCCGACGCCGTCGTGGAATCGGGTCAGCGCCTCGTAGCCGACCGCCATGCGACTCTCGAGCTCGACGATTGGCTGGTAGACCGACGAGAAGGCGCGACCGCTGATCGTGCCCGCGATCACGGCGCGCTGCTCCGACCGCTCGCGCCCCCCGAGGAGCTGCGGACCGAGGAGCGCGGCCGTGACGGCGGCATACTCGCCGACCGAGGCAAGGACGCCGGTCATCCCACCGTCCTGCGTGCTCTCGGCCGACATGAGGCCGTACGGCTCACCCGCCGGCCCGAACGGCACGTACGCGCCGGCCCTCAGCCCGAGATCGCGCCAGCGAAGGCGATCCTCGTCGTCGGGAAGCTTCGCCTCCCACTCATCGATCCAGGGGCCGGTCGAGCTCTCGCGCAGGTAGGCTCCGCGATCCGGCGGCAGCGGCATCCCGACGGCGATCGGCATCCCCGATGGCCCGCTCACCGCCAGCGGGACGACCGCGCCGCTGCCCTCGAAGTGGTAGAGCACGACGACGTCCGCGCGACGGATCTGGGCCAGCTCGGCGACGATGGCCGCGGCCGTCTCCTCCGCCGTGCCGCCCGGCCGCAGTCGCTGGAGCGAGGCGGCGATGCGGCTGTGCTCGATGCGGTCCGCCTCGGTGCGGCGCTGGATCTCGCGCTCACCGGTGACGTCGTACATGACGCCGTGCACCGCGCGCACCCCGTCCTCGCCGACGACGACGATGGCCTCGTCGCGGATCCAGCGCCACCGGCCATCAGCCGCACGCAGTCGATACGCCAGGGTGAATGGCTCGGATGACGTCGCCCCCAGGGCGCGGGCACGCATCACCTCGCTGCGGTCGTCCGGATGGATGGCCCCCCGCCATCGCTCGAAGGTCCAGCCACCGACCGCGTGGCCGAGCAGCTCCTCCAGGCGAGGGCTGACGTACTCCATCTCACCGTCCACCCCGGCGACGTAGGCGATGCCGGGCATCCGCTCGACGAGCGTCTCGAAGCGGCGCTCGGCGACCCGCCGCGCCGCGTCCGCTTCCCGCTCGCGGCTCAGGTCGCGGATGAACCCCGCGAAGCCCGGCGAGCCGTCGAGGTCGACGGCGGTGATGGTGACCTCCGCGTCGAACTCGCGTCCATCGCGACGGATTGCCGGAACCTCGGAGCGACGGTCGATCAACGGCCCCTCGCCAGTGCGCGCGTAGCGGCGGAGGCCGTCCTCGTGCGCCCGGCGAAGGCGGTCGGGGATGATGACCTCGGCAAGCCTGCGGCCGACCACCTCGGCCGCCGTCCAGCCGAACATCGCTTCGGCCTGACGGTTCCAGGCCGTGATGAGGCCGCTGCCGTTCATGATCACGACCGCATCGAGGGTCGCGTCGAACAGGGCGCTGGTCAGGTTCGCCCGCGCGGTGCGATCCAGCGGCCGTCGGGGCGCCAAACGCGTCATGACCGGCAACGCTATGCACCCGGGTCCCCGTACGCCACCCTGACTTCGGTACCAGCCGTATCATCGAGCGCGGGGCTGCTAGGCTCCGTCGAATGGATCTGCCGCCGCCGTGGGGTCACGGCTGGAAGGGCCGCATCGACGAGCTCGTCATCGACTCGCAGGCGCTCACCGGCAACCCGCTCGGAGACCCGCATCGGCGGCCGGCCTACGTGTACACGCCTCCTGGCTATGACGAGCATTCATCGCGGCGCTATCCATCGGTCTACCTCATCCAGGGGCTGACCGGGCAGCTGGACATGTGGCGTAACCGGAAGGCCTTCCAGCCCTCGGTGCTCGAAGCGGTCGATGACTGGTTCGCCGGCCACCCAGCGGCCGCGATCGTCGTGTACGTCGACGCCTGGACCAGCCTTGGTGGCTCGCAGTTTCTCGACTCGGCCGGCACCGGTCGCTACCACACCTACCTGTGCGACGAGATCGTGCCCTTCGTCGACGCCCGCTACCGGACCCTGACCGATGCGGCCCACCGCGGTATCGCCGGCAAGAGCAGCGGCGGATACGGCGCCATGGTCACGCCGATGCTGCGGCCCGACCTGTTCGGCGGACTGGCCACGCACGCCGGCGACGCGCTGTTCGAGGCCTGCTACCTTCCCGAGTTCCGCCAGGTCGCGCGGTCGCTGCGCGACGAGCATGACGGCTCATACGACGCGTTCTGGTCCGACTTCCGGTCGAGGCCCGGCCGTCCGAAGCCCAGCGATGGCGAGCTCCTCAACGCGTGGTGCATGGCGGCCTGCTACTCGACCGACCCCGACGGCACGGTACGCCTGCCGTTCGACCCCGCCACCGGGCGCCTCGTCCCGGAGGTGTGGGAGCGCTGGCTGGCGTGGGATCCGGTGCGCATGGCGAGCCTGCATACGGATGCGCTGCGCGGGCTGCGCGGCATCTGGATCGACGCCGGGCGCAGCGACGAGTACCATCTCGACCTCGGCGCCGTGGCCTTCCGCGCCGAGCTGGCGAAGATCGGCGTCGGCGAGGACCGGGTCGCCTTCGAGCTGTTCGATGGCACCCACGCGAACCTCGAGTGGCGCTATCCCATGGCCATCGGCTGGCTGGCGGAG
>WUUC01238813.1_pt1 | contig 10218 bp, 8 predicted proteins | sample 6278441 | NCBI WGS metagenome assembly WUUC01 (sample SAMN13675441, study PRJNA597444) | soil metagenome | isolation source: soil | place: USA: Washington | collected 2017-10 | reverse complement strand
CGGAGCGCGTTCCACGCACCACGGCGTAGGGGGAGCCCGTTTTGGGCAACGTGAGTCACTCGTCGGGAATTTTGGAGAAATCCGTGGCGAGCGAGACCGAAAATTTCCAGCAGCAGCTCCGAGAGGCTGCGCAAATCTTCGCGTGAACGGTCAACCGAGCGGCGTCATGGCCCGCCGCTTCGGGTGTATGCTCCTGTTTTGAGCCCGGATTGAACATGGCTGCCCCACACCTTCATCCAGTCGAGCAGGTTCCCACCGAAGCGCCGCAGGCGCATCCGACCACGCCCCTCGAGACGAACGCGCCCGAGCTCGGTCGCCCCGCCAAGGTGGCGGGTGGGGTGCCCGCGGTGATCTCCACCACGCGTTATATGTTCCGGGAAACCGGGCTCGTCCGCGGCTTGAACGTGCTGCGGCAGGTGAACCAGCCTGACGGCTTCGACTGCCCGAGCTGTGCATGGCCAGATCCGGAGCACCGGAGCGTGGCCGAGTTCTGTGAAAACGGCGCGCGCGCCGTGCTGGACGAAGCGACGACCAAACGCGTGACGCCGGAGTTTTTCGCGCGGCATTCGGTGTCCGAGTTGCTCGAATGCTCCGACGCCTGGCTGAACGCGCAGGGCCGCATCACCCACCCCATGCTGCTCGACCCGGGCGACGACCACTACCGCCCGGTGTCATGGGAGGATGCGTTCGCACTGCTCGGCGATGAGCTGCGTGCGCTCGAGTCGCCCGATCAGGCGGCGTTCTACACGTCCGGGCGCACCAGCAACGAAGCGGCGTTTCTGTATCAGCTGTTCGCCCGCCAGTTTGGTACCAACAATCTGCCGGACTGCTCGAACATGTGCCACGAGTCGAGCGGCCGCGGCATGTCGGAGGTCATCGGTGTCGGCAAGGGCACCGTGCGGCTCGAGGACTTTGCGCACGCCGACCTGATCATCTGCATGGGCCAGAACCCGGGCACCAATCACCCGCGCATGCTCTCCACGTTGCGCGAGGCGAAGCTGCGCGGCGCGACCTTGATCGCCATCAATCCGCTGCGTGAAGCGGGGCTGCTCGCCTTCTCCCACCCGCAGAAGCCCCAGGACCTCGGCGGCGGCGTGGCGCTCGCCGATCTCTACCTCCAGGTGCGCATCGGCGGAGACATTCCGCTGCTCAAGGCGATCATGAAGCTCGTGCTGGAGGCAGGCGCCGTGGACCGGGCTTTCATCGACCAGCACACCGAGGGTTACGCGGAGCTCGTCAGCGATCTCGCTCGGCATTCGCTCGGCGCGCTGATCGAAGCGAGCGGCGTTCCGGAAGACCAGGTGCGGGCCGCCGCGCAGGCCGTGGCGCGTTCGGCGGCAACGATCGTCTGCTGGGCCATGGGATTGACTCAGCATCAGCACGCGGTCGGCAACATTCAGGAGGTCATCAACCTCCAGTTATTGCGCGGCATGTTCGGAAAACCCGGTGCCGGTGCCTGCCCCGTGCGCGGGCACTCGAACGTGCAGGGGGACCGCAGCATGGGCATCGTCGAACGCCCTCCGGCCTGGGCTCGCGCGATGGGGGAGCGCTTGGGCTTCGAATCACCCACCGAACATGGCCTCGACGTGGTCGGAACCATCACGGCCATGCGGGATGGGGCGCTCCGTGTTTTCATCGCGCTCGGCGGCAATTTCCTTTCGGCCACTCCGGACACGGAGGTCACGGCCTGGGCGCTGCGCCGCTGTCGGATCACCGCACACGTCTCCACCAAGTTGAACCGCGCGCACCTGGTGACGGGGCGGCGCGCGTTGATCTTGCCGTGCCTCGGGCGTACGGAGCTCGACGCAGCGGGTTTCGTGACGGTGGAGGATTCGATGAGCGCGGTGCACGCCTCGAGCGGGAAACTCGCACCGGCCTCCGACGTGTTATTGTCCGAGCCCGCCATCGTGGCGAGGCTCGCGCATGCCACTCTGGGGTCAGGGGCGGGGTCGCGCGTCGATTGGCAGCGGCTCGGCACCGACTATGACGCGATCCGCGATCTCATCGCCGAGACGATTCCGGGGTTTTCAAACTTCAACCAGCGGGTGCGCGAGCCCCGCGGTTTCTATTTGCCCAACACGGCCCGCTCGCTCGATTTTGCGGCGCTCGGGGGCCGCGCCAAATTCACCAGCATCCCGCTACCCAGCATGGAGCTCGCGCCGGATCAGCTGATGCTGATGACGATCCGCTCGCACGACCAGTTCAACACCACCATCTACGATCTGAACGACCGCTACCGCGGTGTGCATGGGCATCGCCACGTGCTCTTGATGAACGCGGCGGACATCGCGGCGCGTGGTCTGGCAGCCGGGGACAAGGTGGTCATCACTAGCCATTTCCGCGGGGAAAAACGCCGCGCGAATGGCTTCACCGTTGCCCCGTATGACATCCCCCGGAGCAATGCAGCCGCCTATTTCCCGGAGGCGAACGCGCTCGTGCCACTCGACCAGTACGCTGACAAGAGCCGCACTCCGGCGTCAAAGTCCATCGTGATCACGGTCGCCGCCGAGCCCCAGGGTAACCTGCCGCCGTACGCTCCGAGCGGGATTCGGCTGCGCGGCGAGCCGCCACGACCTTGAGCGGTTGCCCGCCGCTGGCGCGGCCTCGACGCTGTCAGTGATAGGTCAAGCAGACGTAGAGGCCGGGGCTGGTCAATACGACGTGCGTCCACTCGACGCCGTCGTCATCCTCGCCCACGAGGACTCGCGCGCCGGCCTGCGACATGACGCCGATGCTCCACTCGTCGGCCACCCACCAGTCATAACCGACGCCCAGCATCAAACCTCCACCCAGGGCGAGGTACTCGCTGCGCTGGGTGCCGGGGTGCCCGAACACCTGTGGCGTGAGCGTCGATACGCCGAGCGCGCCCCGTACGTGGAAGCCGCCCCGGACCTCTGGATAAAAATCCACGAACGGGCCAACCAACGTGACGTTCCTGAGGCCCGGGTCGAGCTCTGAAGGAGGAACCGACGCGCTGCTTCCGCTCGCCCGGTAGGTGGACGCCACCAGATCTGCCGTGAAGATGCCGCCGCCGATGACCCAACCCGGTGCAACAGTGCCGCCGATGGCGATGTCACTCACGCTGGCGATGCCGCGATTGCGGGCTTCCACGGACCCTCCGGCAGCCAAGTCTTTGGACTCGAGCCGTTCGTCCATCACGGCAAAACCAACGGCTGAACGAAAGTAGAAGCCGTCGTGAACGCGCGCGCCCTCGTCCGGCGGCAACCCCACCGGCCCGCTGAGGCCCGGCGCTGACGAAAGCGCTTCTGCGGGCTCCTCTGCAGGCTCCTGGGCAGCAGCGATGGGCAGCTCCATGAAATGCGAGCCGGCAGAGAACATGACTGCAGGAAACGTCACGGCTGGAAGCACGGCGCGAAACACAGCTCGGACACCACGAGCAGAAATAGAGATCGCAGTACGCACGAGCAGCACCCTATCAGCCAGGGCGCTCTCGCGGCAAAGGCCACCGAACTGGTTCAGAACAATCCCGCGCCATGAACCCGAGTGGCCGCTCGAGTGGCACGTCGTCCTTGCAAGAACGCGCCGCTGCGTACGATATTGGACGGTTAGGAGTCTGCTTCAATGAGTCTGTGGGTCCGTGCCAGGCGGGTAGTCGATGGGTTGCGAGCGGCCGCGGCGCGTTCGGCGTTGGCTCGCATCCGGCCATTTTACGCTGCCGGCCTTGCCGGCCTGCTCGCCACCGGCTCGGCCTACGCTGCCGGTTATGATGTGCCCATCCTCTACACCGCGCGGCACCAAGGCATGGGCGGCACGGCGATTGCGTTTGTGGACGACCCCTCTGCCGCGTTGCATAACCCGGCGGGGCTGCAGGGCGTGCGCGGGCTCTCGTTCCTGGGCAACGGCACCGTGTTGCTCGCGCATTTCACGGGCAGCCCGGCGGCGCCTGCCAGCGCCAGCGGTATCCAGTCGGATCTGGCCATCGCGCCTTATTTCATGGGCGCCGTTGCCTACCGCGCCGCGCCGTGGTTGAGCCTCGGTGCGGCCGTGTTCTCCAGCGCATCGGGCGGCGCCGACTATCGGTACCCCGTGCCGGACAGCCTGGTGTATCAGCAGAGCCGGTTTGCGCTGTTGGCGTACGAGCTCACGCCGCTGCTCAGCCTGAACGTGCCCAAAGACGCCGTCTTGCCGGGTGAGCTGAGCGTCGGGGTGGGTTACCGTGTCACGCTCGTGTCATTGGCGCGCCAGGAAGGCGAGCTCGATGGCGCACGCTCTCTCGACGTCGACATGCGGGCCACGGATGGGATGGGCTTTCGGGCGGGGCTGCAGTACCGCGCCAGCCCACTTTTTTCGATCGGCGTCGTGTATCGCAATCGCATCGAGGCAACGACCCATGCCGATGACGCGACCGTGCTGGGCCTGCCGGCCACCGACGCCGAGCTCCCTTTCGTGCTGCCGGCGCAGGTCGGCGGTGGCCTCCGCTCCGACTACAATCGCGTGGGGGTCGCGTTTGATGCCGTCTACACCCTCCAGAGCCAGAACGAACGCGGGGATCTGAGCTCGGTGTTGGGGGGCATGCCGGTGGTCATCCCGAACCCGTTCGAATGGCGTGATGCTTTCACGCTGCGCTTCGGTTTCGAGTTTCGGCTGGGCCCCGCCGAGGAGCTGCCCATCCGCTTCGGGTACATGTACGACGAACGTGTGACGAGCCGCGCGTTCCCGTCACCCTTTGCGGCGCCCCCGAGCCCGACGCGAACGTTCACGCTGGGGGGCGGGTATGTCGTCGACAGTTGGGAGCTGAACGTGGCCCTGGCCATTGCCTCGGCCAGCACCGAAGTGCGCGTCACCGACCTCGCCCCGCCCGGTGCCTGCCCGGGCTGCGGTTTCGCGGGGGACTACGGGGGCGGCGCCACCGGCCTGTATCTCGATTTCTCGACCGACATCGAGCTCTGACGCGGCACGCGCTCGGCGCCGCGAGCTCGACGGCGATTCACCCGGGCCACGCCGCACGCGCGAAGAGCAGGGCACCGAGCGCCGCCAGCACGACACCGATGCCGCGCCCGAACGCCGTACGATGCCTCGTGAGCAACTGCGGCCGTTTGTACCGAAGCAGGAGCCAGATCAGCAAAAACCAGCCGATCGCTCCTGCGCTGACGCCGAGCCCAAACATCAGCCCGACCCCGAGCTCGCCTTCCAGAAGGCCGTTGGCGTGAAGCGCGGTGACGGTGACCGTCCAGGTTGCCAGCAGCGTGGGGTTCAAGGCCGTGGTCAAGAAGCCCGCCGTGAAGCTCTGGCGCTTGCGGTCCGTCTTGATCGACTCGAGCAGCTCGGGCCGGATCGCCAGTGTCATGCCGACTCCGAAGATGACGAGGGCGCCGCTCAGCCGAGCATACCCCACGATCGCCTCCGAGTGACGCAGCACGAGCGGCAGAAGCGTGGCGACCGCTGCCGCAATCACCCCTTCCACGAGCGCGCCGGCCAGCGCAATCCACAGGGCTGCTCGGGTCTGCGCGGCGATCAGCCGGTCCAGCACGAGCAGTGCGAGCGGCCCCGTCATCGGGATGGATCCGACAAATGCCAGACCCGCGCCCAGGCCAAACGCGACCAGCAGCGCATGCAGCTCGTAGCTCACGATGGCTCGCGCTCGGCGTGGCGCATTGCCTCTGCTAATTGGGGATGAAACAGGTGCAGCTGGGGGCTCGCCGTCATGCGCCGGCGCAGCATATCATCCTGCTGCTAATAGTCAGGTCTTCAGCTGCATCAGCTGCGAAAGCATCTCGTCCGCGGTGGCGATCACCTTGGAGCTCGCGCTGAAGGCGCGCTGATGCACGATCATCTGGACCATCTCCTCGCCGAGGTCCACGTTGGAGTTCTCGATGGTTCCCGCGGCCACCTGGCCCCGGCCACCTGCGCCCGGAGGAGCGACCGCGGCGGGGCCGCTCTCGCTGGTCTCTGCCCACAGATTGGTGCCGGCGCGCGCCAGCGCGTCGGTGGCGCGGAATTTTGCGACCTGTAGCTGCCCGACCGGCACCGAGCGACCGTTGGTGTACATGCCGAGCACCATACCGTCGGGAGCGATGCTGATTCCGGTAAAGGACCCCGACGAGAACCCGTTCTGGCTCTGTGAAGAGACACCCGTGGGCATGCTAAACTGCGTCGTACCGTCCAACCCCGTGCCGCCGTCGTCAATCGCGGTGCCGAAGGATATGTCAATGACTTGGCCGGGAGTTGCCGACAAAAAATTGGCGGTGACGGGCTGGGTCTCGCTGAAGGTCTGCAGCTCGCCATCGGTGGTGAAGGACAACTGGCCGCTGCCGATCTCGACGTCGACGCCGGGTTGAGGCGGATTCAGCTCATCACCCGGCGTGACGACATGATACTCCCACTCGTTAGGGCCGAGCTTGTTGAGGTAGACGTCGAGCGAGTGCGGCGCGCCCAGCGAATCGTACACCGTGATCGAGGTGGAAGCGTTCGAAGTCTCGCCGGCCAGAGTGGGGTCAAAAGCCGTGCCGAGCACGGGCGCAGACGAATCCAGGTTCGCAGTGAAGGCCACCGCGTTCGTGGACTGAGGGGCGATCGCGCCCGTCGGCACCGTCAAGCGAGCCAGCCCGGCGCTCAGCCCGCCGTCGGCCTGTAGGGCACGCCCCATCACGTTCAAACCGGACGGGTCGACGATGGCGCCGTTCGGGTCGACCTTGAACTGGCCAGCCCGCGAGTAGAAGGTACCCGTCACGCCGTTGACGTTGCCACCGACAATAAAGAACCCGTCGCCATTCAGGGCGACGTCGGTGGGCACCCCCGTCTGGACCAGCGAGCCCTGCGTGAACGCCTGGCTGACGTCCGCCATCCGGGCGCCGGATCCACCGGCGCTCCCGTTATTGAAGACGTCTTGAAATACAGCGCGTTGGCGCTTGAAGCCCGGGGTGTTTACGTTGGCGACATTATCGCCGACGATGCCGATCGCTTCGCCCTCGACACGTAAGCCGGAGACGCCAATGTTGAGTGCTCTGACGCTCATGAGGGTTCTTCTACGTTGAGCAAGGTTCGGGCCAAGCGCCGCTACCCGACTTACTCGGCGGGCCGCTAGCGTCGTTCTGGCGATGTGGCCTCGGAAGGAGGCGTGCCGTATGGGAACGGCGGGGATGCGGGTCGGCTCACGCTGACTCGAGCTTGCGAGAGGGGCGCTGGTAGCTGCCGGGGACGGCGGCGAAGCTGATGGCCAGACGGTTCCACGAGTTGATGGCGATGACCGCCAGGGTCAGATCCACCAGCTCCTGATCGGAGAAGTGCTGGCGCGCGGCCTCGAACGCCGCTTCGGGAACGCCGCTTTGGCCGAGCTCCGTGACGAGCTCCACCCAGGCCAACGCCGCCCGCTCGCGTTCGCTGAAGAACGGCGTCTCGCGCCACACGGGGATCGCGTACAGGCGTTGCTCGGATTGCCCGGCTGCGCGGGCGTCTTTCGTGTGCATGTCGACGCAGAACGCGCAGCCGTTCTGGTAGGAGGCACGCAGCTTGACGAGGTACAGGAGCGAGTGCTCGAGGCCCGTGCCGAGTACGTACTGTTCGACGGCCATCAGGGCCTTGACGGCGTTGGGTGCAAACTCGAAGACGTTGATGCGTGGAGACATGGGGGGACCGTTTCCTTTCGCTCGCCAGGTGCGAGGCGTTTCGACCTGAGGACGGGGTGGCCCGCATAGACGTGACATCGAACGGTGTTTTTTTTCGCGAGCGCCGGAAGCGGCGGCTCGCCGCCGAGCGAACCTGAGCGAAACAATGCGGCATTGAGCCAAGATGCCTCGGCGCCGGGCCTTGGGTGTGGCCCGCGTCGGTGCTATCGAGCAGAGGTGAAGCCACCGTTCGTGTCATCCGTTGCAGCGGCTCCCCTCTCGCGTTTGAGGTTGGCTTCGGCAGCCACGGCTCTCGGGTTGATAGTCGCCAGCATCGGCTGCTCGGCGCGGCTTCCCGGGCCGCCGCCGCACGCTGCTGCTCCCGTCGCCAGCGCCGAATCCGCCGCAGAAGTTGGCCAGGCGCCAGCGCGCCCAGCAGCCCCCGCTACCTCAACTGCTGCCTCGAGCGGCGAGTCCGGCGCGGATCCCTGTCCATCGGGGCCAGAACCCACGCCCGTGTCCGCGGTGGGTTACGATCGGCTGCTCACCGGTTATGCGTACCCTTACGAGGTCCGGCGCCTCGAGCTCAGCATCCAGGGGGTGGTCTCGTGCATGGCGTTCATGGATGTGGTGCCCGAAGCGCCGAACGGGCATGTGGTCCTGCTGCTACACGGCAAGAATTTTTCGGGCGCCTACTGGCGCAACACGGCGGATGCGCTGCTCGCCCGTGGCTACCGCGTGATCTTGCCCGACCAGATTGGCTTCGGCAAATCGAGCAAGCCGACCAACATTCAGTACTCCTTCGATTTGCTCGCTCGCAACACGACGCGCCTGCTCGATGCACTGGGCGTCGCGCGGGTGTCCGTCGTGGGGCATTCGATGGGTGGCATGCTGGCGGTGCGCTGGGCCCTCGCTCAACCCGAACGCGTCGACCGCCTGGTGCTCGTCAATCCGATCGGGCTCGAGGACTACCGGCGTAGCGTGCCGTACGCCGGCGTGGACGCCTGGCAGGAGCAAGCCGAGAAACAGGGCCCGGACGCCATCCGGCAGTACATGCAGAAGAGCTACTTCCACGATAGCTGGCAGCCCGCTTACGACTCGTTGCTCGACATTCAAGCCGGCTGGGCAGAGGGGCCTGACCGCGCCGTGCTGGCGCGTGTCTCCGCCCTCACGCAGGACATGATCTACTCACAGCCCGTGCTGCAGGATTTTCCGCGCATCGCGGCGCCCACGCTGCTGGTGGTCGGGCAGAAAGATCGAACCGCTCTCGGCAAGGCGGAAGTGGCGCCCGAGGTAGCGGCTCGCCTCGGGGACTACGTGGCGCTCGGTGAACGTGCGGCGGCAGCGATCCCGGGGGCTAAGCTGGTGCGGCTCGAGGGGGTCGGGCACGTGCCGCAGTATGAAGCGTTCGATCGCTGGCAGTCGGCGCTGCTCGCATTTTTGCCCGCACCGGAACGAGCAAAGGCAGCCGAGCAGCGCTGAACCGCCAGGAGAGCTCGGCGCCATGCAGCGCCGAGTTGGAGCACGAGCGGCGTTCGGAAGCATCGAGCACGCCGTGTTGCACCTCCACGGTGCACGGCTGCGCGTTCGCCGCGGCTCGCGCCGGTACGGGGCGAAGCCCCCCACTAAAAACGCTCGAGCAGGCGCCGCTCTGATCGATGGGTGAGCGCAGCGCTTCCGAGCGCGCAGAGCTCGTGAAGCCCGCAGGGCGCGCCCGAGGACCGCGAGAAGGGAGGATTGTGCATTGGCGATACTGGCGACACTGGCGATGACGGAGCTGGCCCATCGCTTGCGAGCGGGCCCCAGCCATGTCTGGCAGCGCTTGAACGACTGGTGGCTCGATATCGATACCGCGGACGACCGGCGCGCGGTTTCCGAGGAGTACGAGCGCGGCGGCCTGGTCGACTACCGTTCCCACTACCAGGGCGCAAACTATCTGTATCTGGAGCGCATCGCCCGGCAATTGACCAAGAAGGCCCCGCATCGGCTCGTGTTCTACGACGTGGGCTGCGGTAAGGGCCGCCCGCTCTGCGTGATGGCGCGTCACGCCTTCAAGAAAGTGGTGGGCGTCGAGCTGCGCCAGGATCTGAGTGAGATCGCGCGCGAAAACGCGCGCCACTTGCGCGGCCGTGTCGCACCCATCGAGGTGGTGTGTGCCGACGCCGCGAACGTCGACTACTCCGACGGCCACGTGTATTTCTTCTTCAACCCGTTCGGCGCACCGACCCTGCAGGCCGTGCTCGATTGCATCGAACGTTCACTTCGGTCGTCACCGCGCCAGGTGACGCTCATCTATTACAACGCGGTGCACGAACAGGTGCTCTCGTCTTGCCCCTGGCTCGATGGTCGCGGAACCTTGCCCACCCTGTCGGGTGTACGCGTGAGCTTCTGGCAGAGCCGCGCCGTGCCAGAAAAAAAGCGGGGCGTTGCATGACGGTGACACGCGAGCGGTGATCCGCAGGATCGCGTGCGTGCAACAACGATGGCGCACGGCGGCGCAACGCCAGGCGACCTTGGCGTTGCGCAAAGCCCCGCGTTGCATCGGTGCGAAAGCATTGCATTCGGGGGCCTGAAACGGCGTGCTGCAACACGCGGCAACTGAAGCGAGGCGCCTTGCCACGTTGCGATCCGTGACGTGAGCGCTCCGTTTCGT
>WUUC01228723.1_pt1 | contig 10218 bp, 10 predicted proteins | sample 6278441 | NCBI WGS metagenome assembly WUUC01 (sample SAMN13675441, study PRJNA597444) | soil metagenome | isolation source: soil | place: USA: Washington | collected 2017-10 | reverse complement strand
CGGGGGTTGACCCCCGTGGTCGAACACCGTGACCAGAGCCCCACTCGGGGGGTTCGGGGGTTGACCCCCGTGATCCAACACCCGTGACCAGAGCCGGGTTGACCCCCGGGGTCGAACACTGACTTTTGTCACAGGAAAGGCGTGATCGCGGGCACTAACCCGCTCGGACGGCGAAATCTACCGTTGTCCCCATGAACGCGATCAGCCTCTCCCAGGTCAGCAAGAGCTACGGAAACGTTCAGGCCGTCAGCGGCCTGGACCTCGAAGTCCCGGTCGGCCAGAGCCTGGCCCTGCTGGGACCCAACGGCGCCGGCAAGTCCACGACGATCAGCCTGCTGCTGGGCCTGAGCCGCCCCGACGCCGGCGAGATCAAGATCTTCGGTGAGTCCCCCGAGGACGCCGTCAAGCACGGCCTGATCGGGGCGATGCGCCAGGAGGGCTCGCTCCCCACCGGCCTGACGGTCAAAGAGGTGGTCGCGTTCGTCCGGGGCATCTACCCGAACCCGATGCCGCTGGCCGACATCCTGGAGATCGCCGACCTCAAGGACCTGGTCAAGCGCCGCGCCGACCAGCTGTCCGGCGGCCAGACCCAACGGGTCTGCTTCGCCCTGGCGATCGCCGGAGCCCCCCGGCTGCTCGTCCTCGACGAACCGACCGCCGCAATGGACGTCGAGTCCCGCCGGAGCTTCTGGGCGAGCATGCGCGACTACACCGCGGGCGGCAGGACGATCCTGTTCGCCACCCACTACCTCGAAGAGGCCGACGGGAGCGCGGACCGGATCGTCCTGATCGCCGGTGGCCGCACCGTCGCCGACGGGACGCCCGCGCAGATCAAGATGATGGCCGGTGGGAGGACGGTCCGGTTCGACCTGGCCGGTCAGCCCGCCGCCGGACTGGACCTGCTGCCCGGCGTCACCACCGTGGAGATCAGGGGCGAGTCGGTCCTGCTCCGTACGACCGACTCCGACGCCACCGCCGAGGCGCTGTTCAAGACCGGCCGGCGCGTCCGCGACCTTGAGATCAGCGGTGCCGGTCTCGAAGACGCCTTCCTCTCCCTCACCAAGTAAGCCTTCACCTATCTCTCACAAAGTGAGAAGGGACCACCAACATGTTGAGCTACCTGCGTCTTGAAGTCCTCCGGACCTTCCGCGACCGCCGCTTCGTCTTCTTCTCCGTCTTCTTCCCGGTGATGCTGTTCCTGCTCTGGTCCAACGTGTTCAAAGACGGCGGCACCGACGAGATCACCCACCTGAACACCGCGAAGTACATGATGGTCGCCTTCGGCGCCTACGGAGCGATCGGCGCGGCCATGAGCACCGCGGGCCCCCGGCTCGCCATCGAACTGCAGACCGGCTGGCTGCGCCAGCTCCAGATCACCCCGCTGCGCGCCTGGACCGTGATCACAGTGAAGACGCTGACCGCGATCGTCGTGGCGCTGCCCGCCCTCGTCCTGGTCGGCCTGACCGCCGCGCTCACCAAGGGCGTCACCCTGTCACCGCTGGAGTGGACCGGCACGATCGTCCTGCTGGCGCTCGGCTCGCTCCCCTTCGCCGCTCTCGGCACCCTGATCGGCTCCTCGGTCAAGGGCGACTCGGCCCAGCCCGCGATGCTGATGGCCTACTTCCCGCTCGCCATCATCGGCGGCCTGTGGATGCCGGTGAGCCAGCTTCCCTCGTTCCTGCAGACCCTCGCCCCCTGGACCCCGTCGAACCGCCTCGCCGAGATCGGCTGGGACATCGTCGGCGGCAACGCTCCCTCGGCCACGGCAGGCCTGATCCTTCTCGCCTGGACGCTGGGCCTCGGCGGGCTGGCGGTCCTCGCCTACCGCCGCGCTACCGTTCAGTCGTGATGAATTCGATCTTCGGCTTCGCCGCCGACGGGGAGACCCGCAAGTCTCCCCGTCGCGGTCGTGCGATCGGCCTCAGCTTCGGCCTGCTCTTCCTGGTCAACCTCGGTGCCGAGATCGTCCTGTTCTCGGGCTGGCACCGGATCATCGCCGGAACCGGCTTTCTGGTCTTCCTCGTGCTCTACTACGGTGCCGCGCTGATCCGGGAGAACTGGTCCGCCCCGATCACCCCCAGGCAGTGGCTGCTGTACGGCCTGTTCGTGATGGCGGCCCTGGGCTTCCCCCTGCTGGGCGGGCCCGACTGGGTCTCCATGCCGGTCTACCTGAGCGTCATCTCCGCGGTGTTCCTGCCCCGCCGCCTTGCCCCCCTGAGCGTGGGAATCTCCACCGCCGCCGCAGCGCTGATCTGCCTGGCCACCGGCACCACGACCGGAGCACTCTGGGCGGTGTCCATCAGCACCCTGTCCATCGGCGTGTTGATGCTGGGCTTCCGGCACTCACGCGAGCTCGTCGAACAGCTCCGGGTCGCCCGCGCCGAGGTCGCCCGGCTCGCCGCCTCCGAGGAACGCCTCCGGATCGCCCGCGATCTGCACGACCTGCTCGGCCACAGCCTCTCCCTGATCGTGCTCAAGAGCGAGCTCGCCGGCCGGCTGGCCCCCGTCGACACCGACCGCTCCGTACAGGAGATCAAGGACATCAACCAGGTGGCCCGCCAGGCCCTCGCCGACGTCCGCGAGACGGTGTCCGGCTACCGCCGCCGGTCCCTGGCCGAGGAACTGGACTCCGCACGCGGCGTTCTCACCGCCGCAGGTGTGGAACCGGTCGTGCGTATGAGTGGCACGCCACTGCCGGAAGACCAGGACGCCCTGTTCGCATGGGTCGTCCGCGAGGGCGTCACCAACATCGTCCGGCACTCCCGCGCGAGCCGCGCCGAGATCAGCGTGACCGGCTCGACGGTGGAGGTCAGCGACAACGGCCAGGGTTCGGAGGCCTACCGCCCCGGCAACGGCCTGTCCGGCCTGCACGAGCGGATCTCCGAGGCCCAGGGCGTTCTCACCTCCGGCCCACGACCCGGGGGCGGTTTCACCGTTAAGGTCACCTTGTGATCAAGGTGATGCTGGCCGAAGACCAGGGAATGGTGCGGGGCGCGCTCGCGACCCTGCTGGGCCTTGAGGACGACATCGAGGTCGTGGCCGTCGCCGCGGACGGCCAGGAGGCCCTGGAGGTCGCCGTCGACCTGCTGCCCGACGTGGTCCTCCTGGACATCGAGATGCCCCGGATGGACGGCATCACCGCCGCCGCCGAACTCCGTACCAAGGTCCCGACCGCCAAGGTCATGATCCTGACGACGTTCGGCCGCCCCGGCTATCTTCGCCGTGCCATGGAGGCGGGCGCCGTGGCCTTCCTGGTGAAGGACAGTCCCGCCGACGAGCTCGCAGCCGCCATCCGCCGGGTCCTCGCCGGCGAGCGGGTCATCGACCCCGCCCTGGCCGCGGCCGCGCTCAGCGCGGGCCCCAATCCCCTGTCCCAGCGCGAACAGGACGTGCTCAACGCCAGTACCGACGGTTCCTCGATCAGCGACATAGCCGCGCGCCTGCACCTGTCGGAGGGCACGGTCCGCAACTACCTGTCCACCGCCATCCACAAGGTCGGTGCCCGTAACCGCACCGAAGCCGCCCAGACCGCGCAGCGCCAGGGCTGGCTCTAAAAAAAAGCCCCTCGTGCGGGGGAGCGCACGAGGGGCTGGCCTGTGGTGATGCCGCCTGGCTGCCGCTCGGCGTCATCAAGGCAGACGGTACCCAAAGCCGAGACCGGTTCACGTTCTTTTGGCCGGACTGAAACCAGTTTGCGACAGTTCGTTGGTGAATAACGGCCCTAAGAGAGGCCGGCGCAGCGCCGCAGCCCGTTCCAGCGCTTCAGCTCGGCAGCCGCAGCAGAGCCACTGAGCAGGCGCGGGAGACCACCGGAGATCCTGGCGGGCTTCCATACGGCCTTGCTCACCTTGCGTCCATCGACCTTGAGCAGGAGCACGCCCGAGTTGGCCGTCTGCCCGCTTGCCGAGGAGAAGACGAAGTTGCCGAGTCCGTAGTGGACGTACCGGCCCTTGAGGAAACCGCCGCCGAGCAGCACATGCGCGTGCCCGCCGACCACGATGTCCGCGCCCGCGCCGATCAACTGGTTCGCCAGCTCCTGCTGCCGGGGCAGCGGGCAGGCGGCCAGCTCCTGGCCCCAGTGCAGATAGACGATCACCACATCGGAGCCCTTACGGGCGTCTTTGACGGCCTGCAGCATCCGGGGCACGACCTTCGCCGAGGCCAGCCCGCCCTTGCTGTCGGTCGCGGTCCAGGCCGGGATCAGGTTGTCGTCCAGCACCTGGGTGGCACCCACAACCGCGATCTTGTTTCCCTTTACGGTCGTCCGGTACGCCTGGTACGCCTCGTCGGCGTCCTTGCCGATGCCGACGACCGGATACCGGCTCTTCTTGATCGCCTTGAGGGTGTCGGCGAGCCCCGGCTCCATGAAGTCCATGCCGTGGTTGTTGGCCGCGGACACCACGTCCACGCCCGCCTTCTTGAGGGCGGTGAGCGCGGTCGAAGGCGCCCGGAAGTGGAACTCCTTGCCCGGCGCGGGCACGCCGCCCTGGGTGATCGCCGTCTCCAGGTTGACCATGGAGAAGTCGGCCTTACGGAGCGTCGAGGCGATCGGCCCCAGCGCCGTGGCCGGGTTGGCCAGCCTGCTGCGGAGCGACCCCTCGAAGTGGACGTCCCCGCCGAAGGCGATCACGAAGGGCTGTTTGGCGGGCGCCGTCTTCTCAGCGGCGGGCGGGGCCTCGGCGGGCTTGGTCTTGGTGTCGCTCTGGGCGGTCGAATTATCCGCATCACTGCTGCAGGAGACCGCTAGCAGGGCGGATGCGGCGATCAACGACGCGGCAGTGAGGGTTTTCACGCTCCACAGAATAGGACCCTCGACCCGTTCTTTATGCTGGGCTGAGCACGGTGTTGAGGAAAGGGGAGCTTTGGACGTCAGGCGGATCAGGAACGAGACCCCGGGGTGCCGGAAGAGAATCCACCTGAACGCGGCGGGGTCCGCGTTGCAGGCCCAGCCGGTGCTCGACGTGGTGCTCGACTACCTCAGGCTCGAAGCCGAACTCGGCGGGTACGAGGCCGCCGACTCCGCCCAGGACAGGTTCGCCGGGACCTACGGCTCGCTCGCCCGGCTGATCGGCGCGCAGCCCGGGGAGATCGCCTACACGGAGAGCGCCACCCGGGCCTGGGACATGGCGTTCTACTCGATCCCGTTCAAAGTGGGCGACCGGATCCTGACGACCACCAGCGAGTACGCCAGTAACGCCCTGGCCTTCCTCCAGGCGGTCCGCAGGCACGGCGTGTCGATCGACGTCATCCCGGACGACCCGTACGGCCAGATCTCACTCGAAGCCCTGGCGGACGAGCTGGGCAAGGGCGGCGTCCGGCTCGTCTCGATCAACCACGTGCCCACGCACGACGGCCTGATCAACCCCGCTGCCGAGGTGGGTGCGCTGACCAGGGCCGCGGGTGCGCTCTTCCTGCTCGACGCCTGCCAGTCCGTCGGCCAGCTCCCGGTCGACGTCGGCGAGCTCGGCTGCGACCTGCTGTCGGCGACCGGCCGCAAGTTCCTGCGCGGCCCGCGTGGCACGGGTTTCCTGTACGCCGCCACGGGCGTGCTCTCCCAGCTCGACCCGATCCTGGTCGATCTGTGCGCCGCCGACCTGACCGGCCCCGACTCCTACGAGCTGCGCCCCGACGCCCGGCGGTTCGAGGGCTGGGAGCGGTTCGCCGCCGGCCAGCTGGGCCTCGGCGCGGCCGCCGAGTACGCCCTTGACGTGGGTCTGGCTGAGATCGCCGACCGGATCCAGCTTCTCGCGCAACGGCTGCGCGACGGCCTCGCGGATCTTCCGCACGTGTCGGCGCGAGACCGTGGCCGGCAGCAGAGCGGCATCGTCACCTTCAGCCACGCCTCGCTCAAGGCCTCGGAGGTCGTCGCGCGGCTGGCCGCTCAGGACGTCGTGGTCAGGACGTCCGAGCAGACCTACCGCTTCGACGAGGGGGTCACCCCCGAGCCCCGGGTCCGTGCCTCAGTGCACTACTACAACACCGAAGAGGAGATCGACCGGGCGTTGGCCGCTATCGCGGCGCTGCGTTGATCGCCGCCATGATCAGCGGCCAGGCGGTGTGGAACTCGCGAACCCAGTACTTCCACTGGTGCAGGCCGTCGCCGTACAGGTGCACGGTCGCCGGGATGCCCAGCGTCCGGAGCCGTTCCGCGAACGACTCGTTCGTGAGGCCGACTATCTTCTCGCCGATCGAGCCCGACACGTAGACGCCGAGGGCCTTGATCGGGTCGCCGTCCGCGGCCGCCAGCGCCTCCTCCCACGGCGGGTCGAGCGGGCCGAACAGTCCGGTCGTCCCGGCCGAGAAGTACAGACCGGTGCCGCGCAGCTTCTCCGCGAGGACGTACGGGTCATGGGCCTCCCAGTTCTTCCGGTCCCAGATGGGGTTGCCCCACTTTGCCGTCGGGTCCTTGGTCGGTGCGTTCGCCAGCTCCAGCGTCACCAGCGCGGCGGGGATCCCCGGCATGGTCGGGTGCAGGACGCCGCTGAAGGACGCCGCGTACTTGAACATCCCGGGGTGACGGGCCGCGTAGGTCACCGCGCCCTCTCCGCCGGAGGAGATGCCCATCACGGCGCGGACGTCGCTGCCGTGGAAGTTCCGTTCGATGAGCTGCAGCAGCTCCTCGGTGTGGAAGGTCTCCCAGTTGGGTCCGCCGTACTTTCCGCCGTTGTACCAGTTGACGAACCCCCCGCCATTGCCCGAGTCGGGCATCACCACGATGACGTCGTTCTTCGCGGCATAAGCCTTGATGTCGGTCTGCTCCGACCATTTGGTGTAGGTGTCGGGGCCGCCCGAGTAGACGTACAAGACCGGCCAGGTGCGCTGCGCGTCCCTGCTCCAACCTTGGGGCGTGTAGATCCGCGCCTTCGGGTCCTGGGTGACCACCGCCGGGGTGTCGATCGTGATGTCGATCGTCGTCGGGTCGAGTTGCTGCTCGTCGGTGATGCGCGCGCCGCTGTCCGATGTGGGTGGGGCCGGCGCCGCCCAAGCCGTGGGGGCGCTCAGCATCGTGGTCAGGACGAATGCGGCCGCGAGGCTCTTGCCGATTTTGCTCATGTCACCAGGATTTCTCAGGGACGCCATCCTCAAGATCGCTGCGCCCGGGTGAGAGGCAACATACTCAACGATTGCGCGGAAAGGGAAGATTTTTCATGTTAGATCTTCCCTTTCCTGCGTCACTACTTCTGGCCCACGCGATCCACCAGGGCGAACCCGAGATTGGCGGAACTGTAAAGGAGCTGGCCCTGCTTCAACTTGCTCTGGGCGGACGCCGAAGGCTGGGGGGACTCTACGGGAGGAGCCGCGGACGCTGTGACAGACTCCCCTCCCACTGTGGGAGGCGCTCCGGGCGCCGTGGGAGACGGGGCGGGCCCTGTGGGAGACGAGGTGGGCTCTGAAGGCTTCGGCGTGGAGCCGCCGGACGGCTGGAAGTCGTCGTTGTAGTCCACAACCTGGCTCTCACCGCGTAGTTCGAACGTCTTCGGGTCGAAGATCAGCTGGTGTCTGGTCCCGTTCCAGGTCTGGCCCACCGCGATGCCCTTACGGCCCGCCGAGTCGGTCACGTTCTTGTAGACCTTCACCCCCGGGATGTCGGCGGCTGCCTTGAACAGGGCGGCCAGCGACTTCGAGCCGATGTAGCGCTCCCGGATGGTGTCGCCGACCGTGATGAACGCCTGCACATCCGGCGGGTTGCCGCCCTGACTGTTCTTGTAGAGCCACTCCTTGGCCGCAGCCGCATCAGTGGGGACGCTGTTGGAGTAGGCGGGCCGGTCCTGACAGTTCGTCGGGGGGTTCGCGAGGTCCACCTTGCCCTCGACGCCCTTCTCCGTTGCGCCGTTGCCGGGCTGCTCGCGTGTGTCGCAGAGCCAGACCGTCATCGGGTCGGCGCCGGCCAACCGGAGCAGGCCGGCGTTCTTTCCGCTGACGGACAGCCAGACCTCCCTGTCCGTGTTGTACTCCGGCTGCTCGCGCTGGCCTTCTTTGAAGGTGACGGCGGGCTGGTGGCTCTTGGAGTGGAAGTACAGGTACTGGCCGGGCTTCGGCTGGAGGTCGGGTGCGGCGGCGGCGGCGTTGGAGGCCTTGAGGAGGACCTCGGAGGCGACCAGCTTGTACGGGACCAGCGTGGCCGGGCCCACCGGCGGCTTCGGGTTCACGGCTGGATCTGCCGTGTTGAGGAGCAGCACGCCCGCGACCCCGGCGGCCAGGCCCGCGGTGAAGGCCCCACCGATCACGAAGCGACGCTTGGACGGACGCCTATGGGCGCTGATCTCGTTCATGAGGTGGTGCCTCCTGGTTTCACGGCCAGGCAGGTCTCGCCTCGGGGGCAGAGAATTCATGTTGTTTCCTCCCTGAACCTGGGTTCACTCCTTCTGTGTCCGGGTGACGGTTCGGGTTCCTTGAGTTTTTCTCTTGCGCGGTTCAGCCGCGACCGTACGGTGCCCACCGGAATGCCCAGGGCCTCGGCCGCCTCGGCATAACCCAGACCCTCCCAGACGCAGAGGGTCAGGACCTCCTGGTCCTTGAGCGGCAGGCACCTGACCTTGTCGAGGACCGCACGCATCCGGCGCTGGTCGTCGACCCTTGCCGCGACGAGTTCAGAGTCTTCAGGGCCCGGGACGGGCTCGGGCAGCCGATCGAGGGCGGCCCGGTGGCGTCGCAGCGAACGCTGGTGGTTGCGCAGCACGTTCGTCGCGACGCCGTACAGCCAGGGAAGGAGCGAGTCGTGCTCCATCCGCACGCGCCCACGACGCCGCCAGGTCTCCAGGAAGACGACCGAGGTGAGGTCCTCGGCCGCCGACCAGTCCGCCGTGCGGCGGAAGCAGTAGTTGTACACAACGCGGTGGTACCGGTCGAACAGGGCACCGAAGGCCTGCTCATCACCCCCGAGCGCGCCGTCCCACAACTCCACGTCCGTACTGGTGTGGAAGGTCATACCCGATTGGTGTCCGCTCGCCGGGGTCAGTTCCGGGAGATTACGGCTTTTCTCCGTTCTGCTGCTGATCGAAGGCCTCGGTGACGGCCTTCAGCGCCCCGGTGACCTCGCTGGGGATGACGAAGACGGAGTTGCCCGACCCGTCGGCCATCTTGGGCAGCGTCTGCAGGTACTGGTAGGCCAGCAGCTTGGGCGAGGGGTCGCTGTCGTGGATGGCGTTGAAGACCGTACGGATGGCCAGCGCCTGCCCCTCCGCCTCCAGCACCTGGGCCTGCCGCGACCCCTCGGCGCGCAGGATCGAGGACTGCTTCTCGCCCTCGGCGGTGAGGATCCGCGACTGCCGCACACCCTCCGCCGTCAGGATCGCCGCTCGCTTCTCCCGGTCGGCGCGCATCTGCTTCTCCATCGCGTCCTTGACCGAAGGCGGCGGGTCGATCGCCTTGATCTCGACCCGGTTCACCCGGACGCCCCACTTGCCCGAGGCCTCGTCCAGGACCACCCGCAGCAGCGCGCTGATCTTCTCCCGGGACGTCAGTGTCGCCTCCAGGTCCATCGAGCCGATGACGTTGCGCAGTGTCGTGACCGTGAGCTGCTCGATCCCCTGGATGTAGTCGGCGATCTCGTACTGGGCTGCCCGCGGATCGGTCACCTGGAAGTACTGCACGGTGTCGATGTGCACGACCAGGTTGTCCTCGGTGATGACCGGCTGCGGCTTGAACGACACCACCTGCTCACGCAGGTCGATCAGCGGCCGGACCCGGTCGACGAACGGGATCACCACGTTGAGGCCCGCGTTGAGGGTCTTGGAATAGCGGCCCAGCCGCTCGACGTTGCCGGCCCGTGCCTGCGGCACGATCCGGACGGTGCGGAGCACGATGATGACGGCGATGAGCGCGCCGATCAGAGCGGCGACGGCGGTGGCGATCACTAGACCTCCCGGGGGTAGACGAGCGCGGTCACTCCTTCGATCGCCAGGACGTCCACGGCTGCTCCCTCTGCGATCACGAGGTCAGGGTCGTACGGCCTGGCCGTCCAGTCCTCGCCGCCGATCCGGACGAGCCCCGCCGACCGGGAGATCTCCGACAGCGCGGTCGCCTCCTTACCGATCAGCGCATCGGTCCCGAATCTGCGCACCGGCGGCATCCGGACATGCTTGCGCGCGATCGGCCGGACCACGCCGAGGGTGCCGATCGCGGCAATGATGAAGGCGAGAAGCTGGAACGGGAGCGAGAGGCCGATCATGGCGACCAGGGCGGCCACCAGGGCCGCGATGGCGACCAGGACGAAGT
>WUUC01090952.1_pt1 | contig 10219 bp, 9 predicted proteins | sample 6278441 | NCBI WGS metagenome assembly WUUC01 (sample SAMN13675441, study PRJNA597444) | soil metagenome | isolation source: soil | place: USA: Washington | collected 2017-10 | reverse complement strand
TTCGACATTAGCAGGAGGACACATCACTACCCACTTCGCACGCTTTCGCCTATTTTCTTACAAGATTGGAGCACTTGGCAAAGAATTGCTGGTTATTGGGGCGCCAGCAGCAAGAATGCGTATCCGTCAGACCAGCACGAGCTGCATCTCGGTGGTTGGTAGTTTGTTGACTTGAGAGAAAGGATCCGATTATGTCCCAGGAGAACCCCATTTATGGTTAAGTTCAATCGTATTTACGGGATCGAGCAGCGTATTCTGAGCGGGCAGTGGCACCACCTTCTCTGCTGGCACCGCTACGCAATCCGCGAACCCGCCGTCCGTGGTGCAACCTATCACCTACAGGTTGTCGCAGACGTTGTATCTACCGGTCCTGCAGTTGTAGCATTCACCGCATACGATCGATGGTTCCACGGTTACTGGCTAGCCTCTTCCAACGAGGCCCTAACTTCCGATCCCACTCGTGCGATGCGCCTGGCGAACTCGTGTCCAAGCACAACCGGAGGGTGCATAAAGGGATGCCGCCCATGGTAAGCGTGAATGTCGGATCCGCAGATACCTCGTTGCTCGACGGCTATGACAACCTGATCGGGCTTAGCCTCTGGCACGGGCCGTTCGATGAGATCGACCTGCCCAATGCCGGTCAGGCGAACTGCTCTCATGAAGCGCCTCTTGCTGGCTGAACGCATATTTTCAGTCCCGCACCTTCACGTTGTGCGGCCCAGGCCTCTTCGAAGTTCTCCAAGGGGAAGCGGTGCGTGACTATCGTTTCCCAGTTGATACGACCCGAATCGAGCAACGCGAGCGAGCGCTCCATGGTGAACGGGTTCACGTAGGTGCCGCGAATGGTGAGCTCGCGGCGAAACACGTCGTAGGGTTTGATCCCGACCTCGGCCTCCGGTGAGGCCACCCCAACCCATACCACCGTTCCCCCGGGCCTGACAGCCTCCACGGCGGCCTTCATCGTTCCGACGCGACCGACGCACTCGAGCACCACGTCCGCCTCCGAGACGGCTTCTGGCTCCACGGGTTCGGCCCCGAAGTCCCGGACGCGGGCCCGTCTGTTAGAGTTGGGCTCGCTGACGATGACCTTCGAAGCCCCGGCGGCCACCAGTAGTGCGGTGCATAGGATGCCGATTGGACCGGCTCCGAGAACCAGGGCGGTTGCGCCCGGACGCAGCCCCGCGAGGTCCACGGCGTGGAGCGCGCAAGCAAGGGGCTCCGTGAGCGCTGCGGCCTCTGGCGGAAGGTTCTCCGGCACCCGGTACGCCTGGGAGGCGGGGACTATTGCGAACTCGGCGAGACCTCCGTCCCGGGTGACGCCGATGCCCTCCGGGTTCTCGCAGAGGTGGGGGCGCGCGTTGTGGCATTGAGAGCAGGTGTGACACGGGATATTGGGGTCCACGGCGACCCGATCTCCCACGCCTAAGCTATCCGCCACGCCCGGACCGGCCTCCACGATGGTCCCGGCGAACTCGTGTCCGATCACGACTCCGGGCAGGGCGAGCGGGTACTCGCCGGAAGCTATGTGCAAATCCGTGCCGCACAGCCCCGAAGCCTCGACCCGAATCTTCAACTCGCCAGTGCCCGGCGCCGGCACCTCCCGGTGTACGAGGTCTACATTCCGCCCGCCGTCCCAGACGACGCCCGCGCTCGCCCTTCCGCCGTTCTCTATTTGTGGTGCTTGATCCGTGGCCACGTCTCTACCTCCTTCCGGCGTGAGGTCATCCCCGCGGGCGGACGCCCCGAACACCTACTTGACGGCGCCGGAGGTAAGCCCGCGGACCAGTTGCTTCTGGGTGAGCCAGCCGACGATCACCGGCACGATTATCGCCAGGGTCGTGAACGCCGAGAGCTCCGCCCAGAACTGTCCACGCGAGGTCTGCTGCGCTGCCACGGCCACGGAGAGGGGTTGCCACGCGATGGAGGTGAACGAGACGCTAAACAGGAACTCGTTCCAGGCGAAGATCACGCAGAGCATCGCCGTCGAGGCGATGCCGGCGCGGGTGAGCGGGATGACTATCTGCAGGAGCATCTGCGAGAGCTTCACCCCGTCCACCTGGGCCGCCTCCAGGATCTCCCTCGGCAGATCCTTCATAAACTGGTACATCATCCACACGACAATCGGCGTGTTCATCCCGACGAAGACGATGATGAGCACCCAGACCGTGTCGAGCAGTTGCAGGGTCCTGAATATCACGAACAAAGGCACCAGCACCGCGACCTGCGGCAGCGCCTTGGTCGTGATGAACCAGAACACGATGCTCTCGTTGTTGTTGGCGTGATAGAAGCTGAGGGCGAACGCCGCGGGGACGCCCAGGAGCAAACAGATGACCGTCGAGACGCCGACGATGATCACCGAGTGCAAGAACGGCGCCCAGAAGTCGCCCATGGCCGATGCGTACTGCTCCAGCGTCGGGGTGAAGAGGATCTGGGGCGGCAGCGCATAGGCGGCGGACTCCTTGAAGCCGGTCAATATCAGCCAGAAGATGGGGCCGAAGATGACCACCACTGCCAGGTAGAGGAGCACGTTCTGCAGGTAGTGGCTCCAGCGGATGGGTCTCCTGTTCTCGGACGAGGCCGGGACGCTGCTCACGCTATGCCTCCTTCACTACGGCGTTCATTATCCTGAGGAGCGAGGTGAGGACGATGAGCGTCAGGATCAGGGTGATCACACCGATGGCCGACGCGAGCCCGACCTGCGTGCCCACAAGGCCCTCCTGGTACGTCAGGTACTGCAGGTTCATCGAGCTCGTCCCCGGGCCGCCGGCCGTGCCGACGTAGATCTCGCCGAAGACCTGGAGTATGAAGATAGTTCCGAGCAGGATGACCATCCGGTAGTAGGGCAGCAAATGCGGCAGCTCGATGTACCGGAACACCATGAACCTGTTGCAGCCGTCGAGCCGGGCCGCCTCCCGCTCCTCCTCCGGGATGGCCTGCAGCCCGGCCAGCAGCACCAGCATGAAGAGCGGCTCCCACTGCCAGGCGACCATCGTGGAGACCATGATCAGGGGCTGCTGCGCCATCGGGTTGAACCCGTCGAAGCCGATGAGGCCAGCCATCCAGGTGATGATGCCGAAGTTGGGGCTGAAAAGCTCATTCTTCCAGATCAAACCCGTAACGACAGGCATTATGAAGAACGGGGTCACGAGCAAGGTCTGGATCAGGCCCTTGGCGAAGAAGTCCCGGTTCAACAGCAGCGCCAACCCGAGCCCGATCAGGCAACACATTGCGAGCGCCATCGCCGTTATGGCGAGGGTTTGCAGCAGGATGGTCCAGAACTCCGCCGTGGAGAGCTCAAGCACGTAGTTGCCGAGCCCGGTGAAGGTCCGGCCGAGGTCGGGCCGGGTCAGGTTCCAGTTGAGGAAGCTCAGGTAGACGGTGAACACGAAGGGTATCTGCGTGATGATCGCCACGATCATCAACGCGGGATACAACAACATGCGCCGTTGACGCCCGGGCGAAGTGGGCGTCACCTGCGTCTTGCCCTGCCCTGAACCCTGCGCCGCCTGGCCGGAAACCACCTCGTACCCCCATTCTCGCCGGGCGCCGCGAACACGGCGCCCGGCCGTCGTTGACCTCTAGTTCTTCAAGTACTTGCCCTGCTTGGCGACTTGGAGGGCCTCCGCCTGCGCCCGCTGCTGCATCTCTTCGGGCGTCATGTCGCCGGTGAGCACGCTCGCCAGGAGCCGGCCCACGGCGTCGCCGAGCGCCTGCCACTCCGGGATCGTGATGAACTGGATGCCGGTGTATGGCACCGGGTCTCTGGTCGGATTCTCCGGGTCCGCCGTCTCGATGGAAGTGAGCTCCACCTCCGTCCAGGGGAGCTCGCCGTAGGGCGTGTCCTCATAGGTCGAGCGGCGAGTGCCCGGCGGGACCCGGTTGTAGCTCAGCTCCTTGCCCACGAGGTTCATGTAGTCCTTGCTCGTCGACCACTTCAGGAACTCGAAAGCGCCTTCCTTATTCTTACTGGCGGCCTCGATTCCCAGCGACCAGCACCACAGCCAGTGCGACCCGTTGGGGGTGACTGCCGTCGGCGCATAGGCGAAGCCGACCTGATCCGCGACCTCCGAGGCTTTGGGGTCGCTGACCAGACCGCCGGCTACGGTGGCGTCGTACCACATCGCGGCCTTGCCGCTGGAGAACAGCGTCAGGCACTCGGGGAAGTTGTCCGAGGTGATGCCGGGCTGCGCGAATTCGGCCAGGTTGGCGTACGCTTCGATGGCGTTGCGGAACTCCGGCGTGGTGAGCTGCGGCTCCTAGTTCTCGTTGTACCAGCGCCCGCCGTACGTGTTGACGAACGTACCGAACGGTCCCATGTTCGCGCCCCAGCCTGGCAGCCCGCGCAGGGCTATACCGCTGACCCCGTCTTCGATGCCGTCCAGCTCTTCAGCAAAACCGGTGACCTGCTCCCAGGTCGGGCGTTCGGGCATCTCTATGCCGGCTTTCTCGAACAGGTCCGTCCGGTAGAACAGCGAGGAGCTCTCGCCGTAGAACGGTATGGCGTAGAGCTGGTCCTCGTATGAGAGGGAGGTGCGCCACGTTTGCAGGATGTCGTCGAGGTCGTAGGCGCTTCTCTCCTTTTCGCTCATCTGCTCGAAGAACTGGTCCAGCGGCTCGAGCCACTGGCTCTGCGCCCAGATCGGGGTCTCGTAAGCGCCGACCATGACGATGTCGAAGTTGCCCGCGTTTAGCGAGACGTCCTGGGTCACCCTCTGGCGCAGGTCGTTCTCCGGCAGGAACTGGAACTTGGCCGTGATGTCAGTCTTCTTCTTGAAGTCCCCTAGCAGGCCCTCCATATCTTCCATCTGCGGGTTGTTGACCGCCGCGATGGTCACCTCGCTCCCCGCCGCACCACCACCACCGCACCCCGCGAGCCAGGGAGCGGCTACAGAGCCCGCCGCAACCATGCCTCCCAGCTTGAGGAAGTCGCGCCGTCTGATCTTGCGCAACCCCGTCCTCATGTCCTCCATCTCTCTCCTTTCTAGGCGACGTCGGTGACCTCGAGACAGCCGTTCGCTGTGTCCTCGTCGGTAACGAGGGCTTTGATCAGTCCGGCTCGGGCGGCTCCTACTATCCCGGCGACCTTCTCGGGACCACCCGCTACCCCGATGGTTAGCGGCACCCGTTTGAGTTCGTCTCTACTGATAGCTACGAGCCTGGCGTCATGTTCTTCTCCCAGTGCCTTGCCGTCCGCGGCGAAGTAATGGGAGCATACGTCGCTTACGGACCAGCGCACCAGAGATTCGTGCTGCAGGGGCTCTTCCTGCAGGTAATCGGCTAAGTAGGTCGGGTCTAGCTTCCTTCCGATCCCCACGACCGCGACGTCCAGCTTCCGCCAGGCCTCTACAACCGGTCTAACGGAGGTCTCGGCGAGCAATGCCGCGCGCAGCCTCTCGTCGTTCACGAGCGCTGGAGCGTGCAATAGGCGCGCCGAAGTTCCGAGAGCATTCGCAGTGCGACGCACTATCTCGTTTATCTGGAAGATGTCGAGCGACTGCCCAGAACCGCCTATTAAGGGCACTACTTCCGCCATACCGCCCAAAAAGTTCTCTGTCCTTTGCTCGACGGCTTCCACGAACGCAAGCATCGCTCTCCCCCATCCCAACCCCATGTATTCGACCTTCGGTAAGGTTGGCAAACTCACTTTGAGCAACTCCACCGTACCCTGCGCAAGCAGGATCTCTCGGGTATCAAGACTTCCTGCAGATCCCGGAAGAACAACTGCAGACCGCAATCCGAGAGAGTCCACGAGAGCTTTTTGCAAGCCCAGATCCCGCTGTCCGGGCGGGCGCACGCTGATACGCACAATCCCTTCTTGGCTCGCCAAGCTCAATAACTTGGAAACCGTGGGACGTGACACCTCCATTCGGCGCGCTACCTCCTCCTGGGTGAGCCCCCTCTCGTAATAGAGGTGCGCCGCCGCGTAAGCATCCGCTAAGTGTCCATCCCTTCCCATGCCTGATAAGTTACAATTATTCGGAACAATTGTCAAGAACAATTGTAAAATCGCCAAGACTATGATCTCGGAGTAGGGCCGTCCCACGCGGTTGAAGAGCGGAGAATGGGGGAAGAACCGAAGCACCGGTTAGGAGAACGCGCTGGAGTGCGGCTACGAAGAGAACCTAAAGGGGAAAATGACGAGCGTGAGGCAGGAAGGAAGCGGATCCTCTTTCAGATGTTGCCTACCGCTAGAGTTCTGGCAGGCCGAGGCCCGACGAGTGTGCACTAGTCCAGATTGGCGGCGCCAAACGTGCGCAAGCTCAGGCGCGTGCCGTGGCCTTCATGAGCTGTAGCTTCTCTCGGGCGACTGCCCGAACACTATCCCGCATGACCTTGAGCATCTCGTAGTGATCAAGCTTCGCCTCGAGCGCCTCGCCGGCCGCTCCGGTTAGAGCCAGGGAGATGGCGTGTCCGATGTTGATCTTGACCACCCCCAGCAGCACCGCTTCGCGCACGTCGCTGGGATGGATGCCTGAACCTCCGTGGAGCACCAGCGGGCGGTTTGTACGCTCGGCGATGGCTTCGAGGTGTGGTAGGTCGAGTCTACTCTCTTGATGATGCTCCGAGCCTACCGAGACGGCCAGGGTGTCGGCCCCTGATTCGGTCATGAAGTATTCGGCCTCGCCCGGGTCGGTGAACACGACGGAGCCGTGATCTCCGCCGAAGAGACCGACCTCTCCTTCGACGGAGGCTCCGAAGGCGTGCGCGATCTCTGCTATGAGCCTCGTGCGAGTGATATTCTCCTCTAGATCCAGCTCCGCCCCGTCGAACATAACCGACGAGTAACCGCGTCTCAGGCGGTCAACTACCATCTGCAGGCCTTGGCCGTGATCGAGGTGCAGGATCACCGGTACGTCGGACTCCTCGCCGAGCGCCTTTAACATCGGGACCAGTCCGGGATCCCCATGAGCGACATCGCCAGGATACGTCTGGAGGATAACTGGCGCACGCTCGGCTTCCGCCGCCTCCAGAACACCCTGGGTCATCTCCAGATTGCACACGTTGAAGGCGGGTAATGCGAAGCGCTCGTCGTATGCTCTCGCGTACAACGCTCTGGCATCTCTTACTAGTGGCATCAAACCTCCCAAGAGCTTTTCCAAGGAACTCTACGTTCGACGCTCCGACCAACGCAGAACACTTTACTGCTACAGGTAGTCGTCGTAAAGTGAGTCCACCGGGTGAATACAATCGCTCGGAGTGGTGAAGGCGGGATGAGGGATTGTAAACCTGATGCTGCTTGGCGCGGATGTCGGCACTACTTACATAAAGGCGTGCATGTACGATGAAGAAGGTCGCTTCCTCGGCGGCGTGCACCGCCCTACCCCTACTCGCCGACTCCCGGACGGCGGCGCCGAGTACAATGCGTCGGCCATCGAAGGTGTGGCCTTCGAGGCGATACAGCAGGTATGCGAGCAGGTCGGACCGCCGGAGGCCATTGGGATATCCAGTATAGGCGAGTCGGGCTTTTTGATCGACCGCGCCGGCGAGCCGCTCGTCCCGGCCATCGCCTGGTTCGATGGACGAACAGCCCCCCAAGCGGCCCGATGGAAAGAGCGGATGGATTCCCTGGAGCTGTTCTCCCGAACGGGGGTTCGCTGCGCGCCGCTGCATTCGGCGTGTAAGCTGGAGTGGCTCAAAGAGAACTCGCCCGAAGCCTGGACGAAAGCTATCGACTGGCTCGGCGTGGCCGAGTATCTGGTCTTCCGCATGACCGGGGAACGGGGTACCGATCCGTCGCTCGCTAGTCGTACGATGCTCTTTCGAGTCGACCGCGGCGAATGGGATGAGGAACTGTGCGAGCTCGCTGGCGTGCCACTCGAGCTGCTCCCGCCGGTGCGCGAAGCCGGAATCGGCTCGGGCAGGCTCCTGGCGTCCGTCGCGCGAGAGATCTCCGCCCCGGCGGGCATCCCGGTCGTGGTGTGCGGCCACGACCACATATGCGGCGTCTTCGGCGCGGGAGCCACAGAGCCCGGGGAGGTCGTAGACTCCATAGGAACGGCGGAAGCATGCGTACTCACGCTCCACAGCCCTCCTCTGCACGAAGCAGCCTACGATCTGAATCTCCTGGTGGGACAGCACGTTCTACCGGGGAAATTCTACCTGGCTACCACGCTGCCGGAATCAGGAGGAGCCGTGGATGCTGCACCTGTTGGAGGGCGATGAGGAAGACCTGTGCCGGTGGACCGATCGGGCCGCAGCGCTCTCTCCCGGCGAAGGGGGGGTGTTTCTGCCGTTTTTGCACGGCGAGGACCACAGGATGGCTTTCTGCGCGCTCAGCAAGGATGGCGATCCTGGGCACTTTCTGAGGGCCGTGCTCGAGGGGCTGACGCTGGAGATCGATGTCGCGCTGAAGCGCGCTGCACGCGCCACCAAGATCGAACTCAAAGGTCTCACCCTGATGGGAGGAGGCGCAAAGAACGCCCTCTGGCGACAACTGAAGGCCGACGCATCAGGTTTGTCCGTGTGCACCGTCTCGGACCCCGAGTGCGTCGCCCGCGGCGCGGCTATGCTGGCCGGGGTCGGGGCCGGCATCTTCGAAGATCACGACTCGGTTCCTGCTCCGAGCTACGAGCCACATATCCACAGACCATCTGGAGAACAGGTCGTGTACGGACAGTTGTACTCCGAAGTTCACGAACCGCTTCGCGAACAGCTTGGGCGTTCGCATTCTGCGTGGCCGAAGGCAAGGCAAACACCTTAGACAGGAGCCGAGAGCTATGCCAATCCCAAAACCCCTGCACTCGAAGGTGGTGAGAGGCCAACCGTTACCCGGCCGCGGACGGTCGTGCACCAGGAGAGGCAAGGGAGGGGCCTGATGTTACTCGGCCTCGATCTAGGAACCGGCTCGGTCAAGGCTCTGGTACTCGATGAGGGGGGCAGGGTGCGCGGGGAGGGCTCGGCCCCGTGCCGGGTCAGTGCGCCTTCACCCGGATGGGCGGAGTCGGACCCACAGGATTGGTGGATCGCGGCAGCGAAGGCAGTCCAGACTGCTATCGGTTCACGAGGCGGAGAGATAGAGGCCGTCGGCCTCTCCGGGCAGATGCACGGGGTGGTGCTGTCGGACAACGCCGGTCGTCCGGTACGTCCGGCTGTCACGTGGGCTGACACCAGGTCGCGGGAGCAACTGGAGGCGTACGAGCGGCTCGACGCCGGCCTGCGCGGGCGATTGGGCAACCCGCCGTGGGTAGGCATGGCGGGACCCACCCTACTGTGGCTGCGGGACAACGAGCCGGAGAGCTATCGCTCCGCCCGCTGGTCGCTTCAGCCCAAGGACTGGCTCAGGCTGCGGCTAACCGGCGAAGCCGCCTCGGAGCCCACCGACGCTTCGGCGACGCTGTTGTACGACGTGGAGAGCGACGGATGGGCTTATGATGTCGTCGAGACGTTCGGTCTGCGAACAGAACTGCTGGCTTCTCTAACCGGCTCGGCTCGGGTTGCCGGCGAACTTGGTCGCGAGGCTGCAGAGCACCTCGGCCTTCTCGCCGGGACACCGGTGGCCGCCGGAGCAGGAGACACGGCGGCGGCGGTGCTGGGCAGCGGGCTAAGCCTAGGCTCAGTCCAGTTGACGGTGGGCACCGGAGGACAGATCGTGGCGCTTCGGGACAGACCGGTCCCGGACCCAGAGGGGTCTGTTCACCTGTATCGAGCCGCGACCGAACACATCTGGTACTCCATGGCCGCTGTCCAGAACGCGGGCCTAGCGCTGGAGTGGGTGCGCCGCCTGATGGGGGCCTCCTGGCCGGAGGTATACGACGAGGCTTTCTCCGTGCCGCCCGGGACCGAAGGGGTGACGTTCTTACCGTACCTCACCGGGGAGCGCACGCCGCACTTCGATCCCGACGCCCGGGGGGTTTGGTCGGGCATGAGTCTTAACCATGGACGCACTCACCTCATGCGGGCCGCGCTGGAGGGGGTGGCGTTTGCACTGCGACAGGCACTGGACGCCTTAGAGAGAACGGGCGTGCGGGCACCGGAGTTGCTCTTGGGGGGAGGAGGAGCCTCGCATCCTCTCTGGAGGCAGCTGCTCGCCAGCGTTCTGGGACGCCCCTTGCTCGTACTGCCCGACGCGAACGTGTCCGCCATCGGGGCGGCTCTGCTCAGCGGTCTGGCCATAGGAGCGTACTCGGACTGCGACGTTGAGGCGCTCGACTTGGCGACAAACCACGTCGAGGCGATCGAACCCGAGGAGGACAATGAAGCGTACGCGGAGGCGTACCTC
>WUUC01055753.1_pt1 | contig 10219 bp, 8 predicted proteins | sample 6278441 | NCBI WGS metagenome assembly WUUC01 (sample SAMN13675441, study PRJNA597444) | soil metagenome | isolation source: soil | place: USA: Washington | collected 2017-10 | reverse complement strand
TCTCGCCGTCCGGTTCGGCGTCCGGCTCAGCGGGAACGGGAGGGGATCCCGTACCGGACAGGCGGTAGACCTGCCGTGCGCCCGGTGGAATACCGGCGTCGGCCCGGTGGGATTGCCGGCGGATAACCGACATCCGCCCGGCGGCCGGCAGTTGTGTCCATCCACCCGGGACCGGTCGATAGGGAAGCGCCGGGAACGGCGGCTAACCGCCCCGGAATGAACGCCGTCCGCGGCCGGCCGGCCCGCTCGTCGGGGCCCCCGCCGCGGTCCCCGGCGAGCGCCGCCGCCGTGCCGGTACATCGGTCCGCGCCAGGTGCGCGGACCCGGCGTCGGACCGCGATCTCCTCGCTTCGCTTCGCCCTATCCCCGGATGGCGGTTACCCTGAGCCCATCGAAGCGGTTGTCGGTCGTACCGGGGAACGACGCCCGACGGGAGTCCGGCTCTGCCCATGTCGGGCCGGTTTCCCGCCACGACCGTCTCGGTGGCAGCGCACGGAACTGAGACGACACGGGCGGGACGACAGGGCGGCGGCAAGGTGACACGACACGGGGCCAGGGTAGGGACACGGAACCTGACCGGCGGTTCGATCGTCCCTAGATCGACCGGCTCCAGATCGACAGGACCGGGATCAACACTGCCGGCACGACCGGGCGGCGTACGCGACCAGAGGTTGGACAACCGCGTGGAGAGCACTCCTTTCCCTGACAGACTCGCCGGAGTGACCGGAACCCGGACCAGGGGTCCGCACGACGGGCCAAGGAGGGCCTGGTGACGACCAGCTCGGACGACGCACAGATCGGCCACCTCGACCTGGAGGACCTGGCGCACTCCGCGGCCCGGATCCGGGGCGCGGTCCAGCGCGTGATCGAGGGCAAGCCGGACGTGGTGCGCCTGGCCCTGACCGTGATGCTCGCCGAGGGGCACCTGCTCATCGAGGACGTCCCCGGCGTGGGCAAGACCCTGCTCGCCAAGGCGCTCGGGCGCTCGATCGAGTGCTCGGTCCGGCGGATCCAGTTCACCCCGGACCTGCTCCCCAGCGACATCACCGGGGTGAGCGTGTTCGACCAGCAGCGCCGCGACTTCGAGTTCAAGCCGGGCGCCATCTTCGCCCACATCGTGGTCGGGGACGAGATCAACCGCGCCTCGCCGAAGACGCAGTCCGCGCTGCTTGAGTGCATGGAGGAACGCCAGGTCACGGTCGACGGCACGACCTACGAGCTGGAGACCCCGTTCATGGTGATCGCGACCCAGAACCCGGTCGAGATGGAGGGCACGTACCCGCTGCCCGAGGCCCAGCGCGACCGGTTCATGGCCCGCCTGTCCATGGGGTACCCCTCCCCCGACGCCGAACTGGACATGATCGACAGCCACGGCGCCGCCTCGCCGCTGGACGACCTGGAGCCGGTGGCGGACGCGCGCGAGGTCGGCAAGCTGATCGAGGTCGTGCGGACCATCTACGTCTCGCCCGAGGTCCGCCGGTACGTCATCGAGCTGATCTCCGCCACCCGCACCTCCCCGGAGCTGCGCCTGGGCGCCTCCCCGCGGGCCACCCTGCACCTGGTCCGGGCGGCCCGGGCCGCGGCCGCCCTCGACGACCGCGACTACGTGCTGCCCGACGACGTGCAGGCGCTCGCGGTGCCGGTGCTCGCCCACCGCCTGCTGCCCACGGCGGAGGCGCAGATCGGGCGCCGGACCACCGAGCAGGTGGTCGCGGACATCGTGCGCCGCGTCCCGCTGCCCGACTTCACCGACCGCCGGGACCGGCGGACGGCCTCCTAGGGGCCACGGAAGGACCTCCCACTTGCGCGCAGCCCTGTCCGGTCTCACCACCCGCGGACGTTCCTTCCTCGCGGCGGGAGTGGCCGCGACCGTCTGCGCGCTCCTGCTCGGCCAGCAGGACCTGCTCCGGGTGGGCGTGCTCCTGGCCGGCCTGCCGCTGGCCAGCGTGGTGGTCGTGGCGCGGACCCGGTACCGGCTGGCGTGCAGCCGCCGGCTCCGCCCGGTCCGGGTACCGGCCGGCCAGAAGGCCGAGGTGGTCCTGCACCTGGAGAACGTGTCGCGGCTGCCCACCGGCGTGCTGCTCATCGAGGACCAGGTGCCCTACGTTCTCGGCTCGCGGCCGCGGTTCGTGCTCGACCGGGTCCAGCCGCGCGGTGTCCGGGATGTGATCTACCCGGTCCGCTCGGACGTGCGCGGCCGGTTCCCGCTGGGTCCGCTGGCGATCCGGCTCACCGACCCGTTCGGCATGTGCGAGCTCAACCGCTCGTTCAGCGCCCGCGACCACCTCATCGTCACCCCGGTCGTGCACGCGCTGCCCGCCATCCGGCTCGGCGGCGAGTGGTCCGGCAACGGGGACAGCAACGCCCGCTCGGTCGCCGCCGCGGGCGAGGACGACGTGGCCGCTCGCGAGTACCGGCACGGCGACGACCTGCGGCGGGTGCACTGGCGCTCCACCGCCCGGCGGGGCGAGCTGATGGTCCGCCGGGAGGAGCAGCCGTGGCAGAGCCGCTGCACGCTCATCCTGGACACGCGGTCGCTGGCGCACCGCGGCGACGGACCCGGTTCGTCGTTCGAGTGGGCGGTCTCCGCGGCCGCGTCGATCTCCCTGCACCTGAGCCAGACCGGATACTCGGTCCGCCTGCTCACCGACACCGGGGCAGCGGTCTCCAGCGCGGCGCACGACCCGGCCAGCGCGGGCGGAGACTTCGAGGGCATGCTGCTGGACACGCTTGCGGTGGTCACGCTGTCGCGGGCCAGCACGATCACGCGGGCCGCGGAGGCGTTCCGGCGCAGCGGCGGGGACGGGCTGCTGATCGCGGTGCTCGGCGCCATGAGCACCGAGGACACCGAGGAGCTGTCCCGGTTGCGGCACGGCAGCACCGCCGCGCTGGCGTTCCTGATCGACACCCCGTCCTGGGTGTTCCGCCCGGACGGGACCCGGCGCAGCGACGGCGCGGCCCTGGAGGGCAACGCCCGCCTCCTGCGCAACGCGGGCTGGCGGACCGTGCGCGTGGGCTCCACGGACTCGCTGCCGGCGCTGTGGCCCGAGGCGGCTAGGTTCTCCCGCTCCGAGGCCGCCCGGCAGGCCGGCGACCGGCTCGCGGGCGGTGCGGTACCGACGATCCTCCCGACCGGAAGGACCAGGTGAGACGGTGACAGGCCACACCCGGCTGGCGCTCTACGGCGGCCTGGCGGTCGCGCTGGGGTCGTTCGCCATGCTGCCGGTGATCCAGGGCGGCGAGTGGCTGGTGCTCGCCGTCATGGGCATCGCGCTGATCGTCGGGACGGGCGAGGTGTGCCGGCGCAGCCGGATCGCCCGCCCGCTGGTGCCGGTGGCCCAGTTCGGGATGCTGGTGGTCTTCGTCACCGCCCGGTTCGCCGGCGACGCCGCCATCCTCGGGCTGGTCCCGGGACCGGCCGCGATCGAGCGCCTGGGCGAGGTGGCCCAGGCCGGCATGACCGACATCAACAAGTACGCGGCGCCGGTACCGGGCACCGACGGCATCGTGGCGCTCGCCGTGGCCGGGATCTGCGTGGTGGCGCTGGTGGTGGACCTGCTCGCGGTCACGCTGCGCCGGGCGGCCCTGGCCGGGCTGCCGCTGCTCGCGCTGTACAGCGTCGCCGCCGCGGTGGTCAAGAACGGCGTGCCGTGGCTGGTGTTCGCGCTGGCCGGGTTCGGCTACCTCGGGCTGCTGCTGACCGAGGGCCGGGACCGGGTCACCCAATGGGGACGCCCCCTTCGCACCCTGACCACCGCCGCCGGTGGCGGCGGACCGGGCGGCCGGGCCGACGACCGCCGCGCCGCCGCCGACCTGGAGACCAGCCCGCTGACCCAGGTCGGGCGCCGTATCGGCGCCACCGCGCTCGGCCTCGCCATCGTGGTACCGGCGCTGATCCCGGACGTGAGCCAGGGGCTGTTCGGCGACGGCGGCAGCGGGTTCGGCAACGGCGGCTCCCGGCGGATCCAGACCGTCAACCCGATGGTCACCCTGCGCCAGGACCTCAACCAGCCGGAGAACCGGACGCTGGCGGTGGTGGAGACCAACAGCACGCGGCCGAGCGAGCAGTACCTGCGGACCGCCACCCTGGACAAGTTCGACGGCGACACCTGGACGCCGACCAAGCCGCGGTTGCAGGACGTGCCGAACCCGCTGCCGGAGCCGGACGGCACGAGCTCCGACGTTCCGCGCAAGAAGGTGCGGACCAAGATCCAGATCAGTGACACCCTCAAGTCCCAGTGGCTGCTCCTGCCGCAGCCCGCGACCAAGGTCGACGTCAGGGGCCGCTGGCGGTTCGACCCGAACGGGCACGACATCATCGCCGACGGGAAGCAGAGCACCCGCGGGATCTCGTACACGGTGAACAGCGTGGAGCTGTCGCCGACCAGCGAACAGCTCAACGCCGACCTGAGCGTGCCGCGGACCAAGGCCGAGCTCACGTCCGTGCCGGAGCTTCCGCCGCTCGTGGAGCAACTCGCCGACGAGGCCGTCGGGGACGCCCAGACGTCGTTCGAGAAGGCGGTCAACCTGCAGGACTGGTTCGTGACCAACTTCGAGTACAGCAAGACGGTCCAGTCCGGGCACAACCGGAGCCTCATCGAGCAGTTCCTGACCAACAGGGTCGGCTACTGCGAGCAGTTCGCGGCCACCATGGCGGTGATGGCGCGCCTGCACGGCATCCCCGCGCGGGTCGCGGTGGGCTTCACCGCGGGCACCCGTCAGTCGGACGGCACGTACGTCGTCAAGTCGCACGACTCGCACGCCTGGCCGGAGCTGTTCTTCGAGGGCGTCGGCTGGCTGCGGTTCGAGCCGACGCCGACGATCGCCGGCACCAACGGCAACGGGAGCGTGCCGTCCTACGCGCAGCCCGACGAGGGCGGCCAGGGTGCCAACACCGGCGACGTCACCACCGACACGCCGGCGTCGTCGCCGACCCAGGCCACCGACTGCCCCACCGGGAACGCGCAGGCCAGGCAGGAATGCGAGCAGGCCAAGGAGGAGGCCGAGCAGGCGCTGCCCGCGGACGGCGGCAGCGGCGGCGGGTCGAGCTTCCCCACCATCCCGGCAGTCCTCGCCGCGCTCGTGCTGCTGCTGCTCGGCACGCCGTGGCTGGCCAGGACGACGACCAGGCGCCGGCGGCTGGCGCGCGCGGACGACCCCGAGCAGTGCGTCCGCGGAGCCTGGGCCGAGCTGCGGGACACGCTGCGCGACTACGGGTACCGCTGGGACCCGGCGGAGACGCCCCGCCAGATGGCGGCGCGGGTGCGAGGCGAGGCAGAGCTCAACGGTGCGGCCGCCGACGGCCTGGCACGCATCGCCCGGGCCGCCGAGCGGTTGCGCTACGCCCGCTCCCACGGCTCCGCCACCGACCTGTTCGCCAACGTCGACCAGGTGCGCGGCGGGCTGACGGCCGGGGTGAGCCGGGGGCGTCGCTGGCGCGCGGCGCTGCTCCCGCCGTCGACCGCCGGCCTGCTCAGCCTCGCGGGCGAGCGGGTGGCGGACGCCCTCGACTGGGTGGACGGCCTGAGCGGGAGGCTGCGTCAGCGGCTGGCATCGGCCCGCGCCGCCAGAGCCGCCTCCGGCTCCTGACGGGCTCGGGTTCCTACCCGCCTCGCCTGGCATCGGCCCTGCCCCTGCCTTGCCGGGCTACACGGCGCCCTGCGGACTCTGCGCGCCGTCTGACCCGCGCGCATCACTCCGCCGACCGCACCGTGCCCCCTCAGGACCCTGCCGCCCCAACCCGGGCACCGGACGCCCGGCGAACCCCGCGCGGGCACCCGCCGCCGGATGCCCGTTGGCCGCCATCGGGCGGCGGTGAGCGAGAGACGGAAACCCGCCGTGGCGGATGTGCGGCGGCCGGCGCGGGGAACGTCAGCCCGCCCGGGCAGCAACCCGTGACGACGAACCCGCGGCCCTGCCGAGGACGCAGCCGACCCGGCCGCGCGGGTATCGCGCAGACCGGCTCAGCCCGTCAGGGCTGCTCCCCCTCGTCACGGCGCCGGCGCCACCGCTCCTCCAGCCGGTCCGTGAACTTCGTCCGCTGACGATGTCGGCGAGGGGCGGGGCCACTCGCCGCGGCGATCTCACCGGGACCTGGGATGCGCCGCCAGTTCGACACCGCCAGCACCGCACAGGCGAGCATGACCAGGAAGCCGACGATACTGATGGGGATCATGTTGATGACCAGGCCGGTCATGAGCAAGGCGACACCGAGCACGAATCCCGCCATCGCCTGGTAGGCACGCCGGCGGAAATGAGTACGCAGGTCGGCCCCACGAAGCGCCGACGCGAACTTGGGATCTTCGGCGTACAGCGCTCGCTCCATCTGCTCGAGCAGACGCTGCTCGTGCTCTGAGAGCGGCACGGAGTCCTCCTTTGCGGCCGCGGGGCGACCGGTGCGACCCCTTTCAGGATAGGCAGGGAATCGCCAGCGTGAAAGCCGGGACGCACACATGACATCACACGGATGACCGTTCGTCGTACTGGACAGTACCGGAACGACCTGCGGAAAGGCCCCGGACCCGGTCCGGACCGCGGACCACGTCCTCGCCGCGGGTCCCGGCCCTCCCGCGGTCGCCCGTATCACCGCTCCTCCCGGCCGGGGTCGACGAGGCTCGCCGGCCGGATGGCGTCGGCACCGAACCGTGTCGTCGCGCGGTCCACGGCCTGCTCCGCGTCGCGCCAGCCCTTCTGACGCTCGCCGAGCAGGAGCTGGCGGGCCTGGCCCTCCGCCTCGGTCAGACCTTCGACCCGGACCCCGACGAGCCGGAGCCTGGCCCGGTCCAGGCCGAGGGCGTCGTACAGGGCGCGGGCGGTGCCGTAGATCTCCTGGGCCACGTCGGTCGGGTCCCGTAGCGTCCGCGAGCGGTTGATCGTGGTGAAGTCGGCGAACCGGACCTTGATGCTGACGGTCCGGCCCAGCATGCCCGCCCGCCGCAGCCGGGCGGCGGTCCGTTCGGACAGCCGCAGCAGCTCGCGCCGGATCACCTCGTGGTCCTCGACGTCGTGCGCGAAGGTCTCCTCGGCGCCGATGCTCTTGTCCGGCTCGTCGGACACCACCTCGCGCTCGTCCCGGCCCCAGGCGAGCGCGTGCAGGTGGGAGCCGACAGCGGCGCCGACAGCGCGCTGCAGGGTGTCGAGAGGGGCGTGGGCGATGTCACCGACCGTCCGCATGCCCAGCCGGGTCAGCGTCTGCTCGGTCCGCTCCCCCACGCCCCAGAGCGCGGCCACCGGAAGGACGTGCAGGAACGCGAGCGTGTCGGCGCGGGGCACCACCAGCAGGCCGTCCGGCTTGCACCGGGTGGAGGCGAGCTTGGCCACGAACTTGGTGGCGGCGACGCCGACCGAGCAGGTGATCCGCTGCTCGTCGAACACCCGGGCCCGGATCAGCTCACCGATCTCGGCCGGCCGGCCCAGCCGGCGCTGGGCACCCGCCACGTCGAGGAACGCCTCGTCCAGCGCGAGCGGCTCGACCAGCGGCGTCACGGACCGGAAGATCTCCATCACGCCGGCCGAGACCTCGGAATACTCGCCGTGGGTGGGCGGGATGATCGTGGCCCGCGGGCACAGCCGGCGGGCGCGGGTCATCGGCATGGCGGAGTGCACCCCGAACCTCCGCGCCTCGTAGGTGGCGGAGAGGACGACACCGCGGCCCCCGTCCGCACCGACGATCACGGGCTTGCCGCGCAGGTCAGGGCGCTTCCTCAGTTCGACGGAGGCGTAGAAGGCGTCCATGTCGACGTGCAGGATCGTGCAGCCGCTGTCGTCCCCCGGTGGCCCGGAGGGCGGGCCCGGACGGTCCAGCTGCTGGCTCCGGCTCACGCGCTCCCGCCTGTTCTCGGTGTGCCTGTCGTCGGTGTGCCTGTCGTCGGTGTGCCTGTTCTCGGTCCACTCTCACCGGGTTGCCGACCACGCCCCGCGGAGGGCGGTTCCGCGCGTCAGCCCCGGGTGGCGAGGATGTGCAGTTGGGTGGCGAGGCTCTGGAATGCGGGATGCTCGGCGGCCGCGGCCTCCAGGGCGAGCAGCGCATCCAGTGCGCCAGGTTCGACGTCCACCATGGCACCGGGGACCAGGTCGGAGAAGACCCGTACGCCGTGTACCGCACCGACATGCAGCCCGACCGAGACCAGGAGCGCGGCCAGCTCGTCGATGGCGAACCGGCGCGGCATCGGATCGGTGTCGCCCCAACGGCCCGCCGGATCCTCCAGGGCGTGGCGTGCCCCGGCGAAGTGTCCGGCGATGGCCCGGGACAGCACGACCGCGTTCCGGTTCGCGGCGAGCACGCTGACAGTGCCTTCCGGCCGGAGCGCCCGCACCACGTTGGCCAGCGCGTCGGCCGGGTCGTCGACCATCTCCAGCACCTCGTGGCAGAGCACGACGTCGGCACAGGCCGCCGGCACCACGTCGAGCATCGCGCCCGCGTCGCCCTGGACGCCGCGGACGAGGTCGGTGACACCGGCCTCGGCCGCGCGCCGCTCCAGCGCCGCCAGCGCGTCGGGGCTGGGATCCACCACGGTGACCCGGTGGCCGAGCCGGGCAAGCGGGACGGCGAAGTTGCCGGTGCCGCCGCCGGTGTCGAGGATCTCCAGGACGCCCCGCCCCGCCCGGCCGGCCCGCTCGGCGAGCGCGGTCCGCAGCACCTCCCAGACCACGGCGGTACGCACCGAGCTACGGGCGCGCAGACGGTCGACCACGGCTGTCCTCCTCCGCCCGGACCAGCGCCGAGCGCGCCTGTCCGGTTGAACGGCACCTGTACGACCGTCATCCTCCCGCATTCCCTCGATTCCACGCGCCGACGCCGCCGCCGATCCAGCGCCGGGAAGGCATGGACCATCGCCGGCGGCGCGCGCCGCGATGAGGTCGAGCGTGGTCACCGGTTTCCCCCGCTCGCCGCCGACGATGGCCGGTACAGGACAGGCGGTGGCACGGAACCGCCCGATGAACCCCCGATGGACCCGTCCCGGGCCGGGACAGGACGGGTCCGCACCGGGCGGTCCGCGCCGGGGCGCCGGGCCGGGACGTGTCCGTGCACGTCTCGCCCCCGGGCCCTGGCATGCCATCCGCTCAGCTTGCACAGGGCGTGGCCGCGGACAACGCCTGCTGGTGCGGAAGGCCGAGGGTCGTCTCGACGAGCGCGAGGAACGTCTCGGCATCGCGAACGAGGTCATCCGCGTCCCGCGCCGACACCGACCGGGACAGGCCCGCCTCCGCCGCTGCCCGCTTCGCCGCGCCCGCGGCGAAGAAGGCCGCCCATTCGGTCAGTTCGGGCGCCACCTCGGGCAGGAGCGACCAGGCGCTGCGCGGGCGGCGCCGGGAGGTGCCGTCCGCGGGCCGGGCCCGGGCGGCGAGCACCGCGGCCGCCGTCCGCAACGCGGCGAGGTGCGCCGCCGCGTACCGCTCGTGCGGACGTGACGCCAGCGTCGCCTCGGCGAGCCCGTGCCGGGCCAGCGCGAGCAGGTCCAGCGCCGCCGGAACCGCCGGCGCCCGCTGCCGCACCGGCCGGGCAGCCCCGGGGGCCGCGACGGCCGCGCTGGACGCCCCAGCCGCCCGCGAGCCCCCGGGACTGCGTCTCCTGGAACTTCTCATGATCACCGCGTCTCCTCAGTCGGCGGTCCGCACGAGGGTCCACGCACCTGACGACCAGGCGAAGCACAGGTCGTAGATGCCGGGAACGCCACTGCGTCCCGAACTCGCTTCGACGCGCCAGATCTCGTGCTCCTCGTCAAGGGGCGGTTCCACCACATCCCCCGCGGTGCTTGCCGACCCCTCCTCGGTGCTGTCATCGGTGGCGACGGCGACATCCGCATCGGTGCGCCGGGAGGGTCGAGCCGCGGTGGCGAGCCTGCCGTTCTCCCGCGCCCGGCCGTCGGCCTGGATCCCGCCCGGTCCGTGTCCGTTCTGCGTGCCGCCAAGAGCCGTCCCGGCTCGGTCGGGAACCGTGGCCAAGGGGTGCTCCGAGGGCGCGTCGGCTCCGGCCGTACGCCACCACTCGCCGGTCTCCACCCAGTGGCCGAGCACCCCCCGGACCACGTAGAGCCGACTTCTCCAGAGGAAGTGCGCCGGCTCTTCGTTCCGGCGCAGGACTTCCACCCGGTCGGCGTAACAACGACTCATTCGCGCGCCTCCTCATAGGCCGTACCTGGACATGTCCCGCGCCGAGGCGCGGGGACGCCGGGGGAAGGCGGCGGTCGGCGGGCGCCGGTCGGGCGGGGAGCTTCCC
>WUUC01080187.1_pt1 | contig 10220 bp, 8 predicted proteins | sample 6278441 | NCBI WGS metagenome assembly WUUC01 (sample SAMN13675441, study PRJNA597444) | soil metagenome | isolation source: soil | place: USA: Washington | collected 2017-10 | reverse complement strand
GCATTGCTTCAATCGTCTTTTTGTAGTTCTTCGTCGAGAAAATCGCGCTTCCCGCGACAAAAGTATCGGCGCCCGCCTGCGCGATCTTTGCGATGTTTTCCAGCTTCACTCCACCGTCGACCTCCAGCCAGATGTCGCGGTCACTCTTGTCGATTTTCTCGCGTGCGCTGCGGATCTTTTTCAATGCGGCCGGAATGAACTGCTGTCCGCCAAACCCTGGATTAACCGACATGATCAAGACGAGATCGAGCTTGTCGAACACGTGATCGAGATAAGAAAGCGGTGTCGCCGGGTTGAACACCAGCCCCGGCTTGCATCCATGCTCGCGAATGAGCTCGATCGTTCGATCGATGTGTTCCGAAGCTTCGGGATGAAAGCTGATGATATTCGCGCCAGCCTTTGCGAAATCAGGCACGATTCGGTCGACCGGCTTCACCATCAGATGCACGTCTATCGGCGCTTTTGTCAGCGGCCGGATCGCTTCGCAGACGAGCGGCCCAACGGTCAAGTTGGGAACGTAGTGATTGTCCATGACATCGAAATGGATGATATCCGCCCCGGCTTCCACGACATTCTTGATTTCTTCGCCGAGCCTTGCGAAATCGGCCGAGAGAATGCTCGGAGCGATGCGATACGCGGACATGTCTAGCTCGCGTCCGGCCTGCCTTCGCTGAACACCCGGCTCGCAAGCAAATCGGCGGGCTCGATCGTCATCAACTCCAGCCTGCTCAGCACGGTGCCTCTTCCAAACAGCCGGTTCGCTTGCCGCAACCGTGCGCGGTCGAGCGCGTTTCTGATGCTCCGTGCGTTGGAGAAATTGGGCATCGCGATCCGCCGCGCAATATAGTCCTTGAACACCGGCTTCGCTTGCTCGCTCAGCACATAGTCGCTCGCCCCCAGCATCATTGCCGCAATCGACTCCAGTTCCTCTAGCGTGTAATCCGGAAAGTCGATGTGGTGCGCAATGCGCGAAGACATTCCGGGATTGCTCGTGAAAAACTTTTCCATGCGGTCTTTGTAGCCCGCAAGGATTACGACGAGATCGTCGCGCTCATTCTCCATTACCTGCAACAGAATTTCGATCGCTTCCTGCCCGTAGTCGCGCTCGTTTTCCGGCTTGTAAAGGTAATACGCTTCGTCGATGAAGAGCACGCCGCCTTTAGCGCGCTTCAGCACTTCTCGCGTCTTCGGCGCGGTGTGGCCGATGTATTGACCGACGAGGTCGTCGCGGGTCACCGAGACAAGATGACCTTTGCGGCAATACCCCAGACGATTCAGGATGTCGGCCATCCGCCGCGCCACCGTCGTTTTTCCAGTGCCCGGGTTGCCGGTGAAAGACATATGCAGGCTCGGCGCGCCCGAAGCCAATCCCGCGTGACCGCGCAGCCTATCGATCAAGAGCAGCGCTGCGATCTCGCGAATTCGCGTTTTCACCGGCGCAAGGCCGATCAGCTCGCGATCGAGCTGCCCCAGCACGCTTTCTATGTTGCGTGAGATGTCCTCGACCCCGATCGCCCCTCGCTGTGTCGGATCGATACTTTGCGGTGAAGCGTTCACCGGCCTTCGCTCCTCAGGCGTCTCTTTAGCGTGTAGCGGATCGTTCGTCCTTTCGCTTCTTCGCGCACGAGATCGAATCCCGGCTCGACCTCAGGGCGATTGACGATAAAAGAAAGACGGACCGTTTCCCAGCCGCGCGTCGAATCGAAAGCGTTCACCCGGATGTAGTCGCGAGGATGCGCTTCACGACAGTTTTTGATTTCCTGCATGATCGCGTCCGAATGGTGCGAATCGAACATCGGCAGGCCCCACATCGTCCAGTACGTGTTTCGCGGATGCGGATCGTTGGTAGACTCGATCGAAATCGCCCAGTCGTTTCTCAAGCAATATTCGACCTGCGCACGAATCTGCTCATCGCTCAAATCGGGCAGGAATGAAAACGTCCCCTGCGTAAGCCGCATCGTCAGACTCCCACCGTCGCCGTCGGAACAAAGTCGGCTGTGTCGGTACTGGCGTAATCGAAAGTGACATCTTTCCACGTCTCCAGCGCCGCCCGCAGCGGCGAACACGACTTCGCCGCCCGCTGCAGGATTGCCGGACCTTCGCTCCAGATGTCACGGCCCTCGTTGCGCGCGAGCACCATCGCTTCCAGCGCCACGCGGTTCGCCGTCGCTCCCGCAGCGATTCCCTGCGGATGACCTATGGTGCCCCCTCCGAACTGCAGCACCACATCTTCCCCCAGGTAATGCAGCAACTGATGCATTTGCCCGGCATGGATTCCACCTGATGCAACCGGCATCACCTTGCGCAGATCCGCCCAGTCTTGCTCGAAGAATATGCCACGCGCGAAATCGATTTCGTTATGCGGCTCGCGCAGGACGTTGTAGAAACCCTGCACCATGTTCGGGTCGCCTTCGAGTTTGCCGACGACTGTCCCGGCATGAATATGATCGACCCCGGCCATGCGCATCCATTTCGAAATGACGCGAAAGCTGATGCCGTGATTTTTCTGCCTCGTATACGTGCTGTGGCCGGCGCGATGCAGGTGGAGAATCATGTCGTTCTTACGGGCCCATTTCGACATCGATTGAATCGCGGTATAGCCGATTACGAGATCGATCATGACGATGACCGAACCGAGCTCCTTCGCAAATTCTGCGCGCTCGTACATGTCCTCGATGGTCGCCGCGGTGACGTTGAGATAATGTCCTTTGACTTCGCCGGTGGCGGCCTGAGCGCGATTGACCGCTTCCATGCAGTAGAGAAAACGGTCCCGCCAGTGCATGAACGGTTGCGAATTGATGTTCTCGTCGTCTTTCACGAAATCGAGACCGCCCTGCAGCGCTTCGTAAACCACCCGCCCGTAGTTTTTCCCGGAAAGGCCGAGCTTGGGTTTCACGGTTGCGCCGAGCAGCGGCCGGCCATATTTGTCGAGCCGTTCGCGCTCGACGACGATCCCGGTCGGCGGACCGTCGAACGTCTTCAGGTACGCGGCCGGCAGCCGCATGTCTTCCAGTCGCAACGCGCGCAGCGCCTTGAAGCCGAAGACGTTACCGATGATCGACGCCGTCAGATTGGCGATGGATCCCGATTCGAACAACGCGAGGTCGTACGCGATGTAGGCGAAATATTGCCCGTCGACATTGGGCACGGCGTCGACGCGATACGCCTTGGCGCGATAAACGTCGCAGGCGGTCAGGCGATCGGTCCAAACGACGGTCCACGTTGCTGTCGACGACTCACCAGCGACCGCCGCTGCCGCCTCCTCGGGGTCTACGCCCTCCTGCGGCGTCACGCGAAAGAGCGCGATCACATCGGTCTCGCTCGGCATATAGTCGGCATCCCAGTAACCCATTCTCCGGTACGACATCACGCCCGATTTATAGCGCTGTGCGTCTGCGTCCATCGCCTGTACCAAACGTCATAAACATCGGCCGATGCTAAGCCCGCGCACCGGTAAAAGACAATAAAAGGTAGTTATTGCTATATTAAGTTGTAGTTAATCCCATGAAAAACGCGACCCTCCGCCAACTTCAGGTTTTCGAAGCCGTCGCGCGGCACTTGAGTTTTGCGCGCGCCGCGGAGGAACTGCATCTTACTCAGCCCGCCGTATCGCTTCAAATCAAACAGCTCGCTGAGCACGCCGGGCTGCCGCTCTTCGAGCAGATGGGCAAGAAGATCTATATGACCGAAGCGGGACGTGAAATGCTCGCGTACAGCCATGCCATCACGCAGCGAATCCGTGAAGCCGAGGAGGTTTTTGCGGCGCTTCGGGGAGCGTCGAACGGCATCCTCAACATCGCCGTCGTCAGCACGGCAAAGTATTTCGCTCCGCAGTTGCTCGCGGTGTTTCGCCGAGCGCGTCCCAACGCCGATGTGAAGCTCGCTGTCAACAATCGCGAGCTCACGGTCAAGCAATTGCTCGACAACGAGACGGATCTGGTCATCATGGGCCGGCCGCCCGCGGAAGTCGAAACGAAGGCCGAATCGTTCGCCAAGCACCCGCTCGGAATCATCGCGCCGCCGCATCATCCTCTCGCCGGAAAACGCCGCATCCCGCTCAAGCGGCTTGCCGACGAAACGTTCCTCATCCGCGAAAAGGGCTCGGGCACTCGCGCGGCGATGGAGACGCTTTTCACCGAACGCGACTTCATTTACAAGGCGAGTTTCGAAATCAGCAGCAACGAGACGATCAAGCAGGCGGTGATCGCGGGAATGGGAATAAGCTTTCTCTCGCTGCACACCGTGGGACTCGAGCTCAGCACGAAGAGATTGGTCGCGCTCGACGTTGCGGGACTGCCGTTGGTTCGAAACTGGTACGTCATCCACCGAGTGCAGAAAAGACTCTCGCCGCTTGCGCAGGAATTCAAAGCATTTCTGCTGCGCGAGGGTGCAGAGGTGCTGCAGCAAGCCGTCAAATGAGCGAGGCCGGATCAGCATAGGCCGGTATCGCAATCGAAAGGAACAGCAATGGCCTCCCCATTCAGCTCGTCGGTGCCGGAAGAAAGTCCCAATTTTTCGCGCAGACGTTTCGTAAGCAGAAGTTCGCTCCTCGCATTTTCCGCGGCAATCAGCGCGCACATTCCTTACGGTCGCTTTTTGCCCTCTGGTCTGACTCCGGTCGCGCTTGCGCAATCGCCGCTGCTTGCGCAGTACGGCAAAGATGTGAATCTGATCGTGCTCGGCGATAAACCTTTTGTCGCAGAGACCCCCGCACATCTGCTGGATGATGACGTCACTCCACTGGAGGTGCTGTTTGTTCGCAATAATGGGCTGGTGCCGGAAAAGGAAAAGCTCGACCCGCAAACATGGAAACTCACGATCGACGGCGAATCGGCCGAGAAACCGCTGACGCTTTCGATCGCCGATCTAAAGAAAAGCTTTCCGAATGAGACGCAGCACATCACCCTCGAATGCGCAGGCAACGGCCGCTCCGAATTCTATCCGCCCGCGAAGGGCAACCAATGGACGACTGGAGGCGTGGGCTTTCCGGTCTGGACGGGTGTGCGCCTCGCCGATGTCCTAAAAAAGGCGGGGGTCAAGAAGGATGCGGTTTACATCGGCTATTACGGAAGCGACGCGCACTTGAGCGGCGACACGGAAAAGCCGGTCATTTCGCGTGGCGTGCCGATTCAGCGCGCGCTCGGAAACGGCGCCTTGATCGCCTGGGCGATCAATGGGCAGGATCTGCCGCCGGTGCATGGCTATCCTCTGCGCCTCGTCATCGGCGGAGCACCGGGATCAACGTGCGGCAAATGGCTCAACCGGATCGCGATCCGCAACAAAGTCCATGACGGACCAAAGATGGGCGGACATGACTATCGTCTGCCCTGCGAACCCATCGCGCCCGGCGAGAAGAGCGACAACTATTGCATCCTCGAGAAAATGCCGGTCAAGTCACTCATCACGCGTCCGCAGTCCGGAATCGACCACGAGTTCGAGAAACCTTTGACGGTGCGTGGCCACGCCTGGACCAGCGCAGAAAAAGTGAGCGCGGTCGATGTTTCTTACGACTTCGGCCAGACTTGGATCAAGACCAAATTGGCGGGCGCAAAGAACCGCTACGCTCCTCAACGATTCACTGTGGATCTCAAGCTTCCCAGCAAGGGCTACTACGAGATCTGGGCGAAAGCGTCGGACAGCAGCGGAAAATCGCAGCCCATGGTCGCCCCCGGCTGGAATACCGGAGGCTACGGTGGCAATCCGACTCACCGCGTCGCAGTGAAGATTGTTTGAGGTAACGATGAAGAAACTCTCTTGCCTCTTTCTTTCGGCAGCAGTGCTTGTGTTGCCGGTATTCGCGCAGGAAAAGAAAGCCGAGAAGAAAATCGACGAGCAAAGCGGCCTCGTCGTCGATCAAGGTTTCGAGCTCGTCAAAGGACAATGCGGCATTTGCCACTCGCACAAGCTCATTACGCAGAGCGGCAAAACGAAGGAAGGCTGGGTCGAGTCGATCCGCTGGATGCAGCGCAACCACGGGCTATGGGACCTCGGCACGCACGAACCCGAAATCCTTTCCTATCTCGAAAAAAATTACGGGCTCAATACAGCCGCCGTCTCACGACGCGCGCCGCTTCCGGCGCACCTCATGCCGAAGTAGGGCTTCGCAAGCTGCGCGGAACCGGGACAAACCCGGAGAGGCAACAGCTAACGCGCGTTAGCCATCCGTAGACGGCGGCTCGACCGTGGCGATCCGCAGTAGATTCGTTGCTCCTGGAGCGCCGAAAGGCATACCCGCAGTAATAACAATCGTATCGCCCGGCGCCGCGAAACCATCGCGCAACGCGGCCTTTTGCGCGTTGTCTACCATGTCGCTCACGCGTGCAATTTCGCGTGTGTGTACCGAATGAATTCCCCATACCAGCGCAAGGCGACGCGCGGTCGTCAGGCTTGGCGTCATGCTAAGGATCGGCGGCGCGACGCGTTCGCGTGCGGCCCTCAGACTGGTGAACCCCGAACTTGTGTACGTCACTGTTGCTGCGACGTTCAGAATCTCCGTCACCTGGCGAAGCGCTGCGCAGATCGCATCGCTGTAACGTGATTCTGCGGGTGTATACGAGGCGTCGATCATCACCCGGTAGTGCGGGTCGTTCTCCACTTGCGCAATAAGGTTGTCCATCATTTTTACCGTCTCCACCGGATACTTCCCGACTGCAGATTCCGCGGAAAGCATCACAGCATCGACGCCATCGTAAATCGCCGTCGCGACATCTGAAGCCTCAGCACGAGTTGGCGCGGCGGCACTCACCATCGAATCGAGCATTTGCGTCGCGACGATCACGGGCTTCCCGAGCTTGCGGCACACGCGGATCACACGCTTCTGGATCGGCGGTACGCGCTCCAGCGGCAATTCGACTCCGAGATCGCCGCGCGCCACCATGATCGCATCGGACTTTGCTGCGATCTCTTCGAGGCGATCAACCGCCGCAGGCTTCTCCAGCTTCGCGACGATCCACGCGCGCCCTCTTGTTAGCTCGCGAGCTTCTTCCACATCGTCTGGACGTTGCACGAAAGAGAGAGCGAGCCACTCGACGCCGAGCTCGAGTCCGAATTCAAGGTCCTGCCTATCCTTTTCGGTGAGCGCGGAAATCGGCAGCACCACGTCAGGCACGTTGATTCCTTTGCGCTCCGACAACTCGCCGCCGATGAGAATCCGCGTATGAGCCCACGTGTCGCCACACTCCTCGACTCGCAAACGTATCCGTCCGTCGTCGAGCAAAACGTCCATCCCTGGCTTGAGCGCTGCAAAAATCTCCTTGTGAGGAATCCCGACGCGGCTTGCATCGCCTAGCCCGCCGTCAAGATCCAGCCGAAAGGCGGCGCCTGGTACAAGCGTCACTCGCCGGTCTTTGAAAGCACCGACTCTGAGCTTCGGACCCTGCAGGTCGATGAGCACGCCGATCGGCCGTCCAACCTCCTTTTCGATTTGCCGGATGAGCGACAGCCGGTGCGCGTGTTCTTCATGAGTTCCATGACTGAAGTTCAGACGAAAAACGTCCGCGCCCGCGTTAAACAGCTCTCGGATAACGTCAAGACTGGAGCTCGCAGGCCCGAGTGTGGCCAGGATTTTCGCGTGACAGAAGCGGGGCATGTTTGGGACGTCTGGTACTATTTGGAAGACGTAAACACTGCCGAGATGGGTGCACGATGGATAAAATCAACGCCCGATTTTCCTAACCGTGCGCTATTGGTTACTCGTTTTGTAAACAAGACCGGTATGCATCTGTTCAACGCCTCTATTGCAACTTGCGATTTGCGCAACGATGCTAGCGTACATATGCTGCTGATCACTCCGTACTGTTTTTTGTTGGCTCGTGAGCTGAGTAAGAATTCCTTGCGCCCGTTGTAGTAGCTCTAGCGCTTCTCTTCGATTTACTCCTTCGGTAAGCAATCTCGCGATATTCCAGCACGATATAACTAGGCTTATTTGCGATTCGGCGTTGGCCGGATCGCGCGCGGCAAGTTCCTCGCGAATTTTCATGCTCGCCCGATAGGCACTCAGTGCCGCAGCGTTATCACATTGAATACTCAGCATCTCCCCAATTCTCTCGTGACTATTTGAGAGATCGCGTTGCCACTTCATGTTGGCCGGGTCACGTGCAATGAGTTCTTCCCAGATCGCGCGGCTCGTACGATAAGAAGACAGAGCGCCGGCGTTATCGCCGTAAGCCGCCAAGGCATCGCCAATTTTTCGTGACTTACCGAGAGCTCGCGTTGCCATGTCATGTTCGCTGGATCGCGCCCCGCACACTGCTTCGCAAGTTCCAGGCTCTTGCGATACTCTGCAAGCGCCTCGAAGTTATCACCCTGTCCCGTAAGGATATCGCCAATTCTGCTATGACTGATCGCAAGATCGCTTCGCCAATTCATGTTGCTAACATCGTGTGCGGCACGCTGTTCCGCAATTTCGAAACCCTTCCGATATGCCTGCAGTGCCGCCGGCCTGTCACCCTGCGCCATCAAGATGTCGCCCATTTTGCCGTAGCTGACCAACAGATCGCGTTGCCAGTCCATGTTTCCCGGATCAAGTGAAGTAAGTGCTTTCCGGATCGTTAGGCTCGTATGGTAGGCAGACAAAGCGCCGGCGCTATCGCCCTGCGCCGCGAGCATGTCGCCGATCCTTTCATGACTGCCTGTGAGATCTCGTTGCCAATTCGTGTTCCCTGGATCACTTTCGGCGAGTTTTTGCCGAATCTCTAGGGTTGTTCGATATGCAGACAAAGCCGCCGCGCTATCGCCCTGCGCCGCCAAGGCATCGCCAATCTGGTTATGAATCACTGAGAGATCGCGTTGCCACTCCATGTTCGCCGGATCACGTCGTGTAACTTCTTCCCAGATCGCTAGGCTCTGGTAATAGGCAGACAGCGCGGCGGCGCTATCGCCTTGCGCAGCGACGATGTTGCCGATTCTTTCATGACTGATCGCGAGATCGCATTGCCACCTGTTGTTCGTCGAATCACGCGCAATAAGCGCTTCCCGAATCGTTAGGCTCTTACGATAGGCAGACAGAGCGGCGGCGCTATCGCCCTGGGCCTCCAGGATGTCGCCGATTCTTTCATGACTAATTGCGAGATCGCGTTGCCACTCCGTATTCATCGGGTCGTGCGTGGTGAGCACTGTTAGTCGCCCCGATATCCTGCGATACGCTTCATTCGCGTCTTCAAAGTCGCCGGCGCGTCTAAGTAGATCACCGAGGAACCACCAGTTGATGAGATTGTCCGGCTCATAATCCGCAGCACGCCGGGCGGCCGCTAATGCTGTGTTAGTGTCATGTAAGAATGCCAGGGCGGTCTGTTGTCGTGCTAATTCGGCCGCACGACGAAATTGTTCTCTACCCGAAGCAGCGACGGTGAGTTCCTCCCGTCGAAGCAGTGCTTCCGCTGGTAGTGTATCGCCGGCTTCTAAAGCGCGTTTGGCGTCGAGTGCCTCAGGCGAAGGATTGGTCTGTTCAGCTTCATCGAGCACTTGGGCAACCGCCAAGGCTCGCATATCGCGCTTGAGCTCTTGGTTTTCTTGTTGAATGGTTACGATCTGTCCCCGATAGAATGCCTCTGCTTTTTCCTTCTCTTCAAGAATCCTCAACAGGCGCGCGATCTCCGAATTTGGATGAGGTGACTCTTCTCCTGCGGAAGGACGATGAGGTAATAAGGCATGGATTAGGTGTCGCTCAAAATTGTCGACGGTTGTGTACTTAGCTCGGATCAGCGCGCCGATGCGCTGCTTGAGATTCTTTAAACGACCGTAGTTTTGGTGGTCCCAGTACTCAGGAGGCCAAGAGTATTTCGGTTCTACTTCGAAGCACAGGCGTTGTAATCCGCGCTCACCGGCGTAGTCGAACTCAATCTCAGTTACGCTCGCTTGATATCCGTTCTCGATATAGCCGTAGCGGTGCGCAAAAATACCCACGTAAAGGTCGGCATCGTCTAGCTTGATTTTGCTTCCTGCGGTAGCGCCGACGCCCATTGCTTCGAAATGCTCCATTGCGATAGGAAAGAAGCCCAAATCAATGCAGACCCTCTCTGCCGCTTTGCGATATTCGGCGAGATCTAAGCCGGTGCTACCGATGAAGACTTTGCGAACCGCCATGCCACGTCTAAGAGTTGGCCATATTTCGCGGAAGCCGATTAGGCAGATCGGAAGGTATGCCTCTAGATGGCGCGCCCGGCAGGATTCGAACCCACGACCCCCTGGTTCGTAGCCAGGTACTCTATCCAACTGAGCTA
>WUUC01169744.1_pt1 | contig 10221 bp, 7 predicted proteins | sample 6278441 | NCBI WGS metagenome assembly WUUC01 (sample SAMN13675441, study PRJNA597444) | soil metagenome | isolation source: soil | place: USA: Washington | collected 2017-10 | reverse complement strand
GCGGCATCAGCCGCCCGATCGGGCTCTCACGCAGCTGCGTGAGCAGCTTGCCTCCCCGATGTCGGATGAGCGCCTTCAACGTCGCGAGCGGGATGGCGCGTGGACGAGCCTTCAACTCCTCCGAGATGATCAACGCCAGCGTGACATCCGTCTTGTCCTCTTTGCTCGCGTTGTCGATGATCTGCACGTCCTCGCCCGCGCGGACCATCTCCGCGATCTGGAGCAGCGTGACGTAGCGGCTCTGCCGGGTGTCGTAGAGCTTGCGGTTCGAGTAGCGCTTGATCGTTCGGCGCGTCTCGCTCGCTTCCTGAGCAGCGTCGTCATCACCCGGCGCGGCGGAGCTTTCCGGCTCAGCCTCGGGATCTCGTGCGGCCACCGTTCCGGAGCTCACTCCCGGATCTGCCGCGGTATTTTCCGACGGCTCTGCCGGCGGTGCGAGGGGGTCGTGTTCGGCGAACGATGGAGTCAAGCGGCCTCTGCTGAAGTTCGTGCCAATGCGGGGGTGCCCGTGCGCGGCGGGCCCGGGCGTTTGCATGAACAAGAGCAGGCCTGCCGCGAGGCGTCAAGAGCTGGCTCGTCAGTAAGGCCTCAATTACGCCGGAAGCAGGCCACAAAAAAAAGCTCGGATCGGCGCGGACCCATCGGGCGCGAGCCCAAATGAGGTGTGAGCGGATTGACCGAGCTTCGACTGAGAAGCACGGGCCGCCGATTGGAAGCGCTTCCAGCTTGAAGGCCTCATGAGCTCCATGCTCACGCGCGAGATGGACTGGGTCAAATCTATCCAACCTCCAACCACTTGCCGCTGCCCGCGTCGGTCTGTACGGCGGGTGTCTCGGCGGCTCTGACAGCCGCCAACTCTGCACGACAGAGCTGGAGCACGGTCGCGAGAAAGTTGGTGAAACACCGACAGTCGATGCCGAGCCCTCCGACCCATGCGACCACGGTGAGCTCACCGTCCGCGAGCCTCACGCTCGTATCGAAGGCGAACAAAGAGGTGCCCGCCCGATCAGTGCCAAACGGCAACAGCCGCCCGCGCGCGAGCAGCCGTTGATTGGAGGACTCGGCGTGCCCGGGCCGGCCGATGTCACCCGTGCCCAGCAGGCTGGCGTTCTCGAAGAAACATGGCCAGCCGTCGCTAAAGGCCAGGAATTCGCGATAACTCGGCGGGAGCCGACGTCCGAGCCGAAGCTCCGCGACGACGATCGCGCTTTCCGGTGCCGCTGGATTGCCTGCCAGACCGATTTGACGCTGCGGTGAGCAGCGTTTCAGCTCCATCTGAATTGCGCGGATGCTGCCGAGCAGCGTGCGCCAGCGCGGCTCCGGTGCTGGCCGCTGCTCGTCGCTCGGCGCTGGCTGACGCGACCCAGGTGGGTGAGGCTCCCACCCGGAAGCAGGGTTGCGCCTGACCACGTCGCCATCTTTGGTGCCGTTACGTCTGTACACCCGCTGGGAGTTAACTGGCGGCGAGCCCACTGGCCAAGAACTCGGCAGCCAGAGCCGCAACATCTGACTCGATAGTTGTGCCAAATCCGCGCTTGCTGGGTATAGGCGGAGGCGTATGAGTGCGTGTGGTCGAGCCGCCCCGCGACGGGCAATCAGTGCCGCGGCGCTGAGTTGCCGAGGCCTCGTATTGCTTCCGCTCCTCTGGTCGCTGCATTGCCAACGCGCACCGGCGGCCGATCTGCTTCAGGTGAGCGCGGTGATCCCCGTCGAGGCGCAGTTTGGCGACGCGCTGCAGGTGATCGGTGACGGTTTTGCGCTGGGCAGTCCCGCCACGGTCACCCTCCGGGGTAAGGTCTATCGGGCAGGCCAAGCAGCGGAGGACGTGAGCTTCTCCTTTCGCGCGGAGACGGACTCGCAGCGTGAGCTGTCGGTGCGCTTGCCGCGCGAGGCAGAAGCCGAGTTTTGTGGTGAAGCGCAGGCCGCGTCGCACGCCACCTTTCGTGGCGACGTGGAGGTCGCCATCGCCGCCAAGACGCGCGGGGCGCCGCCCGTCACGGGCGTGCTGCATGGGGCGGTGATCGAGCTATATCCCGCCGTGCGGACACACTCGGCGGAGGATCGGCAACTGACCCTCGGGCGCAAGGCGCTGGGCTTTTTCGGGGTCGAGGTGGCGGAAGCCGAAGGGGGCGGGCTGGTCGTCGTCGGCGTGGCACCCGGCAGCCGGGCGGTGGCCGCCGATCTCAGACCTGGGGATCGCTTCATGAGCGCGGGAGGTCTGACGGTGCTCCAGCCGAGCGATCTCGTCCCCGCCCCGACACGCCTGCTCGAAGTCGGCGTGCTGCGCGGGCCCTCCGAGCGCGTCTTGGGTCTGGATAGCGACGGCTTCTCGGGCATGCCCCCCCGCGAGCTGAGCTGGAGTGGCGTGCTCGTCTCTGCTCTGGCGCTCGCCTTCGTGGGTTTCGCGACACCCGCGATGCGGGTGCTCGGCTGGCTCAGTCAGAACGCGATCGAGCCGCTCCGTGCGCGCGAACGCGCGCTTGCCGACAGCGCTGCCAGGTCGGGGTCGAGAGCGGGCCGGGTCAAGCTCGTCGATCAGCTCGGGGGGGTCCTGGGTCTGCTCGTCTGGTTCGCGATCCTGACCGTGTTGCTCTCGCCCGTGTTGCGACGCTCGCCCGTCGATGTGACGTTGGGTCTGTTCGCGCTGATGTTCGGCGCGGCCACCCTGCTCGGCGCCTGGCACCTGGTCCGCGGTGGACGCATCGGGACCCGTTGGTCCCTGGCGCGCGGCGTGCGAGCAGCTGTCAGCCAGGCCGCGACCGTCGCTCCGGGCTGGGTCGCCTTGCTCGCCGTCTGCGGCGAGACGGGCCTGGATGCCGACGAGATGGTGCGCGCGCAGGGCGCCGCTCCCTGGCACTGGAACGCTTTTTCCAACCCAGGTTTGTTGCTGCTGTTCATCTTACTCCTACTCACCGCCTTGCCGCGGCTGGGTAACCCCGCATGGCGCCTGGCACACGCTCGGCCCCCGTCCGGCTCCTGGCGCGGCCGCGGCGACAACCTGCTCGGCTGGATCTATCTTTGCTCGATGTCCGCGGTCGCTTCCATCGCCTTCCTCGGCGGCGATGCCTGGCCTGGGCAGTCGCTCGACGCGACGCGCGCGGCGCTCGTCCCGTCCTGGCCGTCGGCGTTGGTGTTGGCGCTCAAGTACTCAGGCCTGGTCTTCGGCGTCGCCTTCTTGCGCACGTTGTCACTGAACCTGACCACGCGAGATTGGGCGCCGCTCGCCGCGCGCATCTGTATGCCGCTTTCCCTCTGTGCTCTGGTCCTGGCCTACGGCTGGCGCGCGCTCGATGCGCTGGCTCCGTTCTGGCGCTGGGTGCAAATGGGTTTCGGTCCCGTGGGTTTCGTGGCGGCGTCGGTCGCGGCCGTGGCGCTGCTCTGGCACGTGTCTCGATCGCTGAGAGAACGAGCCTCGCCGCCCAGCTTGAGCCCGTGGCTCTGAGCTGACGAGCTCTGAATGACGGAGTCTGATCGCCTGACGCCTGCCTCGGACGCGCTCTGGATGGGCACCGCCCTGGAGGAAGCCGCGAGCGCGGTGGCCCACGGAGACGTGCCCGTCGGTTGCGTGATCGTCGACACGCTCGGGCGCGAGCTGGCGCGCGCGCACAACCGCCGAGAAGTCGACGCCGATCCGACGGCGCATGCGGAGATCATCGCGCTCAGGCTGGCCGCACGTCAACGCGGCCACTGGCGCCTGGACGACTGCAGCTTGTATGTGACCCTGGAGCCTTGCGCGATGTGCGCGGGCGCGATGATCAATGCGCGGCTGGGGCGCCTGGTGTTCGGCGCCGCGGACGCGAAGGCGGGAGCTATCCATTCCCTGTATCGGTTGGCCGAGGATCCGCGCCAGAACCATCGCTTCGAGGTCGTGGCGGGCTGCTCCGCGAGCGAGAGCATCGAGCTCCTGCAGAGCTTCTTTCGGGCCCTTCGCGCTCGCGGGCGGCGGCCGCCGCGCTGAGCCGAGGGCGCGCGAGGGTCGCCGGGAGCGATCCGGAGCTCAGCCGTCGCTCAGCTCGTACAGCGGTGCGCCGAACAGAAAATCGCTGTCCGAGCTCGGATGAGCCTGGCCGAACGTGAGCCTCTCGGCGAGACCCGCCTCCAGCTCGTCGTCGCTGATCCTCTTGATTTTATGAGCGATGCGCATCAAGTGTTGCAGGTGCTGCGCCCAGCGTGGACGTAGCGCCCCGTCCTCCTGGAAGTGGGTCGCCTTCGGGTTGGGCAACACCGAGCCCAGGTACAGGGCCTGCGCCAGCGACAGCTCGCCCGGGTGAGAGTTGAAGTAGTGCGTCGCGGCGTTCCGGATGCCGTAGACGCCCGGGCCGAACTCCACGACGTTGAGGTAGAGCTCCAGGATGTCCTCCTTGCTCAGGCGCTCCTCCAGCAGCAGCGTGAAGGCGGCCTCTTGCAGCTTTCTCGACAGCGTTTTTTCGCGCCCGAGGTACAGGTTCTTGGCCAGCTGCATCGACAGCGTGCTCGCGCCACGGACGAAGTGGCCCGCCCGGACATTGTCCAGGATCGAGTCGCGGATCGCTTTGTTGTCGAAGCCTTTATGACTGAAGAAGCGTGAGTCCTCGCATACGACGAGGGCGGTCTCCATGTTCGGCGTGATGTCGCTGAGGGAGACCCAGTGCTCGGTGCTCGGCCCCGTCGAGAGCTCGGTGGCTCGGCCGTCAGGCTCCAGGACCACGTGCTGGAAGGGCTCGCGAAAACGCCGCGGATCCACCGCGGCGGGCGTCTCCACGACCTTGCACTCATTGTCGAGTTCCCATTCGACCTGCGTGTCCTTCGGGGCAGAGCTGTCAAAGGCGACACGGGAGTCGAGCTCGAAGAAACCTCCGAGCTTTAGCCCTTCCAGCTGCGGGAGCAACGCCCTCGGCGCCGCCTGAAGCAGATCCTCGCAGGGAGTCTTCGGGACCTGCACGCTCACCGATACCCGAAGGTCCTCGGCGACCGCCTCGATCGAGCCCGAAACGTGCACGGCGACGCGCGCGACGCCCAGCATGCCATCGGTGATCTCCAGCTTGCGGCGCTGCAGATCGAGGTCGATCAGTCCGCTCCAGGCCAGATCCATGTCACGCAGCGGCTCGGGCGCGAGCGACCGATGCTCCAATGCCAGCTGGCCGAGCCGACCCGAGGCGGAGACGCTGAGCGCGCCCGCCGGCGACAGCTCGATCCGCGTGGCCAGCGTGAGCTCACTCCGGTCGACCCCGAGTAGTCCGAAGTCCCCTTCGCGCACGCCGAGCGTCTCCAGACTGATAGGACCGCCTTCGAAGCTCAGCTCTACGGGTGCCTCGGTGAGCGGCAAGCGACCCGTTACCTCCAGCCGCCGGCCGTGCGCGCTTGCGGGTGGGCTCAATGCCGCGTTTACGACGTCACCTTCTCGATACAGGCGGAAAGGCGCGGGACCGATGTTCAATACGCTCTCGCCATGCGCGAGCTCCAGCTGCACGCGTTCGAAATTGACCTCCGCGCCGTCCAACATCGCGGAGGCGATCACGTCGCGCAGCCGGTTCAGCTGTTCACTGCGCCGCGTCCAGGTCTCCATGGCGACGGGAGTGAGCCAACGCTCCAACTGTCGCCGCTCCGAGCTCGCCGCTGCGACGGCGTTGCGGGCGACACGCCGATCGGCGCTGACCGTGAGCGGGATCTTCGGGGGAGCGGGTACCAGCTCGGGGGGGTCCGGCTCCGGCGTTGATTGGGGAATGGCGATGTGCCCCACGATTTGCTCCAGCCTGAGCGACTCGAGCGCACGGCCCCGAGGGCCACGCCCGAGCTCCGCGGTACCGGCGGTGGCGGTCACGCGACCCCAGCTCGACTGCAGCTCACCTTTTTCAAATCCGATCGACTGCTTCCTGGCGCTGCGCTCGAAGTGGATTCCGGACAGGGCTTGGACCGCGGAGCTGGAGTCAAACCCGGTCCAGGTCAGCAAAAAACCGGTGCCATGTATCGGCAAAGGCTCCTTGTTCCCGCCGCTGCCGTCGTTCTCGGGCCTCGACCCGTGTCGCTCACGCCACGCTTTCAGCTGTTCCATGACGGCGCCCGGCGCGCCCTGGACGACGACCTCTCCGCCGTCCAGCTCCACCTCGCGCAGGCTGAGCCATGGGGTGATGTGAACGACGACCCTGTTCAGCGTCACGCGCAGCGCCGGTGCGCCGGCTAGTCCGACCTCGGCGCCGCCGAGATGGATGGAGAGCCAACCCGGGCGCACGCTTCCGAGCTCCAGCTCCAGCCCCCGGGCAGCCGCGCGCCCCTGCGCGATGTTGCGAACGAGCGGGCCGAATCCCAAAGCCGTGGCAACTAACAACGCGGCGGCGCCGCCAATGACCACCTTCCAACGCTTGTCAAGGCGTCGTATCACGCGAAATGAGCTGTGCATCCGCTCCTTTACTTGCCGCCGGGTCTCCAACTCTACTTTCCTTTCGTTAAGTACACAGAAAGATTTTGCACTGCGCGGTCCCCGTGTATATGACGCCGATATGGCACGTATCCGTCTTAATAATCGGGGTTTGGTATTGATCAGCGCGTTGGCGCTCTCTGCGTCGGTCGCTTGCGGCGACGACTCGGATGATAACGGCACCGGGGGCAGCGCAGGTACCGGTAGCGCCGGCCGCGCGGGTGCAGCAGGCGCAGCTGGTGCCGCGGGCGCTGGTGGTGCCGCGGGCGCTGGTGGCGCTGGTGGCGCCGGTGTTGGTGGCAGTGCGGGCACGGCCGGCAGCGCTGGTGCTGGTACCGGTGGCGCAGCGGGTGCTGCTGGCGCAGCGGGTGCCGCGGGTGCAGCAGGCGCAGCGGGTGCCGCTGGCGCAGCTGGTGCCGGCGCCGACGCGGGCGACTGATTCCAATCGATTTAGCTGAGTCGTCCGGGCTCGCGGTACGCCGCGAGCTCGCCGACCGAAACTAACTCGATACTCGAGACAGTGCCTGGGGCATGGGGGCCCACATGTGCGTATTGGCGGCGTGAGCTGTTCGTATGCCCTTTGTGGGCCTCCATTGCCAATCCGTTGAAGCACGCTTCCTCTAAGTCTCGCGCGCCGTCCTGGATAAGCTACGTTTTATTGCGGGCAAAGTGTGCCCGACTTCACGTGTTGCTTTAGCTCACGTGCCCCGTTCCGACATCATGTTGGCCTGGGGCAGGTGCGTCCGCTCGGGATGCCATGGCGCTTCGACGAGTCGTTTAACGATCGAGCAGGCGAGCTCGCGTCGGGTGGTGAGGAGTGTGAGTGACGCGTCTCGGCGAGCGCCGCCGGCCGCCCGTGTTTGCGGCCCATAGGCCTAAGTGGTTCGCGGGCGCTGAGCTGCAGCGTCGTGGAGCTGGAACCCGCGGCGCGTTCCGACCGCCGATCGAGCGTGAACGCCGGTGACCCGGCCAGGCCGGGAGCTACGCGCAGCGAGCTGGGCGGCGGCACGCTGATCGCTTGCTGGGGGCGTGGGTCGGTCCGCTGCAACTCACCCTGCGTCTCGCGACGGCGCTGGCGGCTCTTGAATAGCAGAGCGTATCGGTTCGGGTGAGTGTGCTCGGTTCGACCGAAGCGGCGCTGAGGAAAATTGAAAACACGCGCGATCTGGACGCGAGGCTCCACGCTGATGAGCTTCGCGCTCGCCAACACGTGGTTGTGACGGGCGAGACCTGGCGCTAGGGTCGAGTCACCACGCACATGACCAAGACCTGCTTACGACTGTTGTTTTTCGCCGCCGCTGCGTTGCCGATCGTTCATGGCTGCAGCGATAGCTCGATCGCCTGCCTCGGCACTCCAGTGGCGTGTGAGAATCGGGACCTGAATGCATGCAATGGTGGCTGCGAGGTGATCTCGGGTTGCCTGGGTGACGTCGTGAGCTGTGAGTCGTTGACGGATCGTCCGACACTCTGCGTGCAGACCGGCGACTGCCGTTACGTCGGATCCTGCGAAGGCGCCGAGGGCTGCGAGGCGTTCACCTTCGACGCCTGCGCCACCGCACCTGGATGCGTGCAAGTCCGCCGTTGCTTCGGGACCGAGGTCAGCTGCAGCAGTCTGGAAGACAGCCAGTGCGAGCTGCACCCGCAGTGCTCGCTCGGCCGGGAGTGTGGAGGTTCTGCCAGCTCATGTAGCGACCTCGACTCCACCGCGGCATGTCTCGATTCACCCGGCTGTTTTTCAGCGGATACCGAGCCCTCCGTGGTGGATTGACCCCAATCGGGGGGCGAATGCGAGCGGACTCGCAGCACCTGGTCTTCAGCTCACGCGCTCGATTTACCGGGCTTTGGGCTGCGAGGCGACTCGGGCTGGTGCTGGCGCTGCTCCTGAGTTGCCGGGCTCAGCGCCAGGTGCATGAGCCCCGCGTATATCCCGAGCTCGACCTCACCAGCAGCAGCATCGAGCTGGCGGTCCTGGAGGCTCCGAGCCCGAGCACCGCTACGTCTCGGAAAGAGCTGACGTTGCCGCGGCACTTCAGGGAGACGTGCCACGCTCGCCTACAATCGCTGGTGGGAGGCAGCGGCCCGGCTTTGCAGGTGTCCGTTCAGGTACTGACGGCTGACGAGGTCGAGCTGGTGGACGCTCGCGGCGAGATGACGCGAGTGTTGGTCGCGCTCGAGCTCCAGGTGAAAGTGACGAACGGTCCGGTGCTTCGCACCGCCCAGAGTCAATCGTCATCAGACGTGCCACGGGATGAGGCTAGCGCCGAAGAGGTCGAGCTCGTGCTCGAGGCCACCGCGTTTGACGCCTTCGACCGCTACTTCGCCGACGCCAGCACCGTCGCGCGCCTGAATGCGGATCTGGCGGCCTACCAGGAGCAGCGTCCGGTGATGATCCCAACGGCTACTCCCTGACAGACGAGGAGCCGACGTCGCCTCGGTCCTTTGACGGCTTGTGTTGACTACTCTCGCGCCGGGCGGGTGAGCGCCGAGTGAGCGGAGGAGTCCTCTGCGCTCGCGCGCTGGTCGCCAGGAGGAACCGGATTTCACTGGCGGTCGGGAACGACGGTTCCAGAACCAGGACGCGTGTCAGCTTCTCGTTAGCGGCCTCCGTGCGCCCCAGCGCCAGCAACGTGGCGCCCAGGTGATAGATCACGCGTGACTCGTCGGGCTGCTGCTGGGCGGCCCGTTCCAGGTAGGGCAGTGCTCGCGCTGAGTCACCCGCCAGGTGCGTCACCCAGCCCAGTGCGTCGAGCACTTCCGGGCGCGACGGGGCCCTGGCGTACGCCTGCGTAGCCAGCTCCTGGGCGCGCGGCAGGTCTCGAAAAGCCTCTGCCTGTAGCTCGGCCAGCTCGGCCAATGCCAGCGGGTGCCCAGGGTTCAGCTCCAATGCCCGTTCACAGTAGCCCTCCGCCTGTTGTCGACGGCCGATGTCCTTGGCGATCCGTGCCGCCAGCAGGAACAATCGAAGGTCGCTCGCGTCATGCGCCAGCGCGCCATCAATGACCGAGCTTGCCAGGTCAGCCTTGGCGTGTGCGGTGTAAAAGCGCGCCAGCGCGGCCACCGCGGGATAAAAGCTAGGATCGATGACGAGGGCGCGCCGATAGGCGGCGAGGGCCCGCTCGGCGTCGTGGTGCGCCATGTACCAGCTCGCCTCCGCCCAGGCGACCTCCGCCGAGTCTGGGTTGCGCTGGCCGTGAGCTGCGACTGCCGCCCGCGCGGCGGCAACGCCGGCGCTCTGCTCCAGCAACTCGGCGAGCGCCGTCAGGCTCGCCGCGTCGGCGGCGAAGAGCTGCAAATTCTCCTGAAGCAGGCTGCGGGCTCGCTCGAGCTCACCCTGGCGGCGCAGCGTCAGCGCCAGCCAGTAACGTGCGCCGCGTTCACGCGGGGCGAGCGTGAGCGCACGCGCGAAGGACAGCTCGGCTCGTCCGATCTCGCCGAGCGCCAAATGAGCGCGGCCCAGCGCCAGGTGCGGGCGGCCCAGCTCCGCGTTCTGCTCGGCGAGCGTGGACAATGAGCTCAACGCCTGCTCGTTTTTTCCCTGATCCAGCCGGAGCTCCCCGAGCAGCACTCCGGCGTCCGTGTCCTCCGGATATTCCTCGAGCAGCGCCAGCAGCTGACGTTCGGCGTCGTCGTAGCGGCGCTGGGCGATCAGTGCGTCGGCGAGGGTGCGACGAACCCGCGCCCGCTCGTGCTGCGCGTCGGCGGGCAGATCCGCGAGCAGCGCCTCCAGCTCACGCGTGGGCTCGGTCTCGAGCCCGTTGGCGAGACCCAAACGGGCGTGCAAGAGCCGCACCTCGGGCTCTGTCGCCCGGGTGGACAGATGTTGCATC
>WUUC01200801.1_pt1 | contig 10222 bp, 6 predicted proteins | sample 6278441 | NCBI WGS metagenome assembly WUUC01 (sample SAMN13675441, study PRJNA597444) | soil metagenome | isolation source: soil | place: USA: Washington | collected 2017-10 | reverse complement strand
CATTGTGCCAGCGCATCAGTGCTTCGAAGCCGGTAACGTCGCCTGTATCGATCTGCATTTGCGGCTGGTAGACCATTTTCAACTCATTGCGCATCAATGCCTGGCGCAGTTCCTGTTCGATCAGCCGGCGGCTCTTGGCCTCGACGCCCATTGAAGCTTCGAAAAAGCGGAAAGTGTTCCGGCCTTCGGCCTTCGCACGATATAATGCCTGATCGGCGTGGTTGAGCAGCGTTTCGCGGTCATTGCCATCGATGGGGAAGATCGCAATACCTATACTGGTCGACACCATCCAGCCGGCTCGGGAATTCTGGTTGTCGGAATGAAGCGCATCAAGAATTTGATCGGCTAGCCGGCTCGCTGCACTCGGCGTGACGATCCCCGGCACGATGATGGCAAATTCGTCGCCGCCGAGCCGTGCAAGCATCTCGTTCTGCCCCAATAGCTGGCTGATAGTCCTTGCCACGCTTTGCAGAATCTCATCACCGGCCGCATGCCCGAACAGATCATTGGCCTCCTTGAAGCGATCGAGATCAAGACAAAACAGGGCAACGTAATTTCCGTTATTGATGTCAGCTGCCGCAACCTGTTGATCGAGCCTCGTGTTGAAACTTCGCCTGTTGGGCAGACCTGTCAGAGCATCGTGATGGGCAAGATAGCTGATATGCGCCTCAGCTTCCTTGCGTGAGCGAAGATCGCGTACCGCAATGGCGCGATGCTGTGTTTCGCCAAAATCGACGGCCCGGGCGATGAGCTCCACCGAAATCGAGACTCCGCTGGCGGCGATGAGTTCTGCTTCAAAGGACTCGTTCTGATCGCCCCGCAACTTCGAACCGAGGACTGCATCGGTCAAGAATGTGCCGAGCGGCAAACCCACGAGCGATCGACTGCTCATGCCTATCAATTCGGCGAAGCTATCGTTTGCCGTGACGATGGTTTCACCGTCGCAGATGACGAGACCTTCGACAGCCGCATTAACGAGCTTGCGCATGCGCTCCATCTCGCGGGCACGCCGCCGGCCACGTATGTCGATGCCGATGCCGGTCAGGCTGGTAGAGAGGATGACGACGCTACCCATTGCGATGGCGAGGGCAAGCGGCCCGGACGCGATTGTACCGGCTGGCACGACAATAGTTGAATCGGGAGTGATCGAAGCTGCGCCCATGGCGATGAAGTGATGAGCGCAGATGGCAAGAGCGAGGAGAGCAGTTGCCGACAGGCGGTTTGCCATACTGCCTTTTATGAGCGCCACTCGTACCGCGCACGCGGCGAAGAGAATTCCCGCCAATACGGCAGTGACCACAAGAGCCGGGTCCCACGCCATATGGCCTTCGACTTCGAAGGCAGCCATGCCGGTGAAATGCATTGCCGCAATTCCCGCACCGATCGTGGCGCCGCCGGCAAGATCCGCATTCGCGCGTTCATTGACGATGGCGAAATAGGTTCCCAGCCCGGTCATGGCAATCGCAATGATCAGCGACAGTGACGTGAGGACAATGTTGTATCCATGCGGGAGGCCCGGAGAGAACGCGAGCATGGCGATGAAATGTGTGGCCCAAATGCCAAACCCGCAAGCCAGCGCTGCAACGCCAATCCAGAACCGCTTGTGCAAGGCACGCCGCGCGTGACGCAGAAGATTGACGGCTGAGAATGAAGCGAGGGTGCAGACCGCTGCAGCAAGAAGGACAAGCCGGAAGTCGTGCTCATTAACGATACAATTGTATACGCTTAGCATTCTGCTTCTCTTGGCCCCCGCTTGATAGAGAAGCTATGTCGTGATCAGTTAAGGCCGGCTTAAAACACTACTAACTTGGTGGTAGTCGGGTGAAGCTGGCAAGAATGAAGTAAACAAACAAGAAACGCAGCATATTATTACGAGAATCTGGCACAAATATACATTGCGCCTGACAGATGTGCGAACGGCTCCATGTAGTAAAGAGCTTTTAAAAAGCTGCCCCCGATGCCCGACACCGGGAACAGCTGTATGCGCAGCAGTGCCTACTCGATATCGAACGAAACGCCTTGGGCGAGTGGAAGCGCCGACGAGTAATTCACCGTGTTCGTGGCCCGGCGCATATAGGCTTTCCAAGCATCGGAACCGGACTCGCGCCCGCCGCCGGTCTCCTTCTCCCCTCCGAAGGCGCCACCGATTTCAGCACCGGATGTGCCGATGTTGACATTGGCAATGCCGCAGTCTGACCCGTCCGGGCTGAGGAAGCGCTCCGCCTCCTGAAGATTGAGGGTGAAGATGGACGACGAAAGACCCGCTCCGACGGCGTTGTGATCAACGATTGCCTCGTCGAAATCGTTGTATTTCATCACGTAGAGAATGGGAGCGAAAGTTTCTTCGGTTACCGGACCGTCCTGCTTGGGCATTTCAACCAGCGCGGGACGGACATAGTAGGCGTTGTCGTGGCCTGTATCGACTCGCTTGCCGCCGGTCACGATGCCGCCAGTCTCCACCGCCTCGCTCAGGGCTTTTTGCATGTTCTCATAGGCAGCTTTGTCGATGAGCGGACCAACCAGTGCCGACGTATCCAGCGGGCTGCCGACAGAAACGCTCTCGTAGGCTTTTTTAAGCCGCGGGACGAGCGTGTCATAGACGCTTTCGTGGACGAAGAGCCTGCGCAGGCTGGTACAACGTTGGCCGGCCGTTCCCATCGCGCCGAAAGCGATGGCACGCACGGCCATGTCGAGATCGGCCGAAGGGCAGACGATCCCGGCATTGTTTCCGCCAAGCTCGAGAATGGATCGAGCGAAGCGCCTGGCAAGACGTGGTCCGACTTCACGGCCCATGCGTGTCGAGCCCGTGGCCGAAACCAGCGCTACCTTGGGATGATCGACCAGCGCTTCGCCGACGGTGCGGTCACCCATTATGACTTGCGCAAGACCCGCGGGCACATCGCCAAACCGCTTAGCGGCGCGCTCGAAGATGGCAAGGCAGGCCAAGGCAGTCAACGGCGTCTTTTCCGAGGGCTTCCAGACAACCGAATTGCCACACACGAGAGCAAGTGCTGCATTCCACGACCAGACGGCAACGGGAAAATTGAAGGCGGAGATGACACCCACGACGCCGAGAGGATGCCACGTTTCCATCATGCGGTGTCCCGGGCGCTCGGTCGCAATTGTCAGGCCGTAGAGCTGGCGCGACAAGCCTACGGCGAAATCGCAGATATCTATCATTTCCTGCACTTCGCCGAGGCCCTCGGAGGGGATCTTGCCGGCTTCGATCGAAACAAGGCGGCCGAGTTCGCTCTTTAGCGCGCGCAACTCTTCACCGAAGAGGCGTACGAGCTCACCGCGCTTCGGAGCGGGGACCAGCCGCCACTCGCGGAAAGCGGCATGGGACAGCTCGATCGCCTTGCCCGTTTCATCAGCAGAATGGACGACGATGTCGGCAACCTTCTCGCCGCTGACAGGGCTGAAAGACGGCATGGTGCCGCCCGTATACGCTGACTCGGCAACACCGAGCCTGTCGAGGAGTATTCGAACTTCTTGAGCAATGGTCATCTTGCCGTTCCTTGTTGTCTATGCGCCAATTGGCTTGCAGCGCTTTTATCAAACGCCCCGAAATTTTGATATATCCAGGCTTAGCTTGCGAGAGCCACAGGTTTGAAATGTCTCAGGCATGCATCGATAGATGCCCGTTCGAGGCTCTCATAATGTGCGAATTCGTCAAGAACAGCCTCGCCAAGCTGGCTTTCGAATTCCTGCTGGCTAGGGCTTGCAGTGAAGTTCTGCTTCGTATCATCGCCAAGATTGGACTGGAAAATCCCGGCGGCGCTTACAGGTAAAAAATCCTCATAGACGATAGGATCGAACCGAACGGCTCCCATTGCCACCAGCGCCGCGATATTGGAGGCCTCGCGGGAAGATAAGCTGTTTTGCGGAAAGCACTCGGCAACCGAATAACGGAAATATCCAAGTCCTTGTTCGCGTATGCTGTTCCAATCGTCCGGAAAGGCTTCGAACACGCGAGCGAGTTCAGAAAGGTAGTCATCAGCGTTCGACCCATCGGCCGCGGGGCGTACCACCTCGCGCGATTTGGCGAGAAGCTGGTCGTAGAGTGCCCTTCCTTTGGGTGTCAACGCAATGCCACGCTGCTCGATCTCGCCGAAGCGGGCGGTGTGCGAGCCGGATTCCCATTGACCTTCAGCGTTGTGGAACGACACGTCTTCTTCCAGCGCCTTGAAAGAGGTCTGCCGCAGGAGGATTGGACAGGCGCGCGCCGGAGGACCTTCGATGACTGCCTTAGGTGAGATTCCGTGTGCTGGCATCAACTCCTGAACGGCATCAATATCTAGCGTGCGGGGCGTCAGATGATTGATGTGCGGCCCTTTGAATGACACGACGTCCGCGACGAGGCGGTGAGCGTCATGAAGGCGGTTATAAAGTTCTCCGCTGACGCTGGCCCGGTCATGCCAACGGAACGTCTCAAGCACCTCGCGCACGAACTGCGCCGCCTCGTCCGCATCCAGGCCACCGTCAGCCTCGGCTTTCTCGATGAGAGAGATCGCATTGCCGGAAAATATCTGCCGCGTCTCCAACGTTCTGCGGGCTTCTTCGCGCAGAGTGGCGTCCGAGATAAGGTCCAGCCGCAATAACGACGTGAACACGCGAAATGGATTGACCTTCAACGCCGCATCGCTGACCGGGCGAAACGCCGTGGAATGCACCGGCACGCCAGCCTCGCTCAGATCGTAGTACCCAACCGGATACATGCCCATGATTGCGAAGGCCCGGCGCAACATCGAGAGTTCGGCAGCTGTTCCCACGCGAATGGCGCCATGGCGCTCTTCCGAGATCCGATCGAGCGTATCGGTTTGTTCCAGCCTATGCCTCAACTCGGGAGATGCGGCGAGTGTCTGGGCATTGACTTTGGCAACCAGTGACAAAAGCGTGCCATAGGCGGGAACTTCGGTCCGGTACATCGAAGACATGGCTGATGAGAAAGATGCCCGAATGGCATCTGCTGAGACAAAATTAGTCAATTTCACAATGATGGTTCCGCTATGTTGGTGAGACCGCGAATTTCATCGCCGTCATGCTCAATCTGGATTATACATACGATGTGGACCCGCGTATTGCGATGAATCAAACTGGGTTGATGCGAGACAAGAATGAAGTTGAGCCGTCGACTGATCCCGGACATTGATATTCTTCAAACATTCGAGTGCGCGGCACGGCACGGGAGCTTCACGCAGGCGGCAAAGGAACTAAACCTGACCCAAAGTGCCGTGAGCCGGCAGATGAGCGAGCTCGAAGGTCAGATCGGCGTACTGTTATTCGAGCGCATCCGCCAGCGGGTTGTCCTTTCGGACGCCGGGCAAAAGTTCCTTCCGGAAGTGCGGCGCCTGCTGGGCCTTACCGAGGAGACGATGTTGCGCGCCATGGCAGCTTCGCAATCGGCATCTTCCCTGAGCATCGCCACCCTTCCGACCTTTGGCAGCCGCTGGCTAATGCCAAGATTGCCGGACTTTCTGCGCCGTCATCCCGAAATGGCGCTGAGTGTTGCGTCCCGATCCGAACCGTTTGATTTTGAGGAAGAACCCTTCGATCTTGCCATTCATTATGGACAGCCTGTCTGGGCGCATGCCACCTGTACCTATCTGTGCAGCGAGTTGATCGTGCCGGTTGGCAGTCCGGAACTTCGCGCGACCAATCCAATCAAGACACCGTCCGATCTGGCACGCTCTGGACCGCTGCTCCACTTATCCGCCCGGCCGAAAGCCTGGGCCTCCTGGTTCGAAACGGTGCAGGCAGAGATCGCCAGTCCGTATAAGGGGCACCGGTTCGAACATTTCTCAATGGTGATAGAGGCTGCCCTTGCCGGCCTTGGCTTCGCGTTGCTGCCTCGTTACCTGATCGAGCAGGAGCTTGCATCGGAACGTTTGCTCGTGCTGTTCGACCAGCCGCTCCGGACGGAAAACAGCTATTATCTTGTGGTCCCGGACCACAAGAAGGAAAATGCACTGGCTCAAAACTTCTTCGCCTGGATTGCGGAGCAGGTCAAAGACCGGCAAATGGCGCCGCCGATCATTCGTTGAGTGCATCATGTATTCAACTAATTTCATTTCCGTCGTCGCATCGCATCCTATAACAGCATGACGATGCGCCGGTTTTCCGGACTGTCTCACGGGGATTCCGATGCTGAATGACGAACGTTCCCACGGTTTGTGGGCAAAGACCGCGCCGGCTGCGCCGGCGACGGAAAGGCTGCGTGGGGATATCTCGGTGGATGTGGCGGTCATCGGAGCTGGTTTCACCGGCCTGTCTGCCGCTCTCCATCTGGCCGAAGCGGGGACAAAGGTTGCCGTTATCGATGCGGTAGAAATCGGGTATGGCGGTTCAGGCAGGAATGTCGGACTTGTCAACGCGGGCATGTGGGTAATGCCCAACGATCTGCCCGGAGTATTGGGTCAAACGCATGGCGAACGGCTTCTGGAGCTCTTGGGCAACGCGCCGCGATCGGTTTTCGATCTCGTAGACAAATACGAGATCGATTGCGAACTTGAGAGAAAAGGTACACTGCACTGCGCAGTTGGCCAGGACGGATTGAAGCAGCTTGAACAGCGGGCCGAACAATGGCTCGCTCGCGGTGCTGCAGTCCGCTTGCTGGATGCCAGTGAAACTGCTGCCAAGGTCGGCTCCAATGCCTATGTTGCGGCGCTATTGGATAACCGGGCAGGAACAATCCAGCCCCTGGGCTATGTGCGAGGGCTTGCGAAGGCCGCCCTAGGTGCTGGCGCCGCGATCTATACGGAATCGCCGGTCGCGGCCACGGAACGCTCAGGCGATCGCTGGAGGCTACGTACGCAGTCCGGCACCGTCTCAGCCGACTGGGTCGTGGTGGCAACCAACGCCTATACAACATCTCCTTGGCCGGAGTTGCGGACGGAGCTTCTGCATCTGCCCTATTTCAATTTCGCGACCGCCCCATTGCCGGAAGACGTCAGGAAAACGATTCTTCCTGAACGGCAGGGCGGTTGGGACACGAAGGAGATCCTGAGCTCGTTTCGCATGGACCGGGCAGGGCGATTGATCTTCGGAAGCGTCGGCGCATTGCGCGGCACGGGCATGGCCATACACAAGGCTTGGGCCGCAAGGTCCATTCGCAAGCTTTTCCCGCAGATAAAGAATGTGACGTTCGAAGCCGGTTGGTACGGCTCGATCGGGATGACAAGTGACAGTCTGCCGCGATTCCACACGCTGGCGCCAAACATCATCAGTTTCAGCGGATATAATGGCCGGGGTATCGCGCCGGGCACGGTGTTTGGCCGCATTCTCGCGGAGCATATTGCCGGCAAGGTCAGAGAAGCGGATTTGCCCCTACCGGTGACCCCGCCGAAGGATCAGGGCTTGCGGGTTATTCGTGAAGGATATTATGAAGTCGGTGCACAACTTGCGCATCTCGTCGGCAGCAGATTTTAGGCAGATAACGTTATCGCCTGTTGTGACGTTCGTTCAAGAGCACGATGACCCATCCTCCGGCAGCGAGTGCAAGAGGGAGAATAACAAATGCAAAGAGCTGGATGGCCGCAAAAAGCCAAATGACTGTTCCGATCAGAAAAATTGAGGATGAAACCACTGTACCCGAAATGGTGTAGATGGCTGCTGCACCCGGAGCGAAACGCCGACCGTAACGCAAGAGGTCGACGCCCGGTCAATCGAGTTAGCGATCAATTTTGTACGCTCGTTGTAAATAACCGTCATGCTCGCCGCTTACCTGCCTGGGACAATTTTGTTCTAACGATCTTTGGCATCATCGATGAGGATGGACCCACCCCGACGATAGACTAAGGCGGCGCGCAATATGGTTCACGCCACCTCTCGTGCGCTTGCCATTCTGCCCGTCCCATCATATCTCTTAGCCCATGGACAGCAAGAAGCCGATGCGGCACACAAGGCCCAGCGTCTCCGCCAGTATTCTCGCCGCGGTCAGGAACCGCAAGAAGCGCCCGGCCGGCGCAGCGAACCCGATGCGCAGCGATCTGCTGATTTCGTCCTATAACGTTCATAAATGCGTTGGAATTGACAAGAAGTTCGATCCGGATCGCGTTGCTCATGTCATCGGAGAAATAGGCGCCGATATCATCGCAATCCAGGAGGCCGACAAGCGATTCGGAGAGAGGACAGGCCTACTCGACCTTGTCCGATTGCATCGCGAGAACAGTCTTGTTCCGGTTCCGGTGACCTCGCTTTATCCCAAGGGTCATGGCTGGCACGGCAATCTGCTACTGTTTCGCGAAGGCGTCGTCCGCCGGGTTCAACAGCTTGGGCTACCCGGCCTAGAGCCACGCGGAGCGCTGGTGGTGGATATCGATCTAGAAGCTGGGCCCCTGCGCATCATCGCTGCGCATCTTGGTTTGCTCAGGCATTCCCGTCAGCAGCAGTCCGAAGCGATTCTGAACGCGGTCAACGCCGATCCCGGACGGCCAACCTTGCTGCTAGGCGACTTGAACGAGTGGCGCGTTGGCAAGGGATCATCGCTGCATTTCTTGCGGCCGGTCTTCGATCCTGCAAAAAATGCCGTGCCGAGCTTCCCTTCCCGGTTTCCCGTGCTGGCGCTCGATCGCGTATTGGGTCATCCACACAGTCTCGTTGCGGCTATCGAGGTGCACGACACGCCCCTCGCTCGCGTCGCGTCCGATCATCTTCCGATCAAGGCACATATCGATCTCAAGTCAGCTATTGCCGAGACAGAAGTGATCAAAGATAGGGCGAGCCTAGCCAGATAATCCGGTCAAGCAGGCGCACCCAGAACGAGCGCGCCCGAAGGCTTTGCAGGAGGACGGGCTTCGCCGAGGCCAACGCCTTTTGGATGAGGCCGTCGACCTCGGATGCGAACGCCGCGTCCATAACTTCAAGATCAACCTCGAAGTTCAAGCGCAATGATCGTGGATCAAGGTTCGACGATCCGACATAGGCCCACTGCCCATCAACCACGAGCAACTTGGAATGATTGAAGTTTCCGCTAGCGCGCCAGATGCGGCAATGACCTTTCAGGATCTGGTCGAACTGCGCCGTCATGGCGCGATCTACAAGTTTGAGATTGTTGATTGCGGGAACGACAATATCGACCTCCACCCCCCGCCGTGCAGCGGTGACGAGTGCACTGATAAGCTCGCGGTCCGGGAGGAAATAGGGTGACATGATCCTTATGCGCGTCTGAGCGATCGAAAATGCCCCCATGAGCATTCGGTGATTGGCTTCAACACTGCGATCCGGGCCGGATGGCACTGCGCGGATAAACACGGGTTCGCCCGCATGTTTCGCGGGCGGAGCGATGTGCCATGGCTCCCCCGTCAGTTTCTCACCTGTGGTAAAACGCCAATCTTCAGACGCGATGTGGAGAAGGTCGGTGACAATTGGTCCCGTCAGACGAAAATGCGTATCGCGAGCGTTGTCTTCGCCAGCTATCTCGGCCGAGAAGCCCGCGCGGATGTTCATGCCGCCGGTAAATGCCACCCGGCCGTCAATGATCATGATCTTGCGGTGCGTGCGCAAATTCGCATAGGGCAGACGCAGGCCCATGATGATATTGCCATTGAAAACGTCGACCTTTACCCCGTGTTTATCGAGATAGCCGACGATACTTGGAATGGAGTATCGGGCGCCGACAGCGTCGATCAGCACCCTGACTTCGACGCCGCGTTTCACCGCCTTGATCAATGCGTCGGCGAGGCGAAGCCCGATCTTGTCGCGGTCGAAAATATATGTTTCGACGAGGATACTTCGCTCGGATCGCTCGATTTCAGCCAGCATCGCGCGATAGGCTTCATCGCCGCTCTGCAGGATGTCAATGTCATTAGCGGTGGTCAGACGACAACGGCTGACACGATCGCCAAGCGTCTTCATTGCAACGAAACGCTTCTCAAACAAGGCATGCACGTTTTGCTGGGTCGCGTCGAAGCGCATGAAGTGATCCTGGCCAATCTCATGCAAGAATTCGCGTTGCGATGAGATCGCGGATCGCCTGATACGATTGATCCCGGCGACCGCGTAAATGACCGCTCCGATCACAGGTGAGAGGATAATCACGCCCACCCAGCCAATAGCTGCGCGTACTTCCTCTTTGGTCATGGTGGCGTGGACTGCCGCCGGCACGCCGAGGACAACCGACAGGACAAAAAAGATCTGCGGCCAATAGGTAAAGAGGTAATCAGCCATTGCGGCGTTTCATGTCAGGACGCTGAATCCCGGCGAGAACGCCATTCTGCCAGCG
>WUUC01221922.1_pt1 | contig 10223 bp, 3 predicted proteins | sample 6278441 | NCBI WGS metagenome assembly WUUC01 (sample SAMN13675441, study PRJNA597444) | soil metagenome | isolation source: soil | place: USA: Washington | collected 2017-10 | reverse complement strand
AGGGACCCGAGCGCAGAACCGCTGCTTGTGCCCGATGTCGCGCTGGGTGTGCGACCGCTCGGGCTTGGAAAGGAAGACTTTCGCTCGACGATCGAGCTCGAAGTGTCGAGCCAAGACGACAGCCTGTCGAACGCGGAGCTCGCCGAGCGCTTTGCCTGCCGACTGACGCAAAAGAGTGTGCCCAAGGCGCTCTGGGGAGCCTCGCCGTTGGACCGGCAGACGCCAGCCCGCGAGCAGATGGTGGACGGAGCCACGGTAGGAGTCGAGCTGTATGCCAAACCGATTCGTCCGAACCACGAGCTTCCGGCTTACGAGCTTTCGTTGCTCAGCTACGAGCCCGACGGGGGACCCGTGTCTTGGCCGCACATCAAGCCCGCGGAGTCGCTCTCGGCAAAAGACGCCGCGCCTTCGATCGCGGACTCGGTCATGCGAGCGGATGTGGTGCGCGCGCGAGCTGCGGTACTCGGGCTCTTGCACGGCCAGCAAAACACGCTGAAGCCGGAGCAAGTGCAGCTCCCGGAGCTGGCGGCGCGTGCCAAGTATCTCTATCAAGACACGCCCGCACGGGCCCGCGTTGGACAACCTCCCGCTCGCGACATGCGCGCCGTCGGATAGCAGGGGCGAGCGCGAGCCATGACCGAACCCCTGACGCTCAAGGCCGGCCAAATCCGCTTTGCCGAGGCTTGCTTGCCACCGCTCGAATCGGGCGGCTATCGCGTGCGCATGACGCAGGTGTTGGCCGAGAGCGTGGACGCGAGCAAACCGTCTTTTACCCGCGAGCTCGAGTTCGAGGTGCAAGCACCGCAGTTCTCACTCGCTCCCGCCGATATCCACTCGGTGTTTCCGCCGATCGGACAGTCAGGGCAGTTCGCCAGTGCTCTGCCGCATGTGGTGCTCACGCGGCGCACGCTGCCATGGGAGCGGACGATCGAGGAAAAGCGGACCACGCCTCCACGGCCATGGATGTGCGTGCTGCTGCTCGACGAAGGCGAGCTACGTGAAGCTGCGAGCAGCACGGGATCCTCCGATGTCGGTCGCGTACGCTCGTTGCCGATCCTCGCCGAGGACAGCGAGAGCCTGTTGTTCGCCAAGAAGCGCGACGTCGCGCTCGGCTGCATCGTCCCCGATGAGGATACGTTAGTGCCAGATCTGCGGCAGGCGACGGACGAGCGCGTCAAAAAAGCGCTCGGAGACCGCTATGGAAAGCAACGCTGCCTCGCGCTCGATTTGCCAGCCCAGCTCTTCAAACAGCTCGTACCCTTGTGGGAAGACCTGCCCTTTCTTGCGCACGTGCGCGAAGTGGACACGGGCGGGAAGGAAGTCCTCGCGATCAACGATAAGGGCTGGTTCTCGGTGGTGGTCGGAAACCGCCTGCCCAAGCCCGACCGTGGCCAGCGTGCGTTTCTCGTATCGCTCGAGGGGCACAAGGCTCGTCTCGAAGAGACGTTTGCACCGGGGCCGGAACAGCGCGTCCGTCTCGCGGTGCTCGGATCCTGGTCTTTCACGTGCGAGGGCGACCGCGATTTCAAGGGACAGCTCAAGGCGCTCTCGACCGCGCCGCTCGCGCTGCCCTTCCAACCGGTCGCGGCGGCCGCAGATGCGGCGCGGATCGTCAGAGAGGCGTACGTGCGTGGCTACACGGCCTGCAATCATGGCTTGCGCCACGGTGAGCAGACCGTGTCGTGGTACCGCGGTCCGTTGATTCCGCTGGAACATGAGAAGCCCGCGAAGGTTCAAGCCCCAGTGCGCTGCGCCGACGAACTCTTGCGCTACGACCCGACGACGGGCATGTTCGACGCCTCGTACGCGTGCGCCTGGCAGCTCGGTCGCCTGCTTTCGTTGCAGAACCACAGCTTCGCCTCGGCCTTGGATCGCATGAGGCGCTTGTTGCGCGCCGAGGCCGAGCAGAAGCTGCGCGCAGCGGAGCTCGGCAAGCGGTATCCGGCGCTCGGAGGAGAGCTCGAGCAGGGTTGGCTGCGTCTCTTGCAGGGGCAGGGGGCGGCGAAACCCACGGGCGACCTGACGCTTTCCGATGCACTGAGCGCAGTGCTGATCGAAGCGGAGGGCCGTCCGAGAGCGGACGAGGTCAGCTCATGGCTCGGACGCCTGGTGCTGCTCTATGGCGTGCCCTTTCACTACCTGATCGCCGAACCAAAGATGCTGCCTGAGCGCGCCCTGCGTTTCTTCTACTTGGACCCGAACTGGATTCAGAGTCTGGTGCAAGGTGCCTGCAGCATCGGTAGCAACGGACGCGGTGACAACGCCGTTGACAAGGCCATGAACGAATGGCTGCAACCAAGTCAGCCAGAGGGCGCCTCGACGCGCGGCGAGGCGGGTCACAAGGCTGCCAGTGTGCGCGACCGTCTGCGCGAGCAGTACGAAGCGATTCCCCGGCCGCAAGAGAGCGCGCGCCTCGACTGGCCGCTCACCGGCTTCCTTTTGCGCTCGCCGGTCGTCGCCGGCTGGCGTGGGCTCGAGATCAGCGCCTACCGAGGCAAGGAGGAACTTACGCCGCTTCGCCTCGAGCAGCTCTCGAGCGATGTGATGCTCGGCATCTTCAACGGAGCCCTCGATACGTTGGTCATTCGCGAACCGCAGGAAGCGCTTCACTTCGGGCTCAGCTCGCCCACCACTTTTGCGCGCGCGCTGCGCGACCTGAGGACCGGCGCCGGGATGCGCGACCAGCACGTGCCGCCGGGTCGAATCCTGCGGACTCCGGAGAGCCGCGTGTTGCGCGTGGCCAAGCTCGCGAGCGATCTCGAGACGGAGCTCGTGAAAATCGGGCAGCAGCTGGCCAAGCCAAAGCTCACGTCGGCCGAGTTTGCCGTCCAGATGATCGAGGCGGCCTCTGAGCTCACGTTCACGCGCGACGCGGTGAGCGCATGACAAAGCTGCTCGTGCCGATCCACGTCGAAGCCCTGGTGATCGGCAGCGGACAGGCGCCACCTAAGGCGGTGCAGCGAGCGCCCGATTTTCGTGGGGCGGCCTTCAACAAATTTCGTGGCGAGCAGCTCGAACGCACGCTTTTCACTACCAACGATGCCCTCTACGAAGGTTCGGGAGTCCATTTGCACTGGGCACTCCCAGATGGCCTGTGCCACGGCTTGGCGAAGAGCGAGCGCGAAGCACCCGAGTTTCGCGCCATTCCGAACCGCTGGCTGGTCGTGCGCTTTTGGGATGCAGGGACGCCGTCGGAAGCGCTGCGCTTGTCCCAGCAAGCCTGGATTGTAGAAAGCGACGCCGTTAATGAGAACGGCAGCGGCATCGACTGGCCCTTGCCGGAGTTCGACTACAAGGCGCGCGTGGGCAGTCGCTATCCATTGTCCGCGTGGCCGGGAGAGCGCCCTTCGCAAAAGCGCGTGAAGCTGACCGCGTTGGGATACGGCGATCCGACGTTCTCCGCTTACTACCCGGCTTGCAGAACGAATCTCGGCTTTCACGACGACGAGCTCGAAGCGCTGCCCGACGGCACATGGCTCAGCTATCTGGTGTTGGGCTGGTACGCCGATCCAAAGGACGATCCGCTCGCGGGCGTGACGCGCGACGATCTTGTGGATCGGCTCACGCACTTCCAGTGGACGCTTTCGGATCGCGTCGAGATCGCGCAGGCTAGCATCCCGCGCGGCATCCTATGTCACGGCGTGATCAGCGGAATTCTGTGGCAGCAACAGGTCGAGAGTGGTGTTCCTGATACGAGCGAGGCAAGCGAGCTGGAGATCGTGCTGGGCGAGACGGCGGTCGAGGCGCTGGGACAGCTCGAGACCTTGCACAAGACGCTCGATTCTCAGGGCCGACTTGCGCGCGACGGTTCGCTGACGGATCTGCTCGCTGCCTTTCAGTACGACTTGCTGAACGATCTGGAGCGTCCAGACGGCGACGCTCTGCTTGCGCACACGCTTCACCTACGCAAGTTTCGCCCGAGTGTGCGCGGTCGCCTGTGGGAGCTCATACCTCCCCAAGCGGCGCCCAAGGAGTTGGGCGCGGCCCCGAGCGCTGAGCGGATACCTGCGGTTCCGGGTGAAGTAGCAGCGCTGCTCGGCGCGCTCAACGACCACGAGCGCGCCTGCAACGGGCTTCGACGCGAACGGGATGCCTGGCGGCGTGAGCTCTACACGGCCTGGTACCAAGGCGAACGCAGCGGCAGCGAAGCGCGCGAAAAGGCCGCTCTGTGGGCGAAGTGCGAGCGCGAGATCGCGCGGCTGACCGAGCGGATCGATGCATTCGAAGCTCCCACCGCTCCCCATGGTCGGGCCGAGTTCCGTGCTCGCCTCGACGAGAAGCTCGCACGCCTCTTGCCCGATTGGAAGCTCGCCCCTGGTGACGAACCCGCGTTCCATCGGCCGAACGATCCAGTGCTCTTGCTATCGGGCTCAGCGATCAACCCTTCCGATCGCCACGGCCAGGACGGGCGGTTTCGCAAGGATGGCCGTCTGCTCTGTCGCTTGAGCGGTGAAGAGTTGAGTGGGATCCGTGCGCGGCTGCCCGGCTACGTCGCGGACACTCGCTACGACTCCGCAAAGCTCGACGGCTGGTGCCGCCTCTTGCTGGGTGTTCACACCGCGTCCATCCCGGTCGATGCCACTGCGCTTTTTCGCGAGTCCCTCCTGTTGACGCTCACGGCGCCCAACTCTCCTGCCAGCGATGCCGCCCTCGATCCCAGCATCGACAAACGTGCGCGCGAGCTCGTGCGCGGCGCGGGCGGGGCGGCAGACCAGATTGCGCTGGGTAGCGAGCAGCTCCTGGAGGGCTACTTCGCCGGAGTTTGGTACGACGCGAGTCGGCTCGGGCAAGAAGGCGAACCTCTGCTGCGACGCACCGTGCAACACGCCTCCGCCCCCAGCACTTGGGAACTCGAGGGTACGCTCCCGTCGCCCGTCGCAAACTATCGCTGGCGCAAGAATCCATGGCTGCCGCTGTTCCTGCAATGGGAAGTGGTCTGGACTCCAAGCTACGCAGCTACCTCAGAGGCACTGGAAAACTGGTCGCTGTCGGAGCGCGGCGACAGCTTCGTTCATGACGCAAAGGGCGCGCCTCCGGCCGATAGCCACTGGTACTCGGGTTCCACGCTGCTGTCACCGGGTGCCAGCTCGCAGCTGAGTGAGCGCCTTCGCCAGTACGACCTTTACCATCCTAGCGAAGAGTTGACGAAGCTGCGGACGACCCTGCGCAACCTGTCTACGCTGAGCCAGAGCCTCACGGGCTTCACGGAGCAGCTCTTGCTGCGCAAGCGGCACGTCGAGTTGAACCCTCTTGATTCCGGCGACGACGCCCCCACGCTTTCGCCCATCGCGGCTCAGGTCCGCGACGTGGACTGGTTGTCGCCCATGGCAGAGGGCCGTTTGCTACCGGTGCGCGCGGGCCACTTGCAGCTCGAGCAACTGTGGCTCGTCGATACCTTTGGCCAGTATCTCGCGTTCGACCATTCAGATTTGAAGGCGATCGGTCGCATGCTGGAGCCGCGCTTGGCGCAGGCCGCACGCCTGACGGTGGATTGGCCAGAGCGCCCGATCTGCGGCTGGATCGTGCCCAACTTTCTCGACAAAGGGCTGATGATCTACGACGCCGAGGGGCTTGCCCTGGGTGCCCTTCAACTGGTCATGCGCGGCGTCGAAGCCGTCGGCGGCAACGGCGATGCGATCGAGAGCTTCCACTGGATCGACATCCCGGGCAGCCGGCGAGTGCTGCTCGGCGAGGATCCCTCGCAACTCCATCCGCTCGCTTCCGATGCTGATCCCGCGCTGCGCGACTTTGTGCGCTGGCTGCTCTACCGCGGCGACGGCGAAGGTCAGGCATTTCATCGTCTGCTCACTCAGCTCGCCCAGAGCGATGCACTTGCCAGTGCACCCGAGCGGCGCGATGCGGCAAATCACGGATTACTGGTAGGCCGACCGCTCGCGCTCGTGCGTGCGCGCATTGCGCTCGAGTTGGACGGTTTGGACATGGGCGCGATCGGGGACCTTACGCTTCCGCTTCAGCTCGGGCAGCGCCGTGAGTCGAACTGGAGGCAAGCGGATGACGCGCAGACCTTTCTCCATGAGCTTCGCGACGACGGCCTGGTCGGCTATCTCCAGGAGGGGCAGTTCGTGATCGCATCCGAAGCAAAGGCCCCCCTACAGCTCTCTGCCGCGCATCCGCTCGAACTCGCCCTGCTGATGGATCCCGAGCGAGGCGTGCCCGTGACGAGTGGAGTCTTGCCCCGCACTGTGTTCCGACTGCCCAGAGGACATGGTGTCGAGCGCCTCGAAGGCAGTTCGGTGATCTTCTTCGCGGGACCGATCCTCAGTCCTGCTCAGGAGCAGAAGCTGAGTATCCCGGAGCCATCCGATCTCTACGGGCAGTGGTCCTGGCACCACCATCCGGCGCTGCACGCATGGGGCAGCGCGGAGATCAACGACACCGCCAAAGAGCAGGTGCAAGCTTCGCAAGCCCAGCTCAGCGAGGGCTGGCTCAAGCTCGTGGCCGAGCCTCTCACGCTGCGCCAGTTTGGCGTGCAAGGGATGTCGCCTAGGAACGCCGACCAGGATCCGATCGTCCCACGTCGTTTCAGCGCCAAGCGCGGAGAGTCCGTGACGCTGGTTTGGTCCGCGGCCGGTGCGGAGCGCATCGAGCTCCGTCGCGGGACGGAGCTGCTTTTCGCGTCATTGCAACATCCGCTGGCCAGCCGCTACCGGCTCTCAGTCGAAGAGGACGCGCACTTCGTGCTGGTAGCGACTGCCCGCGACGCATCTAGCGCGACGCTTTCACTCGTCATCGACGTTTCCGCTCCTTAACTCCAGCCAGAGCTCGGAGAAGCCATGACACAATTTGGGATCAGCGCCGAGATTGAGGTTAACGACGGCGGCACGCTATGGGTGGGTGAGGGCAAGACGAATCAGCTCAAGCTGACGCTGACCAATGAAGGAGGCGCGCTCGACGAGCGGGCTGCGCGCAGCGTGATTCTCTCGTTGCGCGTGGAACTTGGCGCGGGTGAGAGCGCGCTCTTCCTCAACGAGAGCGATGCCCACCAATGCAAAGTCGCGGAGGCGCGAGGCTGGAAACACGGCCGTGCCAACAGGCATGCCGACTTCACCTTCTCGCCCCAGATGGCACTCAGCCAGGGCTCCCAACACGTCTTCGTGCTGTCCTCGGTCGTCTCGCGAACCAGTGCAGGTCAAGCCAAGCTCACGTTCAAGGCTGCAGCGAAACAGGGAAGCTCGGCAAGCAGCCAAGAGCTCTGGGTCAGCAAGCAAGCCCAGTCGGCTCAGGTCCTCGGCTTCACGGCGAAGCTTTCCTTCACGCGACCCGAGCAACCCACGAAGCTCGTGTGGTCCACGCACCAGATGAAGGATTGTCAGATCTCCATCGAGAGTACGAACGTGCTGCTGCACACGTGCGAGCGGGCGGAGGGCGAGTTCACGGTCGAACCGAGTGTGACGACGACCTATCGCCTCTCGGGCAAGAGCACGCTCCCTGGCGCAGGCCCTCCCGAGCCCAAGCTCACCACCATCACGGTGCGCGAGCCGGGCTGGTACGCAAAGTCGATGGTCCTGGGTGAGGAAGATGTTCAGCGCACGAAGTTTCGGCCTCTCGGCGAAGAGAGCGTGCAGGTCCAGCTCTTCCCTTCGCTTCTATTTCAGGAGGAGGCGTTGTATGGCGTGTTTCGAACCTTCATCGGCGAGCGCATGCGCGCATTTCTCCTGCAATCGCTGTATCCGCTCGACGGCTGGCAGCTCCTGGAGACAAGCGTGGACCAGCGAAGCGGTGAGCAAGTTCCTGCAGCCAGTACGACCAGCCCAGGTGTCTTCTTCGACAACGAACTCTGGTTGGTCGGAGGAAGTCAGGTGGACGATGCGACCGTGTCCAACGACGTCTGGAGTGTCGCGCATCGTGCCGAGAAGCCGCACTGGGTGAAGCGAGACGAACCGCCGTGGCAGCCGCGCATGGGGCACGCCGTGTTGGAGTATCAGGGCAAACTCTGGGTGATGGGTGGATGTGACGTGGAGCGAAACCCACTCAACGACGTGTGGGCTTGGGATCCGATTTCCGGAAAGTGGACTCGCCTGTTTGAAAGGGCGCCGTGGTCGCCGCGCTGCATGTTTGCCAGCGTCGTGTTCGGGGATGCTGTGTACGTGCTGGGCGGTCGCGAAGAGCCCGCAGTAGATGAAGCGTTCTCGCGCCATGATGCCCACGTCTACAAGGATGGCAAATGGTCGTCGTGCGAGGCCTTATTCGAGCCCTTGCTCGTGCGTCCAGAAGGTAAAGCACAATCGCTGAGCCTGTTCGCGTTCCAAGGCAAGCTGCATTGCTTTGGGAAGTATCGCAGAGCCGCGACCCAAGGCGGTTCCGTCAGCACCTGCGTGATCGATCGGCTGAATAGCGAGCACGATCGGAACTGGGAGGGGATCGACAACAAGGGGCTCAAGATCCTCAGCGAAGAAAATGAGTTCGTCGCGCATTTCGTCGGCTTGCGCGACGAGCTGTTGGTTTCCGCCGCCCTGACGTGGGGCAACTCGCAAGCCGAGATCAGAGTCTTCCTGCCGCCGAGGAGCACACCGTGAAGCGTCGTCTGCTCGTTTGCTCGTTCATTGCGCTGCTTGGACCCTGGAGCACGACCAACGTCAAGGCGCAGAATGTCGGCGGCGCTCCGCCCGCAACGACCGCGCCGCATAAGGTCCAGCAAGCGCGTCAGGTGACGACCACTCTGCTGTCGACGAAGGAGGCGGGAAAAGCGGATGGGGCACTATGGGTTCAGACTCAACCCGAGCAAATGGCCTATCTGCAATTCGATTTCTCCTCGTTGCCGTCCGGGCTGAGCCGAAGTGATTTCCGCAGCTGTTCACTCAGATTGATGGCGAGGCAGATCGTCTATGCGGCCCCCAGCAGCGGACCGAACGCGGGTGGCGATCCTGTGATGATCAACGGCAAGCTCGCGGCGGACGACTTCTCCGGCGCCACGGGGCCGAACATCGTCGCTCTCACCACCTTGATCGCGCGGCCGAAGCAAGGCGCGTTGGCTAACGATGTCGCCATGACCAAGTCCGAGCGCCCCAACGATCCGCGCGCGCCTGTGGGCGCCAGCCTGTGTGAGCGCATCTTCAAGCGCTACGACGCAGGGGAAAGCAAGATCTCGCTCCAGCTCTCCACACATTCTAGGAGTGCGAGCAGCCTGCTCTATGCGAACGAGAAGGGAGTCGAGCCATCGGACAAACCCCGCCTGGTCATCACGTACGTCGCCAAACCTGAGCGGCTGCTCGCGTCCTCAGGCTGGACGCAGCACCAGCACGACCCCGAGCACAGCGGACGTCACGCATGGAAGACGGCCGCGCCCAGCTCGCGCTACCAGTCGAGCTCGATAGCCGGAGCGGGAGCTGGCTCGGATTCGGGCTCGGCCAGCGCTCCTCCGCTAGGAGTGATCGCGCATCATCCGCTGATCTTCGGCGAGCTGCTCTACGTCATTCGGCGTGGCAAGGACGCGCAGAACTACCTGGTCGCCCTGGATGGCGTCGGCTTCGAGCGCTGGCGCCAAGCGATCGGAAAGGAGACCGTGGAACGGGCACCGGCGATAGGTCCCGCCGGCGTCCTGTACGTGGCCACCCGCACCGCCGTCACTGGCTACGATCTCCGGAAAGACGGCGCGAGCGTCGCTTCTTACAAACTCGGGGATGCCGCGCTCAGCGCATTTACCGACCTTACGGTGGGTCGCGACGGCAGCGTTTTTCTTGCCCTGGAGGTCGGTGGCTGGAGCTGTGCCTACGGCTTGAGCTGGGACCTCGTGCCGTTCCTCAAGACGCGCCCATACAAGAAGATCAGCACGCTCACGCTCGGCGCCGATGGACGCACACTCAGCTTTCAGACCGATGGTCAGGGTGTATCGATCGCGCTGGCCAATCCCACCGATCAGCAGATGATCCAGCTGCCCGATCAGCAAGAGCACCTGTACCCTCCTGTTTCTGGTACGCGTGAAGGCTACGTCCTGTACGCGAGCTACGCGCCCAAAGAGGCCGACAAAGGCTCGGCGCGAGCCTATGCATCCGGGCAAGAACTCTGGAACAGTGAGGGACCGAGCGTCTCACTCCCCGTCGTGCGCTCGGACGGCCGCGTCTCTTACCTTCAAGACAAGTCGCTGCATGTGCGCTCCTGGGCAAAGGACGCTGAAGGGGAGGCAGCGCCTTCTCGCTACGGAACGGAGTTGGCGACCAGCAGCAGTCTTGTGCTTGACGCGGCGGACACGCTCTACTTCCTGC